>WNFM01323978.1_pt1 | contig 13775 bp, 14 predicted proteins | sample 5400271 | NCBI WGS metagenome assembly WNFM01 (sample SAMN13153352, study PRJNA577476) | soil metagenome | isolation source: 60 cm saprolite on Douglas fir-dominated hillslope | place: USA:California | collected 2013-09-17 | reverse complement strand
TCCCGCCGCCTTCGTCGCCGCGAATTCGCGCACCCCGGCGGCGCTGCGGTCGCCGTAGGGATAGCAGAAATGCAGCACCGGCCGCTGCAGCGCGTTCTCGATCCGCGCGCGGCTGGTCGCGATCTCGAACGAAGCGGTGGCCTCACTCTGCCGTGCGAGATTGCAATGGCTGACGGTATGCGCACCGATGTTGACCAGCGGATCGTCCGCGAATGGTTTCAATTCGTCCCAGGACAGGCAGAGATCGCGGGCGATGGCGGCTTCGTCCACCTCATGGCGCGTGCATAGCGCGGAGATTTCGCGTTGCTGGTCGTGCTCGCCGGGCAGGGCGCGCAGCCAGTCGTGAATCCGGTCGAAGGCGTCCTGCTTGGCCACCGGTGTCGAGGCATCCAGGTGTGTGACGTTGCCGCCGAAGGGAATCTCGACCGAGGATGCCTTGGCGATCACCCTCTCGAGCGCCACCCACCACAGCCGGCCGGTACCTTCGGCAAAATCGCTGGCAACGTAGACGGTGAGGGGCGCGTCAAATTCGCGCATCACCGGCAGCGCGAAATCGCGGTTGTCGCGATAACCGTCGTCGAAGGTGAAACAGGCGAAACGCCGCGCGAAATTGCGTTGCGAAAGCCGCGCATGCACTTCGTCCATGGTGACGAGATCGATGTCGTGTTCGCGCAGATGCTGCAGCGTCGCGCGCAGGAATCCGGGTTCGACCTCGAGATGACGATTGGGCTGGAATTCGGCGTCGCGGCCCGGGCGGACATGATGCAGCATGAAAACGGCGCCGACGCCTGCGAAGATTGGTCGCAGCAGGTGATGCGCCCCGGACCGGGAAAGCACTTCCAGTCCGGCCCGGATAACGGTGTTGCGGAGGTGCTTCATCACAAGTGGTTGGCCGGTTGGAGTTCGCCTGCAAGTTAGCGGCTGAAGATTGAATAAAAGGTTAGCCGTATTTCGGGTTTGACAGCCTCGCAAGGGTTTGTTTTCTCTCAGTTCCCCCGGATCCGCAGGACCTCGAATGCACGGACTTTTCAGGTGGAGCAGCAAATGGTGGCCGGGGGTGATTCCGCTGGTCATCTTTTGGGCTATCGCGGCCTGGACCAGCACCGAACCGCTGGAAGCCGATCTGGTGCAGCGTTCGACCGCTGCGCTAAAGGACACCGTGCTCGACAAAACACGGATCGCGGTCGAAGGCCGCGACGTGACCTTCGCAGCGGATGCGTTCTCGGAAGACGGCCGTCAGAGCGCGGTCGCTTCGGTGGAAGCCGTGCCGGGCGTGCGGCTCGTCAATGACGAAACCCGTCTCGTTCCCGAAGCCAAGCCGTTTGTCTGGTCGGCGGAGCGCGACGTCGTCCGGGTGACGTTGTCAGGCAGTTCGCCGCTGCCGGCGAGCAAGAGCAAGCTGACGGATGCGGCGCGCGCCAATCTCGGCGGCGTCGAGGTAGTCGACCGCATGAACTTGTCGCGCGGCGCGCCACAGCGTTTTGATGGCGCCGCGCTGTTGCTGCTCGACCAGATCGGCAAATTGAAGGACGGCAAGATCACGCTGTCCGACACCAAGGTCAGCCTGTCGGGCATGGCGCGCGATCTCGGCGGCAGGGAGGCGATATCAGCCGCGCTGAAGAATCTTCCCGAAGGTTTTTCGGTGGCATCCAACGACGTCAAGGCGCCGCCCTACATCTTCCAGGCCTACAAGGATCCGGTCGCGGTGACGCTGACGCTGACCGGCTATGTGCCCGACAACAACGTCCATGCGGCGCTGGTGGCGGCGGCGGGGCGCAGGTTCTTCAGCGAAAAGGTCGTCGACAATCTCAAGGCGAGCGTCGGCGCGCCCGCAGGCTTCGCCAATGCGGTGGTGCCCGCACTCGGCGCGTTGTCGCGGCTGTCGACCGGCACGCTCGTGGTCAGCGACCGGGAGGTCAAACTGTCTGGCGACGCGCTGTACGAAGCCGCCGCCAATCAGATCCGCGCCGGTCTGGGCAAGGATTTCCCGCAAGGTTGGCAGTTCAAGCCGGAAATCTCGGTCAAGCCGGCCGCAGCACCTGTCGACGCCACCGTCTGTCAGCAACTGTTCGCCGAATTGCTCGGCAAGGCCCGGATCCGGTTTGAATCGGGCAAAGCCGATATCGTGGCGGATTCCGCTGGGCTGCTCGATCGCCTGATCGAAACCGCGCTACGCTGTCCGAGCTCCAATATCGAGATTGCCGGACATACCGATACCGACGGCGACGAGGCGGCCAACCAGACGCTGTCGGAGAAGCGGGCGCAGGCGGTCACCGATTATCTGGTCAGCTCGACGCAGCCGATTGCCGGCAATGATTCCGAGGACGGCAAGGCGCAGAACCGCCGCATCGATTTCGTGGTGAGGTAAGCATGGCCTATCTGGCGACATTCTATTGGGGTTGGCTGCTGGGGTCAGTGCTGCTCGGGCTGGCGATGGGCTGGATTTCCGTGGTTCAGCATGGCGACGGCGTCCCGAAAAAATGGCGATGGGCGTTGGCGGCCTTGGCGGCGGCGCTGGTTGCGGCGGCTCTCACCCGCGTGGTTCCCGGCCGTTTCGGCTATTGGCTCGACCTCGGCCTGATCATGTTCGCGCTGTATCTCTGCGGCTGCGCGGTCGGGTCATGGCTGCGCGACTGGGTGGTTTCGCGCAGCCAGCCAGCGGCCTGACACCGATGGAGGGGCAGGTCATAGTGCAGCCCTTGCCGCCGTCCCGCGCTGTCAGCCGGTCTCTTTCCGGTCCCGAAAGCTCATTTGGGCGGCGCCATTGCAGCAAAACTGTGCTTCCACTGTCATCGATGCCCCCTAATATGTTGAAGAAGCGCGTTTTATTGTCGTTCGGCGAATTCCACTCCGGCCCAAAACGCGCTACCAGAGGGGTCAGGGAGCAGCGTCGTGCCGGCGGGCTTCGCACCATGGGCGTCGTCGCCGGATCGCAATTCGAGGTCTAGATGCTGGAAGCAATACGCAGGGCGATCTCGTTTCTGCGCCAGAAGCAAGTCCTGCATAAGCTCGGGGTTGTGATCAGCGTCGCGGTCATCGGGATCGCTTGCTACGTGCTCTATCACATGCTGCGCGGCATCGACTCCAATGAGGTGATCGAGGCCATCAAGGGCACCGAGCCGCGGCAAATATGGCTGGCGGCCTTGTTCGTGGCGGCAGGCTATTTCACGCTGACCTTCTACGACTGGTTCGCGGTTCGCGCGATCGGCAAGGGCCACATTCCCTACCGCGTCAACGCGCTCGCCGCCTTCACCTCCTATTCAATCGGCGGCGCGGTGCGCTACCGGATCTATTCGGCGTGGGGATTGAACGCGATCGACGTCGCCAAGATCTGCTTCCTCGCCGGCCTGACCTTCTGGCTCGGCAACGCCGCGGTGCTGGGGTTGGGCATTGCCTACCATCCGGAAGCCGCCTCCTCGATCGATCAGTTGCCGCCCTGGCTCAACCGTGTCGTGGCGTTTGCGATCATCGTGGCCCTGGTGGGGTACGTGGTCTGGGTCTGGACCCAGCCGCGCGGCGTCGGCCGCGGACCCTGGACCGTCACGCTGCCGGGCGGCCCGCTGACGCTGCTGCAAATCGCGATCGGCATCGTCGATCTCGGGTTCTGCGCGCTGGCGATGTATGTGCTGGTGCCGGACGAGCCCAATCTCGGCTTCGTCGTCGTCGCCGTCATTTTCGTCTCGGCGACGCTGTTGGGCTTTGCCAGCCATTCGCCCGGGGGGCTCGGGGTGTTCGACGCCGCCATGCTGGTCGGCCTGTGGCAGATGGACCGGGAAGACCTGCTCGCCGGGATGCTGCTGTTCCGGGTGCTCTATTATATTGCGCCGTTCATCATATCTGTAATCTTGCTGACGTTTCGCGAGGTTATCCTCGGCGCGCGACTCAAGCGCCTGCGCCAGATGACCCCTGGCCCGGAAGCCGAGCCGAGACATGAGGCCGTCTATGTGCGCGAGCGGGGCGACTCCGGCGCCTGACGAAGCGGCCTGAGGGCGCGGTTGAGGGGTTCCTCGGCCAGTCCCGACACATTGAGGGAAGAAAGCCGGCGCGATGGCGATAGACGATTCCTCCTCATCCACCTTCTTTGCGCCGTGGCCGGACCGCCTGCGCCATGCCGCCATCATTCTGCTGGTCGCGGCGATCGCGCTTTCCGTGCTGGTGGTCCTTGCCGAACTCTCGGCGGCGCGCGCCGCCGCGGTGTTCCTCTGCATCGCTCCCGCAGCCCTGGTGCCTTGGCGGCTGCATAACGCGGTCACGTCCCGTGAGGATGTCCGCGGCGTCAACCCGGTCGAGGCCGCCGCCGTCAGCGCCGTCGTCGCCGGGATGCCCGATCCGGCCGTGCTGCTCGACCGCGCCGGCCGTGTCCTGCATCTCAACGCGGCCGCCGCCCAACTCGCGCCGGCGCTGCGCAAGAACGAGCTGGCCCAGTTCGCGCTGCGCTCGCCCGAGATCATTACCGCCTTGCGCGAGGCGATCGCCACCACCGAGCCGCGCCGGGCGACCTATCTCGACCACGTGCCGGTCGATCGCTGGATGGAACTGATCATCACGCCGGTGCCGGTTCCAACGCTGTTCGGCGGCACCGACAAATGCATGCTGATGACCTTCCACGACCAGACGCCGCTGCGGCGGGTCGAGGAAATGCGCGCCGATTTCGTCGCCAATGCCAGTCACGAACTGCGCACGCCGCTCGCAGCCTTGTCGGGCTTCATCGATACGCTGCAGGGACCGGCCAAGGATGACGCCAAGGCGCGCGAGCGCTTTCTCGGCATCATGCATGCGCAGGCGACGCGGATGGCGCGGCTGATCGACGACTTGCTGTCGCTGTCGCGGGTCGAGTTGTCGGCCCATGTGCGTCCCGACACCTCGGTGGATCTGGTGCCGATCATCCGCCAGGTCGCCGACGGGCTGGAACCGCTGGCGCGCGAGCGCCAGGTCGCGATCGAGATCGACCTGCCGGAAGCGCCGGTGACGATCGCGGGTGATCGCGAGGAACTGCTGCGGCTGTTCGAAAACCTGATCGAGAATGCGCTGAAATATGGCGCGTCGGGCGGCCGGGTGATCGTCTCCCTGGTCCAGGCGAATTCCGCCGAGGGCGCGCCTGAAGTGCGTGTGCTGGTGCGCGATTTCGGCCCCGGCATTGCCCCGGAACACCTGCCGCGGCTGACTGAACGCTTCTACCGGGTCGACGTCGGCGACAGCCGCGCACAGGGTGGAACCGGGCTCGGTTTATCGCTGGTGAAACATATTGTTAACCGCCATCGCGGCCGGCTTTTGATCGAAAGCGTGCCCAAAAACGGGGCGACCTTTACCGCCTGTTTTCCCCAGGCGAAGACTCCGATGTCGGTGTAAAAACAAGCGATTTCAATCGCTTGGCACTGTCATCCAACTGTCACTAAACCTTCGTAAAAGCTCTATCGACCGCTCCTACACGGGCGGAGTGAGCGCGATCGGGCGTATCAGACGCTTCGCTCACAAGATGGAGACCAACCATGAATTTCATCAAGACAATCGTCGCTGCCGGCCTGGTCGCCGCTTCGACGTCGGCCTTCGCGGCCGATATCACCGGCGCGGGCGCCACCTTCCCGTTCCCGATTTATTCGAAGTGGGCTGACGCCTACAAAAAAGAGACCGGCAACGGTCTGAACTACCAGTCGATCGGTTCCGGCGCCGGCATCAAGCAGATCCAGGCCAAGACCGTGACCTTCGGCGCCACCGACGCGCCGCTGAAGGCCGAAGTGCTCGAGAAGGATGGCCTGGTGCAGTGGCCGATGGTGATGGGCGCGATCGTCCCCGTCGTGAACCTCGAAGGCATCAAGCCGGGCGAGTTGGTGCTGTCGGGCGAAGTGCTCGGCGACAGCTGCCGACTGACGCCATCACCGTGGTGCGCCGCTCCGACGGTTCGGGAACCACCTTCAACTTCACCGATTATCTCGCGAAGTCGAACGCCGAGTGGAAGACCAAGGTCGGCTCCGGCACCGCGGTTGAATGGCCGGCGGGCGTTGGCGCCAAGGGTAACGAAGGCGTTGCCGGCAACATCGGCCAGACCAAGAACGCGATCGGTTATGTCGAATACGCCTACGCCAAGCAGAACAAGCTGACCTACACCGCGCTGATCAACAAGGGCGGCAAGACCGTTCAGCCGACCATCGCAGCGTTCCAGGCGGCCGCTTCCAACGCCGACTGGGCCAAGGCGCCCGGCTACTACGTGATCCTGACCGACCAGCCCGGCGATGCCTCCTGGCCGATCACCGCGGCGACCTTCATCCTGATGCACAAGGATGCGACCGACAAGGCTGCGTCCCAGGAAGCCATCAAGTTCTTCAAGTGGTCGTTCGAAAAGGGCGGCAAGATGGCTGAAGAACTCGACTACATCCCGATGCCGGACGCGGTCGTCAAGCTGATCGAAAAGACCTGGTCGGCCGACATCAAGAGCTAAGTCCGTTTCGCTCTTGCGATAACCCGTTTCGCTCTTGCGCCAGCGACAAACGGGAGCGTGCTCCCATTACCCAACTCGGGTGCCCCCGAGTTGGGTCTTTCCCTCCGGGCGGGAGGGCGAAGCGGAATACACACGGATCTGGTGACAAAAGTCCGGTGTAAAGCCGGCGCCGATCCGGGCTACTTGGGCTATAAGTACAGGGGATTGGCGTGGCAGACATGGCGGTTCAAGGCGACGTAATGGAAGCTGCTGCTGGACCTTACGATCGTGCCAGGGCCCTCGGCGCCTTCAAGCTTGGCGATGTCACTTTTTACTGGATCACCCGCGCCTGCGCGATTTCGGTGCTCCTCATCCTCGGTGGCATCATCATCTCCCTGATCGTGGGCGCCTGGCCCGCGATGAAGGAATACGGTTTCTCTTTCCTCTTCACCTCGCGCTGGGCGCCATCAGCCGATCCGCCAGTGCTCGGCGCGCTCGGGCCGATCTACGGCACGCTGGTCACCTCGGTGATCGCGATGATGATCGCCATTCCCGTCGGGCTCGGCATCGCGGTGTTCCTGACCGAGATCTGCCCGCTCTGGCTGCGCCGCCCGATCGGGCTTGCCATCGAACTGCTCGCCGGCATTCCCTCGATCATCTACGGCATGTGGGGCTTCTTCGTGCTCGGCCCGTTCCTGGCCAACTCGTTTCAGCCCTTCATGATCAGCATCTTCGATGGCGTCCCCGTGCTCGGAACGATCTTCGCCGGTCCGCCGTCCTATCTCTCGCTGTTCAACGCCGCGCTGATCCTTGCGATCATGGTGCTGCCGTTCATTACCTCGATCTCGGTCGACGTGTTCAAGACGGTGCCGCCGGTGTTGAAGGAAGCCGCCTATGGCGTCGGCTGCACCACCTGGGAAGTCGTCCGCAACGTCGTCATCCCCTACACCAGGGTCGGCGTGATCGGCGGCATCATGCTGGCGCTCGGCCGCGCGCTCGGCGAGACCATGGCGGTCACCTTCATCATCGGCAACTCGTTCAAGATCTCGTCCTCGATCTTCGCGCCGGGCACCACGATTTCGGCGGCGATCGCCAGCGAATTCGCCGAGAGCGACGGCCTGCATCAGTCCGGCCTGATCCTGCTCGGCCTGCTGCTGTTCGTACTGACGTTCTTCGTGCTCTCGGCCGCGCGGCTGATGCTGATGCGGCTGGAAAAGAAGGCGGGGAACTGAGATGAACCCGATTTATTCCTCGCGCAAACGCTTCGACATCGTCGTCCGGGCGTTGTGCGTCGGCGCCGCTCTGTTCGGCGTGACCTGGCTCGCGCTGATCCTGTTCACGCTGTTCTATAATGGCCTTGCCGGCATCAATTTCGCGGTGTTCTACCAGGACACCCCGCCGCCCGGCTCGACCGAAGGCGGCCTGCGCAACGCCATCGTCGGCTCGATCATCATGACCGTGATCGGCGTCGGCATCGGCGCGCCACTCGGCCTGTTTGCCGGCACGTATCTGGCCGAATACGGCAAGCACGACAAGCTGACTTCGATCATCCGCTTCATCAACGACATCCTGCTCAGTGCACCCCGATGGGCGGCTTCTCGGCGCTGGCCGGCTGTCTGGCGCTCGCGGTCATCGTCATCCCCGTGGTGGTGCGCACCACCGAGGACATGCTGGGGCTGGTGCCCAATCCCTTGCGTGAAGCGGCCTCCGCGCTCGGCCTGCCGCGTTCGCTGGTGATCCGCCGCATCGCCTATCGCGCCGCGCGAAGCGGCCTCATCACCGGCGTGCTGCTCGCCACCGCCCGTGTCGCCGGCGAAACCGCGCCGCTGCTGTTCACAGCACTTTCGAACCAGTTCTTCAGCCTCAACCTGACCAAGACGATGGCGAACCTGCCGGTCACCATCAACAACTTCGTGCAAAGCCCCTACGTCTACTGGAAGCAGCTCGCCTGGAGCGGGGCTCTGCTCATCACCCTGACCGTTCTTGCCCTGAATATTGGCGCACGCATCCTCGGCGCCGAGAGGACAGCAAAATGACCGACGTTTCCGTATCATCGATGAGTGCTGCCGGCGGACTTCCTCCTGCGGCGTCGGCGCTGCCCGACGCGCCCCCGAAAGTGACCGCGCGCGGCCTGAATTTTTACTACGGCGAGCACCACGCGCTGAAGAACATCAACCTCGCGCTCGGCACCAACCGCGTCACCGCCTTCATCGGCCCGTCCGGTTGCGGCAAGTCGACGCTGCTGCGGATCTTCAACCGGATGTACGACCTTTATCCGGGCCAGAAAGCCGTCGGCCAGCTGATGCTCGACCAGACCAACATCCTCGACCCCAAGCTCGATCTCAATCTGTTGCGGGCCCGCGTCGGCATGGTGTTCCAGAAGCCGACCCCGTTCCCGATGACGATCTACGAAAACATCGCCTTCGGCATCCGTCTTTATGAGAAGATCTCCAAGTCCGAGATGGACGGCCGGGTCGAGAAGGCGCTGCGCGGCGGGGCACTGTGGAACGAGGTCAAGGACAAGTTGAATGCAAGTGGCCTCAGCCTGTCCGGCGGCCAGCAGCAGCGGCTTTGCATCGCCCGCACCGTTGCGGTGCGGCCCGAAGTGATCCTGTTCGACGAACCCTGCTCGGCGCTCGATCCGATCTCGACCGCGAAGGTCGAGGAACTGATCCAGGAGCTGGCGGAGGACTACACCATCGCCATCGTCACCCATAACATGCAGCAGGCGGCGCGCGTCTCCGACAAGACCGCCTTCATGTATCTCGGCGAATTGATCGAATTCGACGACACCAACAAGATTTTCACCTCGCCGAGCGATCGACGAACCCAGGACTACATCACCGGCCGGTTCGGCTAGAGCATGATCCGGAAAAGTGGGAACCGGTTTTCCGTAGAGATCATGCTCAAACAGGGACATGAAATCGTGATCCGGTTCGATCGGATCGTGATTTTGGAGAGATCAAATGGCTTCTGAACATACCGCCAAGGCGTTTGACGGCGATCTGCAGGAATTGACCCGTCTCGTTGCCGAGATGGGCGGCCTTGCCGAACGCATGATCACCGAATCCGTCGATGCGCTGGTCCGTCGCGACATCGCGCTGGGCAACCGCGTCGTCACCTCCGACCTCGAGATCGACCGCCTGCAGCACGTCATCGAGGAGCGCGCGGTGCTGACCATCGCGCGGCGCCAGCCGATGGCGGTCGACCTGCGTGAGATCGTCGGCGCCATGCGCGTCGCCACCGATCTCGAACGGATCGGCGACCTCGCCAAGAACATGGGCAAGCGGGTTGCGGCGCTGGAGAACGATTTCCAGCCGCTGAAGCTGATCCGCGGCCTCGAACACATGACCGATCTGGTGCAGTCGCAGGTCAAGTCGGTGCTGGACGCCTATGCCGCGCACGACCTGCCGGCGGCGATGGCGGTCTGGAAGGGCGACGAGGAAGTCGACGCCATCTGCACCTCGCTGTTCCGCGAACTCCTGACCTACATGATGGAAGATCCGCGCAACATTTCGTTCTGCATCCATCTGATGTTCTGCGCCAAGAATATCGAGCGGATCGGCGACCACGCCACTAACATTGCCGAAACCGTGTTCTACATGATCGAGGGTCAGCAGATTCTCGATAAGCGCCCGAAGGGCGATATGACGACGTTCGCCACGACAGTACCCGGTAACTGACGCGTCAGAACGATAGGAAGCCAAATCGATGAACGCACGCATTCTGGTTGTTGAAGACGAGGAAGCGCTGACCACGCTGCTGCGCTACAACCTCGATGCCGAAGGCTACGAAGTCGAAACCGTCGGCCGCGGCGATGACGCCGATACGCGGCTGAAGGAGCGGGTGCCCGACCTGATCGTGCTCGACTGGATGCTGCCGGGCCTGTCCGGCATCGAACTGTGCCGGCGCCTGCGGGCGCGGCCGGAGACCAAGGCGCTCCCGATCATCATGCTGACCGCGCGCGGCGAGGAAAGCGAGCGCGTCCGTGGCCTGGCCACCGGCGCCGACGACTACATCGTAAAACCGTTTTCGGTGCCGGAACTGCTGGCGCGGGTGAAGGGCCTGTTGCGGCGCGCCAGCCCCGAGCGGCTCGCCACCGTGCTGACTTACGGCGATATCGAACTCGATCGCGAGAAACGCCGCGTCGCCCGCTCCGGCCGCCAGATCGATCTCGGCCCGACCGAATATCGCCTGCTCGAATTCTTCCTCGAGCATCCCGGCCGCGTGTTCTCGCGCGAGCAGTTGCTCGACAGCGTCTGGGGCCGCGACATCTATATCGACGAGCGCACCGTCGACGTCCACATCGGCCGGCTGCGCAAGCTGCTCAATCCCGGCCGCGAGCAGGATCCGATCCGCACCGTGCGTGGTGCCGGCTACGCCCTCGACGATCGCTTCGCCAAGGCTGAGCCGTAGGGCTGCATTGTCGTCCCCGCGAAAGCGGGGACCCATACGCCGCGGCCTATCGATTTAGTGAAAGTTGGAGCGACTAGCTCTGCATAACCACAAGCTCCTGTGGCTATGGGTCCCCGCGTTCGCGGGGACGACGGATGTGAGAGCGTCGTCTTACCTGGTCGGCTTCGGCGCCGGACGGCGGCGATCGGAGGCCGGCTGGTAGGCGATGCGCGAGTGATGTGCGCAATAGGGCAGGCTCGCGAGCGCCTTGCCGCCGCAGAAGAAGAAGTCCGCGCTCGAGGGATCGCCGACCGGCCAGTGGCAGGTCGCCTCGTTCAATTCCAGCAGTGTCAGCCGCTGGCTCATCGGCACTACGTTGTCGTAGGAGATCGGATCCGGCTCCATCTCGACTTCGAACGCATGCGCGAGCGCGGTGTTGCCGCGCGAGACTGGACGCGCCACCCGCATCATGTGCTGGGCGGGGCGGGCCTTGCGCTGACGCGGCGCAGCCGAGGAGGGGCTCTTGGCGCGGCCGGACAGGCCGAGCCGGTGCACTTTGCCGATCACGGCGTTGCGCGTCACATTTCCGAGTTCCGCGGCGATCTGGCTGGCAGACAGGCCGCCTTCCCAGAGCTTCTTAAGCTGCTCGACGCGATCGTCGGACCATGTCAATACCGTCATCGAATTCTTCCCTTCGCTTCGCGCTGGCCTACCGGGGGCAGCGCTGGCGATGCCAAATCTCAAATATCCCTGCGGTCAGAATCCCTTAGCCCTCGCCGGGCGCGAAAGCCGTGCCCGAACGTGAACGCTGTACAGATGGACTCTTGGGATCAGAACCGCCGCACGAGATGTCGTACCCGACAGCCCAGACGCTACAATATGGCGTGACTCTGGCGCAAGAGTCCCCGGCTATGCGTCCACATGTTCCGACATCTAGGCATTGCAGTGCGCGTTTTCCACCACACCGGAAATGTACGGAAACTTGCGGATTGCCTTTTCTTGCAGCGCACGAAGGCGCCTGGAGCATGATCCGGAAAAGTGGACACCGGTTTTCCGACAAGATCATGCTCAAACAAGTAGATTAACGAGCCTGCGAAGCAGGCTCTACGGCGTGTTGACAGCCTTGGCCGCCAGCATAGAATGCCTCTCACGTGCCGCCTCAAAAGGCGGCACGTTTTGTTTTCGGATGACTGACCGCCGCCGCGAGTGCGCCAATACGGGTGTTTTCTGCGGCCGGTCTCAACCCTTCAGTGATCGCCATGACCAACAGCGCCGCGTCGCATCTGCTCCCCGTTTTCGCCAGGGTCGATCTCGGCTTCGAACGTGGCGAGGGCGCTTGGCTGGTCGCCACCAACGGCGATCGCTATCTCGACTTCACCTCGGGCGTCGCGGTCAATGCGCTGGGTCACGCCCATCCGCAACTGGTCGCAGCGCTGCAGGAGCAGGCCACAAAACTGTGGCACATGTCGAACCTGTTCAAGTCGCCCGACGGCGACAAGCTCGCGGCGCGGCTGTGCGAGCAGAGCTTTGCGGATTACGTGTTCTTCTGCAATTCCGGCGCCGAGGCGATGGAATGCGTGATCAAGGTGACGCGCAAGTATCACGCCGCCAAGGGTCATCCCGAGCGCTATCGCATCATCACTTTCGAAGGCGCGTTCCATGGCCGCACGCTGGCGACCCTGGCCGCGACCGGCTCCGCCAAATATCTCGAAGGTTTTGGCCCGCCGATGGACGGCTTCGACCAGGTGCCGCATGGCGATCTCGAAGCGGTGAAGAAGGCGATCGGCCCGCACACCGCGGCCATCCTGATCGAGCCGGTGCAGGGCGAGGGCGGCGTCCGTTCGGCGCCGAACGCGTTCTTCAAGGCGTTGCGCGAATTGTGCGACAAGAACGGCCTGCTGCTGGCGTTCGACGAGGTGCAGACCGGCATGGGCCGCACCGGTGATCTCTTCGCTTATAAACGCCTCGGCGTCACCCCCGACGTGATGTCGCTGGCGAAAGCGCTCGGCGGCGGTTTTCCGATCGGCGCGTGCCTCGCCACCGCGGAAGCCGCGGCCGGCATGACGCCGGGCTCGCACGGTTCGACCTTCGGCGGCAATCCGCTGGCGATCGCGGCGGCGAATGCCGTGCTCGATGTGATGCTGAAGCCCGGCTTCTTCGACCATGTGCAGAAGATGTCGCTGCTGCTCAAACAAAAGCTCGCCTCGGTGGTCGATCGCTATCCCTCCGTGCTGTCGGAAGTGCGCGGCGAGGGGCTTCTGGTCGGCGTCAAGGCCGTGATGCCCTCGGGCGATCTCGTCAATGCGTTGCGCGATCAAAAGCTGCTCACCGTCGGCGCCGGCGACAATGTGGTGCGGTTCCTCGCGCCCTTGATCGTGAACGAATCCGAGATCGAGCAATCCGTGCAGATGCTCGAACGCGCCTGCGTCGCACTGTCGGGAGCACCGTTGAAGAAGGCCGCGGGGTGATGAGCAAGCCCGTCCGTCACTTTCTCGATATCAGCGAACTGCCGCTGCAAGAGCTGCGCAACATGCTCGACGCCAGCGCCGCCATGAAGGCGAAGCTGAAGGCACATGAGCAGAACAAGAAGCCGCTCGAAGGCAAGACGCTGGCGATGATCTTCGAACGGCCGTCGACCCGGACGCGGGTGTCGTTCGACGTCGGCATGCGCCAGCTCGGCGGCGAGTCCATCATGTTGACCGGCGCCGAGATGCAGCTCGGCCGCGGCGAGACCATCGCCGACACCGCGCGCGTGCTGTCGCGCTATGTCGATGCGATCATGATCCGCATCCTCAACCACGAGGCGCTGCTGGAACTGGCCGCGCACGCGACCGTGCCGGTCATCAACGGGCTGACCCGGCGCTCGCATCCCTGCCAGGTGATGGCCGACCTGATGACGTTCGAGGAACATCGCGGGCCGATCGAGGGCCGCACCGTGGCCTGGACCGGCGACGACAACAACGTG
>WNFM01093666.1_pt1 | contig 13780 bp, 13 predicted proteins | sample 5400271 | NCBI WGS metagenome assembly WNFM01 (sample SAMN13153352, study PRJNA577476) | soil metagenome | isolation source: 60 cm saprolite on Douglas fir-dominated hillslope | place: USA:California | collected 2013-09-17 | reverse complement strand
GATATTGAACTCTTTACCGAACATTATGAGCGCGCCCGCTTTGCTGAATCGGTGGAAGACGCGCAGCGCCTGCCTGAACTTTACGAGGAGATTGCCGGACGCAAGTGAGCGTCGCGCGACGGGGCAAGGTCATAGCCCGGCTGGCGCAGTCCATGCGCAAACTCGGCGGCCCGCACCACGTTTTCCGTGAGCGCAGCCACCGTCACCGGCCCAACCCCTTTAGGCACGGGCGTAATAAATGACGCAACTTCCTTTACGTGCTCAAAATCCACGTCGCCGTTGAGCTTTCCGTCAGCGCCCACGCGCGTTGCCACGTCGATCACGACCGCGCCCGGCTTCACCAGGTCGGCGGTGATGCGATAGCGTTCGCTTCCTACGGAAGTCACAATGATGTCGGCGGTGCGCATAAACCGGTCGTGGTCGGCTTTCCGGGTGTAGCGATGGCACCAGATTGCGGTCGCGTTGCACATGCGCCCGCCCAGCATGTGATGAATGGGCTTGGCCGTAATGTCATTGCGCCCGACTATCACCGCGACCTTTCCCTCGGTCTCAATCCCATAAAACTCGAGCATCCTGCGCACCGCCAGAGCCGTTGCCGGCAGGTGCAGCATGCGTTCGTCCTGTGCGCGGTAGAGTTCGGGAACGGTCTCGCGTGAGATGCCATCCACGTCCTTACGGCCGCTGATAGCGTCAAAGACATCAAATTTGTTCACGCCGGAAGCGGGTTCTTCAATGTGACGCGGTAACGGAAGTTGCACCAGAATGGCGTGTGCCGCCGGGTCATCGTTGATGCGCTGCACCTGATCGCGCAGGTCGCTCGCGCTGATGTGATCATCAAAAGTGTGCAGCATGGCCTGCATGCCCAGGCGCTCGCAAAACTCCATCTTTTTCCCAACATAACGCTGCGAAGCCGCGCTCTTGCCCACCAGCACAACATCGAGCCGCGGGACAACGCCGCGTGCGCGCAGCCTTTCCACTTCGCCGCGGACCCGGCGCTCGATTTCGTCAGCGACGGGCTTTCCATACATAATTTCTGCCATACCAGCATTATAGAGTCGCAGAAGAGGAAAGATTTTGTCGGGAGAAGCAGAGCGGAAAGAAGAAGGAAGCGCAAGCATCTGCGCTTCCTGATTGTCAGTATTCTTTGTGAGAAATGACGCTATGGCCGCAGGATATCGTGAATCACGTCTACGATCCGCTGCGTGCGCCGGTCAAGAATCAAAACATCTACGCCCAGCGTTACCCGGCGATAAGTATCTGGCAGGCGCGGCAAGCGGCGCTCCAGGTCCTCGGGAAAGGGCTGCACTCGTTTTTGCAGTCCAGGAGGCAACGTGCCATCGCGCTCCAGATGTTTTTGCAGGCCGGGCGGAAGGTTGCCGTTGCGCTTGGCCAACCCCGGAGGCAGGTTGGAATTCTGGCCGTGATAATACCCATGGATGACGTCGCGGTCATGCACGCTGAAAATCACGCGGATTCCGCCTCGGTTGTCGCGATCGCGTCCGCGATCGTCGTCACCATCCTGGTCGCCTTGTTTGTTGTGCCCCTTGCCGTGGCCCTGGCTGTTGCCCTGTGCCAGGCCCTGGTTCGGTAAGATCATCAACAGCAGCCCGCAGACTGCCATTAGAAAAATTCGTTTGAACATCATCCCCTCCGGAAAGTCGCATGATACGTTGGCATTACCATACTCCTAAATGGCTGCGGCTCGAAGGTACGATAGGGAACGTCCTTCAGAAACTCGGACCGCCGGTCCGCGCATCATAAAGATATAATCCGCCGGGAGTGACATGGAGAATCGCCTCCGACAGGCCGTGGAGTGGCTTCTGGGGCCGGAAGCTCCGGCGGAAACGCCGCGAACCCATCTGCTCCCCCGCTGGATCTTTCTTCGCGCGCTGGGGCTCATTTATTTTTCCGCGTTCTACTCTCTCATCTTCCAGATCAAGGGATTGATCGGCCCGCAAGGCATCCTTCCCGCCGGCGAATTCCTGGTTGCAGTCGCAAAATATTACCCTGGCGTGCTGCGCTTCTGGTTTGCCCCGACCCTGTTCTGGTTCGGCTCCAGCGATCACGCTTTGATGTTCGTCACCTGGCTGGGCCTGATCGCTTCCATTGCGGTGATGTTGAATCTGTGGCCGCGTGTGACGCTGGTCATATGCCTTGTTTGTTTTCTCTCGTTTGTCGCTGCCGCACAGGATTTTTCCGGCTATCAGTCTGACGGCATGCTGCTGGAAGCCGGTTTTATCTCTCTCTTTTTCGCGCCGCCCGGACTGCGGCCCGGACTGGGAGCGGCGCATGCGCCATCGCGCTTCAGCCGGTTTCTTCTGCAATGGGAATGGTTCCGCATTTACTTCGAATCAGGCGTGGTGAAGCTGGCCAGCCATGACTACTCATGGCGCCACCTGACTGCCATGGACGACTACTACCAGAACGGCCCCCTGCCCACGTGGGTCGGCTGGTACGTGCAGCACTTTCCACACTGGTTCCATGCCGCCACAGCATTCATGACGCTGGCATCAGAGCTGGCTCTGGTCTGGATGCTCTTTCTTCCCCGGCGCTTCAGGATCATCTGCTTCTGCATTGTCACGCCGTTTCAGGTCGGCATTATTCTTACCGCGAATTACACCTTCCTGAATTATCTGGTTTTGTCTCTGGGATTCTTGCTGCTGGATGACGGCTTCATCCGCTCGGTCTTGCCCGATCGCTGGAAGACCTGGGGTGGCAGAGCTTCACCTGCGGCTGCGGAAACACAACCCGCGCCCGCCCTCACTCCGCAATGGCTCCGTCCACTCTGGCGCAGTGTTGCTGTTATTTATCTAGGCTGGGTCTTCTACGCGACCACGGTGCTCATGTTTGCCATGATTCTTCCATCCATGCCCTACCTGCCGCTGGCGCCGGCCCGGGCGCTGGATCCATTCCGCATCGCCAACCAATACGGCCTGTTCGCAGTCATGACGCATGAGCGCTACGAAATTGAATTTCAGGGATCGAATGATGGCCAGAGCTGGATCGCCTATCCATTCCGCTACAAGCCGCAGGATATCCACCGGGCTCCGGGGATATATGCGCCTTACCAGCCGCGCTTTGAGTGGAACTTGTGGTTCGCCTCGCTGGGCAATTGGCGCAGCTATCAATGGGTGGTCTTGACGGAAGAAAGACTGCTGCGTAATGAACCTGACGTTCTGCAGCTCTTTGCCGGCAATCCGTTTGCGAGCGTTCCGCCAACCAAAGTGCGCGCTGTGATCTGGCAGTACTGGTTCACTGATCGCGCAACCAAACACAAAGAAGGCGCGTGGTGGCGCAGGGAGTTGCTGGGCGTTTACGCGCCGTCGCTGGAACGAGCGCCAGATGGCAGGATCGTGATCAGCCGGTGAAATCCCGAGCGAAGCGAGGGGTCCCTATTGTGACAAAAACTATCACTCGTGAATGCGATGGCCGACTTTCCGTCGCGATTCGCTCTGTGATGGCCATTCGCGCCTATAGGGGTCCCTCTGCCGCTTCGCGGCCTCGGGATTGAGTGCATCTACTTCGTAATCACTCCGCAGGCAATCCTGTCGCCGGAGTTCCCTGATGGATCGGTCTTGCCGTCATCGGCCTTGGCGTGAATGACCAGCGCAGTGCCGCCGCCAGTGAAAACCGAGTGGGCATCGTCACCTAGAGTCACATTAGGCGCGCCGACCGTGGTCTTAGCCTTACCCTTGATATCCACGTTGAAATTTGGAATGTCCCCGGCGTGCGGCCCTTCCGGGTTCTGCAAGCCGTGTTTTTTGCCGTCGGGATTGAAGTGCGCTCCGGCCGACTTGAAATCCGGCCCCTCGCACTTGGCAGTCTGATGGACATGAATCGCGTGCTCTCCCGGCGGCAGATCATGCAGGTTCAGCTTGATGGCGACGCCTTTGGCGGCTGGAGAAAGGGTCGCTGTCCCTACGTCTTTGCCTTGACCATTCTGTAGTGTGACGGTCTTCGCAGGCGCCTTCTTGCCCTTCGCCCAGGCGGTCGTAGACAAGACCAGGAGCCCGCCCGCGATGGCAATCAACAGGAATGCTTTGGTTCTTTGGTGGCTTTTCATAAATGATCTCCCTGAACAGCAGAATTGTACTCGTTTCGCCGCGCCCAACCCATCGGCAGCACGCGTAAACCCTCGCCAAATGCGATGCTACAATAGAGAGATAGATGCCGGTCGAGAACCCCACAGTAGCGCCTCCACAGCAGGAATCTGCGCAAAAACCAGCCCTCTTAAGGGTCGGTTTTGTCAGCCTGGGCTGCCCCAAAAACCTTGTCGATAGCGAGGTGATGATGGGCATGCTGCAGAGCGGCGGCGCACAGATCACCGCCAAGGCGGAAGACGCCGACGTCATCGTGGTGAATACCTGCTCGTTCATCGACTCGGCCAAACAGGAGTCAGTCAACACCATTCTGGAGATGGCGCAGCACAAGATCAGCGGCAAGGCGCAGAAACTGATCGTGGCCGGATGCCTGGTGGAGCGTTATCGCACGGAAATCCAGAAGAACATTCCTGAAGTGGATGCGGTGGTTGGAACCGGCGAACTGGAACACATCCTGGCCGCCGCTGGAATCAATGTCGCCGATGGACGCGGCGCGGAAAACAATTCGCCTTTTGTGATTCTGAATTCGTCTTCGTCTGGCCAATCGCTCAAGTCAGGCGTGCCGGCGCGCGCTGAAGGGCTAGCACGCGAGCAGAGCGGCCGCTTTTCCCGGGCGGAGTGGGACGGCGCGATCGCCGACCTGCCCAACTATCTTTACGACGAAAACACACCGCGCGTGCTGGCCACGCCCAAAGCATCGGCCTACATCAAGATTGCCGAGGGTTGCGATCACCCTTGCGGCTTCTGCATCATCCCGCAGCTTCGCGGCAAGTTTCGCTCCCGGCATTTTGAGTCGGTCATCGCCGAAGCCGAGCGCCTGGCCGCCAGCGGCGTGCGCGAGATCACGCTGATCGGGCAGGACACCACCTGCTACGGTGAAGATCTCGGCTTGAAAGACGGCCTGGCGCTGTTGCTGGAGCGACTGGCGCAGGTTGAAGCCATCCGCTGGGTGCGCTTTCTTTATGCCTATCCCAACAAGATTACGGGCAAATTGCTGGAGACCATCGCACGCAACGAGAAGATCTGCTCGTATATTGACGTGCCGCTGCAGCATGCTTCAGCATCCGTGCTCAAGCGCATGAAACGCGGCGCGGGAGCGGAGATCTTTCTGAAGTCGGTTGAGAAGATGCGGCGCACGATTCACGGCGTGACGCTGCGAACGTCATTTATCGTCGGCTTCCCCGGCGAGACGGAAAAAGACTTTGAAGAGCTGTGCGAATTTGTCCAGGCGGCGCAGTTTGACTGGCTGGGCGTGTTCAGCTATTCCGACGAAGACGGCTCCGCCGCCTACCACCTGGCCGACAAAGTCCGGCCGCGCGAAATTGAGCGGCGGCGCAAGAAGCTGATGCAGATTCAGCGCCAGATCAGCAAGAAGAACAAGCGCAAACTGATCGGCCGGCAATTGGATGTGCTGGCGCTTGGCCCGTCAGAAGAGACCGATCTTCTCTGGGAAGGCCGCACGGAGATGCATGCCCCGGAGATCGACGGCAAATTGTTCATCAATGACTTTGGCGACCACGAAGAACTTGTGCCCGGCACGTTCTATCGTTGCGAGATCACCGAGGCGCATGACTACGACCTGGTAGCGCGCATCGTTGGTTAAGAGAGACCGTTGGTTAAGATCGTTGGCTAGAATTACGTCATCTAATTGGTTATGCCCCGGAAGAAAACGCCATCGCTACGCTGCCCTACCTGCCGCATGCTGGTGTTGCGCGAAAACGAGAACTTCCCTTTTTGCAGCGACCGCTGCCGCCTGATCGATCTCGGTAAGTGGGCCAGCGGCAAGTACGTGATCTCCACCGCCATCAATGATCCCGAGGAACTGGAGAGCATGGCTGAAGAGCAGGCGAGACGAAAGCCTGGCGATGGAGAAGATGTCTCGCATAAGCAGTAGCAACCCCTCGCCGCAGATTCCGCTGATGAACGCAGATAAAACAAGCTCCGCCGCGAAAGAATGCGAATTCCACGAGCTTCACTCCGTGATGACACCTGGCGTCGCATAACGTATCCTGAGCTGCCATGGAATCAGCAGATGCCACCGCAGCTCCCAAATCGCGCTTTTCCTGGCTGGTGGCCACCTTCTTTGGCATTGGCCATCTTCAACCCGGATCAGGCACATGGGCGGCGGCGATCACTGTACTGTTGTGGTGGGCCGCCAGCCACTGGATTCCACCATCGTGGCTTGTGGCTGTTGCCATCATGGCTTCAGCGGCCATAACCCTGCTGGGCATTCCCACCTCGACTGTGGTGGCGCGGGAAAGTGGCATCAAAGACCCAGGATTTGTGGTGATCGACGAAGTCGCCGGGCAGATGATCGCGCTCATTGGCGTTCCGCTGAATTGGAAATACCTTCTTGCGGGTTTTATACTCTTTCGTAGCTTTGACATTGTGAAGCCGTTTCCTCTGCGCCGTCTGGAAAGTTTGCCGGGAGGGACCGGAATCATGTTGGACGACGTTGGAGCGGGGCTGTACGCGCTTGTCCTGCTTCAGGTGTGGCTGCATTTTATAGCGCGTTAGGGCCACCGAGCCATGGGTATTAGCGAGAGCCTGCTGGGCAAGAAAAACGTTGATGGCAACCCTCATATAGAGGCCATTGATCCGCCGGCATCATTGCCGGGCGGCGAGGTCAGGATCATCGGCCGGGGACTGAAGCCGCCGCAGCTGGCACGCCCGGAGGTGAACTTCAGCGGCGTTCCCGGCTCGATCGTGGTAAGTTCGGAAAACTTTGTGATTGCGCGCGTGCCTTACGGGGCCCAGTCCGGACAAGTAACCGTCCACAGCAACGGCCACATAAGCAACGGTCGCGAGCTCAAGATTGCCCAGCCTGTCGCGGAAAGCCTGCACCCTGTAGCAAACCCGGCCATCGATCATGAAGGCAACATCTACGTTACTTACTCGGGCGGCCGCGGGCAGAAAGTCCCGGTTGCGATCTACAAGATCGATACCAATTACAACGTCAAGCCCTTCCTCTCCGAGCTGATGAACGCCACCGGGATGGCGTTTGATCCGCAAGGCCAGCTCTATGTTTCTTCCCGCTACGACGGCACGGTCTACCGGGTTGCGCCTAACGGCACCATGACCACCTATGCCGAAGGCTTGGGCGTGGCCACGGGAATTGCGTTTGATCACCAGGGGAATCTTTACGTCGGCGACCGCAGCGGCACCATCTGGCGGATCGCGCCCGACCGGCAGATTTTTGTTTTTGCCACCCTGGAGCCCAGCGTGGCCGCTTATCATCTGGCCTTTGCACCCGATGGGATGCTCTACGTTACCGGACCCACGACTTCGAGCTTTGATGCCGTGTACAGCGTGGACCCGCACGGCACGGTCTCAGTATTTTATCGCGGGCTGGGACGCCCGCAAGGCCTTGCCTTTGACGCCCAGGGCAACCTGTATGTTGCAGCCTCACTCGCAGGGAAGCGCGGTATTGTGAAAATCACCCCGGAAAAGCAAGCGAGCCTGGCCGTCGCCGGACAAGAGCTGGTTGGATTGGCCTTCACCCGTACCGGCGGCGCGGTCCTGGTAACCAAGGGCTCGGTTTTCCATCTCACCTGGGGCGTGCAGGGCCTTTCTCTCATTTAAACTGCTCAAGTGAACGCTGAGATCATCGCCATTGGCTCAGAGCTGCTGACGCCCTATCGCCAGGACACGAACTCACTCTTTCTCACCGCGCATCTCAACCGGCTCGGCGTGGAGGTAAGTTTCAAGACCATTGTGGGCGATCGCCGCACGGACCTGGTGGCCGCGGCGCGGATAGCGCTCTCCCGCGCTGATGTGGTCATCTTCATGGGCGGGCTGGGGCCGACCGAAGACGATCTGACGCGCGAGTGTGTGGCGGAGACGCTGGGCCGTCCGCTGAAACGTCACGCCCGCCTGGTGGAGGATTTGCGCGCGCGTTTTGCCGCCCGTGGCTGGAAGATGCCGGAGAACAACGAGCGCCAGGCCGACGTCATCACCGGCGCCGAAGTGCTCGACAACAAACGCGGCTCCGCGCCAGGACAGTTCCTGCACATTAACGACGAGAACGGCCACGCCATCATCATCCTGCTGCCCGGCCCGCCGCACGAGCTTACGGCGATGTTTGAAGAATATTGCCTGCCCCGGCTGCGGGAGCTTCTACCCCGGCGGCAGATCGTCACGCGCGAGTTGAAGATCGCGATGATTGGGGAGTCGATGGTGGATAAGCGCGCTGCGCCCATCTACAAAGCGTGCAAGGGCGTGGAAACTACGATCCTTGCAGGCACGCCCGGGGAGGTACAGCTTCATCTGCGCGCCCAGGCTGAGACCATCGAAGAGGCGCAGAAACGAGTTGATGCGCTGGCCTCTGCCCTGGAAGATGAATTTGAAGACGCTATTTTCTCCGCCGAAGGAGAGGGTCTGGAGCAGATTGTGGGGTATTACCTGGGCATGCGCGAGAAAACGCTGGCGGTGGCGGAATCTTGCACCGGAGGACTGCTGGCGGAACGCATCACCTCGGTGCCGGGAAGCTCGCGTTATTTTCTTGGCGGGGCGGTGGTCTATGACAACACGGTGAAAACGGAGCTGGCCGGCGTGCCGCCGCTGTTGATCGCTGAACACGGGTCGGTCAGCAGCCAGGTTGCTGCCGCGCTGGCCGAAGGCATTCGCACCAAGTGCAAATCGACCTTTGGCATCGGTATCACGGGCATTGCCGGCCCCGGAGGCGGATCGGAGGAAAAGCCCGTAGGCCTGGTCTTTCACGCGTTAGCGGACGGCAAGAATACCGAAGTAGTAGAAAGAAAATTTCCTGGCGACCGTGACCGCATACGACACTGGGCCACGCAGCAGGCGCTCGATATGGTCCGGCGCAAATTGATGTGACGCAGGGCTCAAAGCCCTGCTCCACCCCGTAAATTGGATACAGTGGAGCGAGAAATGCGTATCTTTATCGCATTGGACATCCCGCCGGAAATTCGCGCCCGTATGACTGAGTACATGGAGCGCGTACGGTCCTTTGCGCCGGAGGCGCGCTGGGCACGGGTGGAAGGTTTGCATGTCACGCTCAAATTTGTGGGCCCGGCCAGTGATGCGCTGGTGGAGAAGATGAAGACAGCGCTGGCTGCGATCAAGACCGCGCCGTTTCCAGTGAAGTTTGAAGGCGTTGGCTTCTTCCCTAATGCCAAGGCGGCGCGCATCTTTTGGATCGGTGTTGACGGCGGCGAAGAGCTGCCACGGCTGGCTTCGGCGGTGGATGCGGCGCTGGAAAAGCTTGGCGCTGCGCGTGAAGAGAAGGCTTATCATCCGCATTTGACGCTGGCGCGCGCGAGTTCGCATCCGCTGCGTGAACTTCAGCCGCTGCTCAGTGATCGCCCGCCACAGTTCGGTACAATGACTGCGCGAGAGTTCTTTCTGTACCAGAGCCAGCCGCAAAAAGGCGGGTCAAAATACACGAAGCTTGAGCGGTTCGGGCTGGAGTAGCGCGTCCCTCATTCATGATCACTCTTTACCTCATCGTCGCGGTCGTGGCCTACCTGCTGGGGTCCATTCCATTCGGGTATGTGCTGGTGCGCATTTTCCGCGGGGAGGACATACGCCAGACCGGCAGCGGCAACATCGGCGCGACCAACGTGGCGCGATCAGGCGCAAAGGGGCTGGGTATTGCCACGCTGGTGCTGGACGCGCTGAAAGGCGCGCTGGCGGTTTGGATTGCCATTTGGCTGGACTCAAGAGGCCTCAACAAGTGCGTTGACGTAGATTACACCTGCCTGTCGACAGCGGGCCTAATGTCAGTGGCCGCTCTTTTTGCGGTACTCGGACACGTTTTCCCGGTGTGGCTCCGCTTCAAGGGCGGAAAAGGAGTTGCAACGGCGCTAGGCGTTTTCTGTGTATTGTTTCCCAAAGCAATTCTGGTTTCGCTGGCGGTCTTCATTCTGATTGTCGCCATCACGCGTTACGTCTCTCTGGGCTCAATCCTGGGTGCGATTACTTTTCCTCTGGCCGCATACTTCCTGCAGGCAGCCGACGCTGTATCACTCGTTCTTGCCTCGGCGGTCTCGCTCATCGTGGTGCTCAAGCATCACCAGAACATCAGCCGTTTGCTTGCAGGCACTGAGAACCGCCTGGGCGCGGGTAAGTCCCAGATCGCGGAGAAGCCGCTTTGAGCCGGATCGCGGTGATTGGCGCGGGCGCATGGGGAACGGCGCTGGCCATGGTGGCAGGCCGTCGCGGCGATCATGAGGTGCGGCTATGGGCGCTGGAAAAAGAAGTTGTGCAAAGCATCGCCCGCTCGCGCACCAATGATCGGTTTCTGCCCGGCCTTCCGTTGCCGGCTGCCATCACCGTTACCAACGATTTCCAGGAAGCGCTCTCCGGCGTGGAGATTATCGTCAGCGTGATGCCCTCGCACCACTGCCGCCGGACGTTTGAGCACATGGCCCAGTGGTTGCAACCGCACATGCTCTTTGTGAGCGCGACCAAGGGCGTGGAAAATGACACGCTGCTGCGCATGACAGAGGTCATTCAGGAAGTGGTGGAGCGCTTCTGTGGCTTCACCCCGAAGATTGGCGCAATCAGCGGGCCGTCGTTTGCCAAAGAAGTGGCGGAGCGGCATCCCACGGCGGTGACCGTGGCTTCGGCTGATGATTCGCTGGGCGTGCGGGTGCAGAGAGACTTCAGCGATCATAGCTTTCGCGTCTACATGAATGATGATCTGACCGGCGTGGAGTTAGGCGGCGCGCTCAAGAACGTTATCGCAATTGCCGCGGGCGTGTGCAGCGGCCTTGGTCTGGGACACAACTCCGTGGCCGCGCTGATTACGCGCGGGCTGGCGGAGATCACCCGGCTGGCGGTGGCATGCGGCGCCAAGCCGCAAACCATGTTCGGCCTGGCCGGCATGGGTGACCTTGTGCTGACCTGCACCGGAGGCCTTTCCCGCAACCGCAGCGTGGGTGAGGCGCTGGGAAAGGGCCAGCCATTGCAGCAGATTATCGACGGCATGCACGGTATGGTGGCCGAGGGCGTGCTCACTACCAACGCTGCTTTGGGTCTGGCGCGGAAACATAAAGTGGAAATGCCCATAACCGAGCAAATGTACGCCATTCTTCATGACGGGAAATCACCCCATGATGCCATTCGCGAGCTCATGACCCGCCCGGGTAAGGTGGAAGACAAATTTTGAAAGCCAGGCCCCACAGCTTTCCTGCGCCGCTCGTGAACGGTACGCCGGGTACTTCCGTAACGCCCGGGTAAGTCGGTTTTTTGGCTGGCTTTACCACCATTTCAGAATACAATTTAACGATACGACTCAGGCGTTATGAAACTGCCGTTACCGTCCCGGATTCCGATTCTGTATTTGATTCTCATCGTGTTGATCGCGGTGGGAGTGGTGCCGCTTTATTTCTACGCCACAAAAATGGTGGAGCGGAACCGCGAGACGCTGGGCCGCAATGAAAAGCTGCTGCAGAACATGGTGACCACCACTCTGGCGCAGTCGATTGCGCAGCGTGAGCGCGACATCAGTTCGACCCTGACAAGCCTGGTCTATTCCATCCAGGTGACCAGCAGCGGGAACCTTAGCGGGAAGAACGTTGAGGCGTCGGACGTAAGCGCCCTGCTACGGAATTACATCAGCAACCCTGATTCGATTGTTCCGTACGGACGGCTGGTCAATACCGAAAATAACTTCGTATCGGCGGGGACCATCGGGGACCCCGATACTTTCCTGGTGAAAGAACTGGAGCGCGGTCTGAACGCCGGCAAGGCCGGCCGCGAGTACAGCGGGGAACCGCTGGCCATTGGCTATGGAAAACAGGCGCGCACGGTGATGGTGGTGGGCAAGCCGGTGGTCAATGACCAGCACGTCTATCTCGGCTGCCTGGAACTCGTGATCGATCTGCAATACCTGGTAAAGCAGCTCAAAGAAGCCAAAGACCAGCAGAACCTTGACACCTTTGTGGTGGACCGTTCCGGCCGCATGGTGGCCTCGCCCAGTTCGCGTTACGCGACCGGCCAGGATATGAACTCCAACGAGCTGGTGAAAAATTTTGTCGAGCAAAAAGCCGTGGTGCCGATTGCTGTGACCATGGGTTACACCGTGCAGGAAGGCAAGAACAGCACGCCCATGCTGGGGACGTACTTTCCCGTATCCGGATTGGGCTGGGCGGTGGTGGCGCAAAAGACCCAGGAAGAAGCCTATATGGATATCACGGACATGCGCCGTGACGCGATTCGCGCGGCGTTGATCGCGATCGCGTTCAGCATTTTCATCGGTATATGGGCCGCGCGACGGCTAACTACGCCGCTGCACGTGCTGACCGAATCCAGCCGTACTATCGCCGGCGGCGATTTCACTCATCGCGTGCGCCTGAAGAGCCGGACCGAATTTGGCGAGCTGGCGCAGACCTTCAACACCATGACCGACGATCTGGAACAGTTCGTCGATGATCTGAAGAAGGCGGCGGAGGAAAACCGTACTCTCTTCCTGAACTCCATCCAGATGCTGGCCGGCGCGGTCGACGAAAAGGACCCTTACACCCGCGGCCACTCTGACCGCGTTACGCGCTACTCAGTGTTGATCGCGACGGAAATGGGACTGAAAGAAGAGGACATCGATAAGATCCGCATTTCCGCCCAACTGCACGACGTAGGCAAGATCGGGATTGAAGACCGCATTCTGAAGAAGCCAGGCGCGCTGACGCCGGAAGAATTTGAAATCATGAAGACGCACACCACCAAGGGCGCCGCCATTTTGCGCCCGGTAGAGGCGTTGCGTGACATGCTGCCGGGCATCGAACTGCACCATGAGTCGCTGGATGGACGCGGCTATCCTTACAGCCTGAAGGGCGACCAGATCCCGCTGATGCCGCGCATCATCATGGTGGCCGATACCTTTGACGCCATGACCACGAACCGTCCATACCAGGCGGCGATGGATCCGGAATACGTGATCCGCATCATCAATTCGCTGGCCGCTACCAAGTTCGATGCCACCGTTGTCGCCGCCATGACCAAGGTGTTTGAAACCGGGAAGCTGCGCATCCACCGCGCGGCGACGGTCTCCGGTGAAGAAGCTGCGGCGGCAACTCCCACGGTCGGCGCGCCCACACAAGCGTAAGAACTTTAGCCGCGAATCGACGCGAAACCCGCGAATTATCCTGAAATTCAAATCTGATTTGATTCGTGTTCATTCGCGTAAATTCGCGGCCAAGTCTTGCGCTGAACATCCATCGATTCTCCCGCTATAATCAAGGATTCGGCAGAAAAAATCATAACGCAATGATTCAGACCTTATTCGGAACACCGGAACCTACGTTTGTCGAGAAGATGAAGCAGGCGGTCACGCGCACACGCGAGAACCTGAGCGAGCGCATTGATGAAGTAATGGCCTTCACCAAAGAGATCGACCGCAGCACGCTGGACGACCTGGAAGCAATCCTGATCGGGGCCGATCTGGGGACGAAAACCACGCAGGAAATCCTGGACAAGCTGCGGGAAAAGGCCGATCGCAAGCAGATCAAAGACGTGGCCGAGCTGAAGCGCCTGATCAAAGAGCAGGTGCTGGCTATTTTGAACGCGACTCCGGCGCGTGCCGGCAAGGCCGCCGCAGGTGAACCGGAAGTGGTAATGGTGGTGGGCGTGAACGGCACCGGCAAAACCACGACGATCGGCAAGCTGGCGCACGCGCTGCGCAGCGAAGGCAAAACCGTGCTGCTGTGCGCGGCCGA
>WNFM01333810.1_pt2 | contig 13782 bp, 16 predicted proteins | sample 5400271 | NCBI WGS metagenome assembly WNFM01 (sample SAMN13153352, study PRJNA577476) | soil metagenome | isolation source: 60 cm saprolite on Douglas fir-dominated hillslope | place: USA:California | collected 2013-09-17 | reverse complement strand
AGCGAGAAGCCGGAGATAAATTGCTGGCCCTTCATCGTCATGGTTTTTTCCGGACCGACGGGGAAGGTGACGTCCTTGGCGTCGGCGCCCTCGAACTGCGCCGGCTTGAACGATTTCACATAGTCGGCGGTCTTGGCGAGCCGTGCGCGCAATTCCTCAAAAGTCTTTTCGGTATCGGGGGTCTGCGGCACGTCGCTATGGGTGACGCGGGCGCAGCCGCGGGTGGCGAAATCGCTGGTGAGCTGGATCTGCTTGGACAGCGGCAGCATGTCCGGATAAAGCCGCGAACCCAGCAGCACCTCGGGCTGGATATTCTTGGCCTTGCAATGCGCCTCAGCCTTGGTGAGCAGGCCGGAAAGGGAGCCTAGAACTTGCAGGTAGGCCGGCACGGTGGCTTCGTAGAAGGACATGGGATGCTCTTTTCGTGTTGTGGAATATCGTTGCGTGCAGAGACTGCGTGCTGCAGGTGGGGCGGCCGGTAGGTAAATGCAACTGCATCCACCTGTCGATCACATAAATTTATTTCGCGCCGTCATCGTCCGGCTCGACCGGACGATCCAGTATTCCAGAGGCGTTTGGGGTTAAATCGATAGGCCGCGGCGTACTGGATTCCCCGCTTTCGCGGGGAATGACAAACTGAGCCCTACCTCGGCCCGCTGCGCATCCGCGCCAGCAATTCGGCGGTCGGCCAGGAATCGGCCGGCAGGCCGTATTTGGCCTGCATCGTCTTCACGGCAATCCGGCTCTGCTGGCCGAGCACGCCGTCGACCTTGCCGACATTGAAGCCGGCGCGCACCAGAAGCTGCTGCAGTTCCTTGATCTCGTTGAACGGCAGTTGCACCACCGGCGCCGACGGCTGCCGCATTGGTGCTGCACCGGCGATGCGGCTGGCGAGGTAGCCGGCGGTGGTCGAATAGATCAGCGAATTATTCCATTCGGTGTACGCCGCGAGATTCGCGTAAGCGAGAAACGCTGGCCCGGTGCGGCCCATCGGCAGCAGCAGCGAGGCCGGCATGTCGTCGTTGGGCAGCGGTTTTCCATCGGCATAGGAGACGCCGAGCTGCGCCCATTTCGAGCGCGGCAGTTTGATCGTCAGGTCGGCCTGGTCCCACGGAAAACTTGAAGCCAAATTCTGCGGCGCGCGCACTTCCTGCAGCCACGGCTCGCCGCGCCGCCACTTCAGGCCGTTGGCGATGTAGTTCGCGGTCGAGCCGATCACGTCGGGCGCGCTGCGCAGCAGGTTGCGATGGCCGTCGCCGTCATAATCCACCGCATAGTTGAAATAATGCGTCGGCAAAAATTGCGTCTGGCCGAGCTCGCCGGCCCACGAGCCGATCATCTCGCTTGCCGTGAGGTCGCCGCGATCGACGATTTTCAGCGCCGCGATAGTCTCGTTCTGGAACATCTCCGAGCGGCGGCAATCATAGGCCAGCGACACCAGCGACGGCAGCGTATGCAGGTTGCCAAGCTCGGCGCCAAAACTGCTCTCCAGCCCCCAGAACGCGGCGATCACGGCCGGCGGCACGCCATATTCCTTTTCGGCGCGGTTGAACGCGGCCGCGTACATCCGGATACGCGCTTGCGATTGCTGTGCCGCCGCGTCGGACGCCCGGCGTTTTGCGAATTCGGTGAACACCTGGCCGAATACGCGCTGGCCGCGGTCGCGGTTGACGATGCTCTGGTCATAAACGAGGTAGGGTGCGGCTTCAGAGAGCGCGCGCTGCGACACGCCGGCCGCGACTGCCTGCTGCTTCAGCTCCGTGAGGAAGCGGTCGAAATTCATCCCGTTGTGACAGGCCGCCGCGCGCGGGCTGGGCGTCGCTGCCACCGCCGGCTGGCCGGGTGCCGCGACGGCAGGCCGCGGCGCAGCTACCGGCCGGGGCTGCGCCGGCCGGACGGGCGCCGGCGCCGGTTGGGCCGATGCGAGGGATGTAAATGCCAGTGCCGCCGCTGTGACAACGAGAAATCTGGAAAACGGCATCAATGTCACCGGCGCGAAAATAGGGGATCGTAGGGTGGGCAAAGCGACCTGTCCGCCGTAGCTCGGCGAGCGAAGGCGGAAGCGTGCCCACCAGCTCTGGGAATCTCGCCAGTACAAGCAATAAGGTGGGCACGGCGCAAGTGCGCCTTTGCCCACCCTACGAAGCCGGGCTCGGAGCAATATCGCTGCGCAAGCCCCGCTCTGCGCATGGGAGCCCGCCGCCTGCACCCGATCTCGCAGGCTGTTCCAACCCGCCCCCACCGTGTAGGCTGTTGTCCGCAGGTCGAAAAAGGGCTGCCGCCCATATGGGGCGCACAGATCAGGGAGACGGGGAACGGTATGACGGAACTCCGATACATGGCGCCAGCGACGCTGGACGAGGCGATTGGCGCCTTTGCCGCCGCAGGCAGCGCCGCGCGTATTCTGGCCGGTGGCACCGATTTGCTGGTGCAGATGCGTGCCGGCATGGTCAAGCCCGGTTTGATCGTCGACATCAAGAAAATCGCTGAACTGACTTCCATCGCGCAGACCGCCGATGGCGGATTTCGTGTCGGCGCCGCCGTGTCCGGCATGGCGCTGGCCGAGCACAACAGTTTCGGCAAGGTCTGGCCGGGCGTGCTGGAGGCCGTCAACCTGATCGGCTCCAAACAAGTTCAGGGGCGGGCGTCGGCCGGCGGCAATCTCTGCAACGGTTCACCGGCCGGCGACAGCGTGCCCGCGATGGTCGCGGCCAGCGCCGTCGTCACCGTGCAGGGCCCGAACGGCCGCCGCGACATCAAGGTCGAAGACGTGCCGGCCGGTCCCGGCCGCACCAATCTAAAGCCCGGCGAAATCCTCGTCAGCATCACGTTGCCGCCGCGTCTCGCCGGCTCCAGTGATGCCTATTTGCGGATGATCCCGCGCACCGAAATGGATATCGCCGTCGTTGGCCTCGGCGTCAGCCTCACCATGAAAGACGGCGTCTGCATCGCCGCCCGCGTCGGCTTGGGCGCCGTGGCGCCAACGGTGCTGCTGGTGGAAGACGCCGCGAAGGCGCTGATCGGCAGCAAGCTCGATGACGCCGCGCTCACCAAAGCGGCCAGCGCCTGCTCCGCTGCCTGCCGTCCGATCGACGACAAGCGCGGCACCATCGTCTACCGTACCAAGGTGGCCGGCGTGCTGTTGAAGCGCACGGCCCTGATCGCCGCGCAGCGCGCCCAAACTAATTGAATTCGGGAAATCATTTTCATGGCCAAAGTTCACGTCACCACGTCCATCAATGGCGAGCCGATGGAATATCTGTGCGAGCCGTCAGACACCATGCTCGACGCGCTGCGCGGGCCGCTGGGGCTTACCGGCTCCAAGGAAGGCTGCGCCTCCGGCGATTGCGGCGCTTGCTCGATCACGCTCGATGACCGGCTGGTCTGTTCGTGTTTGATGCTCGCGGTCGAGGCCGAAGGCCACGAGATCCGCACTATCGAGGGCATGGCGCACGGCGACAAATTGCATCCGCTGCAGCAGAAGTTTCTGGAATCGGCAGCCCTTCAGTGTGGCATCTGCACCTCGGGGATGCTGATCGCCTCCGACGCGCTGCTGCGGAAAAATCCCAATCCGAGCGAGGAGCAGGTTCGCTTCTGGCTCGCGGGCAATCTTTGCCGGTGCACCGGTTATGACAAGATCGTTCGCGCGGTGATGGAAACCGCCGCTGATATGCGAGAGCAAAAAACCTTGGAGTTTCGGCAATGATGAACGTCGTCACCAACAACAAGTGGATCGGCCAGCGCACCATTCGCCCTGACGGCGTCGACAAGGTCACCGGCCGCGCGGCGTTCGCCGCCGATACCACCATGCCCGGCATGATCTGGGGCAAGGTGCTGCGCAGCCCGCATCCGCACGCGCGCATCAAGTCGATCGATACCTCGAAGGCGGAAGCGCTGCCGGGCGTCAAGGCTGTGGTCACCGCAAAGGACATCGTCGACTTCCCGCTCGACAAGTCCGTGATGCTCGGCATCCAGGACATGCGCTGGATGTGCCGCAACGTGATGGCGCGCGAGAAGGCGCTGTTCCCCGGCCACCCCATCGCCGCGGTTGCCGCCACGTCCGAAGCGATCGCGGCGCACGCCTGCGAATTGATCGAAGTCGATTACGAAGTGCTGCCGTGGTCGATCGAGATCGACGATGCGCTCAAGTCCGACGCGCCGATCCTTCATGACTTTGTGAAGTTCGAAGGCAAGCCGTCCAACATTGCCGGGCGACTCGAGGTCAAGAAGGGCGACATCGTCAAAGGTTTCGAGGAAGCCGAGGTCGTGATCGAACGATCCTTCACCACGCGGCCGGTGCATCGCCGCCGACAACAAGACCACGATCTGGAGCTCGAGCCAGGGCCAGTTCATGGTGCGCGCGATGACCGCGTATCTCACCGGCATCAACCAGAGCGACATCCGCGCCATCCCCGCCGAGATCGGCGGCGGTTTTGGCGGCAAGACCATCGTCTATCTCGAGCCGCTGGCAACGTTGCTTGCCAAGAAATCCGGTCGTCCGGTCAAGATGGTGATGACCCGCGAGGAAGTGATGCGGGCGACGGGGCCCACGTCCGGCTCCAAGAGCACCGTGAAGATAGGGGCCAAAAAGGACGGCACCATCGTCGCCGCGCAGGGCACCTTCTATCTGCAGGCCGGCGCGTTTCCGGGCTCGCCGATCCGCGGTGCGGTCGGGTGCAGCTTTGCGCCTTATGATATTCCGCATGTCCTGTCGGTTGGTTTCGACGTGCTCTCGAACCGCTCCAAGGTCGCGGCCTATCGCGCGCCCGGCGCGCCGATCGGCGCCTATGCGGTCGAATGCGTGCTCGATGAGCTCGCCGAAGCGCTGAAGATGGATCCGCTGGCGCTGCGTATCAAGAACGGCGCGAAGGAAGGGACAAAAGCCGCGCATGGCCCGGTCTATCCGCGCATCGGCTATATCGAGACGCTGGAAGCGGCGCGCGACTCCGATCATTACAAGGCGCCGCTCGGCAAGTTTCAAGGCCGCGGCGTCGCCTCCGGCTACTGGTTCAACGCCGGCGGCGAATCCTCGGCCCAGGTCAACGTCACCGAGGACGGCAACGTCGTCGTCACCACGGGTCATCCCGACATCGGCGGCTCCCGCGCCGGCATTGCCAACATCTGCGCTGAGTTGCTCGGGATCGATTACCGCCGCGTTTCGGTGCTGATCGGCGACACCGCGACCATCGGCTTCTCGAACCTCACCGGCGGCAGCCGGGTGCTGTTCGCGTCGTCGATCGTGGTGACGCAATCGGCCGAAAAAGTCATTCATACGCTGCGCGAACGCGCGGCAAAGATCTGGGACATCGATCCCGAAGCGGTGAAGTGGGAAAACGGCGCGGCGCATCCGGTCAGTCCGAATGCCGGCCAGTTCGAACCGTTGACGCTGGCTGAATTGGCCGAAAAAGCCCCGTCGATGGGCGGGCCGATCGGCGCCGGCGTGCAGCTCAATACAGTCGGCGCCGAGGGCGGCTTCGGCACCCACATCGCCGACGTCGAGGTCGATGTCGAACTCGGTATTGTGCGCGTGATCCGTTACACCGCAATCCAGGACGTCGGCCGCGCCGTGCATCCCGCTTACGTCGAAGGTCAGTTGCAGGGCGGCGTCAGCCAGGGCATCGGCTGGGCGCTGAACGAGGAATACATCTACAACAAGCAGGGCAAGGTCGATAATCCCGGTTTCCTCGACTACCGCATGCCGGTTTGTTCGGATTTGCCGATGATCGACACCATCATGGTCGAGGTGCCGAACCCGAAACACCCGCAGGGCGTCAAGGGCGTCGGCGAGGTGCCGCTGATCCCTGTCATGTCCGCCATTTCCAACGCCGTCCATCAGGCGCTCGGCAAACGATTTTATAGTTTGCCGATGTCACCGCCGAAGGTGATCGAGGTGCTGGAAGGATAACGCGATCCAGTAGATGGGTGGAGCCAACGGGTCCGGCCTTTGGCCGGCCCGATGATAAACTCCGTGATACCCATCGCGGCAACCACAGGCCGTCATTGATGGGCATCGCTTCGCTCCGCCCATCCCACGAGCTACGGCGGCAGGTCGCTATACGCCTAGTTGTGACCAGCCAGTGGGGAAGTTGTTCCAGTTCCCGTCGTTGGAGCGGCCGTCGTTCCATGGCCGGTTCCGATTGTGTCGCCCGTGGTGCCGTTGTTCATGGCGCCGCTGGCGATGCCTGCGGCGGGATTCTGACGGTTGTCGCTGCTGGAACTGGTGTTAACCGGATTTGCAGTGGCGGGGGAAACTGCGGCATCGCCGGTCGTCGTGGTGGAACCTGTGCTGGCGTTCTGCGCCAACGCCATCGAATTTGCGAAAATTGCGGCGGTCGCGACCGCAATGATGGCGAACTTCATGTTGGGTTCCTCCGCGGAAGCTGAAGCGAAAACAACTTCGCGAGAGGTAAGTTCCCTCATCTGTTCCATGTGGCTTGCAAACAGGGGTTGAACGGTTATTTCAGAGTCCGTTCATCGCGCTGTCATTACCTATATCCGCGGGCGCAGGCACAGGAGGTGGATGATGTCGGACTCACCGATGGCTTTCGATCCGATGGCTTTCGATCCGATTGGCACCGTGGTGGACTGGATTGACGCCTGCCGGCAGCGCAGTCTCGCGGCCCTTGTCGAACTCTATGACGATGCCGCGAAAGTCGATTGTTGCGAGGGCGGCAGCTTTCGCGGCAAATCCGGCGTGGAACGCTACTGGCTTCCAAAGTTGAAGAAGCCCGTGCCGGGCGCGTTTGCGATCGATGTGTTGCTGCCCGAGGCCGGCGGCGTATCGCTCGATTACAGGGATCACGACGGCAGGCCTGTCCGCACGCATTTCCGTTTCAGCGAAACCGGAAAGATCATCAGCATGGCCTGCGCGCCGACCTGATAGCGTTTTCGAGCGAGGCCCTCGCACCTGATCCGCGGGTGGACGCCGGTTCCGTCACCGGCGACGCGGGACCAATGCGTGTCAGCGGCAGACCTGCTCCCACGCGCACTTGCCCGAGGTATCGCAAACCTGGGCCTGCTTGCATTGCGACCCGCCCAGCGGCAGCACATTCGGCGGAATGACCGGGGCGACCGACGGCTTCGGAGGCCGGCAGACCGTTGGCGGACAGACCATTGGCCGGTTGACGCCACTGTCGCACACCGGCTGCATTTGCCCGTCGACGCACTGGCAGGTGCAGGCCGCATCGGCAGCGCTGCCGCCAATCAACAACAGCGCGAGTGCGAATAGAACCGAACGCATGCGGCCTCCCAGATTTATCCCGACATGAGCCGCTGATTCAGTTGCTCGGTACAAAACGTAACACAGGAACCAGCGCCGCGCACCCGATGCGTCGTTCTGAATCATGCCGCTTCAGGAACGTTTCATCCGGCCTTTCGTTTTCGCTGAGCTACTCACCCGGAGGAACGTCACATGGTTACGGAAGCACGCGAACAAGGCAATCTGATCGGCAGCGACAAGGTCGAGGGAACGGCGGTCTACGGCGCCGATCGCACCAAGATCGGTTCGATCGAGCGTGTCATGATCGACAAGCAGAGCGGCAAGGTGTCTTACGCCGTGCTCTCGTTCGGCGGATTCCTCGGCATCGGCGACGATCATTATCCGCTGCCGTGGCAATCGCTGAAGTACGACACCTCGCTCGGCGGCTATGTCACTGGCGTGACCGAAGCGCAGCTCAAGGGCGCGCCGAAATACGGTAACGACAATGCGTGGAATTGGGCCGATGCGACCCGAACCCGCGCCGTCAACGATTACTACGGCATCGCGATCTGATCCGCGCGATCCGTCGACAAATGGCCCGCCTTTCACGGCAGCCGACCTGCCTGCCGGTGCAAGTGTGCCTGGCGGGGTGTCTGGCGCACGCACTGAGTCGTATTCGAGATTCGATGGGTGGAGCGAAGCGATACCCATCACCTCACGGGCGGTATCGATGGGTATCGCTTCGCTCCCCCCATCCTGCGGTCTAAAATGGCGGGTGCCGAGCCAAGCCGATAAGGAGAAGCCCATGGCCGAACAGCGATCGAACCCTTCGCGGCGCAAGATCATGCGCGCGGCGGCCGGGGTTGCGACGGCGGGGTTTTAGGCCCGGATCGCGCGTGCCGAGGCATCCGACAAGATGACATGGCAACAAGCCGAGTACCGGGACACGCCGAACGGCATCTATAGTTGCGGATTGTGCACGCTGTTCGAGCCGCCGAATGGCTGCAAGGTGGTCGAGGGGGAGGTCAGCAAGGATGGCTAGTGCAAGGCGTTCGCGCTCGCGGATTAGTGCAACGTTGTCATCGCCCGCGAAAGCGGGCGATCCAGTATTCCAGAGAAGCTGATGATTGAATCGATAAGCCGCGGCGTACTGGATACCCCGCATGCGCGGGGTATGACGGTCCTTAATGATGCGAGAGCCTCACAGCTCCCGCGCATTCGAAAATGCAAACGACGACACCCGCCGCGTATTCTCGTCGAGGATCAGCGTCCGCGTGATCGGCGGCTCGGCGCGCTGGCTGCAGTTCTCGCGCTCGCAGAGCCGGCAGTTGACGCCGATCGGCGTCCCCTCGGCCTTTTCCAGATCCATTCCGGCGGCGTAGACGAGTTTGGTCGCGTGGCGGATTTCGCAACCGAGCCCGATCGCAAAGCGCGGCTGGGCTTGCGGATGCGGCGCCACCGGGCGGCGCACCATCTGCGCGATCGAGAAATACCTGACGCCGTCAGGCAGCTCGATGATCTGCTTGAGCAACTGGTCCGGCGTATCGAAAGTCGAATGCACGTTCCACAGCGGACAGGTGCCGCCGAATTTCGAAAACGGAAACGTGCCGGAAGAAAACCGCTTGGAGACGTTGCCGGCATTGTCGACGCGCAGCAGGAAGAACGGCACGCCGCGCGAGTTCGGCCGCTGCAGCGTGGTCAAGCGATGGCAAACCTGTTCGAAGCCGGCATTGAAACGCTGCGCCAGCACGTGCACGTCATAGCTCAGCGCTTCGGCGGCGGCATGAAACGCCTGATAGGGCATCATCGCAGCCGCAGCGAAATAATTCGCTAGCGTGATCCGGTAGAGCCGGCGCGGCGTGTCGTCGAGCGGGCCGGCGCGGCTGACGATGGTGTCGATGGCGGCGCTGGATTCGGCAAGGCCAATCTGCAGCGCGAGCTGGAAGCTGCGTCCCGGGCTGTCGACCAGTTCGGAAATCAACAGTTGCCGGCGATGCCGGTCAAACCGCCGCAAGGTCTCGCGCATCACGTCAACCGGCATGATGCGGGTCACGATCGAATGCTTCTCGCGCAAGCGCGCCGAAAGCGCCGCGAACAGGCCTTCCGCCGGCACGTTGAGTTCGTCGCGGAGGTTTTCCGCTGCGGTTTCGAGCTCGGGGAAATAGTTGCGGTTGGCCTCGATCAGGTCGCGTACGCGCTCGATCGGGTTGGCCTCGAACCTGGAGCCCTCGTCGCGATCGGCCATTTGCGCCGCGACCAGTGTCTCGCCGCGGCGGGCTTCGGTATAGGCCGCGTAGAGCCGCTGCAGGGAGTGGGTCACGCCGGGGCACAGTTCGGCGAGGTCGCGCAGTTCCTGCTTCGGCAGGTCGATCTGGCGGAACAGCGGATCGGAGAAGATTTCGTTCAATTCGGCAAAGAAGCGATCCTCGTCGGCGGTGGCGAGATCGCGCAGATCGAGGTCATAGGTCTCGGCCAGCCGGAGCAGGATCTGCGCCGTCACCGGGCGCTGGTTGCGCTCTATCAGGTTGATATAGCTCGGAGAAATGCCGAGTCCCTCGGCGATCTGGGTCTGCGACAGGCCGAGCTGCTGGCGTATCCGCCGGAACCTCGGCCCGACAAACAGCTTCTTTGCGGAATCGGCGGGCATGGCAGCTTCCTTGACCCATTTTGTGACTAGTTTTACAAAATGACATTTATTACAAGTATTGATGTTACACAACATCACCATTCAAATACAAGAGGACTGTACGAAATTGCCATTCTGGCGTTTAGTCCTAAGCACGTTTCGCAACACATTGTCACGAATGTCGATTGCAGCCGAGTAAGCGGAACAACAGGAGACGACCATGACGAAGAGCAATTTCTGGGTGATCGGCGGCGAGTTCGGATCGATGAACTTCCACAAGCTCGTGGAAGGCTCGGCCCAGGTGCAGGGTCCGTTCACGACCCGCAAGGAAGCCGAGGACGCCTGGCGCACGGTTTCCGAAGAGAACCGTCACAAGGCCGGCGTCCGCTTTTCGATCGTGGAAGAGCCCTCGCGCGTCTCGGCCTGATCGGCCGGCCGCTCACAAAAAATCTAGGGAAGCGCCAAGGATAGGCGGCCCCATCCGGATTTCCGGGTGGGGCCGTCTTGCGATTCTTTCCCCTCTTCCGCGAGCGGGGGAGGGCCAGGGTGGGGGTCTCTCAGCGAGTCCCGAACCCGTTGATAAGTTAAACCATTGAAAATAAACGACCTTTGCGCAAGTTATGGTTACTGATAGGTTAACCGCGCCCACCCCTTCAGGACAAAGGCGGCTTGCAAAATGTCAGACGCGCAGAACACCGGCAACGAGGCCCGCGAAACGCGACCAACGCGGCTGCGCGACGCGTTGCGCCAGGCCCGGATCGAGGCCGCCGATCGTACCGGCGTTGTCGTCGAACTGCGCGACGCCGAAGTGGCGCGGCTCGAGATTCTGAACGAGGCGCTTGATCCCTTGTTTGCCGAGGTGCCCGGACAGGTCGACCTGTTCGATCGCGGCGTCAGCCAGGGCGAAACACCTAGGCTGTGGATCGACGTGGTCGCCCATGTGTTGATGGGCCGCGACAAGCGGATCTACCGCTTCGTGCAGGACACGCGCTTCGGCCGCATCGTGCTCGCCGAATCGCATGACGTGCCCGTGATCGTCGATGCCGTCACCGGCTATGTCGCGCGCCGCATGATCGAGCGCGAGCATGCGATGGTGGCAACGCCGATGGCCGAGCCGGTGGTGGAGCCGAAGCCGCGCCGTCGCGGGTTCGGCACGTTCGTATTTGGCTTCCTCGTCGGCGTACTGGCGCTGTTCGCGCTGGCGCTGTTCGCGAGCCTGAAGAATCTCTAGATCAACTGCGTCCGGCTGATTTCCTGCACGCGCAGGCTGGCGTCGATGCCGCGCACGGTCTGCAGGCAGCGCCATTGATTGCCGTCGCGTTCGATCGAGAACAGATTGTAGGCTGCGGCCGGATAATGCTTGTGCGCCAGCGCCGAGGCCGACGGCACGCCGATCGCGGGGATCTGCTTGTCTGACCCTTCGACCCACATCGTCGAATGGATATGGTCGTGCCCGTGCAGCACCAGATCGGCCCCGCGCGCCTTCAGCACCGCGCGCAAGCCGCCCGAGTCGGTCAGCCGCTTCATGCGCGATTTCGAGTGCAGGGGATGATGCACCAGCAGCACCCGGAAGGCGTCCTCAGCCGACAATTGCGCAAGATGACGGTCGAGCGTGTCGAGCTGCGCACGGCCGAGCGTGCCGGTGGCCATCAGCGGTGGCGTCGGCACCGCCGAGGACACGCCGATCAGCGCCATCGGACCGCGCCGGCGCAGGAACGGAAACGTTTCACCTTCGGTTCCGGCATCGCCGCGCAGGTAGTCGCCGAAGCTGTCGACAAAGCGGTGCTGCGTGGCACGCACATAGGCATCGTGATTGCCGGGAATGACGGTGACGTGCTGCGGCGTGCCGACGCTCTCGAGCCAGGCCTGCGCGGGGGCGAATTCCGCGTCGAGGGCGAGATTGACGAGATCGCCGGTCACGGCGATATGGTCCGGCCGCTGCGCCTGCATGTCGGCGACCAGCGCATCCAGCACTTCGCGCCGGTGATATTTGTGGCGGTTGCGGGTCCAGTTGAGATAACCGAGCGCGCGTTTGCCGGCGAGATCGCGCAGGCGTGCCGCCGGCAGCGGCGGCAGATGCGGGTCCGACAGATGCGCCAGCGTAAAGGCCGTCATGTGTGTTCCGCCGGATGGCCCGTGAAATGAAGCTGTTGCGCGATCATGCTGCGATATAAGGATCAAACATGACACCTGTCCATCCGGGGGATTTGTGACCGCTCTGCAAACCTTGCGAAAGCGCCTCGAGCCGCAATTGCGGCAGGTGTTTCATCTCTATTGGCGGATCGCCCGCGGCATGACGCTGGGCGTTCGCGGCGTCGTGCTGGATGCCGACAATAGGGTATTTCTGGTCCGGCACAGTTATGTCTCCGGCTGGCATCTGCCGGGCGGCGGGGTCGAGGTCGGCGAGAGCTTTCTCGAAGCGCTGCGGCGCGAGCTGATGGAGGAGGGGCGGATCGAACCCGTCGGCGAACCGGCCCTGCATGGCCTGTTCTTCAACAGCCACGTATCCCGCCGCGACCATGTTGCGGTCTATGTGATCAGGCAGTTCCGGCAGGATCGGTTGCCGGAGCCCAACCGCGAGATCGTGGAGTGCGGATTTTACCATGCAACCGCATTGCCGGCGGAAACCACCAAGGGCACACGGCGGCGGATCGCGGAAGTGCTCGACGGCGTGACGCCGGTTTCGACGTGGCGATGAACCCCGGTGAACCGGCCGCGGATAACACCGCGTTCCCTCAACCGGCCAAAGCCTGATTGCGGTATAAACGCCCCATGGACAGATTTGATTCGGCGAGATCGCGATGACGACACCAGCGTTGCGGGTTGCGGTTCTGGTGCCCTGCTACAACGAGGAAGCTGCGGTAGCGACCGTGGTCGCCGACTTTCGCAAGGCGCTACCGGCGGCCGAGATATTCGTCTACGACAACAATTCAAACGACCGCACCGTCGAGGTCGCGCGCGCAGCCGGCGCCGTGGTGCGCAGCGAGCGCCGCCAGGGCAAGGGCCATGTGGTCCGGCGCATGTTCGCCGATGTCGACGCCGACATCTATGTGCTGGTCGATGGCGATGCCACCTATGACGCGCCGAGCGCGCCGCGCATGATCGATACGCTGGTCAACGATCACCTCGATATGGTGGTGGGCTTTCGCGTCGATCAGTCGGTCGCCGCCTACCGGCCCGGCCACCGCACCGGCAACTGGATGCTGACCAGCTTCCTGTCGACGGTGTTCGGCCAGGCCTTCAAGGACATCCTGTCCGGGTATCGCGTGTTCTCGCGCCGCTTCGTCAAATCCTTTCCGGTGCTGTCCGACGGCTTCGAGATCGAAACCGAACTCAGCGTGCACGCGCTCGAACTGGCGTTGCCGGTCACCGAAATCGAGACGCCGTATTATGCGCGGCCGGAAGGTTCGGTCAGCAAGCTCAACACCTGGCGCGACGGTTTCCGGATTCTCGGCACTATCCTGAAACTGTATCGATCGGAAAAGCCGCTGCGTTTCTTCACCGTGATCGGCATCTTCCTGATGCTGGTCTCGGTCGGGCTGGCCATCCCCGTCGTCATCACCTATCTCGAGGAAGGCCTGGTGCCGCGGCTGCCGACTGCGGTGCTGTCGATGGGCCTGATGATCGTGGCGGTGCTGTCGGTCTCGTCAGGGCTGGTGCTGGATACGGTGACGCGCGGCCGCCGCGAAATGAAGCTGCTGGCTTATTTGTCCCAGCCCGCCATCAAGGATTAAGGCCACACGGAATTTTGACCGTAGCCCCGCCAGATGCTATCCCGCGCCTCACCATGAGCGAACTCTCCGTCACCATCCTGCCCGAAACTCCAAAGGACGCGCAGGCGATCGAGCGCCTGCACGAACGCACGTTCGGGCCCGGCCGTTTCGTGCTCAGCGCCTACCGCCTGCGCGAACATGTCGACCATCTGCTCGACCTGTCGTTCACGGCGCGGATCGGCACG
>WNFM01332398.1_pt1 | contig 13786 bp, 16 predicted proteins | sample 5400271 | NCBI WGS metagenome assembly WNFM01 (sample SAMN13153352, study PRJNA577476) | soil metagenome | isolation source: 60 cm saprolite on Douglas fir-dominated hillslope | place: USA:California | collected 2013-09-17 | reverse complement strand
TGGCGTGGCCGAGTCGCTGGAGATCTTCGGCATCTCGCGATTCGTCTCGGTGCCTTGCGTGGCGATCATCGTCTGGGTGCTGGTGGTGAAGGGCACCGCGCGCATCGTCGAACGCGTCTTCCTCGTCGCTTGCCTCTTCTATGTCGCCTATCTGGTCGCGGGATTCCTCGCCCAGCCCGACTGGCACGAGGTGGCCATCGGATCCTTCAAACCGACGCTCGCGCTCACCGGGCCCGCGCTGACCATGGTGGTGACGCTGGTCGGCACCACCATCGCGCCCTGGATGCAGTTCTATCTGCAGAGCGCAATCGTCGAGAAAGGCGTGCGCCTCGAGGATTATTCTCTCTCGCGCCTCGACGTGGTGGTGGGCTGCATCGTCACCGACGTGGTCGCGTTCTTCATCGTGCTCGCCTGCGGCGCCACCATCTTCAAGGCGGGCGGACACATCGAGAGTGCGAAGGACGCCGCGGTGGCGCTGCGGCCGCTCGCGGGGCAGTGGGCGAGCGCGCTCTTCGCCTTCGGGCTCTTCAACGCTTCGCTCTTCGCGGCCAGCATCCTGCCGCTCTCGACCACCTATTACGTCTGCGAAGCCTTCGGCTGGGAGAGCGGAATCGACAAGCGCCGCGAGGACGCGCCGCAGTTCTACTTCCTCTACACGGCGATGATCGTGGTCGGCGCGGGGCTGGTGATGATCCCCAATCTTCCGCTGCTCAGGATCCTGCTGCTCTCGCAGACGGCCAACGGCGTGCTGCTGCCGTTCATCCTCATCTTCATGCTGCTGCTCGCCGGCGACTCGCGGCTGATGGGGCGCTACCGCAACGGGCCGGTGTTGACCGCGGCGGCATGGTTCACCACCGCGGTGCTGATCCTGCTCACCGCGGCGATGCTCTGGTTCACGCTGCGATGAGCCTCCTCGCACAGTGGCGAATCACCAGCGCGGGCCTGATCGCGGTGGGCGCGTTCCCGCTCGCCTTCTCGATCGCCGCATGGATTCGGGGAGGGCCAGTGCGGGAGGAAGATCGCGCGCCGATCGATCGCGTCTTTCCCTTTCTGCTCCTCGCCATCGGGGGCATTCCGATCATCATCGGAGCTCGCGAACTGCTGATCGATCCGCAGGTCGCCTACGCGCACGGCGCTGCGCGCGACGCCGCGGCCCAGGTTCTGGCGCGGCGGCTGACATGGGGAGCCGGGATCCTCGGCGCGGCCTCCGCGTTGAGCTGCTTCATCCAGGACGGGAAGCGCGCGTATCGGATCACCACCACGCTGGTGATGATTCTCCTCACGCTCCTCTGCGCGCGCGCGTCGCTGCCGGGACTCTCGCCGTGAGCGCCCAAGAGCTTTCCGCCGAAGAGCGCGCGATCGTCGACGAGTGGCATCGACAGATCGCCGCCACAGAACCGCTCCCGCCCAACATCGGCTCGCTGGGAACCGTGGCGGCGCTCGCTTCCGGCGCCGCTTTGCTCGCGCTCTGGCGTTATTCCCATCTCTCGCTTCTGCTCGCCGTGCCTCTGGGAATCCTGTTTCTCGCCGGAGCCGTGGTCCATTTGTTCGGCGGATCGGGCGGCTCCAACGTCCTGCGCGGACGTGTCCAGGTCGCGCTCGCTGCGCTGGAGGCCGGCGGCGACGAGGCGTCGCGCCGCGCAGCCGCGGTTGCGATCATCGCCAATGCCTGGGACCTGCGCGGACCCGCGGCATACATGGTGCTCGACGTGCCTGAAATCGAAGCGCGCCTTGGTGCTGCGCTGGAGACCGTCAGGGCGGTGGAACGCGTCCTCTGCGCTGCGCGACTCACGCCCGCGGTGTTGACTGCGCCATCACCGCCGAAGGGCTGATTCGCGCAGCGCGCTTCGAGGCAAACGATGGTAGACACGCCTCTCGAATGATCAAGGAGTGGCTCAGCTTCAGCCTGCTCTCGCTCTCGGCGATCTTCTTCGTCGTCGACCCGATGGGTGTGATCCCGGTCTTCATCGCCATGACCAACGGCGATACGCCCGAGAAGCGGCGGAGCATGGCCAAGCGCGCCTCGGTGGCCGCCTTCTTCATCCTCAGCACGTTCGCCATCGCGGGCACGCTTATCTTCCGCGTCTTCGGCGTCACGCTGGGCGCCTTCAAGGTGGCCGGCGGCATCCTGCTTTTGCTCACGTCGATCGAGATGCTCAAGGCGCAGCGGCAGCGCACGCGCATGACGCTCGAGGAAGAGCAGGAGGGTGCCGAGAAAGAGGACGTGGCCATCTTTCCGCTCGCCATTCCGCTGCTGGCCGGCCCCGGATCGATCGCGACCGTGACGGCGCTGATGGGCAAGGCGGGGCGCGTCCTCTTCGCCATCCCGGTGATCGCCTCCATCGCCATCACCTGCGCCGCGAGCTACGCCATGCTGGTCGCGGCCGATCGGCTGCAGCGGCTGATGGGCGTCACCGGCATCAACGTGATGAACCGCGTGATCGGCCTGATCATCGGCGCCATCGCGGTGCAGTTCATGTTCGACGGCCTGCGCGACACGTTTCCCGGAGTCCTGCATTGAGGATGCTGCCGGCCGCCTCCGTGCTCGCGTGCGTTGGCTGCGCGCTGCCGGTGGTGTCCGCGGGGACTTTCCTGCCGGCCGGCGATCTCGCGCGCGGCGATCTGCACGCCAGCGTCTCCATGGAAGCGGGCCGCGTACTGGCCGGACCGAGCGACGTGCACGATCTGCCGGCGACGCCGCCCGAGGCGCAGAAATGGGAAGTGTCGACCTGGGTCGCCTCCGACGCCTCGCTGCGCTGGCAGGCCTTCGACCGTCTTTCGCTCGAGGTGCAAGCCAAGCTGACCAATCCGATCGTGCCCTTCACGCCTTCGCTGGTGGGCGGCTCCCTCGGCGCGCGCGTTCGCGTTCTCTCGCACGGGCGCGACGGCGGACTCGCCATCGAGATCGGGGGCCGCGCGGTGGGCGTCATCGCCAGCCAGCGGATCGATCGCACGCAGGACGGCCGCTCGCAGACGGACACCTGGGACTACCGCGCTTTCGGATTCGAGCTGCCGGCGGTCGCCAGCTGGCGGATGAGCCCGCTCTTCGCGGTGACCGTCTCGCCCTTCCTGCGCGCGTACTGGATCCGCGTCTGGCACGACGAGATTGTCGGGCTCAACAAGGATCAGTCGGTGCTGCAGTGGTCGCCTGTGCTCTCGGGCGGGCTGGGCGCGGCGATGGCCTTCGATCTCGGCCCCGTCGAGCTCTCGCCCGGCATGGCGCTCGAGTTGGCCACCCGCCCCGGCCCTGGCGCAGCCACGCACCTCCTCTTCGAGCCCGGCGTCTCGGTGGGGACGAAGTTTTGAATCCGATCGCCATCGCCGTCGAGTACCTGATCTTCTGGCTCATGCTGCCGTTCCTGCTGCTGCATCCGCGCGTGCGGCAGGGCGTGCTGCGGCGCCTCGGGATCTATCGAGACCTGCAGATCCCGCCGGGCCCGCGCGTGTGGCTGCACGGCGCGTCGGCGGGCGATGTGCTGGGGCTGGTGCCCATCGTGCGCGAGCTGCGGGCGCTGCGGCCTGACGCGCGCGTGATCGTCTCCGCCATCACCGACTCGGGCGCATCGATGGCCCAGCAGAAGCTGGTGCAGCAGGGGCTCGCCGAGCTGGTGACCTTCCTGCCTTACGATCTGCCGGGCGCCTGCCGCCGCACGCTGGCCGCGCTGCGCCCCGACGTGCTGGTGGTCGAGTACACCGAGCTGTGGCCGCAGCTGATCGACGCCGCCTCCCGCGCGGGAGTGAAGCTGGCGCTCACCAACGGCCGGCTGCGGCCGCGCAACGTTCCCCGTTATCGAATCCTCTTCAAGCTGGTCGGCAATCTGTTGTCGAAATTCGACGTGCTGATGATGCGCGCCGAAGAGGAAGCGGAGCGCGCGCTCGCGCTCGGCGCTCCCCGCAGTCGCGTCCAGGTGACGGGCAACACCAAGTTCGACGCGCTGGCGGTCAGCGTGCCCGGCGCTCCCGACGAATCGCTGCGGGCCGCGCTGGGCCTGGGCGCGGAGCGCCTGTGGGTGTGCGGCTCGACGCACGAGGGCGAGGAGGCCGCGCTGCTGCGCGTCTTCTCCACGCTGCGCCGCGAGCATCCGGATCTGCGTCTGCTTTTGGCGCCGCGCTATCTCGAGCGGGTCGGCCGGGTCCTCGCGCTCGCGCGATCGATGGGCCTCGAGGCGCGCCTCCGATCGCAACCCGGCGGCGCGGAGCCGGTGATCGTGCTCGACACCATCGGCGAGCTGGTACGCGTCTACCAGCTCGCGACCATGGTCTTCGTCGGCGGCAGCTTCGGCCGGCGCGGCGGGCAGAACATCCTCGAGCCGGCCGGCTGCGGGAAGCCGGTCCTCTTCGGGCCGCGCATGGAGAACTTCGCCGACAGCGTCCAGGTGCTGGTGGGGCGCGGCGGCCTTCAAGTGAAGGATCCCGCCGCGCTGCTCAAGTTGATGCGCGACCTGCTGGCGCGTCCCGACGAGATTCGCAAGCTGGGCGAGCTGGCGCGCGAAGCGGTCTCCTCGGTGCGCGGCGCGAGCGCGCGCGATGCGAAGCTGATCGCGGAGCTCCTGCCGTGAACTTCTGGTGGCAGCGCGAAGCACCGCTCTGGAGTGCAGCGCTCCTGCCGCTCGAGTGGGCGTATCGCGCGGGAGCTGCGGCGCATCGCGCATCGGCGAGAGCGGTGCACGCCGGCGTGCCGGTGATCTCGGTCGGCAACCTCACCGTCGGCGGCGCGGGGAAGACGCCGGTCGCGCTGCTGTTGGCGCAGCGCCTGGCTGCACGCGGGCGGAGGCCGGCGGTGCTGAGCCGTGGATATGGACGGCGGGGGAACGCGCCGCGGAAGGTCTCGCCCGACGCGCAGGTCATCGACGTCGGCGACGAACCTTTGTTGATGTCCCGCCGAGGGCTGACGGTATTCGTCGGGGCGCAGCGGGCGCGACTGGCGCGGCTTGCGGTGGAGCAGGGCGCGGATGTGTTGGTGCTCGACGACGGCCTCCAGCACCACGCGCTCGCGCGCGATCTCGACATCGTAGTGGCGGACGCGTCGAATCCGTTCGGCAACGGACACGTAATACCGCGCGGGCCGTTGCGCGAATCGGCCGCTGCGCTTTCGCGCGTGCAGCGCGGGCTTCTCTGGCTGACGCGCTGCGATCTGCCGCGGGATGCGCGCGTGTCGCAGTTGCCGGCCTGGCCGGCGGTCGAGAGCGAGTACGCGGCAGCAGCGCCGGGTCTCGCCGGCAAGCGCGTCTTCCTTTTCGCGGGCATCGCGCGGCCTGCGTCGTTCGAGGCGACCGTTCGCGGGCTCGGGGCGGAGATCGCGGGCGCGCGCTGGTTCCGCGATCATCATTTGTATACTCAGTACGATCTGCAGCAGTTGCGCCGCGAAGCGGCCGGTGCGCTGCTCGTGACCACCGAGAAGGACCTGGTCCGCATCGAGCAGCGCGAAGGCATCGAGGCCGTTCCCGTCGAAGTCCGCATCCTGCGCGGCGAGGATGCTCTCGATTCCGCGCTGGAGGCCGTGCTGTGAAGCGCATCCTTCTCTCGCTGGGAGCCGCGCTCGGCATCTTCGCCTGGTGGCTCGGGGTGCGCCGCGCCGTCGCGCTCGACGGCCTCGCCCGCGCATTTCCGCAGAAGAGCGCCGCCGAGCGCCGGGCCCTTGCGCGAGCGGCCTATGCGCAGCTCGGCAGGAGCCTCGCCGAGATCCTCCTCCCCGCGCCCGAAGTGCGCTTCGAAGGATGGGAGGTCTACGAGAAGGCGCGCGCAGAGGGCCGAGGCGTGGTCTGCGCCGTCGCCCATTACGGAAACTTCGAGCTGCTCGCGCGGGCGGTGGGGCGGCGCGGGGTCGCGCTCGGGATCATCGTTCGCCGGCTGCACGGTCCGTTCAACCGATGGCTGCTCAGCGCGCGCCTGGTCAGCGGAGTGCGCCACCTTTCCGACCGCGGCTCGAGCGCAGAGGCGATCGCGCTCCTGCGCGGCGGAGGAGTGCTGGCCATCGCCGTCGATCAGAACATGCGCCCCAGCCGTGGCGTCTTCGTGGACTTCTTCGGAACGCCAGCGTGCACGACGCCGGCCGCCGCCGTCTTCGCCTTGCGCGCGCGCGCGCCGCTGCTCGCCGCCTTTCCCGTGCGCCAACCCGACGGCACGCACGTCGTCCACGTGCGCGGCCCGTTCACAACCCAGGCGCGCGGCCACGCGGCGGTCCTCGACCTGACCAGGCAACTCACGCGCGCGGTCGAGGACGCCGCGCGGGAACACCCCGACCATTGGTTCTGGATCCATCGCCGATGGAAGACGCGACCGGCGCTTGCTACTGCGGCCGACCGTCGTCGAGGCGATAAGGGATAGAGTGCCGGCGTGTCCAATCTGCGCTTCCTCCCCATGCTGCTCATCCTGCTGGCCGTGCAGGCCGGCCTCTGGTCGGCGCTGTCGGCGCTCTTCTTTCCACGGCCGGAGCAGAGAGCGCAGCGGCGCAAGCTGGCCATCGCACTCGCGGCGCTCGCGCTCTTCTTCATCGGCTTCATGGCCGCGGCGCGCTCCGGCGTGCAGCCCCCGGCTGCGCTGCGCGAGTTCTTCGTCGAGCCGCTCCTCGCAATGGAGGTGCTGTCGATCCCACTCATGCTGGCGCTCGGCCTTTCTCTCTCGGTCGCGCGCCGGCTGCCGGCCACCGGACTGATCAGCGCGACGGGCGCTGCGGCCGTGCTGGGCATCGAGCAGGCCGAGCTAGCGCCGCAGCTGTCGCGCCACGACGTTCCCATCCGCGGACTGCATCCCGACCTCGATGGCATCACCATCGTGCAGCTCTCGGACATCCACGCCGGCGCGCTCATGTCGGAGGAGCGAATGCTGCGCATCGCGCGCGCGGCCGCCGCGCTGCAACCGGACCTGGTGGTGCTGACGGGAGATCTGCTCGACGTGAGCCCGGCCGCCGCTGCGCCCTTCTCTCGCGCTTTCGGTGAGCTGCGCGGCAAGCTGGGAACCTTCGCCATCTTCGGCAACCACGACTACTACGCGGGACCGCGCGCAGCCGAGCAGGCGGTGCGCGACGCGGGCGCCACGCTGCTGCGCAACTCCGGCGCGCGCATCGAACGCGGGCGCGGATCGCTCTTCATCGGCGGCGTGGATGATCCGTCGCGCGGATCGCTGGGCCTCGATCCCGCGCGCGCGCTGCGGGCGGCCGCTCCCGAGGAGCCCCGCATCATGCTCGCGCACCGGCCGTCGCTCTTCGAACTGTGCGCGAGCGCCGGAGCGCAGCTCGTGCTCTCGGTGGCGCGCGTTCTCGGTCCCTACACCATGGGTTTGTACGAGCGCCAGGGCGCGCACCTCTTCGTGCATCGCGGCATGGGTACGGTGGGGCCCATGCCGGTGCGCCTCGGCTCGCCTCCGGAGATCGCCTTGCTCACCCTGCGCAGAGTGTGAGAATGAGCCGCGGATGAACCCGATCCACCACGCGCCGAAGGCGCCACCCTGCGGGTCCACGGCGAGCGGAGCAAGACCGTGAACCCGGACCTCGAGCACCTGCTCGGCCGCTTCGACGGCGCCCGCATCGCGGTGGTGGGCGATCTCGTCGCCGACGAGTACGTCTACGGCGAGACCGACCGCATCAGCCGCGAAGCGCCGGTGCTCATCGTCCGCTACGAGACCGCCGAGCTGCGGCCGGGCTGCGGCGCCAACGCGGTGGCGAATCTTTGCGCTCTGGGTGCCCGCGTGCAGGCCATCGGCCTCGTCGGCGGCGACGAGATCGGCCGCCGTCTGCGCGCGCTCCTGCGCGATCAGGGCGCCGACGACACCGACGTCTTCGAGCTCTCGACCGCGCCCACCGCCACCAAGACGCGCGTGCTGGCCGGCGGCAAGAACACGCGGCGGCAACAGATGCTCCGCGTCGATCGCGAAGGCCCGCGCGAGCCCGGCCCGCAGCTCACGCAGAGACTCATCAAGGCGGTTGCCCACGCCGCCGCGCGCTGCGACGCGGTGCTCGTCTCCGACTACGGCCTCGGCCTGCTCTCCCCGCCGCTGGTCGAGGCGCTGCGCACGCTCGCGGGCCAGGGGCGCACCATCTGCGTCGACGCGCGCTGGGGACTCGCGAAGTATCGCGGCGTGACGATGGCGAAGCCGAACGAAGTGGAACTGCAGGAGGCGGTTGGGCGGCCGCTCGGGGACGATCCGGCCTTGCTCGAAGAGGCGGGGCGCGAACTGCTCAAGACCATGCGCACGCAGTCGCTCCTCATCACCCGTGGCCGCAACGGCATGGCTCTGTTGAGACCCGGCGCGCAGACGGCGCTGGTGCCGGTGCACGGCTCGATGGACGCGGTCGACGTGACCGGCGCGGGCGACACGGTGATGGCCGCCAACACGCTGGCGATCGCCTCGGGCGCTGATCCGGTGGCGGCGATGCGGCTCGCGAACGTGGCGGGCGGGCTCAAGATCCAGAAGCAGGGTCCAGCCTCGGTCTCGCGCGACGAATTGCGCGCCGAGCTCGAGCGCGTGCCCGTGGCGCAGCCGACGCTGCTGGTGCGCCGCGTGCAGCGAGCGGGGCGCAGGTGATCTGCTCGCTGCAGCAGGCCGTCGAGGAGCGCGCCGCGGCGAGAGCGCGCGGGGCTCTCTGCGCGGTGGCGAACGGCGCCTTCGATCTGCTGCACGTCGGCCACGTCCGCTATCTGCAGGCGGCGAAGGAGCTGACGCGTGGTGGGCTGCTCGTCGTGGGCGTGAACAGCGATGCTTCGGTCCGCCTCTCGAAGGGCCCTTCGCGCCCTGTGCTGCCGGAGCGCGAGCGGGCGGAGATCGTCGACGCCTTGCGCTGCGTCGACGTCGTCGTGCTCTTCGACGAGAAGACCGCGGGCGCGCTGCTCTCGGCGCTGAAGCCCGACTTGCACGTCAAGGGCACCGACTACAGCGAAGAGAGCGTGCCCGAGCGTGCGCTGGTGGAGAGCTTCGGCGGGCGCACGGTGATCGCCGGCGATCCGAAGGACCACTCGACCACCGATCTGCTCACGCGCTTGAAAGAGCGGACGTGATCTCCGCGACCATCATCGCGCAGGACGAGGAACGCGACCTTCCCGACTGCATCGCGTCGGTGCGCGGCTTCTGCGAAGAAGTGATCGTCGTCGACGGCGGCTCGCGCGACCGGACGCGGGAGATCGCCTCGTCGCTGGGCGCGCGGGTGATCGAACGGCCCTTCGACGACTTCGCCCGGCAGCACGAGTTCGCGCGCACCGAAGCGAAGGGAGATTGGATCCTATCCATCGACGCGGACGAGCGGGCGTCCCCCGAGCTCTGGCGTGAACTGGGCGTCATGAGCAACCCGTTCGACGACGAGTTCTCAGCCTATTCTTTGCCTTTCAAGAACCACTTTCGCGGAGTCTGGCTGCGACACGGTGGCTTCTGGCCCGACCCCCACGTGCGCCTCTTCCGGCGCGACGCGTGCCGGTACGATCTGTCGCGCGCAGTACACGAGAAGCTGATCGTGGACGGCATCATCGACGACCTGGAATCGCCGATTCTCCATTACACGTACGAGTCTCTCGGGGACTGCCTCGCCAAGATGTCCCGCTATGGCGAGCGCGCCGCTGTGACGCTGCACGCCTCCGGCCGGCGCGCGGGACCGCTCGACGTTGCGCTCCGGCCGCTCTGGCGCTTCCTGCGCGGATATCTGGTGTTCGGCGGATTTCTCGACGGAGCACCGGGCGCCGCCGTGGCCTGGGCGCGCGCCTACGAAGCGTACGTGAAGTACGCCCGCCTCTGGGAGTTGTCGCATTTTTCGTGATAGGAGGAGCCCCATGGCCCTCGCCGCGGACCTCAAGGAAATTCTCGCCTGCCCCAAATGCAAAGGTGAGCTGGAATTCCGCGAGGCGGAGAAGCAGATCATCTGCAAGACCTGCAAGCTCGTCTATCGCATCGAGGACGACATTCCGGTGATGCTGGTCGACGAAGCAAAGCCGCTCCAGACGTGACCCCGCTGCAGCAGCGGCTCGAGGCGAGTCCGCCCCCGCGCGTGCTCGTCATCCAGACTGCCTTTCTGGGCGACACCGTCTTTACCTCCGCGCTGGTGCGATCGCTGCAGCAGAAATGGCCGCGTGCGGAGATCGATCTCTGCGTCGCGCCGAGGGGAAAAGACGTTGCGGGGGCGATCCCCGGCGTCGCGCAGGTGCACGTCTTCGACAAGCGCGGCGCCGACCGCGGATGGCGCGGGCTTCGCCGCGTGGCCGGCCGGCTCGCGACGCGGCAGTATCCGCTCGCCGTCGTTCCGCACAAATCGTTGCGCTCCGCCATGCTGGCGCGGCTGGCGCGCATTCCGGAGCGCGTGGGCTTCGCCGATGCGGCGGCCTCGCTCCTCTACACGGCGCGCGTGCGGACGAAGGAGCGCGCCTTCGTGAAGGCCGAGGCGGAGCTTGCGCGCGCGCTCGGTGCCCCCGTCTCTTCGATGACTTTGCAGCCGCTGCCGGAGTGGATCCGCCATGCGCGCGCGGCGCTGGGGCCGTCGGCGGGAGAGCGGCTGGCGGCGATCTGCCTCGGATCCGAATGGGAGACGAAGATCTGGCCTGCCTCGCGCGTCGCGGCGCTCGCCCGGCTGTTGGTCGCACGCGGGTTCCGGCCCGTCCTGCTGGGTGGCCCTCGCGAGCGCGAGATGGCGCGCGAAGTGGGCGGCGGGAGCATCGACACGACGGGCAATCCGGTGGGTGAGGCGCTGGCCATTCTCTCCATGTCCGCGCTGGCGGTCGCGCGCGCTCTGGGCGTGCCCACCGTGGCGGTGTTCGGACCCACGACGCCGCTGCTGCACCAGCTCGGTTCGAGGGAACGGGCGGTGTCGCTTCAACTCTCCTGCTCGCCGTGCAGCGCGCACGGATCCCGCCGCTGTCCGCTGGGTCACCACCGCTGCCTGCGCGATCTCGATGCGGAGCGTGTAGCGGCGGCTTGCCAGGAAGTGCTGCAGTCATGACCGGAGCGCAGCTCGATCCAGCGCCGGGGCCTCTGGTGCGATTGATCGCGCGCGCGGCCGCGGTTCTGCTTCCGTTGCCCGGCGCGCCGCCGGGGACCGCGGAGATTCGGCGCGTGCTGGTGGTGCGCACCGACGATCGCGTGGGAAACGCGCTGCTGACCATTCCGCTCGCGCGTTCGCTGCAGCAGGCGCTGCCCGGCGCGCAGGTCGATCTGTTGCTGGCGTCGCGGCGGGCGCTGGTCGCGGAGGGATTGCCGCGCTTATCCATCCTGCGATTCGACAAGCGCGACGCTTTTGCAAACCCGCTCCGCTTCCTCGCCTGGCTGCGGTCTCTGCGCGCGCGCTACGACGTGGTGGTCGACGCGGCGCACTGGCATGCGTTCTCGCTCACGTCCGCCCTCGTGTCGCGCTGGGCGGCGGCGCGTTGGCCGAGGTTTATTCGGCAGCGATCGCGTCCCCTCCGGCCGGTGTCGCCGAAGATGACGCAAAGCTCCTGTTGGGCGCGGGGCTCGGTCTGCGGCTCGCAGCAGTTCGCATGGAGACGTCCCTGGGCCTCGGGCCATCGCCGGTGGCAGGCTCGTTTGCGGCGCTCAATCCGGGCGCGCGCAAGGCGGATCACCTCTGGCCTGCGGAGCGCTTTGCGGCAGTGGCGCGAGGTCTGCGGGCGGTGCACGGCCTGCACTCGGCAGTCTTCTGGGGACCGGGCGAAGAACCTCTGGCCCGATCGGTGGTGGCCGCATCGCAAGGCGCAGCAGAGCTGGCGCCGCCGACCGATCTGGAACAGCTCGCGGCGGCTTTCCGGGCGAGCGCGCTGGTGGTGACCAACGACACCGGGCCGATGCACCTTGCCGCTGCCTGCGGCGCGCGCGTCGTGGCCATCTTCCTCGATGAAGCGGGCCTTCGTTGGGCGCACGCAGGCCCGCGCTTCGAGGCGGTGGTCGACGCGCGCGACGAAGCGCCCGTCCTGGCCGCAGCCGCGCGCCTCCTTGACAGCGCACGGGCGGCGTCGGACTCTGCCCGCTCTCCGGAGGGCGCTGCTTGATTCGTTCCATGACCGGCTTCGGCGCGGGGCGCGGCGAGGCGGGAGGCGAGGCGCTCACCGTCGAGCTGCGCGCCGTCAACGGGAAGTTCTGCGAAGTGAAGCCGCGCCTGCCGCGCGAGCTCTCGGCGCTGGAGCCGGAGCTCGTCAAATCGGTGAAGGCGCGCGTCAGCCGGGGGGCGATCGACGTCTTCGTGCGCCGCGAGTCCACTTCCACGCGCGGGATGTCGCCGAAGGTCGATCTCGCTCTCGCCGCCGCTTATGCAAAGGCCTTGCGCGAATTGAAGAACGAATTGGGGCTCGCGGGCGAACCCGCCGTGAACGACATCGCCGCGCTCGATGGCGTCATCTCCCTCGGCGAGACGGCGGCCGATCCGGCGGCGGCCGCGTCGGCGTTGCAGACCGCGCTGGGCGCGGCTCTCGACGCGCTCGAGCAGATGCGCAGGCGCGAGGGCGAAGCGCTGGCGCGCGATCTGCTGGCCCGGCTTGCGGTCATCGAGCAGGGAGCGCGCGAAGTGGGCCGGCTATCGCCCCTGCAAGTTCAGGCCGCGCGCGAGCGCCTGACGCTGCGGATCGCGGAGCTGACCCGCGGAGTGCCGCTCGATCCGGCGCGCCTCGCGCAGGAAGTGGCGCTCTTCGCCGACCGGACCGACGTGGCCGAGGAGCTGACGCGGCTCGCGAGCCACCTCGAGCAGGCGCGCGCCTTGATCGCGTCGGACGCGCCCGCCGGGCGCAAGCTGGAATTCCTCGTGCAGGAAGTGAACCGCGAGATCAACACCATCGGCTCGAAATCGCAGCACGCGGGCATCGCCTCGCAGGTGGTCGACTTGAAGGCCGAGCTCGAGCGGGTGCGGGAGCAGATCCAGAATGTCGAATAAGCCGCTGCTGCTGATCCTGAGCGCGCCCTCGGGTACGGGCAAGACCACGCTCGCCCGCCGGCTGGTCGCCGCCAATCCGGGCGCCATCTTCTCGATCTCGTACACGACGCGAAAACCGCGCGGCGCGGAGAAGGAGCGGGTCGATTACCACTTCGTCGACGAGGAGCGCTTCCAGGAGATGATCGCCGACGGCGCCTTCGTCGAGTGGGCGCAGGTGCACGGCCACCACTACGGCACGCCGAGGACGGTGATCGCGGAGGCGGAGGCGCGGGGAGCGCTGGCCATCTTCGACATCGACGTGCAAGGCGGCGAGAGCATCAAGAAGCAGCATCCGGAGGCGGTGCGCGCGCTGGTGCTGCCGCCCTCGCTGGCCGAGCTGGAGCGCCGCCTGCGCGCCCGCTCCACCGACGACGACGCGACCGTTCGCCGCCGCCTGCACGCCGCGCGGATCGAGATCCGTCTCGCCCGCTCTGCCGGGTACGAATACTGGGTGGTGAACGACGATCTCGAGCGCGCCTACGCGGACCTCGAAGCCATCGTCCGCGCCGAGGGCTGCAGAGCGGGAAGGCGCCCGCTCGCGCCCGACCTGGGCATGCCTTGAGCGAGGTGCAGAAAGGTGCTTGACACCCGGGCGCTGCGAGGGTACACAGCGCGCCCCTTCAACGTCGTAGAGGGAAGACAGGCGACGGCGCCGCAGGTTCGCGCCGGGAAGTTGCGCTGTCCAGAGGGGGCTGTAGAACGCAGTTCCCGCAGTTGGTCGAGAGCAGAGCAGTGTCGTCCGGTCTTTGAAAACTGGATAGCAGATCCACGAAGAGATTGCGGACACCGCAATGCTTTGAGCGTAGTAACGTAGTGACGTCAGCTAGCCAGCTGGCGAACGCTCCAACGAAGATAATTGGAGAGTTTGATCCTGGCTCAGAACGAACGCTGGCGGCGTGCCTAACACATGCAAGT
>WNFM01038678.1_pt1 | contig 13789 bp, 14 predicted proteins | sample 5400271 | NCBI WGS metagenome assembly WNFM01 (sample SAMN13153352, study PRJNA577476) | soil metagenome | isolation source: 60 cm saprolite on Douglas fir-dominated hillslope | place: USA:California | collected 2013-09-17 | reverse complement strand
TAAGAGCGCATTTTCCGCAATCAGTTCCGATTTCCCCCTGGCAAGATCGGCAAGCGTGTCGAGTAGAAGAGAGGTCGTTGGGGGTTTGGTCCAACGGAGCACACGTTCTTGAAGCGTGTGAAAGCGGAAACCTATGCGTTGCTTTATGAAGATGAGCAGACAAAACACTAGCTAAACCTCTCCTTCGTGAAAATGGGCACGTGGCCAGAAAATACGAGCAGCATGGACCTTGTTGATTGTACTCGCATCTCACCAGCTTTGGCAAAAAAGCTCGCTCCATTGGGTACAATAGGCCGATTTTCAGAACGGATGTCCCAGGTAGCCAGCACAGGTCGCAGATTCGTCCACTGCTCAAAGATTCTGCTCAAATCAAATATGAGCTGATCCGCCCGGTGATCTTGTGGGGCGTCAACGTGAAGGAGCGTGCGGCTGAAACGGGAGAGCCACGCACTACCATTTACTACCAGGCCAACCTCTTTGACCAGGCGGGCATGGCAAGCCTTCTGCCCCCAGAGCCACCACCGCCAGTCCCCAAGCTCGATAAGCGAACACTTCCTCCCCCCATGCGCCAGGCGATTGTGGATCTGCATGCAGAATACCCTGAGCATCGTGTGGAAGAGATTGCGCGCATCCTGTACATCCAGTTTGGCCGCAGACCCTCAGCACAAACCATCAAGCTCACCCTGGCCAATGGTCCTCAACCATCGCGCACCACACGCCGCTTCCCATTGTTTGAAGACGTGAGAGACCCCCGCGAAAGTCGACTGGTTATCATTAAACTGCATGCGGAAGGCTGGACACCCACCTCCATCGCGGGGTATTTGGGCACGTCTCGACAGACCGTCCATACGACTCTCAAACGATGGATCGAAGAGCAGTTCGCCGGGCTGGTTGACAAGTCGAGTCGGCCCCATCAGCCTGCGAGGAAGGTCACCCTCCAAGCGATGCAGGAAGTGAAGAAGATGCAAATCAATCCTGAGCTTGGTGAGTACCGCGTAAGTGCCGCTTTAGAACAACTGGGCATCAAGCTCTCCCCTCGTACCTGTGGCCGCATTCTTGCGTTGAATCGGCATCTCTATCATCTCCAGATGCCAAAGCGCAGCGAGCACACCAAGAAGGAACTCCCTTTCCAGTCAGCCTATCGCCATCACTATTGGTTTGTGGACATCAGATATCTTGACATGCACCACTTGGGTGGAGAGATGACTTACTGCATCAGCATTCTGGAGGGCTATTCGCGAGCGATCCTGGCCTCGGCTGTGACCCGACGACAAAATTTTGAGGAGTACATTGCGGTGCTGTATGCGGCGATCCGCAAGCACGGGTGTCAGACAGCCCTGGTAAGCGATCACGGTGGCGTGTTTCGCGATGTCATACCGAATTTTGTGTAAATGGCAAGCAAGCTACTTCTTTTGCTTCCGTAACTTTCAAAAAAAAGCCTGAGCCGCCAAAACGATCATCAGAAAATGAGAGCAAAACTGGGAGCAAAACCGTTTGACTCTTGTCAACAGCATTGGACAAAAATGGACAAAATTTGCATTGCTCCCGCTCTACACCTCTATGAAGCCGCCTCTCGGGAGGGCTGAAAAAGCGCCGTCCGAGGTTCAAATCCTCCCACCGTGTCATTCAATGAAGCTTGACAGGAACGCCGACAACCATCAGCGAACAACCGCGAACATGAAGTTGCTCTAGAAGGCACAGGAGGGATACTCAGGAACACCAGCGAACGGTGTTTTTCGTATCCCCCTTTCGACACTATCCAACTAACAGCTTGCCATTTACACAGAGAAATGAACAAACCTAACTCGGAGCGGGCAATATCAGTATGCATGGTCGCAACCGACCACGCTACAGGTGTCACAGGAGCAGCCAGCTAGAGCCGGTGTGTGTTGGCAAGAGCTTGCGCCCCCTGAGGGTGAGTTGACCGCACAAGTCGATGGATACGATTGCCATAAAATGGCTTCACGAGCCAGTACACCCAGCCTCGCAGTGCGTTCTCCTTCCCCATTGTTGACCTCCTCAATGAGCCCCAGGTGCTATAATTTGGCTACTCAAAAGGGACCAGCTTTGCGTGTATGCTGCACGCATCAGGGTCTCCTTTTCAGGTTGTCGTCTTGAGAGGAACGTTGCTCATGCGGGCCAGAACAGCTCGCTGTGCAACGCAAGAGAGAAAGCATGGATACGATCATGGCTGTACAGGAGCATGTAGCTCTGGCCCGGTCACTGTTCGATCTGGGCAACAATCGTCAGTCAGATCCGGCCTGGCTCGAGAAGAGTCTGGCTGCTTTCGCAGCAGACGCCGATCAGGCTGAAAAGAATAGGTCGATGAAGAAAGTTCTGTTGGAGAAAGAAGGACACCATGCAAACAGCACCACCCATTTTCTGTGATGACGCAGCGCGTCAGGTGACCCTTGCCGCTCAGACACAGGCCGTTGAACGCGCAATCCAGTTCATGCATACCCATCTGCATGAACTGCTGACCCTCGAAGATCTGGCCGCGGTGGCTTATCTGAGTCCCTTTCATTTCACGCGCGTCTTTGGTCGTCTGATTGGCATTCCCCCTGGCGAATTTCTTTCCGCTCTGCGCTTCCAGGCGGCCCGGCGTTTGCTGGTGACAACTGCGCTCAGCGTGACCGATATTTGCTTCGCGGTGGGCTATACCAGCATTGGCTCATTTACCAGCCGTTTCACGCACCGGGTAGGCCTGTCTCCACGCCTATTGCGCCAACGGGCTCAGGCATTCGAGCCGCGTGCGGCAGAGCCTGCCGAGCTCTGCCCCACGACGTCCTCTGGCATGCCGAGGAAACACGCTCTGCTGGGTCGGATCAGCGCTCCGGCGACCTTTCGGGGCACGATCTATGTGGGCCTGTTTCCCAGTCCCATTCTCCAGGGAGCGCCTGTCCGGTGTACTACACTCAGCTCGCCGGATTGGTATCTGTTGCAGGATGTTCCCGATGGCGTCTACCATCTGCGAGCTGCCGCGTTTCCCATCGCTACAGACCTCCACTCATCTCTGTTGCCTGGCGAGAAGCTGTTGCTTGGCAACAACGCGAGCCCACTTATCATTTGGCAGGGGCAGGTATCTGGCGAGCCCAATCTCGTTCTGCACCCGCCGCGTCTGACCGACCCACCTCTGGTGATGGGATTGCCCTTGCTTGGAAAGGAAGATATAGTCGTTCAAAAAGCAGCAGTTTAGAAAAGTTTTTTTCTGGTCAGTTTGCTATAATGATCAAGTGATTAGAAGTTGACTCTCTTATGCAGATGTATGGGAGCTGCGATGTCCATCAAAGCACACTACGCCGCGTAAGTGCATCAACGATCAGTCGGTCAAAAAGAGAATAGGCGCCCGCTGGATTGTGGTGGCATCGCGCTTGGTGGTACTGGTGGACCAGCGCATCGGTGAAGCGCTCCGCTTTCCCATGCCTCCCTGCATAGAAGAGGGGCAGAAGCCATCCCCTCGCCGCCAGACAGTGTGCATTCATGTGAGCAGGATTCTCAACTTCCCAGACGCTCGTGCCTGGTCAGAGGGAGCGCCACGTGAAAAGTGGATCCTTGTCCCAGAGCACTGTCCACCGTGATCGTCCCTCCATGATGCTTGATGATCTCCGCGACCAGATATAACCCGATCCCCAGGCCGGGGATCGGGTTCGTGCTCGGATCAACGGCCCGGTAGAAACGCTCAAAAATTTTCTCGCGCTGGTCCTGTGGGATACCAATCCCGTGATCGCGCACACTGATGGTAATAGCCTCTGCCGAGGAACGGATCTCCACCTCTACCATGTCGGCACGGGGAGAATATTTGATCGCATTGCTGAGCAGGTTGCTGAAGACCTGACCCAGGCGGTCTTTATCTCCGACCACACAGGCCGTTGCTCTACCATGCACCAGGATGGTGTGCGTCGGGTGCATCTGATTCATCACCTCTGCACTCTCCTGGAGGAGCTTGTTCAGATCCACGCGCTCCTGTACGTAGGAGAGCTTGCCTGTCTGTATGTTAGAGATGTTGAGCAAGTCCCCGCTCAGTCGCTCCAATTTCTGGATTTGCGCTTCCATTTGCGCCAGGATGGCGACATCATCGTCGAGACCTTGCCTGGCCAGACGCTTGTGTAAATGCTGTGTTTGCAGCTTCAAGACGGCCAGGGGGGTCCTGAGTTCGTGACCGGCCACACTGAGCACGTCCATGTAGACAAACGTATCGAGTACCATAGGTTGCCTCTCCACTCTCATTTCATGCTCTCTCATGCTCTGCCAGCTTCCAGGCAGAGGAAATGGCGAATTGTCGCTTGACTCATCCAATAAGTCAAGCAATTGCGTGATCACGGGTTTGCTCAATACGAGCAACCTGCAACCTGAACGCTTCTACTATAAAGAGAAGCCTGAACAGTGGTAGCACGCGCCTGCCGCTTCATGAGAAGCAAAGCATCCCGTGAGATTGACGCATTCAACCCCAAACTAGTGGAGCATTTCGTCAAGCCCCACACGTGGAGACGAGTTCCAGTAACGCCTCCAGGTCAAAAGGCTTGGCCAGGCAGCGGCGAATACCCAGCCTGCTGGCCTGTTGGAGCGCGTCCATATCCCCACTGAGTACGATAATTGAATCTAAGCATGCTTCTTCATGCTGCCGTAATGCCTCGATCAGTTGCAGGCCATTCATACGTGGCATATGCAGATCCAGCAAGATAATTTCGGGCATGGCTTGCTGGTGGACGATTTTGTCCAGAACGATGAGCCCATCGCTCGCCGTGTCTACGACGTACGCCTCGCTCTCTAGCACGACTTGTAACATGGATCGCATGTGTGCATCATCATCGACCACTAAAATGTGCTTGTTCATCTCTTTCCTCTTCCTTCTGGAACTCTAGCCATGCTGGATGAAAGGAAATGGTCTCCAGGCGGGCTGGAGTTCCAGAAAATGGTTATCCCTCGCTACTTTGTGTTCGTTTATTTGAGAAACCTCAGGTTTCTTGCCTCTCTTCGTGAATGCTATTTTCCTTGCAAATGACAAGTAAAAACAGTATACTCCCAGGGATGCGAAAAAACTTCTCCAATCTTGCTCTATCGCCGCAATACCCACCAGATGAGACTAACTCCAAAACTCAATCTCTTATAGATGCCTACTGTCCTGCCACTGAAGCAGCATTAGAGGATTGCAACCAAGCTTGTGGAAATTTTAGAAATCTTGTGGTAGAGATAACAGAGGATAGCAGGGATAGCTATCTAACAATAGAGTTTGATACAAAATTACGTTCCTTTGCTCAATTCTTGAAAGCCGCCGCTGATGACGGTTGGTTAATCGCTTCTGGCAAAGACATTGAGGGGAAGCTTAAAATTGATAGCAAATATTTTGAAAAACGCTTCTTAGCCGATACGCGACACTAAAAAACATACATCAAGGAACTTACTCTCGGAACAATACAGCACAAATAACGCTCTGTTCTCCACAAACCACCAACACATCTGACCGCAAATACACCCGACACCATTGAAAACTCATGTACATCTTTAAACAAAAACGTACCTTAAATCTGCTTGTTAAGCCTAACAAACGAGGTGAGAAGCAAGCCCAAAATATCCCCCTCGCTTACTTCAACTTTCCCTGCTCTATCTCAAATAGCTTGCCGAAAACACCTTGCACCCACTGAAAAGAAGCCAGAAGGCGCATGCTCTGTCCAGGGCTGACAGCCGAACTGACAGCTTGAGCGCTCAACACAGAGGGACACCATTGGACACATTTGGACAAGAATACATCTTCCCATGCTGGGCGCACCGCTCCCCAAGCCCTTCTCAAGGCCTTGAACGGGCTGAAAAAATCTTGAGCAAATCTTGAACATCCTCATATGCCTTTCGGCAACATATGCACCAAGAGCAACAACTAAAGAATCATAAGCTTTCATCAGCGCCTGATGTTGTTAGACAATCGCTCAAGCACAAAAGGGGTCTGGACCGTCAAAACGATCACGATAAACTGAGGGCAAAACAATTCAACCCAGATATATAGAGCTAGACACCATTAGACAAAATTCACACGTGAAGACCCTGAGAAGCCAGTCGAAGTAGCACCCAGGCGACCTGAAAAAGCCTCTTGCTGAGTTCGACTCTGCCCCTTCATTTGCTTACTGCTGACAGCAAAGTTGACAGCAAAGACGGTGAAAAATCGCTGTCATTGACGAACGATAGTGAACATGAAAGCCGCCTTCAAGCACGCCGCGAACATGAAGAGACAACGATAGACAACGGGCAGTGATCTGCTCATTAAACCCGGTAAAGAATCAGTGCAAGACATGCGAACGAAGCTCAAAGCCCTGTGGGAAAAAGCCCACGGGATGAACGTCCAGACCGTTCTGGGGAAATTCAACCCGGTCATACGGGGATGGGCGAACTACTTTCGCACGGCTGTAGCAGGGTTTCAGCCAAATGGTAGGGAAGGCGCATGTTAAATGAGAAAAGGAAATGTTTGAGCATAACGAGGGCATTTCATAACTCAGAAGCCCTCCCATGTATGAGCTAAAACGCGTTTAGGAGAGCGGATGAGATCGGGGCGTCCAGCTTGCTGAGCAGCCAAAGCGACGATGATGGTAGCCGTGTAGGTGAGGGCGACCTGCCGAACCATGGTGGACCAGCCAGAGAGAGGCGGGCGTTGGAGGTGAAAGAACAGGAAGACGCGGCCAAAGAAGCGTTCAATGCCACTGCGTTTGCCCAATTCTTCCTTGGTCCAGGTGGGAGGCAAACAAGAGCGGTTTTTCTGGCGTTTAGGATTCCAGGGGATGACCGCGACAGCGCCCAGGGTCGCATGAATCCAGGCGATGAGACGCAACCCCCAATAGGCAGCATCCAAACGAATAAAGCGCGGGCGGATCTGATAAAGACGCACGGCCCATGCCAACAGAGGACGCGCGAAGGGAGCATCATGGGAGTTGGCGGGAGAGAGCAGAAAAAAGATCGGCAAACCCGAACCGCGACAAATCAGCGTATGAACTCGGTAGCCGCGTAAGAGCGGATGGGGATGTTGAGCCGGAGCATGACCAAAGGCGGCATCAGGGTCAGCGCGGTGCCAAGCCAGAATGGGAGCACTATCGATAATCAAATCGCGGGCGCCAATCAGCCGACCACGGATGGCGGTCAAGACGCTGAGGACAAAGAGTGCTTCCGGCAGCGGGGCTCCTGCCTGTTGGCCACGCTTGCATTGCTGCGAGGGACAGGGAATGCGGGGGTGTCCATCTTTGCCCAGTGGCAAGCCACACGCCAGGGCTAAAGCAGGCCAGTCGCGTAGCCAGTCACGCATATCTTGATAGGAGAGCCGCCACAGCGTCCGCAAGAGCGCGATGAGCAGCAAAGACTCCTCGCTATATGTTCGAGGTGCCCCTCCAGGACCTGCGGGCAACGCGGGAGGACACTGACGATGCGCCAGGCGCACGGCCAAACGGCACAAAGCAAGTAGATGCAAGGTATTGACCAGGGTGAGGGCATCAATATGCAAGGCTGGGCCAAACCGAGCTTGCGCGCGATGGTAGGCTGGTGGGGCCACGGGTGCCTGTTCGTTGACGATCGTAGACATCATCGACTGATCTCCTGGATGAGGGAATGAGCCTCTTTGGAATGCGTTTCCCCCTCTCTACTAAAGCGAGGAAGATGACCACCTGTTGCCTACTTTACCCGTACTCGCAGCACATTTGGCACCAGAGCGACAATCGCCAGGGTTGCAAGGATGCAGGCGATCCCCCCACTGATCACGGAGATTTGGGGAGAGGTGAAGCTCGCCACCAGGCCTGATTCGAGTTGACCGAGCAGGGGTCCACCAAAGGCAAACATGGCGTTCACCGAACTGATACGCCCGCGGAATTCGTCGGGTGTGACCATCTGGATGACCAGAAAACGCAGAATCATACTCACCATATTCGCAGCACCTGCTCCAACGAGGAAAAGTGCGGCCAGCCAGAGCGAACCGGGAAAAAGTCCGAAGGCGACGATACACAGGCCCCAGACGAGGATGGCCAGGGTGATGAAGAGACCTTGACGCACGATCCGACCAATCCGTCCGGTCAGAGGAGTGAGAGCGACCGCGCCGAGAGAGTCTGCCGCCAGCAAGATGCCAAGTCCTTGTGCATTGACATGCAAGATGGTACTGGCGAAAATCGGCAACAGCGAGAGGGGCGAGCCAAAAAAGGTGGCAAAAAAGTCGAGCGAGATGACGGCAAGAATTATCGGCTGGGTACGTAGGAAACGCACCCCATCAGCCAGGGCTCGAAAGCCTGCCGGTGTCCGTTTTTCGACAGGGATGCGTGGAACCGTCATGAACAAGAGCGAGCCGATGACCACCGCGTAAGAGATCACATCAATCCAGTAGGTAGTGGCAAGACCCAGCCAGGCGAGAACGAAGCCTCCCACCGTCGGCCCAATTATCAGGAAGTCACGGTATTTTGCCCGCCCTCTGCGCAGTAAGAGTGCAACGCGAGGGACGGATGGTGAAGGAGAGCCGACGTCCATCAGGAAGGCGAGGCGATGCCTGATGGACGCGTTCACACACGAGCGCCAAGTCCCGATTGAGTACACGGTCGTTGAACGGACGCAGTTCGACCTGCACGAGTGTGGCGTCCTGTGTGATTGTGCCGGGGAGTTGAAAAAACGGCAGCAACCGCCGCCAGGTTGCCTGCGCATAGGATGGCGCTTTCTCCTAAGTAAGATATGACTTTGATCAGCTTCTATCTTACCTCGCAGATGGCTCTATGCCTCCAATCCTTACCCAAATTGTACAAAGTCGAGCTAAGGCACGCAAGACCTCGCGCTGCTCTTTGCAGTAGCGTTCCTGTTTGTGGAACTCGGTATTGCACTGCTCATAGGCGCGCCATTCTTTGATACGGAGTTGTTCCAACTCGGCATCCGCGACGGCTTTGCGTTCTTTGACCTCCCGTCGCAGCACATGATCGGCTATCCCTTGCTCTTCCAGGGTGCGCTGATACGCCCACAGTTCCTGATACAGCTCCTTGCTCCGGCTCGTGAAGGTTTTTCGGAGCCGCTCCCGTCGTCGGCTGGCCTGGGCCTCGCGTTTGCCCGCACTCTGTGCCCATTGCTTGAGCCTGGCGAGTCGCTGCTCCAAGTGCGTTCGTCGTTTAGCCACCTCCGAATTTTCCACGGCCACCTTGGCAAACCCGTGGTTGGTGTCCAATCCCAGAGGCCGGAGATAATCTTTGATGATATTTTCCTGGGCAGGCCAGCGATGAATGTAGGTTTGGGCAATCTCGATGGCGTCGATAGGCCGGGTGTCTTCTGTCGTCACAATGGGGATCAGTTTCGCTGTCGTCTCTTTGACCGGAGCGGCGGTGGCTTGCCAGCCTTCGCGCCACCAGGTCCGCTGTTCAAGGGGCAGGTCACTGTCCCAGCGCGACGGATACAGTGCTTCTTCTGGATCAGGTCGAACTGGGACCGTCCGGCGCAGGTCGCGAATAAGCGCCACCTGTAAGCACAACGGAGCGTCAGGATGGTCTTCGCGGAGTAGGGTAATGCGAGCCGGGGCCACTTCGCGGATGACCTGCCCGTGGGCGTCGGTGTTCAAGGGCACAAAGGTGCCCACTTCAGAGAAGGAGGAGAGATCCCGATACTGATTGGTCTGCAAGATGGTGACCACGCTGCGTCCTTCCGCATGTAAGCTGGCGAGGAACTCAGTAGCCATCCCTTCGCGGTCCACCACCATCCGTATGACCTGGCTGTGCTCCGCATGCTGTTCATAGCGTGCCAGGAGGGCAGGGACTCCTGCCGTCAGATGTTGATCTCCCCGGTGAGTGGTGACCAAGAGCGGATGCCCGTGCTCGTCGTGCAGCAGTAACAGCTCGCGGCAGCCCAGAACCACTCCCAGACGCCCGATCAATCCTCGCGGGATGAGTACGTCACTGTAGACGGGTTTGCGGTGTCCGTCCACATAGCAAGTCAGTGCGCTGGGCTGCGCTGTTCCTCCTGCTGGAGCATGCCAGAGGTGGGTAGCCCAGCACGTGAAGGCATCGGTCAGGCGTTCTGCTCCATCGGCGCGAGCCACTTGCGACAAAAACATTTCTGTATACCGATAGCCATAGGCTTGCCTACGCCCCGTGAGGAGCGCCAGACCATCCGCCGTATAGCCACGCAGATCCCAGGTGCGCTGTAACCCAACCGCCCCCAGGAACAACACCGTGAGCAGCAGGCGTCGGCGGACTGCTGAACTGCCTGCCAGGGGAAGGCAAGCCGAGTCTGAGACGGTTGGGAGAGCCTGCTCCAGGCTGGTGAGCAGTCTCGTCTCAGTGGCTGCCGCCAACAGCAGCAATCCACTGGCCTGTTCATGAGAGCCTGGGGCAATCGTGAAGCTCGTTTGGGGCTTTTTTTTCTCGTGGATCTGGCGTGCGGGTCAGGCCGCGGGCAGCTCGCACTCGATTGAGTTGACTGACACTGACACTCACCCCGAAACGCTCGTGGAGCAGGCGTTGCACAGCGGAACTGGAAACGCAGGGATTGGCCTGGCAGTGCTCGCACATCAGGGCAAGGATTGCACCACAGAGTTTGATGGGGTGACCATGCCGTCCATCGGTCAACGCTCGTTCTCCTTCGCTCTGCACTCGCTTGAGCAAGCGATAGACCGTTGTCCGATGCATCGAGATCGCACTACTCACTCTTGCTTCCCGAACTGATACTCCCTGCTTAATCTGCCTGACCAGCTCGCGTCTGGCTGCCTCGCGCTGTTGCGAGGTCTCCATGAGTTGCATCACCGTCACTCCTTCTCGTTTTTCCATGCCCGCGAGAACTACCGTCCGGCGACGGCATAAATCAGTTTGAAGTAGTGGGACAGCGATCGTACATCCAGGTTTTCAGCGCGCAGTCCAATGTAGCCGTCGGGGCGCACGTACACGATTTCCGGTCTTTCAATCCCGAAAACGGCATGAAGTTTCTCCAATCCATCGACAATCACTTGAGGATCATCTTCGCTCATGCCTGCGTCGCTCGCATAGGCTTGTGATGGAAATACATAGCGCACCCGCACGTGTTCTTGGAGGGGTGCAACACTCTCCTCCAGCACTTGGAGTGCGCGTATCGCTGAAGGGGTCGGAGATAAACCAGCGAACAATAAAAGATCGGCCTGCGGACCACGGAGAATTTCTAATAATCGGCTCGGTCGCCCTCCAATTCGGCACGGGGCATCCGGCGCGTGCATTCCTGCGTGCGTATGTGGCGTCATTTGAGTTGAATCTTGTCGCGAGAGCGGGCTGCGAGGGTAGTTCATGTCTAGCTTCTCTCCTTGTTTGATCGCAATGGAGGAGATGGAGCGGAATCTCCGGCCAATGAAATAAAGGAGTGCCCACAATACTTTTGCGGCCATTCCTCGGAGCGTTAAGAATCTTTTCGTCCATCGCGTTTTCTCGATGGCGTTCTCGAAGCGCTCGCGGCGCTCCGTTTCATACGTTTGCAAGAGCGAAGGCGAAGCCGCACCTGCAATAGTAAGCGCAAGCTTCCAACCGAGATTCAAGGCGTCTTCGATGGCAAAGTGGAGACCCTGACCAGCGACGGAGCTGAACGTGTGCGCCGCGTCTCCCAGAAGCGCGCCCCGTCCTGCAAGAAAGCGCGTCGCGGCATGTTGGGAAAAGGTTCCTTGATGGACCCACGCTGGCTTGCTGAGATGGACGTTCTGAAGACCGCTCCTTTTGCGGAGCAAAACTTCCATACGTTCAAGTGTGGCTTCCGTGCCTTCCAGATCAACCACTTGAAGATGCCACTTGTTCGTGAAGTCATTGTATTCCGCGCCCGCAAAACCATCCCGATCTTGCCAGAGCCACCAAATGTCGCGAGAAAGCTTCCAGTCGGCATCGCATTCGCAGAGTAATCCGCGTAGGAGCGATCTCGACGCCTCTCCCGATGCCTTCACCGCATCCGGATCATCGAGACCGAGCGTCTTTCGCACGACGCTCATGCTTCCGTCGGCGCCGACAATCCATCCGGCTTCGATGGTTTCAACGCTCCCGCCGCGATCGACAGTAGCTACGACGCCTTTCTCGTCAATCTCGAAGGACATCAATCGTGTTGACCACTCGACGCGATGGCCGCGTTCGATGAGGGCGGCTTCCAGCACACGCACAACCCGTTGTTGGAAAATGGCCAGCATCGCAGGATATGGATCGCGAGGAACTGCCCCCAAATCGAGTTCTCCGACCAGCGTACCGCCGAAATATTCGCGCAAGACTGGCGGTGGTTGTTTGGCAGCGGCGAGCATCGATTCGACCAGTCCGAGCTTGTCGAGTGCGAGAAGCGTGCGTGCGCCAAAGCCGTGAGCGCGTGAATCGCGTACCGGCTCTGGCAATGGATCGATCACGCGAAACGGGATACCACGCATAGCAAGGTCGTTAGCGAGGGTAAGTCCACTTACTCCTCCTCCAGCTATGAGAACAGTATGTTGTGATGATGGTTCCATATCAAGGGATTCCTGCATGAGTGCCTCATTCGCTCTAGTGATCTTGTTTTCTTGCATCATTCCGCCTGCTTTCTTTGTCATCTCTTTCATTCAGCATCACCATCCTTTGGATCGACCAGTATCCCGGCGACGATAAATTCGATGATCTGTTCTCGTGCATGTGCTAGCGCCTCAGTAGTGGAGAAATCCCTCTTTGGGAGAATCATCTGGTAAAAGGGAAGCGAGGTCGGAAAGAACCAGCAGATCTGTTCAGCCAGCAAAAACAGGACGAAAGGATCGCCATCGGACCGGAGCAGCCCGGCTTTTTGTGCACCCTTGAAGAGCGCCTCAAGGTGCTCAAGACCTTCGACCTCAAAGAGTGAAGCGATCTTTGCATAGGTTCGCCAGCCCCCAGCATGTTCCCAGATCACCATGCGCATGAGGCGCGGATGTTGGACCATATAGTCAAAAAATACGCCAAGAGCTGTTTTCAGGAATGCCCTGAACCGGTGAGCATCCGAGGTAAGGGTTTCATCCGCGAGCAAAGGCCCGAGTAATTGTGCCTGGACCTCAACCGCCTGCTTGTCAATCCGCCTGAGCACGGCGGCATAGAGACCCAGTTTATCCCCAAAGTAGCGAAAGATCAGGGTTTTATTAAAGCCTGAAACGTTCGCAATGGCGTCGATGCGCGCACCATCGAAGCCGTGTTCTGCGAAGACGATTTCGGCTGCAGTGAGTATCGCCTCGCGGGTAGGCTCTCCTCGTCTCCCGCCAAGTTCTGACATCTTCATCCTCCGTTGTAACCAAATAGTTATGTAACTATTTGGTTACAGTATAAAAGGAGAGGGTGAGTCTGTCAAGGGGAAATGAAGGCAAGAGGAATCAGCTTTTTGCTGTTGTGATGTTCTTGTGACATCAGTTGGAAGTGGACCAGCGCCTTGGCTCACACAGTCATAAGGCATGTCGCATTTTATCAAACAATCAGTACGAGAGGAACACGTTGCAGATCAGATGCGCAGTTTTTTCTCTTACCGTGACTCCCTGATAAGAGAAGTCTCCTTCTTGTTTTGCCCTTCATTCTATCATAGCCTACCATCCTGCGCTATTTCCGCGAGGCTGTACTAGTGAGCTTTTCAGGCTCATCGCTCGCCATCGACTCGCAACAGAAAACTCGTGGCAGAAACTACTTTCTGCTCAGTACCAAAACTCTGCTGTTCTGACTTTTCTGCTCAGTGACTACGGGCATTAGCCGTAATGATAGGCGAAAACTCGTAGCAGAAAAGTGAAACTCACCGTTCGCTTAAATTGCATGCGGATTTCAAGAATCGTCAATCAATTGGAGATAGACAGCAGGAGAGAAGCCCAAAAGGATCAAAATCTGGTGCT
>WNFM01117817.1_pt1 | contig 13790 bp, 16 predicted proteins | sample 5400271 | NCBI WGS metagenome assembly WNFM01 (sample SAMN13153352, study PRJNA577476) | soil metagenome | isolation source: 60 cm saprolite on Douglas fir-dominated hillslope | place: USA:California | collected 2013-09-17 | reverse complement strand
CCCCGAGAAGCGTGATGAATTCCCGCCGCTTCATTGCCAATCCCGCCCTTGAGCTCTCACCAAGCCTAAGTGATTTATCGGTAAAGGTCCAAGCGGCGGGGGTGTCCGAAATGGGTCAATTTCGGAAGTGACCAAAGGTTATTCAGTCAACTTGTCGGCGCGCAGGACGAAGTTCGCCGGGATTTCGAGGCCGATTTCTTTTGCGGTTTTCAGATTGACGACAAGCTCGAACCTGCTCGGCTGTTCAATCGGAATATCGGCCGGGCTTGTCCCGCGCAATATCTTGACGAGTTGCCGACCCAACAGATGATACAGATAAGTGAAGCGCGGCCCATAGCCGATCAGACCACCTTGTTCCGCTAGATCAGGGAATGCGTACACGGCGGGCAAACGCAACTCTCTGGTGCGCTCGATAATAAGGCGGCGGTTGGCAAACAGCAGCGGCGACGCCAGCACGTTAATCGCGGCAGCGCCGGACGCTTTGATCTCGTCCATCGCCGGCACGATGTCCTCGGGCGTGCGGATGGTGAAGATCGCAAGCTCAATGCCGCGGGCGCGAGCTGCATCCTGAAGTGCCTCGAGTTGCTGTGGCTCAGTGGCGTTTGCGTCCGCGAGTGTTGAGATCCGGCGCGCCTCCGGCGCGGCCTCGATCAATAGGTCCAGCCGCTTGCCGTCGAGTTGGGGCACAAGAAGGCTGATGCCAGTGATGTTGCTGTCCGGACGTGCAACCGATTTCACCAGCCCGGTCGCAATCATGTCCGTGGCGAGACCGACGATGGGAACGGCGCGCATCACCACAAAACCGGAGGCGAAGATCGCGTCCGGCGAAGCCTTGACGAGCGCAGCAGCCGCCGCGGCGAGTTCATTTTCCACGATGCCGAACCCGTCATCGAGCACCGTCAGATTTTGTCCTTCGATGAATCCGGCCAGCCGCAGTTCGTCGAGTAATGCGTAGAAGGACGACTGCCGACTCGTCGAAAATGTTAAGTAACCGATGCGGTAGGTGCGCCCCGGCGTCTGTGCCCGCGCGGCCACGGGCCAAATCGCCGAACCACCGAGAATCGCGATGAATTTGCGTCGTTCCATGAGGCTCCCCCCTAGGAAAGATGCAGCGTGTAAACTGAAAAGCCTACCTGTTTGCGGCCCTGCAGCAAACGAAAAGAAGTGTGATGGCGACCACCGCGCGACGGCCTCTGACAGCCTTAGCCTTCGCAATGATACAGCATCATGGGCCACCGGGCGAAAGTTGACGCCGGATAAGTCGAGGATTTGCAAAATGCCCCCGCCGGCATGGCAAGCTCGACCAGTTGCCGTGGGTCAACAGCGCGTCGCTATCGGAACTCGTTCAACTTGATGAATAGGGACCTGACGTCATCACGCGCCATCGCGACGAGAACTGTGCAAGGCTCGGGCCTATTTAAGACCGAATAACTCGGTCCCAGGACTGTCTGAACTTTCCGCATCGGGATCAAGCTTTTAGAGGGAACGAACGCCGGCTCCCGAGCTTATTGCGCCATACTCTTTTGACAATCCCGGAAAAACGAGCGCAGGAGACTTAACGTGGAAATCCGTGCCGGTTACGACATCGCCTTTCAATGCCTACAGGAGACCCCGATGGTCCTGATGCTCAGCGTTGAGCCGGCGCGTTTGCCCGATCTACTGAGCGAGCACAAGATAGAATTTTCGCCGAACGTTCCGTCGCAGAATTATGTCGACATGTTCGGCAATACCTGCACGAGGATCGTCGCGCCGCCCGGGCTTATCGAAATCCGCAATGATTTTCGGATCGCCGACACTGGCCTGCCTGACGTAGTCGCACCCGACGCGCGGCAGCTGGAAGTCGCCGAGTTGCCCTGTGACGTGCTGATCCATCTTCTGGGGAGCCGCTACTGCGACATAGAAAGATTGTCGAACCTTGCCTGGTCGCTGTTTAGCAGCATCGCGCCGGGCTGGCGGCGCGTGCAGGCGATTTGCGATTACGCCCATGACCGGATCTGCTTCGGCTACCACCACGCGCGCGGCGACCGGACTGCGTCGGAAGGACATGAGGAGCGCGTCGGCGTCTGCCGCGACTTCGCGCATCTAACTGTGACGCTGTGCCGCTGCATGAATATCCCGGCGCGCTACTGCACTGGCTATCTCGGCGATATCGGCGTTCCGCTCGATCCGGCGCCGATGGATTTCAGCGCCTGGTGCGAGGTCTATCTGGACGGGCGCTGGTTCACTTTCGACGCGCGCCACAACCATCCCCGGATCGGCCGCATCGTGATGGCGCGCGGTCGCGATGCGGCCGACGTCGCGATCTCGACCAATTTTGGTGTGGTGCAACTGGCGAGGTTCTCCGTCATCACCGAGGAAGTCACGTCGGGGACGGCGCGGGTGTCCAGGGCCGCGTGAATCCATGCTTACTTGCATCGGCCCGGCTACCTGTCGCCTGCGTCGACGGATGGTCGAGCATCCATTCGGCGCGATAAATCCTTGGATGGGATCGACTCACTTCCAGATGAAAACGCTCAAGAACGTGAGCACCGAATGGCGCTGCACGTTCTGGCTTACAACATGAAACGGTGATGCGCATTCTGGGTGTTGGCGGCCTAATGGAAGCGATCCGGGCATAAGATCGACTGCCCCGTCACCTGGCCGCGCCGGCCTAAGGATGAATCGCTCAATTAGTTCGTGCCACTCGTCGAGTTCAGGTTTGACAGCCCGAGAGGTCAATACACGGCGGCAACCATGAACCCCGGCTTCGCTTATGTTGCCGCGGCGTGGCAGGTCGCTGCTGAAGTTATCGTGCCCCTCAATCGAGCGGGTGGGAATGCTACGGGCTTCCGTGCGCAACTCCTGTTCTTCCTCGATGATTTGATGCCTTCGGTCTTTGGACAACCATTGCTGAGCAGTTACCCGCTCGAAGTCAGATCGCTTGGTGATCGATCACTCACATCGAAATCGCAGTTTTGACGGTTTTGGGTAAGGGTCTAACGAATTGCTGGTGCAGGCTAGCTTTTCAACTGTCACTCGCGGGCGCGCGCCCTACCTGATATCGGCCGGGCCACGGCAACGATGTGTGTAGGGATCGCGGACGCGACCAACGTGGCAATCATTATTCCGATGAAGAATTGCTCGCCCTACTCCAAGCTGTGCTTGATGAAGAGGGCTCGCTATCACCGCGCGATTGAGCGCCTCGGCGCCGTCGTCACACGACCTGTCCTTGGCGGCCTTCACCATCAATATCGCAGAATCTAATTTTCGGCACGCACAGGTGCCGGCGCGATCATGGGGGCGATATGGCGAGCCTCGCAAGCACAGTGCGGTTGTTGATTTCAAGCTTCTCGTAAATGTGGTGGAGGTGCACTTTAATGGTGCCGTGGGAAATATTCAGTTGCCGCGCAATTGCCTTGTTCGATAGCCCCTCGGACACTAAACGCACAATCTCACGCTCTCGCTCTGTCAGCGCCATAAGCACATTCGCCCCTTTCACCTGAAATTCTGCGAACGGGTTGATCTTCTCAATCTCTCCGATGGCCCCATTCCTCTGCTCGCGAGATACGGCCCAATCTGAGGAAGCTGGGAGTAGCGGCCTCTGGCCATCCGCGATTTTCCGCAGGACCCCAACGAGAATTTCGGGCGCCACGTCCTTTAGAATGACACAATAGGCATCCGCCGCGGCGGCTATAATCGATTCTCGGTCTGCAACAGACGAGGCAAGATTCTCGGTGTTGGCGATAGCGAGGATTTCTGGTCCGATGAGGTCAGGCATTGAGACGTCAATAATCGCGATGTTCGGTAGAAAATTTCGAATGGCTTCAATACAGCCCGCAACGTCACTACAACATGCAACAACTTTGAAGTCATGTTGCCCCAAGCACGTTCTTCAAGCCCTCCAGAACGATGGGGTGTTGGTCTGCGATCACCACGGTGACGCAACGCATACGATGTTCCTTTTCCAATCACTAACTTTTGCGAGCATGCGCGCCAAGAAAAAAGGCTCCCGACCGAGAGCCTTGTTGTCGCATTGCAAGAGCAAGGCCCTTGGTAAGCTGAGCATCACACTCCCACGCCGTAGTAATCATTCACGGAGCGGGCTCTCGCAGGATCGTTCCAATTCCAGGAATTGTCATTGCTATACTTTGGCGCCCCCTTGAGCTGGTTCTCGGTAATGCCGGTGCGATAGCCACCAAGGTTGGTGTCGTACTTCAACGACTGCCAGGGCAAGGGATAATAGTCATCGCCGATGCCGAGAAAGCCGCCAAAGCTCAAAACAGCATAGGAGACTTTGCCACTCGTTTTGTCGATCATGACCCGCTGGATGGAGCCGATCTTCTGGTTGTCCGCTCCATAGACCGCAGTGCCCTCCACCTTGTCACTGCCAATGAGATTTCCCGTTTCTCGATCTTCAATAGCCATGCTGTCCTCCTAAGTTTTCGATTGTTTCTCCAATCCGTAGTGCTCCTAAATGTTCCTAAAGCGCATCGACTCTTTCGCCGAAAAGTCTTTTCAAAACGTAACTCTCGAACTATCAAAAGATCACTCGGCCGATTCCTCAGGCAGCTTCGAAGAACGTGCCCGCTGTATTCGTGGTGCCAAAGCAAATCAAACTTTGCTGTCGCCTATGATCATTTGGTTGAGGTCACCCGGTCGGAAATGCTCTTGGCCGCCGCGTCGCCGACGCGGCCGACTTTTGCTGAGATTTCGCCAGCGGCTGATTTTGCGCCTTCGATGGTGAGGCCCTGCTTGCGAGCCTCCTCAGTGACGGCTCCCATCACTCCTTCTGCAACTTTGGTTGCCCGGTCGGTTTGTTCGGCGGCGAAAGCGGCTTCCACCTCGCTCGGCGGCAACGCGGCTGCAATCCCCGCGCCTATCGCGAGCCCGACAGCGCCCAACGCCAATGGCTGCGCCTTGAATAGCTCCGTCAGATTGGATCGGGCCGTTTCGAACATCTCCACACCTGCTCCGGGAATGGATCCGGCATAGTCGGAAACGGCGTTGGCTTGCTTCCTTCCGAAGCGGCCTGCGTTATCGAGTGCGGCCGCAGCGCCATCCTGCAAAGTTTCGGTCGCTGAACCGATTCCGCCGCCAATCGAACCGGCGGCCGACTTCAGGGTGGAACCGGCGGCCTCGAATGCGCCGTTGGCCGCGTTCGGAATACGATCAAATCGGCTGCGGACAAACTCCCCTGCCCTTTCCACGGTTCGGCCACCAGTGAAAAGCCACAAAACGCCCATGCCGATCAGTGCCGCCGACAGCGGATTTTGGCGCGCGGCATCACCGAGATCACGGATGAAGTCCGATCCTTTCTCCGAAACATCACTCATCGCACCATCTCCTCCGCCGCGATCTTGTCGCGTTGCACCTGATCGAGCGCCACCGAGGGTTTGAGGGCATCACCGGAAAGACGGCTCAATCCAGCCGCTATCAACGCTGCCGAAACCAGCGCCGCGCCCGCTCCTGTCAGTAGGTAGGCGACGGGCTCAGAAAACCCGCCCTGTATCAACCCCGCTGAAACCGCGAATAACAATAGCACCAATGCCGGCATCAGGACGACTGCGCCCGCGCCGATCATGGCGGCGGCCCGGCCGACCTGGCTTGCCTTTTCCGAGAGCTCGGCGCGTGCCAGTTCAAACTCGTTGCCGACGAGCTTGGCAAGCTGTCCGACCGCATCGCTGAAAAGTTCCGGTATCGACCGGCTATTTGGTGAATTCATCGCGATAACCTTTGTTAGCTGCATGTGACTGGTTCGGGACGCTTCCTGCAAATCTGTCCTGACGGGAGCCGGAGCCTTCCGTGTCATTCGCGGAACTCTTCAGAAATCGCACGACACCAAACCCGGCGAGCACCGCCATTCCGAGGAACGCGGTTGGCTGCCGGCGCGCAAACGATTGTGCCCCCTTCACTAGATCATTGAAGTTTCCCGTCCTGATCGTCTCGGCGACCCCTTCGACCTGAGATGCTGCCTGCCGGATGTAGGTTCCGGCAATCGGAAGGTCACTGTCAAATTCCCGGGCGGCGCGACGGATCGTATCAGCCAGGCTGCCGACGTATTCCGCGCCGGCGCTCTTCTGACCGTCGACGGTCTGCTTGAGCTTGTCCGTTGCATGCGATGCGACATCCTTTGCGGCAGCTCCGAAGTCCGATGCGTGACCCTTGATCGCTTCCGAGGAAGACCCGGCCATATCGATCGCCTTGTCCTTCAAGTCGCGCCCGGCGGAAACTGCCTGGTCGGTCACGGTCTTTGCCGCGGTGGCGGCTTTTTCGAAGCCATGAGGTGCTGTGCCCGATCCCGGTTGATCCATGCTCCTAAATGTTTGGTCAGCCATGGTCGGTCCCTCCTTGAGCGCTTGGTTGATGATCGTCATGTGTCGGTTCGAAAGCGGCCGTCACCGCAGTCTCCGCAACGCGCCGCACCCGCTGTCCGATGTCCTGTGCGGCCTTGCCTATGCCGTCGGGCGTAAGGCCTTCCTCTTGAGCCTGCCGGGTCGCTTCGTCGACGACTTCACCGACGGTGTTCTTGGCGGCCTCGAGGCCTTGCGATGCGGCGTCCTGAGCACGTCTCTTTATTGCGGTGCTGGCGTCGCCAACGAGGTCATCCTCGACGTCGGAGCGGGGCAGCGCGCCCGCGATCAGACCGCCGACCAGCAAGCCTACGCCCGCCACCAACAGTGGATTTTGTTCGATCGTTCCGAAGAAAGTCTTTCCCGCGCGTTCGGTGAGATCGGATGCCCTGTCACGGACCGCCCTGGCAGCATCCAGCCCGGCATCTGCGGTGGTGCCGATCGCCCTCTGACCGACAGATGTTGCGCCGGACGCGAAGGCTTGGACAGTCGCGGCGGCCGAACTGGCTGTACGGATGCCAGCGTCCCTAAGATCGGTCGCACGATTGGGAACTGAGGTTCCGAACGCCGCCGCCTTCTCTTGAAGCTTCTGTGAATTCGAGGCGAGCGTAGCCCCCGCCGCATCAGCCGCCCGGCTAACCTGATCGGTTCCACCGGATGCGGCGGCGCTTACGCGATCAAGCTGGTCGGACGCGTACGCCTTCGCAGCGGATACCGATTCTCCAACCTGATTTCCGAATTCGCGGGCCCGATGGCCGACCTCATCCGAAATATCGGACGCCATTTCACCGGCCTTTCGCGTGGCGGACTGCCCGGTTTTGGATCCAGCGAGAAACAGGCCCGCGCCCACCATCAGCACCGGGAAAGGTATGGTTCGCGCCAGCCGCAGCAGTGGATACGCGACGCTTGCTCCGACCGCCACGGCCTGCAACGGATTCCTGCGGGCGGCGGCAGTGACGTCGTTTAGCAGCCCCTCTCCCCTGCTTTTGATGTATTCCGACACCTCCGCCTTGATGGCGTCGGGCTTGATGCGCTGGCGGATGTCGCTCGCTGTCTCCGCCACGCTGGTACGGAGCTGCTCGACGGTATCGGTCAGGCCGGCCCGCGTTTGCTCTGTTTCGCGTTTGATCTGCTGCAACGAACGGGTGTCGGTCTGTGGCATGACGCAATCCTCTGTCACCAAACATTTGACGCCTGAACCTCTACTGATGGCATTAGTTCCCGACGACGCTCCTGGAGCGACTCTTGGGTTTGCAAAAGCCTCAACCGTGGCCTTCGGCGAGCGAGGCGGCTCTGTACCTTGCCGGAAAGCGGAAGAAATCAGCTTAGGGTCGGTTAATAGACACACGACATACACGACAATGCGGGCCGCAGGCGCATTTCTAGAGAACTTTCTGACGGAGTAATCGTGTCTCGCGTTCGATCAATGTATGGGCGGGCACGGCCTTCGGTGTTCGCCCACCCGCTACGTGCAGCGCGCCGCAGAGACATATCGGTAGGAGGGCATATTGACGCAGCGTTATCGTGAATACCGCTGCCAGAGCTGGCTTGCCGGCGAGGTAGGGCCGCCGCCCGAAGGCACCGAAAAACATTTTCGTAGCGGGGGTGGCCTACATGTCTTCCTACAAAGGAAGCAGTTGAGGGTAGGAACCGCCGGCGCGGAGGGCAGAGCTGCTAATTACACAAGGCGAAAGATTCTGAACCCAGCGTACCGGGCCGCAATGTGGTGCGCGGCATCATCCTTCGTCCGCAGACTCACGAGATTGTCTACTCTGATGAGCCAAAGAGGGCGCGCCTTCGGCTGCCCTCATATTCTTAAAAACGGGTGCGTTAGGGCTATCTTCGGGGCAGGCGACGATAATGTCTTCGGACGTGCCTTCTCTGCGCCCGTCGCGGTTCCGACGACACGTGAAACGAAGTCGGTTTGTGGCAAAAAAATTTGGTACGGCCGTTGCAACTTTGCTGCGCGCTTCGTGAACTGCGTGTTGATTAACTACCCGGGCAGCCGAGAAACGTCGGTGGGATAGCGGCGTCATGCGGATCAGCAGCACGTTGGATGAGAACCCGCGGCTAATGGCGATGTGCAAGACGGGTAATTCCATTGCCGCCAGAAAAGGACGTCGGACCGGTAAGAGCGCTTCCGCGCAACACCATGCACGCCCGACTGTGCTCCCCACACTGAATAACGACGCATGATGTAGGGAACGGATTTCAGTCTTCCGCCTTGTCAAATTGGACAAGCGTTACGATGAACCCGTTGCCCTTCCACCGGCATCGGGTTTTTCGAATCGAGGACAGTTCAATCGGCAATGAAGGCGCGGCAATGTTATGGACAGTTGTAAAAGAGGCGGCTGCAAATTGGTCCAGCCATAAAGATTCTCGACAAGGCGCGGCTCTCGCCTATTACTCGGTGTTCTCGCTTGGACCAATCATTGTAATCGCCATCGCCGTTGCCGGATTCTTTTTCGGTCAGGAGGCCGTCAGCGGACGGGTGGCGTCCTCGATCAAAGACATGCTTGGGGACACCGGTGCGAAAGCGGTTCAGGCGATGTTGGCGGATGCAGGTCGGCCCCGCGAGGGCTTTGTCGCAACGCTGCTCGGCCTGGGAGCCGTGATCTTCGCAGCCATTGGGGTCGTGGTCCAGCTTAAGGACGCTCTGAATATTGTTTGGGAGGTGGGCGAAACGTCGGGCCACGGCATTTGGCACTTCATCCGTAATTATATCGTTTCACTCGCCGCAGTCCTCGCACTGGGCTTCCTCCTCTTGGTATCACTGCTCGTAACCGCCGGGCTTGCTGCTTTTGGGAAATATGCCGCACCACACGTGCAGGAGTGGCTTTTGCACGTCGTCACCATTATGGCATCTATTGGAGTCATCTCGTTGCTTTTTGCGATGATGTTCAAGTGGCTCCCTGACGCGGCCGTTGATTGGTACGACGTTTGGCTCGGAGCGGTCGTTACTGCCGTCCTTTTTGAACTCGGGAAATCCGCCATAGGATTTTACATCGGCAAGCAAGGATTGGAGTCTACGTACGGGGCCGCGGCATCGATCATTGTCATCTTGATATGGGTCTATTATTCGTCGCAAATCATCCTGATGGGTGCGGAAATTACTCATGCCTTTGCAAAGCACAAGGCTCCGTCGGCCGATGAAACTGCCTCAACTTGGACCGGTGCGGCGGATTTTTAGCTCCGATAAGCTCGATCGGGCAACTTTTTCGTCGGAGTTGGCAATACGGTGCGTCGAGGTTACGGATACCACCGCGGCTATCGCCGTTGGTAATTAAGAAAGGAGGACCTCACCTCTCGTTGTCCGGTTCTTGCGGACGCGCAACGGCGCGATAGTCTCCGGCGAAGGTGCCCCCGGCAGATGGCGCTTTGTAGGGGCACATCAAAAGGCCGCTAACTGACGTGGCCTCATTTATTCTAAATGCGCGTTCTTTTTCTATGGCCATAGCCGCGATCCGAGGGGATGATACTTTTGCCCCTGACCCGCTCGCGTAGTCGGTCCAATCGCGCAACTGAGCAATGGAGATTAGCTGTCGATCTAGGTGACGGCTGCAAAGGCGGGCTAAAGACCCCTCAACTAATGGCGCCAGGAATTCGACGGCGCATCCACAAATTTTTTGCGGAAAATCCGCATTGGCGGGAACGGCGCACCAAGCTTTCGCGCCTGTATACGGACGTTCCTAATGCTGCGATCGAGCGCGGCGGCGGCACGGATGATTGACGCGCCTTGCGCTACAAATTCTTTCAGGCGCGCGTTGTCTTCCTCTGTCCATTCCGACTTCAAACGCACGATGACGGTGCTCCTCATCTTGACGGTTTAGGCCCGCCTGCCGTCAGCCCGTGGTCGCTGACTCCTCGACTAGCTTTTTTTGGCATGTTCGCACTTCGGACATTCGAACGACCGCACACGGAACCCTTAGGACCAGGTTGAATTCGTGCCAGCATCATCCGGCCCTGACACTTAGGGCAACGAGGCCGTTCGATCGGAAACGATCGATGATTTGGGGCGAGTCTAAAGCAGGCCTGTGATGCTCCGCTGATGGATCACAACGCTCTCGGTCACCGAATATTACCGAGACCGGGCGGTGATGGGTTGACGTACACTAAAATGACTGCCGAGTATGTGCACTTCTGTACTTAACGATTTCGAATGGAAACGAACCAGGCGAGAACGAAGCAAGTAGATGAACGTTTCGATGGCTGTGGCGGGAGACCTCCAGCCGGCCGCCATCGACCTCGTCCTTGCGGTCGCGCGCAAGGCGGGGTCCTTTGGCGCGTTCAAAACAGACCAGTGAAACCCCAAAAGGCATCAAGCTGAAAATAGTGCTTATGGCGTTGCGTTAAATCCGGACAGGCGCCCGAGCTGGGACCCCGCCCGCACAGCAGCCAAGCTTTCGGACCATGCCCTATCGAGATGGTCCTCGCAGACCCACCCTATGCCAAAACAAATGGGACAGTTTTTTATCCATCCTGCCTTCAATGGGGAGTGCCGAGTTATCTGTTCGGTATCTGTCAGTATTAGGCCTGGGCCGTGATCTCCCGTAATGCGCTGGGAATCTGGTTAAGGCTGTAAGGTTTTGCCAAGAACAGCCCGCCAGACGGCAGGTCGCCGTCACGTACGACGTAATGGACCGATGTCGCGATGGTTTTGATGGGCGGCCATCGGCCCCTGACGGCCTCAGCGAGCCTCAGGCCATTCATCGAACCGGGCATTTCGATATCGGTAAGACCACGGTGATGTCGAGCCGGGCCCGAAGCAGGAGGATCGCCTCGTCGGCATTCGTGGCTTCTAGAATTTCGAAACCGGCTTCCTCGATCATCTCGACCGCGGTCATGCGGACCAGGGCTTCGTCTTCGACGATGAGGACCACTTGTCTTGACGGTGTATCTGCCACGATCTAAACCTCGATTCCCGCGGAGTGTTCCGTCCTCTAAAAAGGAATCCTGCGCATGATGAGGGCCGCTAATGCGTCGAGGTCTACGTTCCTTCTGTCGAGAGTGAACGAAAACCGCTGGTGGCCGACTTCGTTCCGTGCGTCTCGCCTCAGGGGGGAACGCACGGATACGGTCTAGTTCCTTTGTGTCACGACGGAAGGTCCAGGGGCACGTCCAGTTGGATGACCGCGCCCTTCGGTTCGTTTGAGGACACCGTGATGCGTCCGTCGAGTTGACCGAGAAGACTCTTGATGACCTTGAAGCCGAGGCTTGCCCGCGGCTGGTCAATATCGAAATCCTTCGGGAGGCCGATTCCTTGATCCGAGATCTCGACGTGCAGATCCTCACCGCGCTGTTCGCCCGAGACATGGATTTCGCCCGATCCATCGGGATAAGCATGTTTGACGGCATTGGTAACAAGCTCATTGATGAGGAGACCAAGGGGAACCGCCTTGTCCGCCGAAATCATCAGGTTGCCGAATTTGCAGTGGAGTTTGTGGCCGGGCGAGGTTTCCTGCAGCTTGTGGCAAAGCTCGCCGGCAAAGTCGGCGATGTCGACGAATCCGATCTGCTTGCTGCGCCAAAGGTGATCGTGCACTTGCGCGATCGTGGTGATGCGCGAGGCCGCGTCCTTGAGGGCATTTTGGACGTCTTCCGATTGGGCGCTGCGGGCCTGGACGCGAAGCAGCCCGACCACCGATGCGAGGCTGTTCTTGACGCGGTGGCTCATCTCGCGCGTCAGCATGGCCTGGTGATCGAGGGAGGATTGAAGTTCCGCATCAGCATGCTGCCGCTCTATGGCGATGCCGAGTAGTCCGGCAAAGCCCGCCAGAAAATCGGCGTCCGCAAGATCGAATTGACCGGGATCAGCACTATCGACTTCCAGCACGCCGAACGGCAGGTGACCTTCGCCGCCCAGCGCAATGAGCACATTGATAGCGCGCCTGACGCCGTGCTGCGCCAGCAACTGCGGCGTCCGGAAGCGGGTCTCCTCCTGAAGTTGGTTAGAAATCACTATCTTCCCGGTGTGAAACGCATAACCAGCGGGCGATTCCACATCAGCCCCGAGAGAGACATGATCGATGGTGCCAGCCGGCCATCCGACGCCCGCACGGATGAGAAGCCTTTTCTCGTCCGGGATATATTCCAGCACCTTGGCGAATGGAGCTTCCAAACCCTGGGCGCAAAGTTCGGTGGCGCGCTGCACTATCTGCCTCATGTCGCGGGTCTGTAGCGCGGATCGGCCGAATTCTCCCAGCAGGGATTGTTGTCGCAGGCGATAGAGAAGCTCGTCCCGCGTCGTTGAGACCGGCGGCCTTGATGTCTCCGTCCCGGAAGGCATTGTCATGTCCGCATCATGGCCCAGCTGAAAACCCCCGAACCCATCGGGCCTTCCAGCTGGACGACAATGTAGCGCTCACTCATCAAGCTGCGGTCGATGCCTTGCTGTTGACGCCTTTGCGAAGCGCCACGGTGTTGAGCTTGGTATTGGCGGCCTTCTCTTCGTTCAGATTGGTGGTCAGGAAGCGGACCACCTCTCCGTGTCCGAGCTGTTGCGCCCAGGCGATCAGGGTGCCGTAGCGGCAAATCTCGTAGTGCTCGACCGCTTGTGCACCGGCGATGATCGCCGCATCAAGCACGGCCTTGTCGGCTACTTCGCCGACCACCTCATCTGCCTCCTTGATGATACCATCGATCGCCGGGCATTGGGTGCTGCTCGGCTTCTTGTCGAGTTTCTGAAAGACCTTGTCCAGTCGTTCGATCTGCTTGTTTGTTTCTTCAAGATGCGTCTTCAAGCCATTGGCGAGATCGCGATTGGTGGCCTTGTCGATCATCTTCGGCAGCACCTTGGTGATCTGATGTTCGGCATAGTAGATGTCCTGCAGGCCGTGCAGGAAAAGGTCATCCATCGTCTTGATGTCTTGCGTAAAGATTCCCATTGCGATCCTCCAGTGTAGCGGTGTGCTTCAAACGTTTCGAAGACGCAAACGCTTCCAAAACGCAATCGTTCCCTGCTTCTCTCTTGTTCTGCAAAACCACAAGCCGCGTTCGATCTTCCAGCCGTTCCGCCACGACTGAATGTCAAAACAGACGGTCGACGAGGCTTCGAAATCATCGGCCCTAGTTTGATCTCCGCGTGTGCATTCAAGATGCGGATTGTGCGAAGGGCAAGCTTGGTTGCTCGATCGGCAGATCGACCGGTTAAACAGGAACTGACGCCCGCGAAAGTCGTTTTCTACTAAGCTTTTGAGGATGGAAAAAATGGAACCGTTGCCGGTCTTGATAGAGAACTCAATTCAGATTGCCTGGGACTATCTTGAACGTACCGGCGAGATTGAAGATGCGGCTGTTGTCAGCCGATTTCTCTACGACACCATCGGACTGATGATCCAGCGCGGCGAGCGGCGCCGGCTCGCGCTCTCCAACCGGGCCATTACGGCGTACAAGCGGGTCAAGCAACAACGCACCCAGGTGGGACAGGCATTCGCGTAAAGGGTCGGCGGACTTGGCGTCTTA
>WNFM01162864.1_pt1 | contig 13793 bp, 12 predicted proteins | sample 5400271 | NCBI WGS metagenome assembly WNFM01 (sample SAMN13153352, study PRJNA577476) | soil metagenome | isolation source: 60 cm saprolite on Douglas fir-dominated hillslope | place: USA:California | collected 2013-09-17 | reverse complement strand
AGTTACCATATAAACTCTTCTACCTTGTGCGGTATTATACTACATAACGTCAACAGCGCATATCTTTTGAGTAAGGTATACGTCCATGCCCTTCTCAAGCGGTTTTGCAAAATGCAGGATAGACATTATTTGTGGCTTGGATGCTCTCATTTGTGCTCGAAGTGACATTGTTTATTGGCTCTTCTTTTTATTTCTTGCTTGCTTTTAAAGCAATTCTCAAAAAAGGAAAGTCAAGCAGCAAAAAAACACCCACACCTTGATGTTGGGGAACATAAGATATGGGTGTTTTTGTATAGCTTTTACGCTGTAACCATTGGTTGTGGAACTGCCCTACCGTCTTTTTCAGCGGCTTCTATCCTGAGCTTAATTACCTCCAGGCCATTTTTAAGAGCTGCTTCATAGGTGTCGCCATGTGTATGGCAGCCTGGAAGTTCAGGAACATTGACGAGGTAAGCTTGTTCTCGATTGCTCCATTGGATTCGGCAGCAATTAGAAATCCAACAAACCGAACTGGGACGTCTTCAAGAAACAGGCCGAGAAGATCTAGCAACTTTCAAGCAGCTCCAAATAGATATAGAGAATCTCTAATGTGCCAAATTTTGCTTACGTTTATTGGGATTGTCGGGACGATTTCTTGATAGGAGGCACACCCGGGTCATTGAGATAGAAGGTGGTATACCCACAGGTGGTGCAAATACACGCTCTAAATTGACGCTTCTTATCAAATTTGTTGGTAAGGGTATATACAGCAATCTTAGGGCCAACTTTGTAAAGCATGCGTTCTCCGCCGCATTCGGGACAGAGTTTTGGGATAGCAGGTTGCATTTCGCTACTCATAGATACCCCCGACTTCTTGTAGAGTTGACCTTATTGTAACACAAACAAGTGAATTATACTCAATTGCATAGTTTCTCTACCCGTTTTTCTGCATCCTCACTGCCTGCGGCAGTTCGCAGGTTTTTTAGAGCTGAAGCCATGGCAGCCGCGGCTGCCATGGCTTCAGCTCTAAAAAGTGATATGGGGGTAGTTACCTAAAAAAGTGATATGGGGGTAGTTACCTAGATATGGGAGTAGTTACCTGGATATGGGAGTAGTTACCTATTATGAATAACGATTTATGTCGATTAAGTAGAGTGAGAGGTATATAGTGGCGTGAAAGGAGTACAGTGCCTTGCTGTTCGAGATGCGTTTGAGCGTAGAGTGTGGTGTCCTGATTATGAAAGGGATTACACATGAAGGTCAAAGACGTGTTCTGGTTGACAGTTGTGGTGGTGCTGTTTATAGCGTGGTTATTCTTTATAGCGCCGCATACGCCGATGCCATGGTAGTGTAATAGAAGGAGAAACGGTGATCGGCGTCAGACTGTTATGAGCAGTCTGCTCCCAGCGGACAGCGACACGCTTTTTGTGGATAAGGAGAAACGGTGATCGGCGTCAGGCTGTCATGAGCAGCCCGATGCCGATGCCAAGAAGAGCACCAACCAGCACCTGGACAGGAGTATGCCCTATCAGCTCACGTAAACGCTTTTCGGCCATAGGATGACCCTGAAAAGCCTCATCTATCATCTGATTGATGATACGCGCCTGGATGCTAACAGCCCGGCGCACGCCGGCAGCATCATACATTACGATGCTCGCCAGGACAACGGTAATGGCAAAAGAGGCTGAATTGACGCCCATTACACGCCCCGTAGCTGTAGCCAGGCCTGTAACCAGGGCTGAGTGTGCACTGGGCATGCCACCAGAGGAAACGAGGCGGCTTACTAATAGCTTGCGTTGGCGAATCAATTCGTACACCGTTTTACTGACCTGGGCAGCGCCCCAGGCCAGAAATGCCGCCCATAGAATGCGATTATCAAGCAGTGATGTACCCATGGTTTGTTCCACTCTATCCTGTTCTCCTCTATGACAACTCTAGAGGTTGTATTGTCAGCACGCCCTGCTCATCAGCGCTCAGTTGCTGCACGCGCAATTCAGCTTTTTGCAGCAATTCATTACAGTACTGTGCCAGTTTCATACCTTCTTCATAATATTGTAGCGCCCGTTCGAGGGGCATCTGTCCATCACGTAAAGCTGTAACAGATTCTTCAAGTTTTGCATATGCCTCTTCAAACGATAAAGCTTCCATACTGCGCCTCCTAATCACGCACCTGAACGGGTATGTGTCCATCAGTTACTTGAATCGTCAAGGTCTCACCAGAGCGCACTTGCTGTGTGCTGGTAACAATACGACCATCAGCGTCGCGGCGCACTACCGCATAACCACGTGCAATAGTTAATAAAGGGCTGAGAGCATGCAGGCGGAGAGCCATACCTCGCAAACGCTCGTTTTGTAGAGAGAGGATATGTTGCAGGCGTGACTGTAAGAGTGAGGTTACATCATCCAGTTGTTGACGCCGCCGATCAAGCAAACCTCGGGGGCTGGCACGCTCCAGTTCATAATGTGTGCGCTCCAATTGCTCTTGCAGGTCACCGAGATAGTCTTCCATGAAGTCAGTTAACAGTTGTTGTTTGTCTAAAATATCGCTACGCCAGTCCTGGATATCGGGGACTGCCGCGGCTGCGGCGGCCGTGGGCGTCGAAGCACGATAGTCCGCTACAAAGTCCGCAATCGTAAAATCGGTCTCATGACCAACGCCACTAATAATGGGAATGCGTGAGCGGGCAATGGCCCGAGCTACCACTTCTTCGTTGAAAGCCCATAATTCTTCAATAGAACCCCCTCCGCGTCCAACAATAATGATGTCAGCCTCACCATGTTCATTGAGCAGATCAATAGCGGCGGCAATAGCGGCTGGAGCTTCAACGCCCTGAACCAGGGTTGGCGCAAGCAGGACTTCTGCAAGAGGATAACGCGTACTCAGCACGCGCAGCATGTCGCGCAAGGCGGCAGCCTGAAGTGAGGTAACAATGCCGATGAGGGAGGGTTGAGGTGGCAGGGGACGCTTCCGTTCTTCATCAAATAACCCCTCCGCAGACAGGCGCGCCTTGAGTTTTTCAAAGCGCTGGAAAAGTGCTCCATCGCCCAGGGGCTCAACGTGTTCAACATACATTTGGAGCTTGCCATCACGTTCATAGAACGAGATACGCCCGCTGGCGACAATTGCCATACCATCGCGCAGATCCGGGGCAGCCGAACGTGAGCGAGCATGCTTGAAAAAGGCACAGGACAACTGAGCATCCGCATCTTTGAGAGTAAAATAACAATGACCGGAGGAGTAGGTCTTACATCCGGAGATTTCGCCACGCACAGATACTGACTGCAGGACATCGTCAATTTCCAAGAGTTCTTTCAAATAACGAGATACCTGCGTAACACTTAGAACTGATGCCGTGTCGAAAAAAAGCATTACGCCCCCTCAGAACTGTCTATAACCATGAGGTGCTGCCCGTACTCTACCGGTTGCCCATCCTGTACCAGTATCTCGACCACGCGCCCCGCTACGGTAGATTCCACCTCGTTGATGACGTTAAGCGACTGGATGGTTGCGACAAGCTGTCCCGTCTTGATACGGTCTCCAACAGCAACCAGGGCGCCTCCTCTTGGCTTAGCCCATACATGGAAGAAACCTACCAGGTGCGCGGTAATTATATGCTTCGTCTCTCCCTGGGCAGAAGTGGATGTAAGAGGTTGCGCTTCCGCGAACGGAACACCCGCTGGGGCAGCAGCTGGTTGTCCATTGCTTTCAGCCGCTCGCGCTTTGCGCAATACCAAACGCGTTCCCGCGCCGGGTTGTTTCAGTTCCAGTTCGAAAACGTCACTGCGGTCGAGCAAGCGTACAAGACGATCAAGCTGCTCAACACTGATCACGGAGGCAGCCTCGTTCTCCTTGGCGGCTGGGGATTGCCCCTCATGTTGTGATAGAGAGGATTTGATGTGCCGTTTCGCCTGGGAAGCCCCCTGATTTCCATCCATGGTACTAACTCCTACACACAATCAATTGCTATAAAGTCAAGCTCGCTCTACGTACGCACCGGATGTGGTATTCACACGGATCATATCATCTGTTGAGACAAAAAGCGGAACGTGCACGACCAGGCCAGTCTCAGTCGTGGCAGGTTTAGTACCACCGGTCGCTGTGTCACCCTTGAAGCCTGGTTCAGTGTAGGTCACACGGAGCACAACTTTTTCGGGTGGCTCTACAGAAATGGGCTCATCGTCAAAGGTAATCAGGTCCAATTCCAGATTGTCGATCAGATAGTTTTTAGCATCACCAAGCTGTGCGGAGGTGAGAACAACGTCATCATATGTGCTGGTGTCCATAAAATGGTACTGATCACCATCCTGGTACTGGTAAGTCACGGTACTCCGGTCGAGATAGAGGCGCTTAAATTTTTCACCTGCATCACAGGTGCGATCAAATGTCGCTCCAGAGCGCAGGTTACGCAGTTTCATGCGCACAATAGCCCCGCCGCGACCCATTTTGACGTGCTGCCATTCAAGCACACTGCACAACTGTCCTTCAAATTCAATGGTCACACCTTTTTTCAGGTCGCCAGTAGAGATCATAGAGTATAGCTCCTTGTACATGGGTGATGCAGATATATGGACGCACACATGTACGTTCATGCAATTAGCGCTGTATCACCAGCTCGGTTGGAGACTGAGTCAATATCTCGACTCCGTCTTCTTTTATTAGCACACAATCTTCAATGCGTGCACCACTCCAGCCTGGTATATAGACACCCGGTTCAACTGTAACAACATTACCTGCCAGTAATACATTCGCTTCTGGCGAGCGTGAGGAGAGACCCGGGCCTTCATGTATTTGCAGGCCAACGCCATGGCCAGTGCTGTGCACATAATATTCCGCCAGACCTTCCATTTCAAGAGCATTGCGAGCCAGGGCATCAGCGGCACGCGTCGAAATTCCCGCACGCAAACCAGCCTCACAGGTCTTCATGGCATTGAGAACGGCGTTATAAACCTCGCGCATGCGCGGCTCAGAAGGTTCGCCAAGGCAAATAGTGCGCGTCATATCTGCGCAATAGCCCTTATAGCGCGCGCCCATATCAATAGTGATAAGCTCTCCACTCTGAATACGCCGATCATCAGGTACGGCATGGGGCATCGTGCCATGAGGACCTGAGGCAACAATCGAGTCAAATGACGTACCGTCTGCACCCAGCGACACCATATAGCGCGAAATTTCCCACTGGACGTCTTTCTCGGTCATGCCTGGCTGAATCCAATTGCAAATATGCGCAAATGTCTCATCAGTAATGGCAATGGCACGCTTGAGCAGATCTACTTCGTGAGGCTGCTTGACCTCGCGTAAAGTTGTTACATAGCTGGTATCGATAGGTTGCAATATAAAGATGCCTTTACCAGCATCGTGCAGCTTTTGATAGTCGTGGAAGGTAACCGCCGTTGACTCGAAGCCGATGGTTTTCCAGCCGTGTTCCTGGGCCTGGGTAACAACGGCAGGAGCATATTCGCGAGAAGTAGGAACCATGACCTGCCAGTTACTTGCTTCCCTCTCAGCAATTTCTTTGTACAGGGGATTGGTCAGTAATATTTGTCGTTGCTGATCAATGAGCAAGAGACCAGAACCTTCTTCATCATCATTTAGCCAACCGCTCAAATAGGAGCGATTCTGGGGCTGGGTAACCATAAAAGCGTCCAACCCTTGTTCTGTCATCCAGGTTCGCAGCTTACTCAGTGAATCTTGGCTCATATGCTTCCTTCTTTAATATCTATTCATCTAACAAGGCAACCAGGCTCTCCAAAGCGAGGAGATATCCTCGCCAACCTAAGCCGACGATGTGGCCCTTGCAGACCGCAGCAATCACAGAGTGGTGACGAAATGTTTCGCGTGCATAAATATTGCTCAGGTGTACTTCAATCACAGGTGCCTTGAGTGTCGCCAGGGCATCGCGTAGGGCATACGAATAATGGGTCAGGGCACCGGCATTAATGATAATCCCATCGGCAGCGTCGGCATGTTCCTGCAGGAAATCAATCAGCGCGCCTTCATGGTTGGACTGGAAAAACGCCAGCGTGGCATCCAGTTCCGCGCCACGCTTTTGCAACCTATGCTGGATGTCTGCCAGCGTCACTGTACCGTAAATAGCGGGTTCACGTGTGCCCAGGGTATTCAGGTTTGGACCGTTCAAGACCAGTATATGCACCATGCAATTACGCCCTTTTTTCGCCAAAGAATGCTGTGATAACAGGCTGCACTACATCTCCAGGCATGGACGTAACCACTACATTGCCAACCTGGCGAGGCATCACCCAGCGCACCTGTTTATTGGCTACTTTTTTATCTAATTGTATAGCAGCAAGAATGTCAGCGGCTCGCACTTGCCCCTCGTAGGCTACAGGCAATCCTAGCGCTTGCAAGAGCGCATTTTGACGAGTTACCAGGTCCGGATCACACATTCCCGCTTGCTGAGCGATGGCAGCAGCTGCCACCATGCCAAGAGAGACCGCCTCACCATGCAGGAATACGCCATAACCAGCGAGATTTTCCAGCGCATGCGCTACAGTATGACCATAGTTAAGGATCGCCCGCCGCGCCTGTTCCCGCTCATCCTCTTCTATAACTGTTGCTTTTAATGCAATACAACGTGCAATGATCTGACACAGTAGTTGAGCAGGGGGACGAGAAAAAACACGCAGCTCATCTACATATTCCTCAAGCTGAGCGAATAATGTAGCGTCGAGTATGATACCATATTTTACGACTTCTGCCCACCCCTCTGTACGCTCCCGAGCAGGTAGAGTCAAGAGGGTCGCGGGATCGGCCAGCACAAAGCGAGGATGATAAAAAGCACCGATCAGGTTCTTGCCACGAGGATGATTGATGCCTGTTTTACCACCGATGGCGGCATCCACCTGAGCTAGCAACGAGGTAGGCACCTGCACCAGGGGCACACCGCGCAAATAAGTCGCTGCAGCATAGCCGGCCATGTCGCCTACCACACCACCACCAAGGGCCACAATAGCTTCACGCCGCTCAGCATGTTGTTCCAGTAGCCAGTCATAGATAGCGCTGAGCTGCTGCTGGGACTTGCTGGCTTCACCGGCGGGGACCACGTACACCTGAGGGTCAAAGCCAGAGGCAAGTAACGCTCCTACGAGGTGGGATGCATACAGCTTATGCACATGGCTATCTGTGATAAGAAAAACGCGGGGCGGCAGTTTTAGCGCCTGAAGGTAGTTTCCAAGCCTGCCCATTCCACCCCAATCTACGACAGTGTCATAACCGCTGCCAACACGGAGATGTCGCAAGATAGGGGGAATACCGCCAAGCTCACCTGTAGCGATCAGCATGGCTATAAGCTCCTGGGCAACTTGCTCAGGACTTTTACCACTCGTCAAGCAGGTGTAGTGCGCATCCTCATACCATTCAGCACGTGTAGTCAGTAGATCTTGCAGGGCAGCCAGGGGATCCGGCTTGGCGAGCAAGGGACGAATTTCAGGTGATTCTCCACCAGCCAGGGTTTGAGTGTGCTGGAGCTTCAGACGCTCCAAAGCCGTCTCGGGGTCAAGCGACAGGTAGATGCTTACACCATGCGAACGCAGCAGGGCACAATTCTCTCGTCGGACAACAATGCCCCCACCAGTGGCAATAACGGCAGCATGTTCTTCCTGGACGATCCGTGCAAATAAGCGGCTTTCACAATCGCGGAAGTAGTCCTCGCCATGACGAGCAAAAATAGTTGAGATGCGCTCGCCACATGCTTGTTCGATAAGGGCATCTATGTCAATGAAAGGTTTGCCCAGACGCTCGGCCAGCATACGGCCTATGGTGCTCTTCCCGCTGCCAGAAAGTCCAATTAAAAAAATATTATGCATAGGTGCATTGTACCACTATTGGGGTAGTGTTCAAAAGGAAATCTTAGTACAACTCCTCTCCCCTGATACTGGTATTTAATGTAGTCAGCAAGCTAAAGATGCTGGTATCTACTGAGGTCAGGATAGCGGAGGCCCCAGGGGTTGTCTGTACAAAGGGTCGTGAGCGGTTATCATTGACCCGGTACTGGTTACCGAAGGAGAACACAAACTGCTCTAACTGGCCAGTACGGCGGTCGAGGACCAGGATGTCATCGCCTGTCAGGCAACTATGTGTAGCCAGGCAGCGCGAACGGTCCAGGAAAGAACCTATGAGAATTTGCCAGTGATTATCCCAACTCTGCATCGTCACCTGATGGATGATAGTGAGGGTGCTGTCAAATTCCAGGAAGGTACTCTGGATGGCCTGCGGGTCATAGAGCATGACACTTAAGGTGGGAGCACCAAAGTGGCCGACATAGAGAGCCTGGTTGGTGGCCCAGCCAGAGAACGTCTGATTACTGGAGAGGGAGAGGTCACTTTTTAAGATGGTGATCTGTGCGTCTCCGGTGCCCGGATTATAGAGTAGTACCTGTGAACGACCAGCGCCTATAAAATCGCCACTAAAGATCTCCCAGTTAGGATCGACATTATGCATAGGCTGGTAATGAGTGACATTGAGATTCTTGTCGAAGCTTAAGAAGCGGACCTCGCCCAGCATGCGATCGTAGAGTAAGAGGGCATCCTGATTGGCATTGATGAATCTACCTATATAGATTTCCCAGGCGTCATCCATCAAGGTGTATTGTTTCTGATGAAGGATATTGAAATTATGATCAAAGTTGAGCGCAATCACATTGGATACAAGTACCGATGGGACCTGACCAGCTAAAACACTGCTCAGGTCAATATCCAGGGGACCACCCTGGAACAGATCCTGCGGTTGCACCAATGGCTTCAGTTGCGTATTTCCCTGGTGAACCGTTGGGGTAGAGCATCCTTTCGAAGTTGGCGTCAGACAGTACGGAGTCGGTGTTGGACATGGATGTACCCTGAAGCCTGCCGTATCAGTCGGAGTTGGTGTAGGTGTAGGCGTAGGCGTACCACAAATGGGCGTCGGTGTAACACTGGCCGTTGGACTCGGCTTGGGAGACGGGCTTGGCGTTGGGCTCGGCGTCGGGCTCGGCGTCGGACTCGGCTTTGGTGTTGGACTAACCGTTGGGCTCGGCGTCGGACTCGGCTTTGGGGACGGGCTCGGCGTCGGACTTGGTTTAGGCGATGGATTCGGGCTTGGTGTTGTCCCGGGCGTAGGGGTAAAGGCACCCCCTGGCGTAGGTGTGGTGCCAGTTGGCGGGGACGGGGGCGGGGGCGTGGAACTTTGGATGGGCGGCGCATTTACCAGGCGATTATACATGAATACGCTGCTGTGCTGCCCATCGAGCGAACCTACATATAGTTCCCAGCCAGGTCCATACCCTTGCAAGATGATATGCTTTTCGATAGTCAAACGCGGGGTCAGACTAATAAGTTGTAATTTACCTGTTACGCGATCATAGAGTAATATTTCGGATTTACCTGCACCAGTAAAATCTCCAATATGGATATCTAGTGATGATCCCCAACCGTTGGCAGGCGTGAGCTTATCCGCGAGGCTGAAAAGCTGAGGCGGGGGCGTATCAGCCTGGTTTGCCAGTATTTCATCAATCACAAAGCGCGGCACATGCATTCGTTTCAGGCGTAACAGCTGATCTGAGAAGCTGAGCACTTTCAGCGTACCCTGGCTACGATTATAGAGCAGGAGATCGCTTAAGCCAATACCGGTGAAGTCTGCGTTGAACTCCTGATCAGACAAGGTAGGCGCTAAACCAAGGGCTATCTGATTACTTGGAGCAGTCGATGATCCCGTGGTATTACCATCAACGGTGTTAAATTGATGATTGGCCTGGTTGATACCTGCAATATCATTGGAGCCGATGCCTGGCAGTTGCGCGAAGCGATTTGGATCAAGTGGGCGTGGGAAATAGATAAAACGCAGATTTCCATTCTGGAAATGTGGTTCATTAATTAATGAGACGGGATAGTTTTGCCCAACATACATAGGAGTAGGGTCGCCATAATTTTGATAGGTGACATTAAACGTGCTCCCATCAGGGCTGACAGAGGTGACAAAGGCCACGTGACCAACTGAAGTAAAGGCCCAGACGCCATCACCAATGGGAAAAACGGCTACAGAACCTACGCGAGGAGTTTTACCTAATGGTAAGCCCGAGCGTTCAGCATCAGAGATCCAATCTGCAGCGTTGCCCCAATTGCGCGGCAAGTCGTAGCCCAGCCGGTGCCACATTTCCCATGGCCACCAGACACAGTTACCTCCACGTGGAAAAGGACCTGGGCAAAGGGCAAATGGATTACCATCCGGCGAAAAAGATGTTTGATGACACGTAGAATCTACACTTGCGTTGGTATGGTTGAGAGACGTTATTTGCGCATATGCCGAATGTCCTATAAGTGGACCTATTTCGATACTGATCAATATTATGAGAAATATAACACCTGAGATTTTGGCAAGAAAACGCCTATCCACTTTTTGAAACACGAACCCTCCATTGCGGATATCTTGCCAGAAGGTTGAAGGAGGCATGGAAATGGCTCCCGTCTACGTTTTTCGAAATATATTTACTTGATGAAGGGAAAACAAATTACGACCTTATCACCCCGCCAAAGTATAGCATTGTCTTCATTTACATGCAAGACATAGTACTACGGGCTGTCCTTCTCAAAATTAATAATACCTATTTAGTATATTCGTAGGTAAAAATATCTATATGGGTGGGGTTTAGAGTTCCCATACATGTGCATTTCTAAATACTGCTACGGCTGAATTCGTCTGGTCACCCACAAAGACACCTATATGACCGGAACTGAAAGTAGGATCAGTTAATTGAGCTACTTGCTGATGATCCACGTAGAAAGTAAAGTTGCCGTAATTGGCTACGACCGCCAGTAAGTAGGTCTGTCCCGCATTAATGGTTGGACCAGGTCCCTTGGATAAAACCTTATCATTCCCAGCCTGGTAAACCTTGAAGGTGTACTGGCCTGTCGGGTCAACGCGAAAATAGTAATAGTTGTCAGACACACTGCGGAAGATCAACCCCATGTAGTCACCAGAAACAAGCGTAGCCTGCACTTCAAAAACAAAATTGTTATAGTTAGTGGCCTGGGTCAGGCATGCATGAAAATAGCCAGGATTAGGTTGAGTGGACTGATATGCACCACCTGTAAACTCACAGGTCGCACCCAGGCTATTTGTACCCTCCGTCCAGGCATGACCCTGGCTATTATCGCTCAACGGATCATTCAGTGCCAGCACTCCCGAATGAGTATAGGTATTGGTAGGTCCAGTGGCAACTGATGGCGTGACACCTGTTGTCGCTGACGAGGTAGCCGTGACCGGCGAAGATGCAACAGTGACAGTAGTTCCTACCGTGGGAGTGCTTGAGACACCGAAACCAAAGCTGGCTTTCGCAAAATAGATACCTCCTCCGACCACGATCAGCAGCAATACTAGCAGTAATAGCGTGATGACAAGCGGAAAGCGCCGTTGACGAGGGGCGACCACGCCCTGATAAGGAGCCTGGACAGTGGAATCTATGTTGTATGCTGCACCTCTCCTGCTGACAATAGTGGGCAGATTATCAGAGCTATCACTAGCAGAGCTAGCGATGATGGGAGTAACTGGCACAGTGCCGCTGTTTCTAAGATTTTGAGGTGGCGTGCTCGGTACAGTGGCCTCGTAGTTGTGCGCCGGTGAAGCGACCTGTGGCCTTTCTCCAGGTTCCACGGAGATGGTGAGAACTATTGGAGCAATTTGACCGGCGCTACTGACCGTTTTACCTTGATTATCCAGGCGAAGAACCTCTCCGTCTTGTATGCCTGGTGGTATTACGATTGAAACCCGTTGACCTCCTGGCAGGGTCAAGGTACGAGTGCCTCCACGTATGGCCTCTTCGGTGCTGATAGCCAGTGTCGCGAAGATATCACCACTTTGCGGACGGCTTTGCACAGCGTTTACAACGGTAGGTTCCTGCACACTATGTTGCATTTTGAGCAGTGTTGGTTTATCGATGGCCTGGACAGCCTGATTGAAGGCCTGGGCAAAGGCAGAAATAGTGCTGAAGCGATCTTCAGGTTTCTTTGCCAAAGCATGCAAGACGACCTCGTTCACCTCGGGCGGGATATATGGATTGTATACAGATGGTGGCTGTGGCTGCACCTGGATATGCTGGTACATCATCTGGGTCAGACCACCAAGGAAAGGCGCACGTCCTGTGAGTAATTCATAGGCCATAATTGCTAGCGCATACTGGTCTGTCGCGAGTACAGCGTTGCCTTCCCACTGTTCGGGAGCCATATAGGTTGGCGTACCGCGCACGGATTGGCTCGAATTTGAGGTCATACTTGAGAGCTTGGCAACGCCAAAGTCCGAGAGCAGCAAGTACGGTCGGTCAGGATTTTGGTCATCGGCACGAATCAAGAAGTTAGAAGGTTTGACATCCTGGTGAATAATCTGGCGGTCATGGGCATATTGGAGCGCGCTGGCTGCCTGTGTGATAATTTGCGCTATGTCTAAAGGAGAGAGCAAGGCGTTATCGGCGCTCTTATGCAACCAGTTCACAAGCGTGCCCTCTGCACGATATGGCATGACCATATAGGTAATTTTCGAGCCACGTACACTTTCTTCACCATAATCGAAGAGAGGTAAAATATGCGGGTGATCCAGGCTAGCGATGGCCTTCACCTCACGTTGAAACAGACGGGCTGCATCATTACTTGCTGTGTCATTGGGATAGGCAGACACTTCAGAGCGCATCACTTTGATGGCTACCTGCCGGTGTACGGGCACATCAATAGCGAGATAGACCTCTCCCATGCCACCACTTCCCAGGAGATGCGAAAGCTGATATCTACCGATAGACTGTCCTTCCAGAGCCATAACACTACTCCCCCATCTATAGAAAGCAAATTTTCTCTAGCCTCTATGACACTTGAGGCACAAGCAGTATATACTAGAGTACATCCTACCACGAACTCATCATCAAGAGCAAAACTGCAATTTCCAGGTATTTAGATTCACTACTCAGCGCCTGCGGCGCTTCGCATATTTGTGTGCTCGCAGAAGGTTGGGCAGCTACCGCTGCCCAACCTTCTGCGAGCAGAGATAGAGGAGCCACCACAGGTGATGATGAAGGCTATTAGTGAATGTGCTGGTTCTACATGGAGAGCGGAGTAGTAGGGCTTGAAAAGTCTGAAAAATATGCTTGACAAGTGACCGAGGCAATGCTATTATTGTTTGTGTTCAAGGGCAATTAGCTCAGTTGGTTAGAGCGCTACGTTGACATGGTGCGGCATTGTACCTATACAATCGAAGGCGGGATGTCCGTTATCACTACGGCAGAGTGATTAAAGAGGTGTCTTACCCGAAGGGGAAACCCGGAGGCGACCAAAGCTGACACAGAAACAGCCAGGAGGAAGGGAAGCCTCGCCAGCGACCCGCAATAAGTACCTAAAACCTCGCTGGTGGTCTAAGTTGTGCATGGTTAAGGTTGTTCTACCTGAACCCCAGCCGAGCGGGCTTGCGTAGGCCTCACGTCGTCACGGTACTATTGGACGTGTGGGAACATTCAGCATATCTCACATGTCGTATGCTGAAAGCCGTTGTTCCCAGCATCCCCCAATGAGGGGGATACAAGCTAAGGGGGGACCTAAACACAACCGGCGGTTGTATAAGGGACTGTGCGATCACCTACAAGCCGAGAGGCTCATGGTGACGGAGTACCCGTAGTACTCAGAGGTTGGGAAAGCCAACCACAGGGGGAAGGGGTACAGGCGGAGCCAGATCAAACCGAGGGCGATCACTCAGGCCCCGGATGGGTAAGTTCCTGAGTAGCCCGAAGGGGAAAAGCTGGACCGCCGGAGAGCCGGATGAGGTGAAAGTCTCACGTCCGGTTCGGCGG
>WNFM01009680.1_pt1 | contig 13795 bp, 19 predicted proteins | sample 5400271 | NCBI WGS metagenome assembly WNFM01 (sample SAMN13153352, study PRJNA577476) | soil metagenome | isolation source: 60 cm saprolite on Douglas fir-dominated hillslope | place: USA:California | collected 2013-09-17 | reverse complement strand
ATAACTGGTTGCCCAGATGACGCCCGATAGCACGATTGCCACCACAAACGCTGCTCGGGCTACGGCGGTAAAGGTTCTTTTCTGTGCATCTTGATCATCCAACATGTAAATCCCGTCCACCTTACCTTCGAAGTTAACTCCACCGCGGCCCGTTCGGACCCGGCTTTAGCCCATTAAAAATGCCCTGTAAGTTGCGACATAACTGATGTCCGTGGGGCGGGGCGAACTCGAAACTGCACCTGTCATTCAGGGAGCCTTCCAGCATATCGGCCGTTGTCGTATCCTTGCCGCACCGAATTGCACGGTCACATTCCCAGGCAAGCTCCCATCAGCTGCAGGAAAACCTGTTGCATCGGATATCATTACACCAAATCCAAATGCGGAAATTACGGCCTGCGACTCAATTCCCTTGTTCAGCATTTCATTCAGTCACGTCGCGGGCGAAGCCGCGATCATTCACCGCTCAACGCGTGCCTGCCGCGTTGAGCGCATCTGACATTTTTACAGAAGTCGCACCGCAAAGCCGATGGGTCTGCCGCCCAAATTAGTCTGAATCTGGCCAAAACCCATCAAAGCTGCTTGAAGCTCCCTGTGCTAGCTCATAAACGCAATCGCACCATGTATTGGGTTGCTGTTACTGGCGATTGCGTCCGGGAATCGAGCGCGCAAACCTCGCCAATGCTCTGCCTGTGTGTACCAAAAACCTCAAATCCGACCATAGTGGTGATGAAGTCCGCCCAGGATGGCGCCTGAACGAATGACACCGGTGCGCTGTACCGTGACCGGTGCATCCCTTATTCAAAGACCGATGCGTTCTGAAACGGTTGTAATAGTCAGCGTAGGATTTCAGGACCCGACGCAAATGCGCTTCGCCATGGATGATTATGTGATCGAGACACTCGCGCCGGATCGATCCGATCAGCCGTTCGGCAACGCCATTCTGCCAGGGCGAGGCGGCTGCAATCGGTTTGTCCCGAATGCCCATTGATCGCAATCGGCGTGTGACAATGGCGCCGTAGATCCGATCGCGGTCCCGGATCATATAACGCGGAGCCCCATCCCAAGGAAATGCCTCGGTGATCTGGCGTGCAACCCACTCCGCTGTCGGGTTGGTTGTGACGTTGATCCAGACGAGATCTCTGCGATGAAGCCGCACGATCACAAAGCCATACAGCAGTTTGAAGCCTATGGTCGGGACCACGAACAAATCCATGGCAGCAATGTCCGGAGCGTGGTTTCGTAAAAAGGTCTTCCAGCCCTGACTGGGCGGTCCACGACGCTTGACCATGTACTTGGCGACGCTTGATTGAGCGACGCTAAACCCGAGTTTGAGCAGTTCGCCGTGGATGCGCGGCGCGCCCCAAAGCAAATTCTGCGTGCTCATCTGCCGGATCAGCACGCGCAGTTCAATCTCGATTCGCGGGCGCCCTCCTCGCCGCCGCGATTTCCAACGCCAATAGCGGCGAAAGCCGGCCCGGTGCCATCTCACCAGCGTCTCAGGCTGGACAATCGTTACGACTTTCAAGATCGACGGAAAACATCGATACATCTGGACGAAGAACCAGCGGTCGTTATTTGTGAGCCGAGCCCGGCCCTTCAGCCTACGCCGCAAGACGATCAACTGATGTCGGAGAACCGCATTCTCCGCCTCAAGCCGGCTCTTCGACTTGAATGGCGAGGCTAGTACCGCCAGAACGAAACAGAGCAGCCCTATCATCCCGCCAGCTTAGGCGATTCCATCACGTCATCAACTCAGATAAGGTTTTCGGTACACACAGCGCGGAAAGGACGACCGTCGCGACGAAACCCGCCGCTATTCCTTTTAGCCAGTTGCCGGAAGTCGTTGTCATCTCCTCGTTTGTTTTCGGCGTCCCACGTGCAAGTCCGTCGCGGACAACCGTTGTCGCGATCCGCAGGCGTCCCGCCGCTCAGGACAGCGCCAAGGATCGTCCTAGCCGACCTCTCGTCGACGGATAGTCGCTGAACTGTTCGACCGAGGAAGCGTGAAGGTTACCGAGGTGAATAAATTCCGGCGCCAGATCTCGTCGACTTTCGCGCCGCAAACGGGCCACCAGAAGATCGGTAACCTTTCCCGGCGAGGAGCGAACTGCCGAGCGAGGGTTCCCGGCTTGAATGCCAAGCTTGGATCAACGTTCGTCTCTTTGATGATCGGAGCAGGAAAATAGCTAATGCAACACAAGGCGCCCGCTGCAATCCGGATCATCCATCGCGCGAGCGGCGAGATCATTGCCGAGGGACCGCTCGGCTTCTGTGGAATCACTCCCTTCGAAGGGAACTTCTACATCAGCCGAAACTGTCTGAAGACGGCCCGGCTCAAGCCCAACTGGGTGCCGGGTGTCTGCGTCTACAAGTTTCTATACGTCTGGCTGGACCTGCGGCTTCCCGACGGGACGCGCGAGCCCTCCGTCGGATGGATGTACTGGCTGCCGAACCCGCTGTTTCCGTTCATTGCGTTTCGGCCGGCCGTTCCTCAATCGTCGCCGGCACTACGGGTGCAAGAGACGACCGGCTGAGGACAGCGAAAGACACCATGGCTTCCTGTTCGACACGCGCTGCACCGGTCGGCGCCGGAGCAAGGTTAGCGTCACGACGAGATGTCTTGCTGTCGGCTCTGGCCGGAACGGCGGCCTCATTCGCCAGGTCCGCGTGGGCAACCCCGCAAGGGGGCGACGTCCCGACCTTCGAGTCCGGAAGATATCAGTTTACAATCATCCGGCCGCAGCGGAATTTGCCGCCGATCAGGCTATTTCGGCTCGAGGGAGGCACGATCGAGCTGACAGCGCTTCGCGGCAAGCCGATCCTTCTGAACTTTTGGGCCTCGTGGTGCGCCGCCTGTAAGACGGAATTGCCGATCCTGGAGAAACGGTACCGAAGCGTGTGGCGGGACAGCCTGCACGTCGCAGCCGTATCGAAGGACAGCGGTAGTCGCGAGACGGTCGCGCACTTCGTCAAGGCGCTCGATCTGAAGACGCTTCCGGTCTTCCTGGATCCCAACGGATACGTTGCCTATTCGGACAGCGGCAACAGCAAGAACGCTCCGTTCGCCCTTTACGGCATGCCAATCACCTATCTCATCGCGAGTTCTGGATTGATCGTCGGGTATATGCCCGGCGCAGCGGATTGGTCGACCGCTGAGGCAGACGACGTGATTAGATACCTCCGCGACAATTAGTTTCGAACGGCCGAGTAACCTTTCCACCGCCAAAGCGAACCGCAACGTCGAGACCTACGTGCAGCATCCGACGGAGAGATACCGGTCATGTTCTCGAAATTTCACAAGGCGCTTTTGATCGCTGCGTTCGCGGCTCTGCCGTCCCTGGCGCTGGCCGGCCAGCCATTCGACGCCAAGGCCTTCCAGGCCTCGCAGGCCGCGGGAAAATCCATTCTCGTCGACGTCACGGCGCCATGGTGCCCGACCTGCAAGCAGCAACGGCCGATCGTGCAAGAGATCGAGAAAGAGCATCCGGATCTGGTCGTCTACGACGTCGATTTCGACTCCGCTAAAGACGTACTGAAGGAATTCCGCGTGCAGTATCAGAGCACGTTGATCGTCTTCAAGGGTTCGAAGGAGGTCGCGCGGTCGACGGGCGAGACTGATCCGGCCCCGATCCGCTCGCTCGTCGCGAAGGCCTTCTGAAGTGTCCGCCAGCCTGGCGTTCGGTTACGCGGCCGGCGCGCTGTCGACGCTGTCCCCTTGCGTGCTCCCGATTCTTCCGATCGTGCTGTTTGGAGCGCTTGAGCGGCATGCGTGGGGACCGTTGGCGTTGGCCGCGGGACTGGCCGCGTCATTTGCCGGTGTCGGGATTGCTTCTTGCGCCTTGTGGTCGCGGCGTTGTTGGGCGCTGCGGGGTTAGTCCTTCTGGTGCCGGCGCTACAAGGCAGGTTGGCGTCCATGGCCTCGCCGGTAGCCAACCGGGGCCAGGTCCTGCTCGACCGACTTCAGCCGTCGGGAGTCTGGGGCCAGTTCGCTCTTGGCGCCGTACTCGGAGTCGTCTGGTCACCTTGCTCGGGGCCCACACTCGGGGCGGCGGTCGGTCTCGCCGCGCAGGGCGACAGCCTCGGCACGGCGGCCGCGATTATGGCTGCGTTCGCGCTCGGTGCGGCGACGCCGATCCTCGCGCTCGCCTACGGCTCGCGACAGGCGATGCTGGCCCGGCGCGATTGGATGGCGCGCGTGTCCGGTATCGGCAAGCCTCTGATGGGCGCCGCCCTCTTCGGCATCGGAATTTTCGTGCTCACCGGCCTTGACAAAGTCGTCGAGGCTTCCCTGACACGCGCCATGCCGGACTGGCTGGTGACCGTGACGACGCGGTTATGAAGCCCGTCGATTTTTTCAACCCAAGGAGATGATCAATGACTCCGCTAAAGAAATCGCTGCAGACCCTGGGGGCAATCGCCGCCGTCAGCGGCATGATCGCGGCGACGCCGGTCCCGGCAGCGGCTCAGGGCTCCAACCCCTGCGCTCCCAAGAGCAAGTCGTCCAATCCCTGCGCGCCGAAGGCCAAGAAGGCCGCCAACCCGTGCGCGGCGAAGGGCAATCCCTGCGCGGCGAAGAAGTAACTTAGAGCATTCTTCGAACGTATTTCGATCGGCTCTGCAGCGGGATCGGACGGAGAAGTCGGCGGGCATGAGACATGACGCCGTCTTCGGCCGTTCGCATTCGCGAGGATCGAAGCGAACCTCAAAGCACGACCAATCTCGCCAGACGATCGCAGTCGTCGAACGACGCTTCGCTGACGAAGCAAGAATCAGAAGGAACGGACCAATGAAAGTGTCTGCTAAGAATGTCACCCTCGTCGCTGGTTTCCTCGCGGCGGCGATGTCTGCCGCGCAAGCGGAATCCGTCAAATTCGAGGCTCCGGTCTCACAAAAGGAAGCGATACGGCTCGATTTCGCTGACGGCAGCAAGCACTTCTTCTTGCTGGTCCGTCGCGAAGGCAAGTCCGAAGGGCAAGGCCCCCTCGCCGATGCGAACGTCACGGAGTACGGCGCGCACGACATCGTGCCGGGCGTCGGCGGCGAGCCCCGTGGCTATCTCGAATTCACCAAGGCGGACGGCGACAAGGCCTACATCAAGTGGACGATCCAGGCGGTGTTCGTTCCCGGAGCGGACGGCAAGCCGAAGCTTCTCGACAACGGTGTGTGGCAGGTGGTCAGCGGCACGGGAAAGCTGGCGAAGCTGAAAGGCGCGGGTACGTTCCATCTGGTGCCCACGGGGCCGACCGATCGCCGGTTCGTTCTCGAGGGTGAATTGGACCAATAGGAACGACCGAGATGGCTCCCGGCGCGACGGCATCTTTCCTTCCGCCCACATCGTCGGCTCCATCGCGGGAGATGCTGTCGCGCATGGCGGCTGCCGCCGAGACGGCGGTGGATTGCATTCGCGATCTCCATGACGCCGGCAGCAATCTCGTCATCGAAGCGTTGCGCGGTGGCGAGGAATTCGTCGAGTGGGAGCACTACCCGCCCGACGATGTGCGGGATGCAAAGACCCACGCGCAGTATTTCCTTCACGCCCACGCTCCGGAAGATCGGGAACGCCCGGACTATGCTCACTTCCACACGTTCATGGGTTCAAGGGGAATGCCGGCGGGAATCCGGCCGGCGGAGGTCGATGGCTGCGGGTCGCGCTCCGGCGCGGATGGCGAACCGATGTCGCATCTCGTCGCGATCTCGATGACGCCCTCTGGAATGCCGGAGCGCCTGTTCACCACTAATCGCTGGGTAACAGCGGAGACGTGGTACAGTGCTTCCGACGTGATCGCCATGCTGGACGGATTTGTCTTCGAATCGGACGGTCGGTCGCCGCTACTCAACCGCTGGCTCACCGCGATCATGGTTCTGTTCAGACCGCGGATCGAGCAACTCCTCATCGAACGCGACCGCGCCGTTGAGCGGTGGCGTTCGATGTATCCTGGTAGCGATGTCTTCGAGGACCGGCGCTTGGAGATTACGTCGTCCGTGGAGATATCTCTCGAAAGGCACATCGAGTGGCTCGACCGCCTCATCGAAAAGGGCGCGTAACGGCAGGGGCGGAAGCGCAAGCCTGCAAGATCATTCGCCGCTTCCTCGGAATTGCGGCACAACAGGAGTCGAACATGCGACGCACTCTTTCGCTCTTCATGGTCTCCTTGATCGCGATGACCGCAGCGACGGCCGGCACCGTGGGCAAGCGAGACGGATGGGTCGTGATCGACACGAAGTATGCCTTTCCGGTACTGGAGGAACGGCTTGAGGCCGCCGTCAAGGCCGAGCATATGGGCTTAGTGACGTCAGCCAGCGCCTCGCAAGGCGCTAAGGCCGCAGGTTTCGAGATTCCTGGGAATAAGGTCTTTGGCGTCTCCCGAAATGACTTCGCGAGACGGATGCTTTCCGCGAGCGTGGCCGCCGGCATCGAGGCTCCAGTTCGCTTCTACGTGACGGAGAATCCGGACGGCACCGCCACGCTGTCTTACAAGAAGCCGAGCACGGTGTTCGCGCCCTATGCCGACGAAGGCAATGATGCGCTCAAGACTCTCGCCGCAGAGCTTGATGGCATCTTCGCGAAGATCGCGGAATCGGCCGCGCAAGGCAATTAGCCTCGGTCCCCTGCGGTAATCCCGCGCCTCCAAAAAGGTCGCGCGCCCTTCCATTTTTGAGGATGTGACAGTCCGCCCCTCCCTCAGACGAATGTAACCTTTCAGACCGTGTAACGAACTTCGTTACAGGCGGGATGAATAGCCCGTCAGACACGCGACTGTGCGCTTCGCAGAGTCGAGCCGAACCCGGAGGAAGTTGAATGTCCAATCCTACCTTATCCGCGATGGTCGCCGGCGCATTTGCCGTCGCCGTTGGAGCACTCGCCGCCACGTCCGCCACGGCGCAAATGAACAAGGGCGACATGGAAAAGATGATGAAGGAGAAGCAGGCCCAGACCATGAAGGCGATGGAGGGCGGCAAGATGGAGAAGTGCTTTGGCGTAGCTCTCAAGGGCCAGAACGACTGCTTCGCGGGAGCGGGGACCACCTGCGCCGGAACGAGCACCGCGGACTATCAGGGCAATGCGTTCAAGCTCGAACCCAAGGGCACCTGCACGACGATGAACACGCCGAAGGGCTCAGGAAGCCTCACGCCCAAGGCCTGATCGCCTCGGGGCGGGCCGCAACCGTCCGCCCCCATTTTCTTTGGAGCTTGCCTTGTCGTTTCCGTCTTCTTTGCCAAAAGATCGCATACCAGCCCGCGGGGGAGTCGGTCTCAAGGCCGAGCACTACCGCACGATCATCGATACGGCGCCCGACGTCGGCTTCTTCGAGGTGCATGCAGAAAATTACATGGGCGCGGGAGGTCCGCCGCACCGCTACCTGTCGGCCATCCGGGAACACTATCCGTTGTCGCTGCACGGCGTCGGATTGTCGATCGGTGCCGACCGACCGGTCGACAAAGACCATATAGAGCGGCTCAGGCGGCTGATCCGGCGCTACAGGCCCGGTCTGTTTTCCGAGCATCTGGCGTGGTCTTCGCACGATGCCGGCTTCCTCAACGATCTGCTGCCGGTGCCGTACACCACCGAGACTCTCAAGCGGGTCGTCGAGCACATCGATCAGGTCCAGACCGCTCTCGGCTGCCAGATGCTCCTTGAGAATCCCTCGACCTACATCGCTTTTGCCGAGAGCACCTATGCCGAGACCGACTTCATCGCCGAAGTGGTGCGGCGCACGGGCTGCGGCCTGCTGCTCGACGTCAACAACGTCTTCGTCGCCGCGACCAATCAGCAGTGGGATCCGATCGCCTACATCGAAGGCTATCCGCTCGCCCACGTCAGGGAGATCCATCTCGCCGGCAACGCCAGGCAAGCGGACGAGGAGGCGCGGCCGCTTCTCATCGATACCCACGATCGTCCGGTCGAAGATGCCGTCTGGGATCTGTTCGCGCTGGCCGTCCGGCTCATAGGCCCAGTGCCCTCGCTAATCGAGTGGGATGCCGAAGTACCGGCCTGGTCAACGCTCGCGCGGGAAGCCGAACGGGCCGAAACAATCATGTCCGCCAACCAATCGGAGATGCCGCGTCATGCAGTCGCTTGCTGAGCGGCAACGCACCTTCGCGGCCGCACTTCTCGATCCCCGGCTTCCGACGCCGGTCGGACTGGTCGGACCGGACGGAAGACCGAGCTCGCGGCGGTTCGCCGTCTATCGCAATAACGTCATGGTCGGCCTGACGCAGACGCTCAAGGACGCTTATCCCGCCGTGCAGCGCATCGTCGGAGCGGATTTCTTTCAGGTCATGGCGCGTGCCTACGTCGTTATCGAGCCGCCGCGCTCTCCCATGCTGTTCGATTACGGAGCCGGGTTCCCCGAATTCATCGGCCGCTTCGAGCCGGCAGCGGTCCTGCCCTATCTATCTGATATCGCGTGCCTTGAGCGCGCGTGGACGGAGGCCTATCACGAAGCCGAAGCCTCGCCGATCGGCCCTTCAGCTTTCACGAAGGGCGGGCCAGACCAGCTTCCAGCCATGAGCCTGGTGCTACATCCATCAGTCCGGATCGTCCGTTCGCAGTTTCCGGTGTTGACGATCTGGCAGATGAACATCGATGGTGGCGTTCCCACGCCAGTAGATTTGGCGGCAGGCGGCGAGGACGCGCTCGTCGTCCGACCGGAGGCCGACGTGGAGGTCCGATCGATTCCGCAGGGTTGTCCGGATTTCATCCAGGCGCTCGCTTCCGGGAAATCCGTGTTGGCCGCTTTCGAGGAAGCCCTCGTCGCCAACCCGCGTTTCGAGCTATCGGCAAGTCTGATGGATCTGATCCAGGTAGGCGCCGTGGTCGGCTGCAGGCTCGCGCAGGAGTCCATGCAAGTATGAATTCATTCGCAGCCATCTCGACCGTCGACTATGTTGTGCGGGAGATTACGGAACGGCTTGCACAGGTCGCCCGGGTCGTGGCACCGCCGGTGCTACGCATCGCTCTGGCGCTACCTTTCTTCAAGTCCGGATTGACGAAATGGGATGGTTTCCTGTCTCTGTCGCCGGCGGCAGCGTACCTCTTTGAAGACGAATTCAAGCTGCATATCTTCGGACAGGCCTACGATTTTCCGCTGCCTACAGTCTTCGCCTACTTCGACGGCCTGGCCGAAATCGTCCTGCCTCTGCTGCTAATCGTCGGATTAGCGACTCGATTCAGCGCGCTCTTGCTGCTGGTCATGACCGGGGTCATTCAACTCGTCGTACCGGAGGGCTGGGCAAATTTCCATCTGCCTTGGGCGGCGCTCGCCGTCGCCATCGTCGCACTCGGCCCCGGCAAGCTTTCGCTTGACCATCTCGCAGCATCGCTTTGTCGGCCCCTAAGCCTTGAGGAAGGCCGCCCATGACCGACCGAAGCGGCCCGGAAGGGCACATAACCCCGGCCGGCGCCGAGCCAACAATCCGCGATACAGACTGGGCGATTCTGATGGCTCACGCCCAGGACGGTGACAAGGCCGCCTACCAACGTCTGCTGCAGGAGATAACGCCATATCTGCGCTCCCTCGCTGCGCGCCGACACCGCGATCCGAGCGACATCGAGGACGCAGTGCAGGACATCCTGCTGACCGTGCATTCGATCCGCCAGACCTACGATCCGACCAGGCCGTTCGGCCCGTGGCTGGTAACGATTGCGAACCGTCGGTTCATCGACCGGCTGCGCCGGCAAGGACGCAAGCGGGACCGGGAAACGCCGCTGATGCCCGAGCATGAAACCTTTTGCGAGCCTCGAGCGAACCTGGATGAGAGACCGGACAGGCGCGAACTCGAGAAGGCGATCGACGAGCTTCCCCCTATGCAGCGCCAGGCAATCGAACTACTCAAGCTCAAGGAGATGTCATTGAAGGAGGCCTCGACGGCCAGCGGAATGTCCATTGCATCGCTCAAGGTCAATGTTCATCGGGCGGTGAAAAGCCTCCGCAAGATATTCGTCGATCGGAGCGAACCATGATCACGACACCCGGTCTCATCGCATCGCTCGCCGCGAACATGAAGCCCGTGCGGCGCTTGCGGCCGCCGGTGATGCGAGCGGCCTGTTGGCTTCTGCTCGCTGCGGTCGTTCTGGCGCTCCTGGCGGTCAATCAGGGAATCCGCCCGGACCTCGCACAGCGGCTTCACGATCCGACGTTTGCCGCCGGCATGGTCGGGTCGATCCTTACGGGCGTACTGGCAGCCGTCGCTGCGTTCAAGGTGAGTCTGCCGGACCGCTCGCGGCTGTGGCTGCTCCTGCCCGTGCCGGCCGTCGCGATCTGGCTTTCGAACATCGGCTATCAGTGTCTTGCGCAATGGGTATCGATCGGTCCCGACGGGGTCAGTCTCGGCGAGGCGACCCGTTGTTTCGCCACCCTGGTGCTCACCAGTTTGCCGCTGTCGCTCGCGATGCTGGTGATGCTACGCTATGCGGCGCCGCTGCGTCCGACGGCCGTGACGTTCATGGGTAGCCTCTCGGTTGCTGCGATCACAGCGGCGGCGCTGTCTCTTTTCCACAACGTCGACGCGACCGTGATGATCCTGATGTGGAACGTCGGAACGGCGGTTGCGTTCGTCGGCCTCGGAGGCCTGTTTGGCCGTCGCATGTTCCAGTGGGTCGCACCGCGCGCGGACATGGGAGACTAGTCAAAGATCGTTGAGGACCGCGGATGGTTCACCTTCCATCGATGCCTAAGGACGCCACGTTGCTCGACGTCTTCAGGATGTTCCCCGAGACCAACAAGCCGCTGCTCGAGTTTCATGAAGTGCTCCTGCGGGGAGCATCGCCGTTCACGAGGGTGAACGTGAGCTCATCGCCGCATACGTCTCCGGCTTGAATGGGTGTCACTACTGTCACGGCGTACATACGGCGACCGCCGAACGTCTGGGCGTTTCGCCGGGAGCGATCGCCGCCTTGTTGGCTGGCGATGCGAAGGCCGTCATTCCACACAGGATGCGGCCCGTGCTGGAACTGGCGGCGAAGCTGACCGAGCGCGCCGACGGAGTGACCAGGCCGATTGTCGAGGCGGTTTTCGCCGCGGGATGGGACGAAACAGCATACTACCGTCTGGTCGCGGTCGTCGCGTTGTTCAACTACATGAACAGACTGGTCGAGGGTCTCGGAATTGAACTGAACCCGGCCTACTCGCAAACTGCGGCGTAGCGCCTCGCCGACCGCGGGTACCGTCCTCTCGTCGATATGCTGGGAAAAGCTGGCGCGGGCCTACCGCAAGGCTGAATCACGTAACCTATTTCGTTGGTCAGCGAACTATTCAAGGCGTGTGGCGACGCGGCGAATGGTTCGCCGGCATTGCGCGGTCGCCCTGACGTATGGAGTACCGTTGTGCCGAAGGCCATTTGGAACGACACGGTCATCGCCGAAGCAAGTCAGACTGAAATAGTCGAAGGAAACCACTATTTCCCGCCGGAGGCGCTATCCCGGCAACATTTGCGCGAGAGCCAGACTACCAGCATATGTCCCTGGAAGGGCATGGCCCGCTACTATACGGTCGTCGTGGGAGATCGCGAGAACGCCGACGCCGCGTGGTACTACCCGAACCCGAAGGCGGCCGCCGCCAACATCGCCGGAAAGGTGGCTTTCTGGAAGGGCGTCAAGGTCGTGACCTAACCTAGTCGCCGGCCGGCTGGCTCGACAGGTCGTTGTCCTTGGTTGCCGTCACGATCGCATAGCCGAGCTTGCCCGCCTTTGCCGCGGCGAGAGCGTGCCGAGCGATATCCTTGACCACCGCGAGGTCGATCGCTGGCAGCTCCACCTTCTTCAATCCGATCATGATTTCCGTCGCGAGAAGTCGCGAACGAATCCGCTCGACGAAATCGATCAGCGCTCGGTCGTGCTCTTCCTTGACGCCAACGTTCAGGCCGGCTCCGGCGAGCAGGGCGGAATATTCCTCGAGTGGCCGTGCATCCGCAATGCAGGCTATCCAAGCCTCGAGGCCTTCCAGTTCACGGGGCAGGCTACCGCGGCGCGTCAGGTCGCTAATACCGACCCGCCCGCCCGGTCTCAACACGCGGGCGAATTCGGCGGCCGCAGACTGCTTGTCCGGAAACGTGCACAGCGCGCACTCGCAGACGATCGCGTCGAACGCACCGTCGGCAAACGGCAGCCTCTCGGCGTCACCACAATAGAACACGACCCTGTCGGCGAGGCCGCTTTTGCCAGCGTCGAGCTTCGCCAATTCGACATTCCGCCGGCTGTAGTCGAGACCGACAACCTCGCAACCGAAGCGCGTAGCGAGTGTCAGAGTGCTGACGCCACGGCCCGCCGCGACGTCGAGCACGCGGGTGTCCGGTCCTAAGTTCAGGATCAGGCCCAGTCGCTCGGTGAGTTGCGCGCCACCCGGGTGCAGTGGGTCTCCCACCAGGAGCCTCACGGCATCATGGTCGTACGCAGCCGCGCAGCACTGTTTGAGGGTTGTGGACGAGTGTCCGGCTGCTTCCTCCGCCGGTCGCCATCCGAGGCTGCTCATCGAGGGATTCGCTTGCCGAAATCGAAGACGACCGGCCTGGGTTCGTAACGGCGTCCTTCCTTTCTGGCCCTCCGCCGTTCCGGCTCCATGGCGTTGAGTTGCTCACGCGCCTGCTCCCGATAACCGACGGAATTGTATGCGCAGAACGGGATCTGCTTGCCTCCCGGCAAGAGAAACTCCTTGCAGCACTTCATGAGGTTCTTCTGATTGAACGTCCAGGGATCCATGAAGTCCTGGAGCATGATCATGATCATGTTTTTGGCGATGTTGTTGATCGCCAGGCCGTCCGGAAGTTCGCAGGCCTGACAGGAAATCGCGACCTGTCGGTGCGACGTGTCAGAGCCAGCGACCGAAGACGAGGACCAGAGGCCTTCCAGCGCCGTCCTCACATCGCGACTGAAATCCGGCACAATGCGGTTCGTGATGTAGTCGAGGTAGTCTCCGACGTCGACAATGCGCGGCAACGGCGTGACCTTGTCCCCCTCAATGAAGGCGTAGGTCACGGAATTGCACGTGGGGAAGCAGCACGGAACCGGCACGAAATCGGAGGCTACGAATTTGCCGCCGGTCTGCGCCTCGATCAGCCGGACGATCTCGGGAATCGTCATCCGCTTCATCGGATCGTGAGGGGCGTGCCGGCCGGCGTGAAACGCCGGCTGGAAAGCGATGCCGCGGATCGCCGGATGCTCGATCGCGAATTCGACGATCCGGCCGATCTCATGCTCGTTGATGCCGCGTTCGATCGCCGGGACGATGGTCACGTCCAGGCCGATTTGTGCCAGACGGTCCAGGGCACGGAGCTTCTCGTCCAGGATGTCCGGCTCGCCGCGGATTGCCTGGTAGGTTTCGCGCTCGAAGCCGTCAAACTGGAAGTACGGCGAAGGCCGCACCTCGTCGAGCTCCCGCAGGAGCTGGTCGTCACGGGCGATCCGCTTGCCATTGGTGTTGATCATGACGAAGCGGATGTCGCGAGCGTAGGCGGCCCGGACGAAGTCGATGATCCGCGGATGCATCGTCGGCTCGCCGCCGGAGAACTGCACGACCTCGGGCCGGCCTTCGGTCCGCACGTAGTCGTCGAGCATCTGCTCGACCTCCTCCATGGTCAGGCTAAAACCGGGTGCCGCGTCCGCAAAGCAGAGCGGACAATCCATGTCGCACGCACTGTTGACCTCGATGATGCCGAGGCAGGTGTGCTGTTCGTGGTCCGGGCAAAGTCCGCAATCGTGCGGACAGCCCCGATCGTGCTCCGTACCGTAGGCCAGCGGTATCGTGCCTGGCTTGTTATAGCGCGCGAACGATACATAGGCTTCCGCGTCGTCGTAGAC
>WNFM01286348.1_pt2 | contig 13803 bp, 10 predicted proteins | sample 5400271 | NCBI WGS metagenome assembly WNFM01 (sample SAMN13153352, study PRJNA577476) | soil metagenome | isolation source: 60 cm saprolite on Douglas fir-dominated hillslope | place: USA:California | collected 2013-09-17 | reverse complement strand
CTGCGTTTTCTCTCCGTGGACGCCGTGCAGAAGGCGAACAGCGGGCATCCTGGCCTGCCGCTGGGCGCTGCGGCCATGGCGTACGTGCTCTGGACGCGATTTCTGAAGCACCATCCGGCCAACCCGCACTGGCCCGACCGCGATCGCTTCGTCCTTTCCGCCGGACACGGCTCGATGCTCCTGTACAGTCTGCTGCACCTGACCGGCTACGCGCTTCCCCTCGGGCAAATCGAGCAATTCCGCCAGTGGCAAAGCATCACGCCCGGGCACCCGGAGCGCGGTGTAACGCCGGGCGCCGAGGTGACTACCGGGCCGCTCGGCCAGGGCTTCGGCAACGCAGTGGGCATGGCCATGGCGGAGGCGCATCTGGCCGCGCGCTACAACCGGCCGGGTTTCTCGATCATCGATCACTACACGTATGCGCTCGTGAGCGACGGCGATCTGATGGAAGGCGTCGCCTCGGAAGCGGCCTCGCTCGCCGGTCACCTGCGCCTGGGCAAATTGATTTGCCTCTACGACAACAATCACGTCACGCTGTCCGCGGGCACCTCCATCACGTTCACCGAGGATCGGGCGCGGCGCTTCGACGCTTATGGCTGGCACACGCAGTCGGTCGAGGACGGCAACGACCTCGCGGCAATCGAGCGGGCGCTGCGCGCCGCGCGCGATGAAGCCGCCCGCCCGTCGCTGATCCTCGTACGCACGCACCTCGGCTACGGCTCGCCGCATAAGCAGGACACGTTCGAAGCGCACGGCTCGCCGCTGGGCGCGGAAGAGGTGCGCGCGACGAAGGAGAATCTGGGCTGGCCAGTGCAGCCCCCGTTCTACATTCCGGAGCAGGCGCTCGAGCATTTTCGCCTGGCCGTCGAACGCGGCGCGCGCGCCGAAGCCGAATGGAACGCCCGATTTGCCGCGTATACGAAGGCGTTTCCGGAGCCCGCGCGCGAATTGCAGCAGGCGATGCGCGCTGAATTGCCCGCCGACTGGAATGCGGACATTCCCGTCTTCCCGGCAGATGCGAAGGGCATGGCCACCCGCGTCGCCGGCGGCAAGGTAATGAACGCGATTGCGCATCGGCTTCCTGCATTGATCGGCGGCTCGGCGGACCTGGATCCTTCGACGCACACCGCGCTGCTGGGAATGGGCGATTTCGAGCCTACCCGCTACGGCGGCCGCAACCTGCACTTCGGCGTGCGCGAGCACGGCATGGGCGCGATCCTGAACGGCCTCGCCGCGCACGGCGGGAGCATTCCCTTCGGCGCGACATTCCTGGTGTTCTCCGATTACATGCGCCCGTCGATCCGGCTCGCCGCGCTGATGGGATTGCAGGTGATCTACGTCTTTACCCACGACAGCATCGCCCTGGGCGAGGACGGCTCAACCCATCAGCCGGTCGAGCACCTGGCCGCGCTGCGCGCGATTCCGCGCCTGGTCGTCATTCGCCCCGCGGATGCCAACGAGACTGCCGCGGCATGGCGCATGGCCCTGGAAACCCGCGACCGGCCGGTGGCTCTCGTACTGTCGCGGCAGAATCTGCCCACCCTCGACCGCGGTGCATTGGCCCCGGCACAGGGCCTGAGGAGGGGCGCCTACGTGCTGGCCGACGCGTCCAACGGCGAGCCGAACGTGATCCTCATCGCGAGCGGATCCGAAGTCGCCTTGATCGTCGCGGCGCGGCAGAAGCTCCTCGAGAAACAAATCCAGGCGCGTATCGTCTCGATGCCGAGCTGGGAGCTGTTCGACGTCCAGCCGCAGGAATACCGGGACAGCGTTCTGCCGCCGAGGATGACTGCAAGGCTGGCCGTCGAGGCCGGCACGTCGCAGGGCTGGCATCGCTACACCGGCGAGCGCGGCGATGTGCTTGCCGTGGATCGCTTCGGCGCCTCGGCGCCTGGCGAAGTGCTGATGCGCGAATACGGATTCACCGCCGAGAACGTGTGTGCCCGCGTGCTCGCATTGCTAGGCCGCGACTAGCACGTCCACGCCCGCCGCAGGCGTGATCGCGCTCGCAGGGATCGGTGCCCCGGCACGCCATTGCGCCAACGCCTCGCGCTTGGATGCCCCGCTCACCATGAAGAGCACTTCGCGCGCCTCGCTCAGCCGCGCCGCGCTTAACGACACGCGCTCGCGCGGAGGCTTCGGCGCATCGAGCACCGCAAGCGCGGCTGGGGAGCCGGGCGCCTCGCCCCACTCGTGCCCGGGAAAGAGGCTCGCGGTATGACCGTCCTCGCCGAGGCCCAGTAGCACGAGGTCGAACGCCGCGACGGATTGCAGGCTTGCGCCATACGCTCGGGCGGCCGCCGACGCGCCGAGCTCGGCGGGAATCGGATGGCGCTGGGACGGGGGAATGGCGACATGATCGAGCCACGCCTCCTCGGCCATGCGCGAATTGCGCGCCGGATCGTCGCGCGGAACGCAGCGCTCGTCGCCGAAGTAGATGTGCCACGCCGCCCAGTCGGCGCGAACGTCGCGCAGCCGCTGATACGCCGCACGGGGCGTATTTCCGCCGGCGAGCACGATGAGAAACTGCCCGCGTGCGCGAATCGCATTACTGGCCGCCGCCAGGATGCGCTGCAGCGCGGCCGCCGCGAGCGCGGCGCCGTCCGGCACGTGCCAGCGGATGCGCTGGGTCACGGGATCAGGCTCGATCAGAGGACCCCGGCCGGTCCCGGACCGCCCGCGGGATAGGAGTGCAACCGGCGACGCTTGCGCAGGAGCGGCGTGTACAGGCGCCAGGACGCCTCGGCCTCATCGGCGTGAACGAACAACGTCTGGTCGCCGCGCACGACCTCCAGGAGCAGGGTTTCATAGCCTGTCGAGCGCGATCTGCCGAATGCCTCGGCATAGCGGAACGTCATGTGCCGGGTCTGCAGCGTGAACGGCTCGCCGGGCGTCTTGACCTCGAAGGAGAGATCGAAGCCCTCCTCCGGCTGCAGCGTCATCACCAGCACGTTGGTCTGCGCCGTGCAGCCATCGAGCGCACGGAACAGCGCGATCGGCGGACGGCGGAAGGTGATCGTGATCTCGGTCGCCTGCCGGTCCAGGCGCTTGCCGGTGCGCAGGTAGAACGGCACGCCCTGCCAGCGCCAGTTGTCGATCTCGAGGCGCAGCACGACGAAGGTCTCGGTGCGCGAGCGCTTCGCGACGCCGGGTTCCTGGCGGTATCCCCGCAGCTTCCCGCCCTTCTTCCTTCCGGGGCCGTACTGGCCGAACACCACGGCATCGGCGCGGATCGGCGCCGCGGCGCGCAGTACCTTGACCTTCTCGAACCGGATGCCGTCGGCCTCGAAGACGGCGGGGACTTCCATCGCGGTCAGGGTGAGCAGCTGGGTGAGGTGGTTCTGCACCATGTCGCGCAGCGCGCCGGTCTGCTCGTAGTAGCCCGCGCGCTGCTCGACGCCCAGCTCCTCGGCCACGCTGATCTGCACGCTCTCGATGTGATCGCGGTTCCACGCCGACTCGAACATCGCGTTGCCGAAGCGGAACGCGAGCAGGTTCTGCACCGTTTCCTTGCCGAGGTAATGGTCGATGCGGTACACCTGCGGCTCGTCGAAATAGCGATGCACGAGCGCGTTCAACCGACGCGCCGAGGCGAGGTCGTGGCCGAACGGCTTCTCGATCACCAGCCGCGTCCAGCCCTTGCTTCGATTGAGCCCCGCTTCCCCCAGCGCCTCGATGGTGCCGGGAAAGGCCGCCGGCGGCAGCGCCAGATACAGAACGCGATTGCCCCGCAGTCCGCGCCGGCGTTCGATTCCTGCGATGCGGGCAGCGAGCCGCTCATAGTCCTGCGCACCCCCGTCGCCGATCCCGTGGTAGTCGATGCAGGCGTTGCACCAGCGTCGGGTCTTTTGTCCGGCCTTCGTCAACGCCGCAAGCGCCTGCCTTCGGAAGCGCTCATCAGTCAGCTTCTGGTCCCGGCCGACACCCAGAATATGGCAGCGCCCGGGCAACAGCGCATCGCTCATCAATTGATGAAGCGCCGGCAGCAGCTTGCGTTGCATGAGATCGCCGGTCGCGCCGAAAATGACGAACAGGCACGGATCGGTGCTGGATTTGCGCACGCGCTAGCTCGTGACTTCCGCGTCATTCACGGCGGCCGCCGGGCACGAGCGCGAGACCGGGGAAGCGTCCTGCAATTGCGCGTCGATCGCCAGCGAATAGTCCGCACCTTCCCAGCGGTCGTCGCCCGGCCAGTAGAGCGTAAAGACCACGGCACCGCCAGCCGGCAGGCGGGCGGTATCGAGGTCGGCAAAGTGGATGCCGAAACCGCTGTCCCGGGTCGGCGTGTCGTGGGTCGTGCGCCAGCCGTCGCTGCTCCAATGGACGCTCGCTGCGGCGAGGACCTCGACGCGCAAGACGCTGCCCGCCAACAGACGGCGGCACTTGTTGTTGAAGCGCCAGACGCAGTGGCGCGAGCGCACGCCTTCGATCTGGTAGCGCTGGCGCGGCTGCGGCGGCATGTCGAAGACGCGCCCGTCCGCGAGCGAGCGCAGCAGCTTGACATGCTCGGCATGCGCCCAGGCGAGCGGCATGGCCGAACCGGAAGGCCGGCCGCGGAGGAGCTCGCGTTCGGGGATGTCCGGCGCATCCCAGACCTGCTCGGGAAGCAGATGTCCATCGCTCGCGAAGCCTTCGAGCGTGGCGAGGAGCTTCTCCGCAGCGGCGCGATTGCCGGCCGCCAGCTCGTAATGCGCGCGCTCTCCGGTGAGGAGCGGCCACGGCCGGCCGACGCCGGTGCCGTCGAACGCCCGGCCGTCTTCGTGCTCGCCATAGCCGTCGCCGTTGTAGCGGCGCCAGCACGGCCCGGCGGGCAGATCGACCTTGAGGAGCGCATCGATGACCCGCACGGTGTTGCGAATGCGCGGATCGCCCGGGGCGCGCAACCCGAAGCGCACGAGGGCCAGCGCGTCGGGGCTCACCATCAGCGAGGCGGGCTGGCCGCTCGCCTGGGGCGGCCGGTTCTTGATCGGCACAAAGCCGTCGAGGGGCGATGCCGCATCGGCCGTCTCGGGCGGGGCAATGCGCACGTAGTAGCCGTCGACGCCCAGTTCCTTCGCGAGAGACGTATCGGTGGCATAGATCCAGTGCTCGATCAGGCCGTTCCAGATATCGGCGGTCTCACGCAGATAGGAGGCCTGTCCCGGCGCGGCGATCTGCTCGGCGAGATCGGCGGCAGCGAGCAACGCGGCGATCTCGACGGCGAGGGTGAAGGGCGAATAGCCACCGTCCTCCTCCCAGCGGTCCTGGCCGGTCACCGGACCGTTGCGGACCACGAACCCCGCCGCGCGCTCCACCATCGGCCACAGGCCCTCGAGCTCGGCGTCCGGCAGCGCGGCCTCGCGCCCGGCAAGGTCGACGAGCAGGATCGGAAAGGCGCACTCGTCCATCTGCACGCCGTTCCAGTAGGGCGTGCCGTCGAGCCAGCAGTTCTGCGGCCAGTGGCCATCGGGCTCCTGGATCGCCTGGAGATAGCGGATCACCTCGCGCGCCTCGCTCTTCGCCCCGGCGGCGAGCAGGCCACCGGCGATCTCGACCAGATCGCGCGGCCAGACGAGGTGATAGCCGCCGAGGTCCTCGTCGCCTTTGGTCGTGCCCCAGGGGATCGACAGGCTCGCGATGTAGCCGCCGGGAAAGGAGGCCGCCGCGTGCGTGCGCAGCACCGAGGTGCTGATACGGTAGGTGTTGGAGCGCCCGGGCAGCAGAGCGCGGTCCAGGGGAACTAGCGTCTCCTGCCACGCGCGCCACGACGCCGTGTATTCGGCGAGCGCGGCGTCGGCGCCGTCGGCGAGGCTCAAGCGCACGCGCAGCGCGGCTTCCTCGGCGTGCTGCCCGAATCCCAGCGCCAGCACGAAGCTGCCGCCGCAGGCGGCGAGATCGATCTCGCCGGTGAGCGCGACGTTGCCGTCGCGCGCGTGGTCGTAGCGCCAGCGCAGTTCGAAGTGCTCCGAGAGATCCTGCCACCCGTCGGAGGCGCCGACGAAGCCGGCCGAGCGCGCGAGGAAGGGCGCCGAGCAGCCGACGGCGAGCGCCCTGCCGGCGCCTTCGGCGAACAGCATGGGCACGCCCTTGTAGTCGTCGATCCAGGCTGTGTTGCCGGCGCCGCGATTCACGAGATGCGGCGCGATTAGCGCGTACAGGCGGTAATCGGCCATCGTCCCGACGAGCGCGTGGAAATCGATCCGCTGCAGGACCACGTCCCGGCGGGGATCGGAGAGCACGAGCTTCTCGATGCGATAGCGGCCCGCCACGCTCGTGCTCGTAATGGAGAAGGCCGGCACGCCGTCCGCGACCGGCCGGATCGTGCTCGCCGCGTCGCGCTTCTCCTCGGAGAAGAAGCTTTGCCCGTCGGTCACGATCAGGCCGAAATCGCGCGTGCAAGCTTGGTCGATGCGAGGATAGTAGATCTCGTTCAGGATGCCGTGGCTCAGGGTAAACCAGACCCGGCTGCGCGCCGTCAGCGCCGTGCCGACGCCGCTTTTGGCGCTGGAGGTCCACCGCGCCGGAATGCCGGGCGATCCCGGCGCAGGCTTTTCCAGGGGCATGGGTCCTTATCGCAACGTCAAGTTCGTGGGGCGGCGCAGGATGAATCGCTCCATTGCTTTTGCAAAACCTTCAGCGTCGTAGGAGTCGGTCACAAAGTCGGCAGCGGCCTGCACGTCCGGGCCTGCGTTCCCCATGGCGATGCTCACGCCGCTCTTACGAAACATGAGGACGTCGTTCGGCATGTCTCCGATGGTCGCAATCTGCGCCGGAGGGATCGAAAGCGATCGAGACAGGGTGCCGACGACGGTGCCTTTGTTGGCATCCGGATGGGTGACATCGAGATAGTAAGGCTGCGAGCGAGCTGCCGAGACGGCAGCGCCCAGCGTGCGCTGGACCTCCTTCTCGCAACGCGCGCCCAGATCATGATCCTCGCTCACGCCGACGATCTTGGCCGCACTGCCTAGCGATTGCGCGAAATCGGCGACGACGGTGGGCGCAAACTTGACGGTCCATTGTTCGCGGGCGACATGGGGCGCCCTGGGATCACGGACAAGCCAGTCCTGGCCGCTATAGACCCAGACATCCATGCCATGGCCAAGAATGACTTCCACGGCGCGCTTCGCCACATCCGTCTCAAGCACGTGCTGCTCCAAGATCGTCATGTCGGGCCTCACGAAAATTCCGCCGTTGAAACCCGCGAGCGGCGTCTCGAGCATCAATGGCTCGATCAGCATCGCCATGCCGCGCGGCGGGCGGCCGCTCGTGATAGCGAAGGCGATCTTGGCGGCGTGCAGCGCTGCCACGGCGGCCCGGGCGCGCGCGGTCAGCACCTTGTCCGAGGTGACGAGTGTGCCATCGACATCCGCAATGATCAGAGAGATGTTCGATGCGTCGCGATCGCGCTCAGCCACGCACCTTCCTCAGAGCCGCGCCCTTCCGTGAACGGCGATAGCGCCGGATGAGCGCGTTGGTCGAGCTGTCGTGCTGCAGTGTCGGCTCCTCGGCGCTCTCCAGCTCGGCCGCGGTTTTCTGCGCCAGCACCTTGCCCAGCTCGACACCCCACTGGTCGAACGAATCGATGTTCCAGATCGCGCCCTGCGTGAACACGCTGTGCTCATAGAGCGCGACCAGGGCGCCGAGCGTCTCGGGCGTCAGGCGCTCGGCGAGGATCGTGTTGCTCGGGCGATCGCCCTCGAACACGCGGTGCGGCGCGAGCGCGGGCGGCGTGCCCTCGGCTTCGACTTCGCTTTGTGTCTTGCCGAAGGCGAGCGCCTCGCTCTGCGCGAACAGGTTCGACATCAGGAGATCGTGATGCCTGCCCAGCGGATTCAGCGCCCGGCAAAAGCCGATGAAGTCGCAGGGAATGAGCCGCGTACCCTGGTGGATGAGCTGGTAGAACGAATGCTGGCCGTTGGTGCCGGGCTCGCCCCAGTAGATCGGCCCGGTCTGGTAGTCGACGCGCGCGCCGTCGAGCGAGACGTGCTTGCCGTTGCTCTCCATCGTCAATTGCTGCAGATAGGCGGGAAAGCGCTTGAGGTATTGCTCGTAGGGCAGCACAGCGACCGTCTGCGCGCCGAGAAAATTGCTGTTCCAGACCGCAAGCAGCCCCATCAGCACCGGCAGGTTCTGCTCGAACGGCGCGCTGCGGAAATGCCGGTCCATCGCGTGAAAGCCCGCCAGCATGGCGCGGAAGTTCTCCGCTCCGATAGCGAGCATGGTCGAAAGTCCCACCGCCGAGCCCATCGAGTAGCGGCCGCCAACCCAGTCCCAGAAGCCGAACATGTTGGCGGTGTCGATGCCGAACTTCGCCACGCCTTCGGCGTTGGTCGACACCGCGACGAAGTGCCGGCGCACCGCGCGCTCGTCGCCGAGCGTGCGCAGGCTCCAGGCGCGCGCGGCATGGGCATTGGTCAGCGTCTCGAGCGTGGTGAAGGTCTTCGAGCACACGATGAACAGCGTCTCCGCGGCATCGAGATCGCACGTGGCCTCCGCGAAGTCCGTGCCGTCGACGTTGGACACGAAGCGGAAATTCATGTCGCGCTGGCTGTAGTGACGCAGCGCCTCGCAGGCCATCACCGGGCCGAGGTCGGAGCCGCCGATGCCGATGTTGACGACGTTGCGGATGCGCTTGCCGGTATGGCCCAGCCAGTCCCCGCTTCGGACCTGCTGCGAGAATGCGGCCATGCGCTCCAGAACCGCGTGCACTTCAGGCACGACGTTGACGCCGTCGACGACGATCTTTTCGCCTTTGGGCTCGCGCAAAGCAGTGTGCAGAACGGCGCGCTGCTCGGTCGAGTTGATCTTCTCGCCGCGGAACATGGCCTCGATGCGCGCACGCAGGCTGCGCTCCTCGGCAAGGCGCAAGAGCAGGCCCAACGTCTCGCCGTCGATGCGATTCTTCGAGTAGTCGAGATAAAGCCCGGCAGCTTCCACTGCAAAGCGCTCGCCGCGCCCCTGATCCTCGGCGAAGAGCCGGCGCAGGTGCACGGCGCGGATCGTTTGTGCGTGCGCCTCGAGCTCTTGCCACACGGGAAGCGCGCTCATGGGTGCGCGGCGTGCTCGAGGGTGGCGCTCTTCGAGGCGATGCGCTTGAGCAACTCCTGCCAAGACTTGTCGAAGGCTTCGGCGCCCTCGCGCTGGAGCTGAGCGGCGAGCGCCGCGCCGTCGACGCCCGCGCGCGCGAACTGCGCGAGCACTTCTTCCGCATCGCCGCCGTCGATCGGCATCGTGCCTCTCAGCTCACCGTGCTCGGCAAAGGCGAGCAGGGTCTTTTCGGGAATGGTGTCGATGGTGTCCGGCGCCGCAAGGGCTTCGATATACATCGTGTCCGGCGCCTCCGGATCCTTGGTGCCGGTGCTCGCCCAAAGCAGGCGCTGCGGCCGGGCGCCAGCGGCGGCGAGCTTCTGCCAGCGCGGCGAGGCGAGGAGCTCCCGGTAAGCCTTGTACGCGCGCAGGGCGATGGCGATTCCCAGTCGATTGCGCAGCGCCTGCGGGACCTTGTCCTTCACCGCCACATCCCAGCGGCTGACGAAGAGCGAGGCAACGGACCAGACGTGCGGATCGAGCCGCGCAGCGATCCGGCGTTCGATACCGCGCAGGTAGGCCTCAGCCGCCGCAAGATACTGCTCGCGCGAGAAGAGCAGCGTCACGTTGATCGGCACGCCGGCGAAGATCGACTCCTCGATCGCTGGCACGCCTTCGGGCGTGCCCGGAATCTTGATGAACAGATTGGGCCGCTTCGCCCGCCGGTAAAGCTCCGCCGCAGCCTTGATGCTGCCGGCCGTGTCGTGCGCGAGCAGGGGCGAGAGCTCGAGCGACACCCAGCCGTCGAGCCCGCCGGTGGCGTCGTGGACCGGGCGAAAGAGATCGGCTGCCTGCGTCAGGTCCTCGAGGGCAAGCTCGAAGAACAGTGCTTCGCCGGATTTGCCTTCGGCCGTCTTGCGGCGAATGGCGGCATCGTAGGAGCCTCCCTCCCCGATCGCCTTGTCGAAGATCGTCGGGTTGGAGGTGAGCCCGGTCACCGAAAACTCGCTGATATAGCGAAGCAGCGTGCCGCTCGTCAGCAGCCCCCGCGTGATGTTGTCGAGCCAGAGTCTCTGGCCGAGCTCATGCAATTTTCGGGTCGTTTTCATGTTGCCTTCCGAGAGAAATGGTTGACTCGCAGTGCGCGAGCTCGCCGATGGCTTCGATGGCGAGGTCGGCCGGCGGATAGGCGGCGAGGATTTCGGGGTCGAGCGCGTAGTGTCCCTGGCGCGCAAACACCGTGGTCAGCCGTTCGCCCCAGGATTTCTTCATCGCGGCGAGGATGCCCAGCTTGTCGTCCACCATGACGTAATGACGCGCGGGGTAGAGCCGCTCGATCTGATGCAGCATCTGCTCCTTGTGAATGTAGATCAGCACCCGGCCTTCGACGGCGTCCCACAGTCCCGAGCGCTGGACCTTGCGGGGCTGGAAGACCACGTCACCGTCCGATAGCACCACCGTCGGCCCGAAGGAGCGCAGGTGCGCGAGCGCCGCGAGCGCGCCTGGGTAGAGGCGCTCGGCAAACGGATAGTCGACCAGGTACGCCGACATCAGCAGCAGCCGCGGATCGTTCATGGCGCCCAGCCGGTAGCGCTGCAGCGCGCCCAGGTAATCGGTGTAGCCAAGCTCCTCGCGCAAGGCCTCGAAGATTGCCCAGTACCGGTCGCGGTTGCTCGCGCCGAACTCGCGCTCGAGGTGCGCGCGCAGGTCGGCTTGCACGCGATCGTTGTCGAGCAGCGTGTTGTCGCAATCGAGCAGGAATACGACCTCATCGGCCGCTTTCATGCCGTCCTTTCCTCGAGCGGCTCTGCTGCCACAGGCGAACCCCCCCGAGAAACGCGTTGCCAGTGTCGCCGCGAGCAGTATGCGGCGGCAGCCGCTTCAGGTGCGCGACGTTGCCTCCGCCCAGCAGGATGTAATCGGGCAGCAGCGCCTTGCGAAAGCCGTGTACGACCGCCTTCACCATGGCGCGCCATTTTTTGTTTCCCAGCCGCTTACGCCCCTGCTGGCCCAGATAGTCTTCGTAGTTGCACCGGTTCGAGTAGTGCAGGTGTCCCAGCTCCATCGCCGCGATCGCGCCGTCGACGATGAGCGCCGATCCGAGCCCGGTTCCGAGCCCGAGAAAGAGCATCTTCCCCCCCTTGTAGCCGCCGAGCGCCTGCATCGCCGCATCGTTGATGATCCTGACCGGGCGCCCGAATGCCGCCTGGAAGTCGAAGCCGACCCAGCCCCGGCCCAGGTTGTGGGGTTCGCGCGCAGGCGCGCCGCGACGGACCGCGCCGGGATAGCCCATCGACACCACATCGAAGCGCCAGCCCTTGGTGATCTTCAGAACACTCTTCATCATCTGGTCCGGGGTCATTTTCGGCCCGGATTCGAACTCGACGTGTTTTTTGCGTCCGGTCGCGAGGCACTTGACGTGAGAGCCGCCCACGTCGAGCACGAGAATGTTCGTGCGCTTGCTCAAGCTACTTTTTTTCGTCGTGCCCGCCGAACTGCTTGCGCATCGCGGAGAGGAGCCGGTCGGCATAGCCCGCTTCGCCCCGCGATGCGAAGCGCCCGAAGAGCGCCGCGCTGATCACGGGCGCCGGTACGCCCTCCTCGACGGCGGCCGCGAGCGTCCAGCGGCCCTCTCCCGAATCCGAAACCCGGCCGCCGTACTCCTTCAATCCCGGATCGTCGAGCAGCGCTCGAGCGGTCAGATCGAGGAGCCACGAGCCGATCACGCTGCCGCGGCGCCAGAGCTCCGCGATCTCGGAGACGTCGAGCTCGTACTGGTAATACTCGGGGTGGCGCAGCGGCGTGGTCTCGGCATCCGTGTCGCGCGCGCGCGCGCCGGCGTCGGCATGGCGCAGGATATTGAGCCCTTCGGCATAGGCCGCCATCAGTCCGTATTCGATGCCGTTGTGGACCATCTTCACGAAGTGCCCGGCGCCCTGCGCGCCGCAGTGCAGGTAGCCCTGCTCGGCGGTGCTGTCGCGCTTGCCGCGGCCGGGCGTGGGCGCGGCTGCGCCGGCGCCGGGAGCAAGCGTGGCAAAGATCGGCGCCAGATGCCGGACGATCTCTTTCTCGCCGCCGATCATCAGGCAATAGCCGCGCTCGCGGCCGGCGACGCCGCCGCTCGTGCCCACGTCGACGTAATGGATTGCTCGCGCCTTCAGCTCGGCACCGCGTCGAATGTCGTCGCGGTAGTAGGAGTTGCCGCCGTCGATGACGATGTCGCCGCGCTCGAGAAGCGGAGCCAGCTCGGCCAGCTCATCATCGACCAGGGCTGCCGGCACCATCAACCAGACCGCACGCGGCTTGGCTAGGCGCGCAACCAAGTCCTTAGGGGATCGCGCCCCGATGACGCCTTGCTGCAGGAGATTCTCGATCGCCGCTGCATGCACGTCGTAGACCACGCATTCGTGGCCTCCGCTTGCCAGGCGCCGCACCATATTGGCGCCCATACGCCCTAATCCGATCATGCCGAGCTGCATCCCGGAACTCCTGGTCTGACTTGTTGGAGCGCGCTTGCGGCAATGAGTTCGCACAGCGAGCAATGTGTGCGACAAAGGACAGACCGCTTAAGCAAGCATGTGGTGACCTGGTGCGTGCGTTGGAAGGCGTGGATCAGCCGCGCAGGACCGCGTTGGCTTTATTCCGGCTACACGCCCAGAAATGAAAACGGGCCGCATCGCTGCGACCCGTTAGCTTGTCTGGCGCGCCCGGCAGGATTTGAACCCACGACCCCCTGGTTCGTAGCCAGGAGGTCATACGAGTCGCACCGTCGCCAAGTCCTGTGCCCATCGCTCAGGACTATCGCGTTTCGGCAGGGACTTGTACCGCTTAGGATCCGCGGCGTTCGGCTGGTCGGGAATCGAAATTCGTATGAGCTTCCCAAGCTGCAAATGTGCCTTCGGCGGACCTAGATCGCGTTGTAGCCGCCGTCGACCAGAAGGTTCGAGCCGGTCATGAAGCTGGAGGCGTCCGAGGCTAGGAAGAGCGCCGCGGCGGCGATCTCGTCCGGGTGCCCCAACCGGTTGAGAAGGTGCTTCGGTCCCATGACCTCGCGCGCCTTCTCCATCGTGCCGAACCGTAGCGGCATCCGCTCTGTCTCCACGGCTCCGGGCGAGAGGGTATTGACGCGAATCTTCTGCGCCGCGTGGTCGACGGCCATCGCCTTGGCCATGGTGATCAGCGCGCCCTTGGTCGAGCAGTAGGCGACGCGGCCTGCGGTGCCGACGGTGCCGAGCTGCGAGGCGATGTGGATGATCGAGCCGCCGCCGGCCTTCGCCATGTGCGGTATCGCCCACCGGCTCATGAGGAAAGCGCCGCCGAGATTGACGGCGAACACGCGGTTCCAGGCGGCGAGGTCGAGATCGGTCACAGTGGCGCTCGGGTCGCGCATCGCCGCGGCGTTTACCAGCACGTGCAGCGCGCCGAAAGATTTCACTGCCTGCTCGACAGCCGCGCGCGTATCGGATTCGGAGGACACGTCGCAACGGATCGGCAGAATAGGCGCGCCGACCTTGTCGACATTGAGATCCACGCAGGCGACTTTCGCCCCCGCGTCCGCGAAGGCGCGCGCGATGGCGCCGCCGATGCCGCCGCCACCGCCGGTGACGATCGCTGCTTTGCCTTTCAAGGAAAATCTGTCGTCCATTTTCATTTCCGTCCCAGGTAGGCTTCCTTAACGCGCTCGTCCTGCTTGAGCACCGCGCACGGACCGGCGGCGATGATGCTGCCGGTCTGCAGCACGTAGCCGCGGCTCGCGGTTTCCAAAGCATAACGAGCGTTCTGCTCGACCAGCAGGAC
>WNFM01190391.1_pt2 | contig 13804 bp, 11 predicted proteins | sample 5400271 | NCBI WGS metagenome assembly WNFM01 (sample SAMN13153352, study PRJNA577476) | soil metagenome | isolation source: 60 cm saprolite on Douglas fir-dominated hillslope | place: USA:California | collected 2013-09-17 | reverse complement strand
GGGAAGCGGTTCGTTCTCTGTGGCACTTTCCCTGGGGTTGCCCCCGCCGGATGTTATCCGGCACCGTATGTCGATGGAGCCCGGACTTTCCTCTCCAGCAGCCTTTCGGCCCTAGCGGGAGCGGCCGTCCGGCCGACTGACGTCCTTTGTGATGGGGGCTTAGGGCTGCTGCGTCAAGCCGACATAGCGTTTTCAAGCGAAGTGGTTACCGGTTCGCGCGAAGAAAACGCGTCGGAATAAGGAGATAACGCCCGCTTACGATCGCCCAAAATAAATTATCCTGAAGATGTCGTTTCGCGGTTTCGCCGTTCGACTGGATGTCGGCGATCAAGCCGATCAAAGGGAGCCAACCATGCAGTATTTGTTGATGATCTATCGGAACGAAGCCGAACTCGGCAAAATGGACGCAACGGCGCGTCAGGCCATGATGGCGGAATATGGTGCATTCACCCAGTCCATCATCCAGAGCGGTCATTTCAAGGCCGGCGATGGACTGCAGCCGACAACGACCGCGACCACCGTGCGCGTTCGCGACGGCAAGACCTTGACGACAGATGGTCCGTTCGCGGAGACGCGCGAGCAACTCGGCGGCTACTATCTGGTCGAAGCCAAGGATCTCGACACCGCGCTTGCCGTTGCCGCGCGCATTCCTGGCGCCAAGACGGGTTCGATCGAGGTCAGGCCGATCATGATCTATAATAACTGACGGCGAAGCGGTCATTTCGGGGCGACGCGAAGCGTCGAGGTTCCGGGTTCATGCTTCGCACGCCCCGGAACGACGAAAGCGGATCGCCCCATGACGCCTATCGAAATCGAAAAAATGTTCCGCGATGAGGCTGGTCGGGCGCTGGCAACGCTGATCCGCCTCGTCGGCGATTTCGATCTCGCCGAGGACGCGTTGCAGGACGCGTTTGCGGTCGCGTTGGAACGCTGGCCGGCCGCCGATCCGCCATCCAATCCGCGGGCGTGGCTGGTCAACGTCGGACGCAATAAGGCGATCGACCGGGTTCGTCGGCAAATCGCGTTTCGCGGCAAGCAGGAAGAACTGACTCACGAATTACTGCTCAATGCCGCAGCCTCCGACGAGGTCGGCGATACGACGGCGCTTGATGACGACATGTTGCGTCTGATCTTCACCTGTTGCCATCCGGCCTTCGCCGCCGAAGTTCAGGTCGTGTTGACGCTGCGCACGGTCTGCGGGCTGACGACCGCGCAGGTCGCGCGCGCTTTTCTGGTGAGCGAAGAGGCAATGGCGCAGCGCCTCGTCCGCGCCAAGCAGAAAATCCGGCTCGCCGGAATTCCCTACGAGGTGCCCGACCGTGACAAGCTGGAGCCGCGGCTGCGTGGCGTGTTAGCTGTGATCTATCTCGTCTTCACCGAAGGTTATGTCGCGACGTCCGGCGAGGACCTCATGCGGCCCAGTCTGGCGCGCGAAGCGATCCGGCTTGGCCGCCTGCTCGACGCGCTGATGCCGCAGCGGGGCGAGATCAAGGGATTGTTGGCTCTGATGCTGTTGCACGACGCACGACGCGCCTCGCGCCAGACCGCAGGCGGTGACATCGTGCTCCTGGAAGAGCAGGACCGTGGGCTATGGGATTCTTTGCAGATTGCCGAAGGGCTGAGGTTGGTGGAAGTGGCCTTGCGGATGCCGGGCCGGCCGGAAGCCTACGCGGTGCAGGCCGCGATCGCCGCTCTTCATGCACGGGCGCCGAGCTATCAAGACACCGACTGGCCGCAGATTGCAGGTCTTTATGAAGTGCTGCTGCGCATCAGCCCGTCGCCGGTGATCGAACTCAATCACGCCGCTGCCGTGTCGATGGTGGACGGACCTGCGCGCGCACTGGACTTGATCGATGCGCTGGAAGCGCGCGGCGGGCTTCAAGGCTATGAACTGATGCCGGCGGTTCGCGCCGATCTGTTGCGCCGGCTCGGCCGGAATGATGCCGCGCGCGAGGCGTATCTGGCGGCGACGGCCGCGACGCAGTTGGAGCCCCTGCGGCGGCTGTATGCGAGGCGGCTTGCGGAGCTGCGAGACTAGGTAGGGGGCGAGGAGGCTTTCTTACCTCTCCCCGTTCTTTACGGGGAGAAGGGCCCACTGCTCACCTCGCGTCTCACCACTTGCGGATAGAAGAGCCCCTCACCCCAACCCTCTCCCCGCAAGGGCGGGGCGAGCGAGCGCACCGTCTTCGTCGCGGCGTCTGAATACGCAAACGTCTCACTTCGCCGCCACCGTCTTCGGCTCAGGCGAAAGACTCGCCAGCAGCGACTGCAAGGTGGTCAGCGTCGAATGATCGGCGACGCCGTCGACGCGGGCGGGGCGGAAGTGGCGCTGGAAGGCGGTCACCACTTCCATGGTGGCGCCGTCATATTTGCCGTTGATCGGGATACCGTAGCCGTATCTCGCCAGCGCCTGCTGCAGGTCGCGGACATCGTCGCTGATGGTGCCGAGCTTGAGCGTTTCGCCGCGCACGATCGGCGCCGGCTGCACCCCTTCTTGCGCGCGGGTGCCACGTCGGAATGGCCGAGCACGCGATGCGACGGCACCTTGCGGCGGAGCATGATGCCGCGGCACAGCGCAATCACGGCGGCGATCTGGCGCAGCGGATAGTCCGGATAGCCCCAGTCATGGCCGCGATTGACGATCTCGATACCGATCGAGCAGGAATTGATGTCCTCATCGCCGGCCCAGGATGCGACGCCGGCATGCCAGGCGCGCTTGGCCTCCTGAACGCATTGCACGATGCGGCCGTCTTCCAGCACGACGTAATGTGCCGATACGTCGGTTCCGGCGGTGCACAGCTGCGCGATCGCGGCTTCGACATCCGGCATTCCGGTGTAATGCAGTACGATCATGTCGGGCAAACGGCCCTTGCTGCGGTCGCCATAATTCACCGACGGGATGACGTCGGAAGCGATCGATGAATCGGGGGTGAATGTCTTCATGTTCGCATTGAGCCTGGGGAGCGGGAGGGCACGGCGCTTCGAATCAATACCAACAGATGCGAACGAACCGAGCGACATAGGATAGCTCAAACCGGACAGGAGAACGGCAAGGATGCGTTTTCTACACCATCCTCGTTAACTATTCCTTTACCTTGCGGTCTGCGCAATGCGCGAGTGGGGTCCTCGCTTCGCATTTTGTCGGAGTGTGTGCGGGAAGCATCACCGGCCGGACGGGCGGGCAATTGTAACCATCCCATCAACGCTTTCTTAATGCTAACTGACGTTACTAAGTGGTGAAGAGCCGAACCAGTTTGGGGGACGGCCGAGGTCTCTTTCACGCCCGAAATCCCATGGCAGCCCAAGAAATTCCGTGCGGAAATCAGGGTTTGCGGTTGGGAGTAATCGGGGTCGGCAGTTCTGCCTTGCAATGGCTTTTCGAGCCGAAAAGCCCGGCGAAGCCTGTGGATTTGAGGCGCAATGGGCCCGCTCGAGCCAAAGTTCCGTATTTGCTGCCGGATCGCGCCGGGAGCGTGCGCATGAATCCGGCTCCGCCGCGCCATGTTCCCGTGCTCGGCGGCGAGGCGGTCGAGATGCTCGAGCCTCGCGATGGCGGCATCTATGTCGACGCCACTTTTGGGGCCGGCGGCTACAGCCGGGCGATCCTCGACGTCGCGGGAACCCGCGTCCTCGGCATCGACCGCGACCGGTCGGCGATAGTGGGCGGGTTCGACCTGGTGGACCGATCGGGCGGCCGGCTGACCTTGGTCGAGGACCGATTTTCCAATCTGGCCGAAATTTGCGCCGCGCAGGGTTTTGCTGCGGTCGACGGCGTCGTCATGGATGTCGGGGTGTCCTCGATGCAGCTCGACGAGGCCGAGCGCGGCTTCTCGTTTCGGCTGGGCGGTCCGCTCGACATGAGGATGGGCCGTGACGGCCCGACCGCGGCGGACGTGATCGCAAGCGCATCCGAGACCGATCTCGCCAACATCATCTACATTTTTGGCGAGGAGCGGCATTCGCGCGCCGTTGCGCGGGCCATCGTCGCGGCCCGCAAGGAAGCGCCGGTCACGACCACGCGGGCGCTCGCCGCTATCGTCGCCAAGGTCGTGCGATCAAAACCGGGCGAAATTCACCCGGCAACGCGGACCTTTCAAGCTTTGCGGATCTTCGTCAACGAGGAACTCGACGAACTGCATTTGGCGCTGACGGCTGCCGAACGCGTGCTGAAGCCGGGCGGCCGGTTGGTCGTGGTGTCGTTTCATTCGCTGGAAGACCGCATCGTCAAGAATTTTTTCGCCGAGCGCGGCAAGGCTGGCGGCGGATCGCGGCATCTGCCGGAAATCGCCCAGGCTGCGCCGAGTTTTGTCATTTTAACCAAGCGGCCCGTCAAGCCCGATGATGCCGAGATTTCCGCCAATCCGCGCGCGAGGTCGGCAAAACTGCGCGCGGCCGAGCGCACGCAAGCGCCGGCGCACGCGGCTTCTTCGTTGCCGGCATGGCCGACGCTTGACGGCGTGATGAGGGGAGGCTGACCGATGCGGATCATCCATCTCCTCGTCATCGGCGCGCTGGTATTCGCCGCCGCCTATGTCTACCGCATCAAGATGGACTCCACCGCCCGCACCGAGCGGGTGCTGCGGCTACAGGCGGAAATTCGCGAGCAGCGCGACGCCATCGCTGTATTGCGTTCGGAATGGGCCAAGCTCGATGCGCCGCTGCGGCTGCAGGGTCTCGCCGAACGGCATCTGCCCCTAAAGCCTCTCAACGCCACGCAATATGATTCGTTGAAGAACCTGCCCGAACGGCCGCCCAGCCTTGTCAGGCCCGGCGATCCGATCGGCTCGATGATCCAGACCATCGATGCCGCCGCCGACGCCGCTTCGGTCACGGGCTCGGTGCCGGCGCCGGAGGATCGGCAATGACCGACACCGTGCGCCCACCGGTGAAACCTGTGGAACCGTGGCGGCAGCGATTGATCCGCAGCCTGCTCTACGGGCGCAATGTCGATCGCGCCGCGAAAGCGCGCGCCCGCGTCGGATTTGCGATCCTGGCGTTCGCGGCGATCTATGCCGTGATCGGCGGACGGCTCGTCATGTTCGCGGTAGGGGCCGACGCTCACGGCGCGCGCCGCGCCGCGGCGCAGGACGCCATCGCGACCGCCCGGCCCGATATCGTCGACCGCAACGGCGAGGGGCTCGCCACCGACGTCAAAGCGCCCAGTTTGTTTGGCGAGCCGCGCCGGATCATCGACCGCGATGAAGCGATTGAGCTTCTCACCGCGACATTGCCGGATCTCGACACCGGCGAAGTGCGCGACCGCCTGTCGTCGAAAAAGGGTTTTGTCTGGCTGAAGCGCGAAATCACCCCGCAGCAGCAGCAGGAAATCCACCGCCTCGGCATTCCCGGCATCGGCTTCCTGCGCGAGAACAAGCGCGTCTATCCGACCGGCAACGAAGTCGCGCACCTGATCGGGCTCGTCAACATCGACAACCAGGGCATCGCCGGAATGGAGAAGTGGCTCGACAATAACGGGCTTGCCGATCTGCATCGCGCCGGCTTTGCCACCGACCGGCTGCAGCGGCCGGTGGAATTGTCGGTCGATCTGCGCGTCGAGCACGCGCTGCGCGACGAACTCCTCAAGGCCAAGGAAAAATTCCACGCCAAGGCGGCCTCCGGTCTCGTCTCCAATGTCAGGACCGGCGAGATCGTGGCGATGGTGTCGGTGCCGGATTTCGATCCCAACAGCCCGAAGGAGGCGCACGATCCCGATCGGATCAACCGCCTGACGACCGGCGTCTACGAGATGGGATCGACGTTCAAGGCCTTCACCCTGGCGATGGCGCTGGATACCGGCAAGTACGATCTCAACTCGTTGTGGGATGCGCGCGGTCCGTTGCACTACGGCAAGTTCGCCATTCACGACGACGAGCCGAAGGGCCGCTTCCTCACCATGAGAGAGGTCTTTACCTTCTCGTCCAATGTCGGCGCGGCGCGCATCGCGCTGTCGCAAGGTGTCGAGGCGCACAAGGCGTTCCTGCGCAAGATGGGACAGCTCGAGCGGCTACGCACCGAATTGCCCGAGAGCGCCTCGCCGATCCTGCCGAAACGCTGGAGCGAACTGAACACGGTGACGATTGCATTCGGACATGGCGTCGCGGTGGCGCCGCTGCAGGCGGTGATGGGCATCGACGCGCTGGTCAACGGCGGTTACCTTATTCCGCCGACGTTCCTGAAGCGCACCGAACAGGAAGCGATGGCGGTCGCAAAGCGGGTGATCAAGCCGGAGACCAGCGACAAGATGCGATTCCTGATGCGGCTGAATGCCGAGATCGGCACCGCCAGAAAGGCCGACGTCAAGGGCTATTACATCGGCGGCAAGACTGGGACCGCCGAGAAGGTGGTCAACGGCCGCTACGCCAAGCGGCGGGTGCTCACCGCTTTTACGGCGATCCTGCCGGCCGACAAGCCCCAGTACCAGCTTCTGATCATGCTGGACGAGCCCCAGCCGCTGAAGGAAACCTACGGTTTCATCACATCGGGCTGGAATGCGGTGCCGACCGGCGGCAATGTGATCGCCCGTATTGCGCCGCTTTTGGGTATCGAGCCGCGCTTCGATCTGCCGCCGTCCGACCGCCTTATTCTTGCGGCATCGAAGACAACCCAGTAAGGCGTAACATCACGCTTCAGCCGGACTGGAGACAATGAGACTTCGCGAGCTGTTCAGCGATGGCGCCAAGATCGACCCGCAAGCGGAAGCGGTGGTCGTCTCTGGCGTTGCCGTGGATAGCCGTCTGGTCAAGCCCGGCGACCTGTTCTTCGCGCTCGCCGGAAGTAAAACCGACGGTGCCCGCTTCATCGATGCGGCGATTGCATCGGGCGGGGTCGCGGTCGCGGGCGATCATCCGCCGCAAGGCGTTTTGCGCGTGCCGTTCGTCGTGACCGCCAATCCGCGCCGCGCGCTGGCGCTGGCGGCGGCGAAATTTTATCCGCGGCAGCCCGCAACGATCGCGGCCGTCACCGGCACCAGCGGCAAGACGTCGGTCGCCGCCTTCACACGGCAGATCTGGCTTAGGCTCGGTCATGCCTCGGCCAGCATCGGCACCATCGGATTGGTGTCGCCGAAGCGCACCATCTACGGATCGCTGACGACGCCGGATCCGATCGCGCTGCATCGCCAGCTTGACGAGATCGCGGGTGAAGGCGTCACGCATCTTGCCTTCGAAGCATCATCGCACGGGCTGGATCAGTATCGGCTCGACGGCGTTCGGATCAGTGCCGGCGGTTTTACCAATCTGTCGCGTGACCACATGGATTACCATCCCGACGTCGCACATTATCTTGCCGCCAAGCTGCGGCTGTTTCGCGATCTGGTCGCTGCCGATGGCGCCGCGGTGATCTCCGCCGATCATGATTGCTCGCAGGCCGTGATCGATGCAGCGCGCGCGCGAAAACTTCGGATCGTTGCGGTCGGCCGAGAGGCCGACGGTGCCGGCGAGGGCATTCGCCTGGTCGAGGCCGACATCGACGGCTTCGCGCAAAAGCTCACACTCGAACATCGCGGCCAAATCCAAACGGTGAGATTGCCGCTGGTCGGCGAATTCCAGATCGAGAATGCGCTGGTGTCCGCAGGCCTTGCGATCGGCACCGGCAGCGAGGCGGATCAAGTGTTCGAAGCCCTCGAACAGCTCGAAGGCGCCAAAGGCCGGCTGGAGCGGGTCGGCGAGCACAACGGCGCGCCCATTTTCGTCGACTACGCGCACAAGCCGGATGCGCTGGCAAAAGCGCTGCAGGCGCTGCGGCCTTACGCCAAACGCAAGCTCATCGTGGTGTTTGGTGCCGGCGGCGACCGCGATGCTGGCAAGCGGCCGTTGATGGGTGCGATTGCGGCCGAGAATGCCGATCATGTCATCGTCACCGACGACAATCCGCGCAGCGAGAATCCACAAATAATCCGCGCGGCTATCCTCGGCGCGGCGAAGGGCGCCGAGGAAGTCGGCGACCGCGCGGAAGCAATTCGCAACGCGATCGCCGCTCTGCAGCCGGGCGATGCGCTGCTGATCGCGGGCAAAGGCCACGAGACCGGACAGATCGTCGGCGACCGCGTGTTGCCGTTCAGCGATCATGATGCGGTGGAATCAGCGCTTGCGCCGAGGGTCGCATGAGCGCGACGCCGTTGTGGACCGTGAGCGCGATGGCGCAGGCGATGCGCGCCTCGATCCATGGCGCTTTGCCGGAAGCGGTTACCGGCCTCTCCATCGACAGCCGCACCATTGCCGCCGGCGAAGCCTATTTCGCGATCAAGGGCGACGTCCATGACGGGCATGATTTTGTCATGGCCGCGCTAAAGGCGGGCGCCGCGCTGGCGGTGGTGGAAACAGCCCAGCGCGGAAAATTCGCAAGCGATGCGCCGCTGTTGGTGGTCGACGACGTGCTCGCTGCTCTCGTCGATCTCGCCCACGCCGCGCGTGCGCGTCTGAACGCGCAGGTGATCGCGGTCACGGGTTCGGTCGGCAAGACATCGACTAAAGAGGCGCTGCGGCGCGTCTTGGGTGGGCAGGGCGAAACCCATGCCTCGACGGCCTCGTTCAACAATCACTGGGGCGTGCCGCTGTCAGTGGCGCGATGCCCGGCGTCGGCGCGTTTTGCGATCTTCGAGATCGGCATGAATCACGCGGGCGAAATCGAGCCGCTGGTCAAGATGGTGCGGCCGCATGTCGCCATCATCACCACTGTCGAGCCGGTGCATCTGGAATTCTTTGCCGGCATCGAGGCCATTGCCGACGCCAAGGCGGAGATCTTTGAAGGCGTCGAAGCGGGCGGCGCGGTGGTGCTCAACCGCGACAATTCGCAGTTCGCTCGCCTGGAGCGCCGCGCCAAAGAGCTCGGCGTCGATCGCATCGTCTCGTTCGGCACCGACGAAAAATCCGACGCTCGGCTGATCGATGTGTCGCTGCATGCGGCCTGCTCGGCCGTGCACGCCAATATCCTAGGGCACGACGTCACCTACAAGCTCGGCATGCCCGGCCGGCACATGGCGATGAATTCTCTTGCCGTGCTGGCGGCCGCCTCGCTTGCGGGCGCCGATCTCGCGCGTGCGGCATTGTCGCTGTCGCAGATCGAGCCGGCGGCCGGCCGCGGCGCCCGCCGCGTGCTTGAGCTTGCCAACGGCGAGGCCACCCTGATCGATGAAAGCTATAACGCCAATCCGGCGTCGATGGCCGCGGCGCTCAACGTGCTTGGCCGGGCCGCTGTCGGCCCGCGTGGCCGGCGCATTGCGGTGCTCGGCGATATGCTCGAACTCGGTCCAACCGGTCCCGCGCTGCACCGCGGCCTGAACGAGGCGATCAAGGCCGGCCACATCGATCTGGTTTATTGTTGCGGTCCGCTGATGCGTAACTTGTGGGACGCTCTTTCCGCGGGTAAACGGGGCGGCTATGCCGAAAGCGCGGCGGGTCTCGAAGCGCAGGCGGTTGCTGCAATACGTGCCGGCGACGCGATCATGATCAAGGGATCGCTCGGCTCGAAGATGAAAATAATTGTGAACGCGCTCGAAAAGCGCTTTCCCGGCAGGACCGCGCAGGATGAAGCCGCGGTATAGGGCGGAATTGAATGTTTTACTGGCTGATCGACCTTTCCAACACGGTTCCCGGTTTCGGCTTTTTGCACACGTTTCTGAACGTGTTCCGCTACATCACCTTTCGCACCGGCGGGGCGATGGTGACCGGCGCGTTGTTCGTGTTCCTGTTCGGCCCCTGGATCATCGATCATCTGCGGCTGCGCCAGGGCAAGGGCCAGCCGATCCGCACCGACGGCCCGCAATCGCATCTCATCACCAAGATCGGCACGCCGACCATGGGCGGGCTGATGATCCTTTCAGGCCTCGTGGTCTCGACCTTGCTGTGGGCCAATCCGCTCAACCCTTACGTCTGGATCGTGCTCGCGGTGACGCTCGGTTTTGGCTTCGTCGGCTTCTACGACGACTACCTGAAGGTGACAAAACAGAGCCACAGCGGTTTTGCCGGAAAAATCCGGCTCGCGATCGAAGCGGTGATTGCGCTGGCCGCGTGCTACGCGCTGGTCCGGCTTGGACGCGACCAGCTCTCCAGCGCGCTGGTGATTCCGTTCTTCAAGGATGTGATCCTGAATTTCGGTTGGCTGTTTGTGATCTTCGGCGCGTTCATCATTGTCGGCGCCGGCAACGCGGTCAACCTGACCGACGGTCTCGACGGTCTTGCGATCGTGCCGGTCATGATCGCATCGGCAAGTTTCGGCCTGATCGCCTATCTCGTCGGCAACGCGGTGTTTTCCGACTATCTGCAGATCAACTATGTCGCCGGCACCGGTGAGCTCGCTGTGCTGTGCGGCGCGGTGCTGGGCGCGGGCCTGGGATTCCTGTGGTTCAACGCGCCGCCGGCGTCGATCTTCATGGGTGACACCGGCTCGCTGGCGCTCGGCGGCATGCTCGGCTCGATCGCGGTCGCGGTCAAACACGAGATCGTGCTTGCCGTGATCGGCGGATTGTTCGTGCTCGAGGCGGTCTCGGTGATTGTGCAGGTGGTGTCGTTCAAGCTCACCGGCAAGCGCGTGTTCCGGATGGCGCCGATCCATCACCATTTCGAGCAACTGGGCTGGACCGAACCGCAGATCGTGATCCGGTTCTGGATCATCTCGGTGATGCTGGCGCTCGCCGGCCTCTCCACACTGAAGCTGCGGTGATGACGTTGTATCCTGTCAACCGTCATTCCGGGGCGTGCGAAGCACGAACCACGATGTGCAATTGCGCATCGGGGAATCTCGAGATTCCGGATAACCGCGGAGCCTGTCATCGGGCCGCGCTTCGCGCGGACCCGTTGGCGGTTTCCGGAATGACTGATGTCAAGTCATGATCCCCGTCACCTCCTTCGCTGGCAAGACGGTCGCGGTGTTCGGGCTCGGCGGCTCCGGGCTTGCAAGCTGTCACGCCCTCAAAGCCGGCGGGGCGGAAGTGATCGCGAGCGACGACGGCGCCGATCGACTGGCTGAAGCCGCGCAGGCGGGGTTTGTCACCGCGGATTTGCGCAAGATGTCTTGGGCGAATTTTTCAGCCCTGGTGCTGACGCCAGGCGCCCCGCTGACCCACCCGGCGCCGCACTGGACCGTGGTGGCGGCGCAGCAGGCCGGCGTCGAGGTGATCGGTGACATCGAATTGTTCTGCCGCGAAAGGCGCCGTCACGCGCCGGATGCGCCGTTCGTCGCTATCACCGGCACCAACGGCAAATCCACCACCACGGCCCTGATCGCGCATCTGATGCGCTTTGCCGGTTACGACACCCAGATGGGCGGCAATATCGGCACGCCAATTCTGTCGCTGGAGCCGCCGCGCATGGGGCGGGTGCACGTGATCGAGATGTCGTCGTACCAGATCGATCTGTCTCCCTCGCTCGATCCTTCGGTTGGTATCCTGCTCAATGTCAGCGAAGACCACATCGATCGCCACGGCACGCTCGAACATTATGCCGCGGTGAAGGAGCGGCTGGTCGCCGGGGTGCAGAATGGTGGCACCGCGGTCGTCGGCGTCGATGACGGCTGGAGCCGCAACAGCGCCGACCGGATCGAACAAGCAGGCCGGCGCGTGGTGCGCGTCTCCGTGAAAAATCCGCTGCCGGACGGCATTTATGTCGAGCGCGAGATTATCTGGCGTGCCGCCGGCGGCGCGCGTAGCGATATCGCGCGGATCGGCGGCATCGGTTCGTTGCGCGGCCTGCACAACGCGCAGAACGCGGCCTGCGCATCGGCCTGCGCGCTGGCGCTCGGGATCTCCACGGAAGTCTTGCAAAAAGGCCTGCGCAGTTTTCCGGGTCTCGCGCACCGCATGGAGCAGGTCGGCCGCCGCGGCAACGTGCTGTTCGTCAACGACTCCAAGGGCACCAATGCCGATGCGGCGGCGCATGCGCTGTCGTCTTTCGCCGATATTTTCTGGATCGCCGGCGGCAAACCGAAGCAGGGCGGCATCACCAGCCTGACCGAATATTTTCCCCGAGTCCGCAAGGCCTATCTGATCGGCGAGGCCGCGCAGGAATTTGCAGCGACACTTGGTGATACCGTGCCGCACGAGATCAGCGAGACGCTGGATGTCGCGGTGGCGAATGCCGCGCGCGATGCGGAGGCCTCAGGAGTCGTCGATCCCGTGGTGCTGTTGTCGCCGGCCTGCGCGTCGTTCGACCAGTACCGCAATTTCGAAATCCGCGGCGCCAAGTTTCGCGACCTCGTGACGGCGTTGCCCGGCGTCAAGCCGGTGGTGTGACTAACCGTCATGGCCGGGCTTGTCCCGGCCATCCACGTCTTCCTTCCGTCTGGCGCCAAAAGACGTGGATACCCGGGACAAGCCCGGGCATGACGAGTGGAGAGGGCGCCGACCGCAAAACATTTCCAATTCATTAACCCCTTAGAAACCATCCTGGGCGACCAATGGGCAAACCTCCGCCTGTTGGGACCGCCCATGATTTCCCGTGAACAACGCACTCCCTTAAGCGAATGGTGGTGGACCGTGGATCGCCTGCAGCTTGCGGCGATCATCGCGTTGATCCTGGGCGGCGTTATTCTGTCGCTTGCTGCCAGTCCGCCGGTGGCGACCCGGATCGGGCTCGATCCGTTTCACTTTTTCAACCGCCACGTGCTGTTTCTGTTGCCGTCCTTCATCGTGATGATCGCCGTGTCGTTCCTCTCGCCGCGGCAGATCCGCCGCACCGCACTGATCGTGTTCGCAGTCTCGATCGCGCTGATCGTCGTGACGCTGTTGATCGGGCCTGAAGTCAAGGGCTCGCGACGCTGGATCACCCTGATCGGCGTCAACATCCAGGCCTCCGAATCCGCCAAGCCTGCCTTCGTGGTACTGGCGGCGTGGCTGTTTGCGGAATCGGCGTCGCTGCTGGTGATGGAACCCGATTTCGGCCAGACCATGCTGATCCTGATGGTGTGGGGCGCGCTGTTCTTCATCGCCGGCATGCGGATGATCTGGGTGGCGGGGCTCGGAGGTGCCGCGGGTGCGGGGCTATTTGCAGCCTATCTGTTCGTGCCGCACGTCGCCGGCCGCATCAAGCGCTTCATGAATCCGGCCTCCGGCGACACCTTCCAGGTCGATACCGCGATGGAGGCTTTTTATAACGGCGGCTGGTTCGGGCTAGGCCCCGGCGAAGGCATCGCCAAGCGTAGCCTGCCGGACAGCCACACCGATTTCGTATTCGCGGTGGCGGCAGAAGAATTCGGCATCATCCTTTGCCTGGCGCTGCTCGCGCTATTCGCCTTCGTCGTGATCCGCGCGCTGACGCGGGCCTACGCGACCGAAGACACGTTCGCGCGGTTCGCGGCCTCCGGCCTTGCGATTTTGTTCGGCGTGCAGGCCGCGATCAACATGTCGGTCAATCTGCAGTTGATCCCGGCCAAGGGCATGACGCTGCCGTTCATCTCCTATGGTGGCTCCTCGATCGTCTCGTTGGCGTACGGGGTCGGCATGATGCTGGCGCTGACCCGGCAACGGCCACGCACCGAGATGGAATCGATCGGCGACGCCAATGCGGTGCGCAGCTACGCTTGACCGGACGCCAAACATTCGTCATTGCGAGGAGCGACGCGACGAAGCAATCCATTCTTGCTTGTGGCTCGATGGATTGCTTCGTGGAGCCTGTCATCGGGCGGCGCGTCGCGCCGACCCGGTGGCTCGCAATGACGGTTCTGCAGATTGCAACCCATGGACTCCTCACCTCTCATTCAGCTGGCCGCGGGCGGCACCGGCGGGCATCTGTTTCCCGCCGAGGCGCTGGGCGTCGAACTGATCCGGCGCGGGTTTCGCGTGCGGCTTGCGACCGATGCCCGCGCGCTGCGC
>WNFM01195096.1_pt1 | contig 13806 bp, 11 predicted proteins | sample 5400271 | NCBI WGS metagenome assembly WNFM01 (sample SAMN13153352, study PRJNA577476) | soil metagenome | isolation source: 60 cm saprolite on Douglas fir-dominated hillslope | place: USA:California | collected 2013-09-17 | reverse complement strand
TCGCGCATGTCGATGAGCATCGGGCGCGCGATGAAGGCGAGGACCTTCTGCGCCACCGTCATCACCTCCTCGGGGCCGCGATGGTCCTCGATCAGCACCACGAACTCGTCGCCCGCGAGGCGCGCCACCATGTCGCTCTGCCGGATCGCGACCTTGAGGCGGTCGGCCACGGCGCGCAGCAGCTGGTCGCCCGCGGCGTGCCCGAGCGTGTCGTTCACCTCCTTGAAACGGTCGAGGTCGATGAAGAGCACCGAGAAGCGCGCTTGCCGGCGCTGGCTCTTCCTCATCGCGCGCTCGAGCGACTCGAGGAAGTTGGCACGATTGGGCAGCCCCGTGAGGGCGTCGTGCAGCGCCTTCCTGCGCATGTCGTCCTGCTGGCGCTTGCGCTCGTCGATGTTGGCGAGCGCGGCCAGCATGCACACCATGCCGCCGTAGCGGATCGGTTGCGCGGAGAGCAGCAGCCAGAAGTTGCGGTCGTTCTGGTCGCGCAGGTGCACCTCGTAGTCGCGTACCGAGCCGTGGCGCGAGAGCGCCTCCGAGAGCGCCGCGCGCTGCTCGGGCTCGACGTGGAACTCGTCGAGCGAACGGCCGCGGATCGAATCGACGTCGAGGGCGAACTGCTGCAACGCCCGCTCGTTGGCGTAGAGGATGCGCCGGTCGCTCGCACGCAGGATCAGGAGCGGCAGCGGCGCCACCTCGATGAGATACCTGAGCTGCGCCTCGCTCTCGCGCAGCATCTCCTGCAGGCGGTCGTTCTGCGCCACGAAGCGCTGCGAGATCGCGATTCCCGCCACCAGGAGCATTCCCCCCAATGCGAAAAGCCCGGCGAGCAGCACCGATTGCGCCGCGCGCTGCGCTTCCCCGAGCGTGGCGGCGATCGCCTGCCCGAGGCCCGCGAGCGTGGCGTTGATGCGCGTGATCCGCTCGATCTGCTCGAGGCGCTCGGTCGGCGTGATGTCGCGCCCGAAGGCGCGCAACTCGTGTCCCATCGCGATCAGGTCGTCGACGTGGTTGTCGGCCCGCTCCCACAGGAACAGCGCCTGCTTCACCGGCCCCAGGTCGCGGAAGCGGCGGAAGAGCTTGATCATCGAGTCGATGTCGGCCGGATGGTTGCGCCCATCGACGAATCCCTGGCGCGCGATGCGATAGTCCGGATCGGCCTTCATCAGCTCGATGCGAGCGCGGCGGTCTGCGCGCGGCACGGCGATTTCCTTCTCGAAGGCCTCGTAGTCCTCGTTCTCGCTGTAGAGCGCGTATCGGGTGAGGTGGAAGATCGCGTCCTTCTGGGCCCGCGACCACTGGCCCTCGGCGCCGACGAACGCGCGTCCCGCCGAGAGCAGCGCCAGGCTGTAGAACGAGGCGAGCAGGAGCAGGACGACGATGCCGGCGAACACCCACGTGATCACCACGAGCTTGCGGCCGCGCGGCACCGCGGTGAGGCCCGGGAGGGAGGAGGGCGACTGGGCGCTCATGACGGGAAAATGGACCCCCGCGACAGGTAATTGTTCCTCGAAAATACCTGCTCGCGACGGACGATCGCCGTCGGAAAGTGACGATTCGCGGCTAGAATCCGGGCTTCCAAATCGCTTTCATCTCCCATGTCCTCACTCTCCGTCCGATCCATCCTCGGGGGCCGCGCGCCCGCCGACCAACCGGTCACCGTGCGCGGCTGGGTGCGCACGCGGCGCGACTCCAAGGCGGGGCTGTCCTTCGTGCACGTGAGCGACGGCTCCGCCTTCCACCCCGTCCAGGTCGTCGCCCCGTCGACCCTCGACAACTACGCCTCGGACGTCCAACGCCTTACCGCCGGCTGCTCGGTGGAGGCGACCGGGATGATCGTGCCCTCGCCCGCCAAGGGACAGCCCTACGAGATGCAAGCGAGCAAGATTCGTGTCATCGGTTGGGTCGACGACCCCGATACCTACCCCATCCAGCCCAAGCCGCACACCATGGAGTTCCTGCGCGAGGTCGCCCACCTGCGCTCGCGCACCAACGTGATCGGCGCAGCGTCCCGGGTCCGGCACACCCTCGCCATGGCGATCCATCGTTTCTTCCACGAAGACGGCTTCCTCTGGGTGAATACGCCGATTATCACCGCCTCGGACGCCGAGGGTGCGGGCGAGCTCTTCCGCGTCTCCACGCTCGACCTCGCGAACCTGCCGCGCACGCCCGAGGGCAAGGTCGATTTCGCGCAGGACTTCTTCGGCCGCGAGGCGTTCCTCACCGTCTCGGGCCAGCTCAACGTCGAGACCTATTGCATGGCGCTCTCGAAGGTCTACACCTTCGGGCCGACTTTCCGCGCGGAGAATTCCAACACCAGCCGCCATCTCGCGGAGTTCTGGATGATCGAGCCGGAAATCGCCTTCGCGGACCTCTCCGATGACGCGACGCTAGCGGAACGGCTCCTCAAGTACATCCTCAAGGCCGTGCTCGAGGAGCGTCCCGACGACATGGCGTTCTTCGAGGAGCGCATCGAGAAGGGCGTGATCGCGAAGCTGCAGGGCATCGTCGACAAGCCCTTCGTGCGCATGGACTACACCGAGGCGATCCGCGTCCTCGAGGCTTCGAAAGCGAAGTTCGAGTTCCCGGTGAAATGGGGCATGGACCTGCAGAGCGAGCACGAGCGCTATCTCGCCGAGAAGCATGTCAACGGCCCGCTGATCCTGGTGAACTACCCGAAGGAGATCAAGGCGTTCTACATGCGCTTGAACGACGACGCGAAGACGGTGGCGGCGATGGACGTGCTCGCCCCGGGCATCGGCGAGATCATCGGCGGCTCGCAGCGCGAGGAGCGCCTCGATGTCCTCGACCGGCGAATCGTCGAATCCGGCCTCGAGCCGCAGGCCTATTCGTGGTATCGGGACTTGCGGCGCTACGGGACGGTTCCGCACGCGGGCTTCGGCCTCGGATTCGAGCGCACCGTGGCCTACGTCACGGGGCTTTCGAACGTGCGCGACGTGATCCCCTTCCCGCGTACGCCGGGCAACGCGCGGTACTAGAATAGTCGACATGCTGGATCGTATTCAGGCGTTCTTCGGACGCACCATGCGCCGCGATGAACCCCCACCGGCGTACCACAGCCGCTTCGGCGGACTGTGGGTCGACCGTCTCGACGCGAAGCGGCTCCTGGAGGAAAAGGCCCGGCGCGACAAGAGGATCGCCAGGCTGCACGACTCCCTCGCTTTCTTCATCGACAACGGCTACGTCATTCTCGACAAAGCGGTGGAGCCGCGGGCGATCGATCGCTACCTGGCCGATTTGTCGGCGGTGTCGGGGCCGGATGGCCCCTTGTTCGCCACCGTGTGGGCACCCACGCCGCAAGGCTATGAGAACGTCCCTCTGGCGAAAGCGGACCTTGAGGCGCCGCTCACGAAAGTCCTCGACACTTACGTGCATGTGCCCTCGGCGCGCGACCTCATCTTCGCGCCCGCGATCGACGAATTCGGCTCGACGCAAGCCATCCACCAGGACACGGCCTATGTCGTGTGCGAGGAGCCGATGAAGCTATGCGCGAGCTGGATCGCGCTCGAGGACATCGTCGCCGGCTCCGGCGAGCTGATGTACTACCCGGGCAGCCATCGCCTCCCCGACTGGCTCTTCAGCGGCGCGCACAAGGAATTCGCCATTGCGCGCGATGGGCTCGACGACCACATGGCGTTCATGCAATCACTGCACGAGCGCTCGAAGGACCGGGGGCTGACGCTGGAACGGTTCCTGGCACGCAAGGGTGACGCGTTGATCTGGGCCGCCGATCTCGCCCACGGAGGCTCGCCGATCACCGACCCCACCCTGAGCCGACGCAGCCTGGTCACCCACTACGCGCCCGAATCGACGGCACCGTCGTGGTTCCGTACGCTCCCGGCGGAGAGGCGCGTCCGGTCCACGATTCGACCGGGTTGCAGCTACTGCACGTACTACTACTGAGGCGCCGGGAACACTGCGTCCCGGGGGGCGAAGCCTCGATTCAGCTGACTTCCGACATCCCTTTCTCCGCCAGCTCCCTCAGCGCCGACGCGTTCTTGCGCATCTTCGACAATCCCATGCCGCGCAGCACGTTGGGCGCCTTCGTGAATTGCACATTTTCGTAGCTCACGATTTCGATGCGATTTCCCCAGGGATCGAGGAAATCGAGGAAGGGTCCCGCCTCGATGCGCACTCCGGCCGCTTTCAGCGCCGCCTTCACGGCCTCCTTGTCGTCGACTACGAGTCCGAAATGCCGGCCATCGTCGGCGGGCTGCCTGCGCCCCTTCTGCAGCGCGAGGAACTGGTCGCCCAGGTCGATGAAGGCGTCGGTGGCGCTGCGGCTTCGCATCTTGAAGTCGAAGAGCCGTCCATAGAAGGCGATCGCTTCGTCGATGTCGCCCACCTCGAGGGCGACGTGATTGAAGCCGATCGCACGGGCCTTGCGCTTATCGCTCATGGTGGACTCCTTCAGGGGTGGCGCAGCTTCCATTCGCGCAGCCTCGCTTCATAGCGCGCGAGCTCGTCGTCGTAGACCTGGAAGATGCAGGGATCGCAACCGCCGCGGCAGCAGTCGCGCGCGGCCGGCGCGACCGGCGGGAGCGGCGCGGGGTCGTCGTCGGGAAGCGGCTCAGCCATTTCCACACTATATGACTCCACGCAGCTGCGCGATCCCCGTGCGGATCCACTGCGGCGCTTCCGGTGAAGCCGCCTCCAGCAGGACCGAGTCGCCGAATTCATGCGTGCGATAGCCGCAGCGTTCCAGCTCGGCGCTCATGCCCTGGAGCCTCGCGTCATCGGCAAATGCGCGCAACATTTCATAGTGACTCGTTCGCGGCGCATGCGTTCCCGAAAGGATCGCGTCGACGATGTGCAGCCGCGTGCCCGCGCCGAGGCGAAGCGTCGCAAGGCCATCTCCGGCTCGCAATCGCCGGCCGGATGCGACCGCGCTCTCGAGCGCGCGTACCACGGTGGTTCCGATCGCGATCACGCGTCCGCCTCGCGACTTGGTGCGTTGGATCGCGCGCACCGTGGCCTCGTGAATGCGGTACGGCTCGTCGAAGGGCAGGCGCGTGTCGAGCGCCGCGTCCCCGGTGGACGAGATGCCGGCCGCGAGCGTGAGGGTGGCGAAGCCGGCGCCGCGCTCGCGCATCGCGGCGAGCGAGCCCCAGTCGAGCGTGAAGCCCGCGGACGGCGGCTCGAAGGCCACGGGGGCGGCCGCGATCGGGGTCCACACGTCCCAAAGCGCGAGCGACGCGGGAACGTGCGCGTACTGGATCGGCCGGCCGTGGTGGGCGATCGCCGCCCATACCGTTTCGCTCGAGCCTTCGAAACGCAATTCGACGAGCCGAGGATGGTCGAGCAGCTTCTCCACGGTCGCGGTCGCCTGGCCCAGCTCCAGTCGATCGCCGCTCGCGAGTGGCGGTGGACGCGCGCGGTCCTCGGTGCGCGTATGAAAGTCGCCGGCACCGAAGACGATCGCGACGAAGCGCGGATCCTCCTCGACTCTCAGCGAACGCGCGCCTGCCAGCCGCACCTCGATCGACGCGCCGCTTGCCAGGTGCCGGCCCGTGAGGCTCGCCGGGAGCGTGGCGGCGTCGTTGGCCACGACCAGGTCGCCGCGCCGGAGCAGCTCGACGAACGCGCGCCGCGGCAGGTGGCGAAGCTCGCCGCGCGCTCCGGCGACGAGCAGCTTTGCGTCGGCCGGGCGCTGCACGGGAAGGCTTGCGGCGATCACGCGTTCACCGGTTCCATGACGGCTTCGATCGCGTCGGCCAGCTCGCGCGCCGCGACCGCGGGCCGCTTGAGCGCCGCTCGATCCGCGTCAGGCACGGCGAGCGCGTGCAGGGGCGTATCCATGTCGCCCGGGTCGAGCGAAAGGAAGCGAATGCCTTCGGGCGAGAGTTCCTCGTTCCAGATGCGGCTCAGATGATGCAAAGCGGCCTTGCTTGCGCCGTAGGCGCCCCAGCGCGGGTAGGGGTTGATCGCGGCGTCGCTGGAGATGTTGAGCACCACGGCGCCGCGTCCCTCGCGCGCCGAGGCGGCGAGCGCTCCGAGCAGCGCCTTGGTGAGGCGAAATGGCCCGATCAGGTTGGTGGCGAGCGCGCGCTCCACGTCCTCGCACTCCGTGTCGCCCAGGAGCGCAAGGGGAACGGGTCCCAGGTCGGAGGCGTTGTTGACGAGCACGTCGAGGCCCCCGAGATTGCCGAGGATCTGGGTGGCGAGCGGATAGATGTCCTCCTTGCGCGCGATATCGCCCACGATGCCGAACGTTCCGGGCTCTTCGCGCGCCACGGCTTCGACCCGCTCGCGGCCGCGCGCGACGAAGGCGACCTTTGCGCCGCGCCGCCGCATCTCGCGGACGAGCTCTCGCCCCAGGCCCGAGGTGCCGCCGGTGATTGCGATCTTGATGTCCATGTCCACAGAATAGAATCGACGGGGAAATCTTCAAGCCGATGTCCAATCCGTTGGCGAAAGGTCATTCAGATGGATAAGCCCGAACGCATCGCCGCGAACCTCGCGCGCAACCTGACGAGCCTGCGGCATGCGCGTGGCCTGACGCAGGGGGCGCTGGCGAAATCGTCGGGGCTGCCGCGCTCGACGATCGCCAACCTCGAATCCGGCGTCGGCAACCCGTCGCTGGCGGTGCTCGTGAAGGTCGCCGGCAAGCTCGGCGTGCCGATCGACGAGCTGCTCGCCTCCCCGCGCGCCAAGGTGCGCAAGTGGCTCGCGGGCGACCTGCCGTCGCGCGCGCAGGGCCGCGGCGTTCTGCTGCGCCCGCTCGTGCCCGAGCCGGTTCCGGAGGAGATGCTGGAGAGGATGGACCTGGCTCCCGGCGCCGTGATGGCCGGGACGCCGCACCTGCCCGGAACCCGCGAGTACTTCTCGTGCCTGGAGGGTGCGGTCGCGATCTTCGTCGCCGGCGATCGCTACGACCTTGCCGCGGGTGACGTGCTCGCCTTCCCGGGCAACGTCGCGCACTCGTATCGCAACCCCGACGCGGCCGCCCCCGCGATGGGGATCTCGGTCGTCATCCTCGCCAAGGCCGGGGTATAGCGGCCCCTGCCTGTACAATTCGACCCCTCAATCCTGCGTTTCGTCGCATCGGGCTGTCCGGTGATCCCGGGCCGGCCTACGCTTCGCTCCCATGAGAACATCGACCTCCGATTTGTCCCGCCGCTTCCTTATGGCCGCCCTGGTGCTGGCTCTCGGGGCCTGCTCCAAGGGACCTGATGCGCAGAAGGCCGCCACCGCCCCCGTCGCGCCCCTCATCATCTCGCCCGAGGACGTGCACACAGTCGCCAACAGCGCGCTCACCTCCGGGCCCGCCATCACCGGCTCGATCCAGCCCGAGCGCCGCGCCGACCTGCGCGCCGAGATCCAGGCGATCGTGATGCAGGTGCTCAAGGAGAACGGCGAGGCGGTCCATCGCGGCGACCTGCTGGTGCGCCTCGACGACACCGCCATCCGCGACGCGCTTGCCTCGGCCGAAGCCGCGAGCCGCGCCGCCGCGCTCGCGTTCGACCAGGCCACGCGCCAGCTCGAGCGCATGAAGACGTTGCGCGCCTCGGGCATGACCTCCGCGCAAGCGCTCGACGACGCCGAGGGCCGGCGTAACACCGCGCAAAGCGACGAGGAAACCTCCAAAGCCCGCGTGGTCGGCGCACGCCAGCAGCTCGGGCGCACCGAGGTCCGCGCGCCCTTCGACGGCATCATCACCGAGCGCAAGGTCTCGCCCGGCGACACCGCGCAGCTCGGCAAGGAGCTCCTCAAGGTGATCGACCCGGCGAGCATGCGCTTCGAGGCCCTCGTGTCGGCCGATCACGTCGGCGAAGTGAAGGCGGGCCAGCCGGTCAATTTCCGCGTGAACGGCTACGGCGACCAGGAGTTCAGGGGCAAGGTGCGGCGCGTGAGTCCGGCCGCCAACCCCACCACGCGCCAGGTCGAGGTGCTGGTCGACTTCGTCGGCGACAAGCAGCCCAAGCTCGCGGGCCTCTACGCCGAGGGGCGTCTCGAGGCGCAGAGCCGCACGAGCCTCACCGTTCCCGCGAGCGCGGTGGTGCGCGACGGCGACAAGATGTCCGTCTGGCGCGTGCAGGCCACCAAGTTGCAGAAAGTGCTGCTGGTGATCGAGGAGCGCGACCTTCGCAGCGGCGATTACGTGGTGAAGGGCGGGCTCGCCGAGGGCGACCGCGTGATTCGCTACCCGACGGCGCTGCTCAAGGACAACCAGCCCGTGCAGGCGGCGGGGCCGTCCAAGTCGTCGACGATCGTTGACGGTGCTTCGCAACCACGCGTTGTTGACGGCACGTCGCAGCCACGGGTCGCGGCGAAATAGGGGGAACCATGCTTCTCTCCGACTTCAGCATCAAGCGGCCGGTCTCCACCGTCGTGATCATCATCGCGCTCATGTGCCTGGGGTTGCTCGCGCTGAACAAGCTGCGCGTGAACCAGATCCCCGACGTCGAGCAGCCGGTCATGGTGGTGCTGATTCCGTATCCGGGCGCGTCTCCCGAGACCGTCGAGCGCGAGATCATCAACCGCGTCGAGCGGGCGCTGCAGTCGATCCCGCAGGTCTACCAGATCCGCTCGACCTCTTCGGAGAGCACGGCGCAGGTCGTCATCATCTTCAACTTCAAGAAGAACATGGCGGAGGCCGCCGACGAGATCCGCAACGCGATCGCCTCGGTGCGCCACAAGCTGCCGATCGAGATGCGCGAGCCGATCTTGAGGCGCATCGATCCCTCGGCGCAGCCCATCATGCAGCTGGCACTCTCCTCGACCGTGCAGTCGTTCGCGGAGATCTCGCGGCTCGCCGAAGACGTCCTCGCCGATCGCTTCCGCGGCATCGACGGGGTCGCGGTGGTGAACGTCAACGGCTCGCTCAAGCGCGAGCTCTCGGTGCTGCTGCGCGCCGAGAAGCTGCGCGAATACAACGTATCGGTCACCGACGTCGTCAACGCGCTGCGCGCCCAGAACACCACCGCGCCGGTGGGGCGCGTCAAGGGAACGCTCGACGAGCAGAGCATCCGCCTGGTGGGACGCATCGAGTCGCCCCGAGAGTTCAACGACATCGTGGTGAGGCGCCGCGGCGATGAGATCGTGCGCCTCGGGCAGGTCGCGACCGTGGAAGACGGCTTCGCCGAGCTCGCCGGCTTCAGCCTGCGCAACGCCCATCCCAACGTCGGCATCTCGGTGACGCGCTCGCGCGATGCGAGCACGGTGACGGTGGCCAACAAGGTGCGCGACCTGATCGAGGAGATCAACAAGACGCTGCCCAAGGGCACGAAGATCGAAGTCACGCAGGACGGGGGCAAGGACGCCGACAACAGCCTGCAGAACGTGATCGAGGCGCTGATGTTCGGCGCGCTGCTCACCATCTTCGTGGTCTACGCGTTCCTCAACTCGTGGCGTTCGACGCTCATCACCGCGCTCTCGCTGCCGACCTCCGTGATCGCGGCCTTCATAGCGGTGTGGGCGTGCGGCTTCACGCTCAACTTCATGACGCTCCTCGGGCTGTCGCTCGCCATCGGCGTGCTCATCGATGACGCCATCGTGGTGCGGGAGAACATCGTGCGCCACATGGAGCGCGGCGCGGAACGCATGGCGGCCTCGCGGCTGGGAACCGCGGAGATCGGCCTCGCGGTGACGGCGACCACTTTCTCGATCATCGCGGTCTTCATTCCGGTCGCGTTCATGGGCGGCGGCGCCGGCGAATGGTTCCGGCCGTTCGCGCTCACGGTGGCGACCTCGGTGCTGGTGAGCCTCTACATCTCCTTCACGCTCGACCCGATGCTCTCGGCCTACTGGGGCGACCCGGTCGGCTACCAGCACCAGGAGAAGAAGGGCATCTCGAAGGTGCTCAAGAAGTTCAACGTGTGGTTCGACCACCAGGCCGACCGCTACGGCAACGTCATCAGCTGGGCGCTGCACCACCGCAAGTGGATGACGGCGATCGCGGTCGTCTCGTTCGTGGGCGCGCTGGCGCTCCAGGCGATGTTCGGTAGCTCCACCTTCCTGCCGCCTTCCGACTACGGCACCCTCGCCATCGACGTGCGCACGCCGTCCTCGGCGAGCCTGGAGTACACCAAGCTCAAGGTCGAGAAGGCGGCCGAGCTCGCGCGCACGATTCGCGAGACCGTCGCCACCAACACCAACGTGTACGCCGGCGGCGGGCGCGTTTATGTCGATGTGGGCAAGCGCAACAAGCGCGACCGCTCGGTCTTCGACATCGGCGTCGACCTGCGCAAGCTCCTCGGCCAGCTCGTGGGCGCCGAGTACGTCGTGATCGATGACCTGAACCAGGGCGTGAGGAAACCGGTGCAGATCCAGTTCTCCGGGCCCGACTACCGGCGCCTCATGGCGATCACCGGCGACTTCATGGAGAAGATGAAGACGATTCCGGGGGCGGTCGACGTGGGCCTGTCGGAGCAGGAGCCCAAGGACGAGCTCAAGATCGAGCTCAACCGGGGATTGGCGAACTCGCTCGGCATTTCGGTGGGCGACGCAGCGCAGGCGCTGCGCGTGGCCTTCGCGGGCGTCGAGGTCGGCGATTGGGTCGACCCGACCGGCGAATCGCGCGACGTATCGGTGCGGCTGCATCCCGACGACCGCGTCGACGCCTCCAACATCGAGCACCTGCCGATCGCGGTGACCGGCAGCAACATGATGGTGCCGCTCGACCAGATCGCCACGGTGACGATGGGCAAGGGCCCGGCGCAGATCCAGCACCTCGACGGCAAGCGCATGGTCGCGGTCGCGGCGAACACGCAGGGCCGCGCCTCGGGCGAGATCACGGCGGACGCGCTGAAGCTCGCGAAGCAGATCGACTTCCCGACCGGCTACGGCATCACGCTCGGCGGCGCCTCGCGCGACCAGCAGGAAGTGTTCCGCGAGATGTTCATCGCGCTCATCATGGGCATCGCGCTCATGTACCTGGTGCTGGTGATGCAGTTCGGCTCGTTCACCGCGCCCATCCCGGTGATGATCTCGCTGCCTTTGTCGCTGATCGGCGTAGTGATCGCGCTATTCCTCACCCGCGGATCGCTCAACCTCATGAGCTTCATCGGCATCATCATGCTGATGGGCCTGGTGGCGAAGAACGCGATCCTGCTTCTCGACTGCGCGCGCAAGGAGGAGGCGAAGGGCATCGACCGCGAGGAGGCGTTGATGCACGCCGGGCGCGTGAGGCTGCGCCCGATCCTGATGACCACCTTCGCGCTGATCGCCGGCATGATGCCCGTGGCGATCGGCATCGGCGAGGGCGGCGAGTTCTACCGCCCGATGGCGGTCGCGATCATCGGTGGCACCATCACCTCGACATTGCTCACGCTGCTGGTGGTGCCGACCTTCTACGACTCGATCGAGATCGCGCGCGACCGTGCCTTCGCCAAGTACGGCCGCCGGGCGCTGCGCTGGAATCCGTTCTTCGCCTTCGTCGCGACCCTCGTGGAAGCGATCCTCGCGCTGGTGCTGGTGCGTTCGCTCTATCGTTTGGTGGCGAGGTTATTCGCGCGCCGCTCCGCCGCCCAGTTGGGTGAGGGTAAAGCCATCCAGCCTGGCGACTGAGTCAGGGCGCCAGCGACCGCATCAGCTCCTTGGAGTCGTAAACACGCCCGTCCTTGATCACGCGGTGGATGCGGCTCAGGTTCGCGACATCGAGGAGCGGATCGGCGTCGAGGATCACCAGGTCGGCGAGCTTGCCGCGCTCGATCGTGCCGATCTTGCCCTCGAGGCGCATCGCCTTGGCGCCGTTCACGGTCGCCGTACGCAGCACCTGCAGCGGCGTGAGGCCCGCGTACGTCATGAGCTCCATCTCGCGGAATACCGACGGCCCATGCAGCGTGCCGACGTTTCCGGCATCCGTCCCCATCGCCACGGGAATCCCTGCTTCCCACACCTTGCGCAGGTTTTGCAGCGCGATCGGCGAGGGCCTCGGCATGGGCGGCTCCACCATCGCCTTGGTAACGCGCTCCGGAAGGAGGTCCTTGGGAATGCGCTCGAGGTCGCTCATCGCTGCGAGGATCTGCGGATCGGCGAGCCGTTTCTCGGCTTCCGTGGGCCGCCACGTGTTCGAAAGCGCGTAGCGATACCCCATCACGACGAACAGCGTCGGACAGTAGATCGCATGGTTGCGCTTGGCCAGCGCGAGGAATTCGTCGTCGACGAGCTGGTCCTCGACCGAGTGCACCAGGTAGTCGGCGCCCGCGCGCAACGCAGCCTTCGCGACCAACAACTCGGTGGCGTGCACCGCGAGCGGCACGCCGGCCGCATGCCCCGCGTCGCCCGTCGCCTTGACGATCGCCTCGTTCGCAGCGAGGTCGAAGTCGGGGCGGTGGATGAACCACACCTTGATGTAGTCGGGCTTGCGCGCGAGCTCGCGGGCGACGAGGTCACGCGCCGCATCCTGCGAGGTGATCTTGATGATCGGCGGGTCGCCAAGGTCGAGCTTGGGATCGTCCACCATCGAGATCAGCGGCCCCGCCACCGCCACGCGCGGCGCGATGTCGGCCTTGCGCGCGGCATCGCGCATGTCGAAATTCCAGAACGGGCCGCCGATGTCGACCACGCTCGTGACGCCGCTCGCGATCCACACCTTGAAGGTCGCCGGCAGCCGCGCCTGGTTGCGCGCGACTTCCTTCGCGTAGGGCATCCACTTGTTCAAGTCGGCCGCGTCGGGGCGCGTGTAGAGGTTGCCCGACTGAAAGAAATGCACGTGCGCATCGACCAATCCCGGGATCACCCACTTTCCCTTCGCGTCGATGACGCTCGCCCCGGCGGGGACCGGGGTGTCCTTCGCGGGGCCGACCGCGCGGATGCGCTGCCCCTCGATAATGACCGTAGTATCGGCAGTCGTGGCCGCCGCGCCTTCGCGTTCGGGGTGCACGACCGTGGCGCCGACGATGGCGGTGACAGGATCGGCGGCGTGGGAAGGCGCGCCAAGGGTCAGGAGCGCGAGACAGAGCAGGGCGGGGGGGAAGGTGAGTTTCATGGATCGGGAGGATAGATGAAATCGATCGCGGTGCGTTTTCCCGGCCGCCACGGCCACGACCTCGCGGCGCGCCTCGAGATGCCTTCGCGGCCGCCGCGCGCCTGCGCGCTCTTCGCGCATTGCTTCACCTGCTCGAAGGACAGTAAGGCGGCGGTCTTTGTCTCGACCGCGCTCGCCGAGCACGGCATCGCGGTGCTGCGCTTCGATTTCACCGGCCTGGGCGGCAGCGGCGGCGATTTCGCCAACTCGGACTTCTCATCCAACGTGAGCGACCTCGTGGCCGCCGCCGATTGGCTGCGCGCCAATCACGGCCCGCCCGCGATCCTCGTCGGCCACAGCCTCGGAGGGGCGGCAGTGCTCGCCGCGGCCGGGCTCATCCCCGAGGTGAAGGCGGTCGCGACGATCGGCGCGCCGTTCGAGCCCGCGCACGTCAAGGGATTGCTCGCCGGCGCCTCCGCCGAGATCGCCGCGCACGGCAGCGCCGAAGTCGACCTCGGCGGGCGGCGCTTCACCATCCGGCAGGAATTTCTCGACGACCTCGACAAGCAGCCGCAGGCCGAAGCGATCGCGAACCTGAAGCGCGCGCTCCTCGTCATGCATTCGCCGCGCGACACCACGGTGTCGATCGACAACGCCTCGTCGATCTTCACCGCCGCGCGCCATCCGAAGAGCTTCGTCTCGCTCGACAAGGCGAACCACCTGCTGACCGACCGCGACGACGCGTTCTACGCCGCCAACGTGCTCGCCGCGTGGGCCGGGCGCTACGTGCCGCTCGAGGATCCGCACAAGATCGAGGGCCTCGCCGGCACGGTGATCGTCTCGGAGACGGGCGAAGGGAAGTTCACCCAGGCGAT
>WNFM01048751.1_pt1 | contig 13809 bp, 17 predicted proteins | sample 5400271 | NCBI WGS metagenome assembly WNFM01 (sample SAMN13153352, study PRJNA577476) | soil metagenome | isolation source: 60 cm saprolite on Douglas fir-dominated hillslope | place: USA:California | collected 2013-09-17 | reverse complement strand
CGGCCGCTATGACAACTACCTGTACTCCGCGCAGAGGTTCGACCGGTTCACGCGCCAGCTCTGGGACGAGATGCAGGGCCTGGGGCAGTACCACGGGCGGACCACGTTCGTGATCACCGTGGACCACGGGCGGGGCAGCGGCCCCACGGAATGGAAGAGCCACGGCGAGAAGATCCCGGAATCCGACAAGATCTGGATCGGCGTGATGGGCCCGGACACCCCCGCCCTCGGCGAGCGGGCGGAGACGGCCACGGTGACGCAGAGCCAGGTGGCGGCGACGGTCGCCGCGCTGCTGGGCGAGGATTTCGCGCAGGCGATGCCCGGAGTGGCGCGGCCGATCGAGGCCGCCCTGGGCCCTTCGCCGGAGAGGAAGGGCACCGTCATGCCGCCTGGCTCATCCGGACCCGACCTCGATCGCGCGCGCCTCCTGCGGATGCTCGGCGACACGCCGGCCGCGCCGCCTCCGCTGGCCCCCGAGCGCCTGGAGCAGGTCGATCTCGGCGACGTGGTGCGCGAGAAGGTCACCTACGCCGTCGAGCCCGGCGAGCGCGTGCCCGCCTACGTGTTCGTTCCGAAAGGAAAGGGCCCGTTCCCCGCCGTGCTCTGCCACCACCAGCATGGCGGCGAGTTCCAGGTGGGCAAGGACGGTCCGGCGGGGCTCGGGTCGACATCGGATCAGCACTACGCGATCGAGCTGGCCCGCCGCGGCTACGTCACCATCGTGGCCGACGCGCTCTGCTTCGGCGAGCGGCAGGACGCGAGGGGCAAGCTCAAGAACGGGGAGTACGAGCGCTTCGAGGCCCTGCATCGCATCACGGAAGGCAAGACCCTGCAGGGCAAGTACGTCTGGGACGCGCGGCGTGCTCTCGATTACCTGGAGACGCGTGCGGAGGTCGACCCGTCGCGGATCGGCATGATCGGCCATTCCCTGGGCGGCCAGGAGACGCTGTTCACGACCGCCATCGATACGCGCATCAAGGCCGCCGTCTCCAGCTGCGGCTTCGGCAGCCTGCGCACGCTCGAGCGGGACCGCATCCTCCACAACTTCGCGCTCTTCGTGCCCGAGCTGGCTTCCCACGGGGACTACGGCGCCGTCCTCGCCCTCGTCGCCCCGCGCCCTTTCCTGGTGGCCGCGCGCAGCGAGGACCCGATCTTCCCGATGGAAGGCATCCAGGAGACGGTGGCGGCGGCCCGCGCGGCCTATGCGGCGGCGGGCGTCACCGACCGCCTGGGCACCTTCTACGAGCCCGGCCCCCACCAGTTCTCGTCCGCCATGCGCGAGGCCGCGTACGCGTGGCTCGACCGGTGGCTCAAGGCGCCGGCGAGATAGCGCGCGACGTCGCGTGCGCGGCCAGCGCCTCCGGCGGCCCGGCGAAGCGGTCCTTCACGCCCGCGAACCAGATGATCGCCATCAGGAGCAGGACGCCGCCGACGATCCAGATGCTCTTCTCGTTCGGTGGGTGCATGCCGATCGCGATGAGGGCGAGGCATCCGACCACGCTGATGGCGGCCAGGGGCCGGTACCAGGCGCCGAGATCCCAGGGGCCCATCGTGGTCCACCGGTGGCCGTACGCCACGAGACCGAGCGCCGTCGGCAGCACATAGGAGATGTAGAGCAGGATGGCCGCCACCGCCGCCATCGTCTCGTAGATCGGCGTGTACACGGTGGCCAGGGCCGCGGCGCCGGCGACCGTCCAGATCGCCATCGTCGGCGCGCGGTAACGATCGGAGACCCTGCCGAGCGCGTTCGAAGCGGGCAGGCCGCCGTCGCGCGCGAAGGCGTAAGCGATACGCGAGGCGGACGTGATCGCGGCCAGGCCGCAGAGGTACTGGGCCACGGCGATTCCGGCCAGGATGAAGTAGGCCAGGGGCGGGGGCAGGACCGCGCCCACCGCGAAGGTGAAGGCGCCCGGCCCCAGGGCGGCGGCGCGGTCGAGGTCGGGAATGGCCGCCACCACCGCGCACAGCATGACCCAACCCGCCACTCCGGAGACGGCGACGGCCTGGATGATGCCGCGCGGCACGCGCATCGCCGCTCCCACCGTCTCCTCCGCGGTGTTGGCGGAGGCGTCGAAGCCGGTGATGGTGTACGCGGCGAGCAGGAAGCTCAGCACGAAGAGAAGCGCGATGCTGCCCGTGGCCGGCCAGACGTCGCCGCCGCGCGCGCCGCTGTAGTTCGTGAAGCTCACCAGGCGCTCGGGGTGGAGCGAGGGAGCGAAGACGAGCATGGAGGCCGTGAGCAGGAGGGCGATGCCCACGATCCAGTAGCCGCTGAAGTCGGTGAGCCGGGTCGTCAGGCGGATCCCGAGGTGATTGACGAGGGCCTGCGAGGCCGTGATCGCGAAGACGCCAATGATGGCGACGGTGGCGGAGGCGGGTCCGGGCCCGAGGGAATCCAGGGTGAAGCGCAGCGCGCCGAGGTTGATGGCGGCGATGGCCGCGACCATGCCCAGGAGGTTGAGCCAGGCCGTCGCCCAACCCCAACCCTTGCCGCCGAGGATCGAGGCCCAGTGATAGAGGCCGCCCGCGGTGGGAAAGCTGGAGGCGACCTGCCCCATGGTGGCGGCCACGGCCAGCGAGAAGAGGCAGACGAGGGGCCAGCCCAGTCCGAAGGCGGCGCCGCCGACGCTGGAGAGTCCCTGATGGAAGGAGGTCACGCCCCCGGCCAGGATGCAGATGATCGAGAGCGAGATCGCGAAGTTCGAGAACGCGCCCATCCCCCGCCGCAGCTCCTGCTTGTAGCCGAGGCTGCGCAGCGTGCGCTCGTCCGCGGCGATGACGTCCTCGTCCTCGGCCTGGCTCATCGCGCCGTGAGTATACTTTCGGCCTCGTGCTCCTCCTGACCGGCGCATCCGGCTACATCGGAATGCGTGTCGGAGAGCGCCTGGCCAGCCGCAGCCGCCGCTTGCGCTGCCTGGTCCTCCCGGACGATCCCGTCGATCCCGCGAATCGCTTCCCCACCCAGGTCGTGCGCGGGGACTTGACCGTCCCCGACAGCTTCGCCGCCTGCGGCGAGGGCGTGAACGCGATCGTGCACGCGGCGGCGGCCATGCCGCCCGCCTCCGCGGCCCGCATCCGCGCGGTGAACGTCGAGGGCACCGCGAACCTGGTCGCGTTCGCCAAGCGCTGGAGGATCCGGCGCTTCGTCTACTTCTCGGCGTCCCCGCCCACGGCCGCGGCGGACGATGCCTACGCGGCGTCGAAGGTGGAGGCGGAGCGCCTGGTCGCGGAGTCGGGGCTCGACTACACGATCCTGAGGCTGGCCCTGGTCTACGGCCCGGGCGGAGCGCGGCCGTTCCGCAGCCTCGTCTCGCGCCTGCACCGCATCCCGCTCGTGTATCCGATGGCGGGCGCGGGCCGCACGCGCCTGCGGCCCGTCTACATCGGCGACGTCGTGGGCGCGGTCGAGCTCGTCCTCTCCACCGCCGCGGCCACGCGCAAGACGTACGACGTCTCGGGCGCCACCACCGTGGCCATGCGCGACCTCGTGGACCGCATCGCGGCGGCGGAGGGCCTGCACCGCCTGCGCGTGCACCTGCCCATGGCGCTCTGCCGCGTCACCTCCCGCGCCCTCTCCCGCCTCCTACCCGCCAGCGTCTACACCCCCGACGCGCTGCTCGGCCTCGCCGAGGACGCGGACCTCGACCACACGCGCTTCCAGGAGGAATGCGGCTACGCGCCGATCACCCTGGAGCAGGGCTTCGCCCGCGTGTTCGGTGGGGGCGAAGCCGTCCGCTGAGCCGTTCGAGTGGCATAATGGGGCCCCATTTTCGAAGGGAGCCCCGCAATGCCCAGGGTCGTACGCTGCGGCCTGATCCAGGCCCGGAACGTCAAGGGCCCGGAAGCCGGCCTCGAAGCCATCAAGAAGGCGATGGTGGAGAAGCACGTCAAGCTCATCGCGAAGGCGGCCAAGGAGAAGGTCCGCATCCTCTGCCTGCAGGAGCTCTTCTACGGCCCCTACTTCTGCGCCGAGCAGGAGACGAAGTGGTACCACCTCACGGAGCGCATCCCGGAGGGCCCCACCACGCAGCTCATGATGAAGCTGGCCAAGAAGCACCGCATGGTGATCGTGGTTCCGGTGTACGAAGAGGACCAGCCCGGCGTCTACTACAACACCGCGTCCGTCATCGACGCCGACGGCAAGTACCTGGGCAAGTACCGCAAGACCCACATCCCGCATTGCAAGCCGGGCTTCTGGGAGAAGTTCTACTTCCGGCCGGGCAACCTCGGCTATCCCGTCTTCGAGACGGCGTATGCGAAGGTGGGCGTCTACATCTGCTACGACCGGCACTTCCCGGAGGGCGCGCGCGCCCTCGGCCTGGCCGGCGCGGAGATCGTCTTCAATCCCTCGGCCACGGTCGCGGGCCTCAGCGAGTACCTCTGGAAGCTGGAGCAGCCGGCGCACGCGGTGGCCAACGGCTACTTCGTGGGCGCGATCAACCGCGTCGGCACCGAAGCGCCCTGGCGCATCGGTGAGTTCTACGGCCAGAGCTATTTCTGCGATCCGCGCGGGAAGTTCCTGGCCGAGGGCCCGCGCGACAAGGACGCGGTCGTGTTCGCGGACCTGAACCTCGACCTCATCGAGGAGGTGCGCTCGGTGTGGCAGTTCTATCGTGACCGCCGCCCCGACGCCTACGCGCCGCTGGTGCAGCCGTGAGCGCGGAGCCCACGAAGCCGGGCGAGGCGCATCCCCTGCGGCGCAAGGGCGAGGGCAAGACCTATCGGAACTTCGTCGGCGGCCAATGGGTCGGCTCCGAGTCGTCGAAGACCGTGCCCAACATCAATCCGGCGGACACGCGCGAGGTCCTGGGCCACGTTCCCCTCTCCACCGTGGAAGAGACGAGGGCGGCGGTGGCGGCGGCCCGGGACGCCTTCCCGGCCTGGCGCGACACGCCCGCGCCCGTGCGCGGCCGCATCCTCTTCCAGGTCCAGGCCCTCATGGATCAGGAGAAGGAAGCGCTCGCGCGCCTCCTCACGCGCGAAGAGGGCAAGACGGTCAAGGAGTCGATGGGCGAGATCCAGCGCACCATCAACATCCTCGAGTACACCGCGGGCGAGGGCCGGCGGATCGGCGGCAGCACGGTGCCTTCGGAGCTGCCCCACAACTTCTGCTACACGCTGCGCCAGCCCCTGGGCGTCGTCGCTTGCGTCACGCCCTGGAACTTTCCCGTCGCCATCCCGGTCTGGAAGATCGCGCCCGCGCTCATCGCCGGCAACACCGTGGTCTTCAAGCCGGCCACCCTCACCCCGGAGACGGCGAGCGCGGTCGTGGCCATCTTCGAGCGCGCGGGCGTCCCCAAGGGCGTGCTCAACATGGTGCTGGGCTCGGGGGGCACCGTCGGCAACGCCCTCGTCGATCACGACGACGTGCGCGCGATCAGCTTCACGGGCTCGAACGAGGTCGGCGCGGAGATCTACGCCCGCGGGGCCAAGCGCATGATCCGGGTGCAGGCGGAGATGGGCGGCAAGAACCCGGTCATCGTGCTGGCCGATGCCGACCTCGATATGGCCGTGGAATCGACGGCGCAGGGCGCGTTCGGCTCGACCGGGCAGCGCTGCACGGCCACTTCGCGCGTGATCATCGAGGAAAAGGTGGCGGACAGGTTCGTGGAGGCCCTGGCCGCCCGCGCCGCGAAGGTCCGCGTGGGCAACGGGCTCGAGAGCGGCGTGGACATGGGCCCGGCCGTCGATTCGTCCCAGCTCGACACCGACCTCGAGTACATCGCGGTCGGGCGCAACGAGGGGACGCTGGTGTGCGGCGGGCGCCCCCTCAAGGACGCGGACCGCGCCCACGGCCACTTCGTGGAGCCGACGGTGTTCGACCACGTCAAGGCCGCGACGCGCATCGCCCAGGAGGAGATCTTCGGGCCCGTGGTCTCCGTCATCCGCGTGAAGGGCTTCGAGGAAGCGATGCAGGTCGCCAACGGCGTCCAGTTCGGCTTGTCCTCGTCGATCTTCACGGGTGATCCGGCCAAGCTGTTCCGCTTCGTCGACCACATCGAGACCGGGATCGTGCACGTCAACAGCGGCACCCCCGGGGGCGAGGCCCAGATGCCGTTCGGCGGCATGAAGGGCACCGGCGTGGGACCCCGCGAGCAGGGCGAGACGGCGCTCGAGTTCTTCACGGAGGTCAAGTCGGTCTACGTGGACTACACGGGCCAGGCGCGCAAGGGAAGCCTCTACTGACCCCATGAGGACGAGCCCCGGCGCCCTCACCGCCGTCCTCCTCGCGCTCGCCGGCCTCTCCGCGCCCGCGAGCGCCGACGCCCCCGCGGATCGGGGCACCGTGGTGGTGACCCTCGAAGACGGCACGAGCGTTCCCCTGCACAACTGGTCGCTGTCCTACGAGTACGGGATCGCCAAGCAGGGCACCTCTCCCCTGTTCGCGCCGACCGCGCGCAAGCCGGCCTGGGAGTTCTACGTCGGCAAGAAGGCGCTGCCCGTCGCCGGCCAGACCCTGACCATCGCCTACACGGAGACGATGCGGTCCACCGAGAGCGACACCGGGATCAGGACGGAGCGGATCAAGACCCCCCGCGAGGTCACGCTGGCGGGCGCGGACGGCAAGAAGACCGCCTTCAAGATCGAGCCCCCCGTCCGCGAGCTGCTGGCGGAATCGGTGGAGAAGGGCACGACGCTCATGGCCCGCACCCTGGACGTGGTCGGCGAGACGATCACGGGCACGAAGAAGGACTTCTGCCTCCTGAGCTACACGGCGGTGGTGGAATGCGGCGGCACCGCCGCCGACCGCGTGGTCAAGGTCGAGTTCCAGAGGTGAGCGAACAACGCCAACCAGTAAGCGCGGCGCCGCACGTTGCGGCGGCGCGCGTTGGGGGGTTTCAGGGGGGGAGCGAACGCCCATCGGGATCACGCGTGACGTTCCCCCTCTGAGATAAAAGACAAGGTTATGAACACCAACGAGATCAACGACAAGTACCGCAGGTACCTGTACGGCCTGACGACCTATTACAAGGAGCCGCTGCCCTTCGTGAAGGGCGAGGGCAAGTGGCTCACCGACGCCAGCGGCCGCCGCTATCTGGATTTCTTCGGCGGGATCGTGACCGTCTCCCTCGGCCACTGCCACCCGCGGGTGGTGGACGCGATCGAGAAACAGGCGCGCACGCTCCAGCACGTCTCCACCCTCTTCCCGACCATCCCCATCGTGGAGCTGGCGGAGACCCTGGAGAAGATCTTCCCGGGCGAGCGCCCGGCCAAGATGTTCTTCACCAACAGCGGCACGGAGGCCATCGAGACCGCCATCCTCACCGCGCGCCTGCACACCCAGCGCACCGAGGTCATCGCCCTGCGCCACGGCTACCACGGGCGCAGCATGCTCTCGATGTCGCTCACCGCGCACTCGAACTGGCGGCTGGGGGGCGTGCAGGATCCGTCCATCCGCCACGCCATGGCGCCGTACTGCTATCGCTGTCCGCTGGGCATGAAGCCCGAGAGCTGCGGGACCGCCTGCGCGAGCGACGTCGAGGACGTGATCCGCACCACGACCTCGGGCCGGCCGGCCGCCTACATCGCGGAGCCGATCATGGGTGTGGGCGGGTTCATCGTGCCGCCGAAGGAGTACCCGAAGATCGTGGCCGAGATCGTGAAGCGGTACGAGGCCCTCTACATCGCGGACGAGGTGCAGACGGGCTGGGGCCGCACCGGCGGCAAGTGGTTCGGCATCGAGCAGTACGGCGTCAAGCCCGACCTCGTCGTGAGCGCCAAGAGCCTGGGCAACGGCCATCCCATCGGCCTCACCATGGCCCGCCAGGAGGTCGCGGACTCCTTCAAGGGCGCCACCATCGCCACCTTCGGCGGCAATCCCGTGACCATGGCCGCGGCCAAGGCGGTGGTGGACACGATCCGCGAAGAGAAGCTCATGGACAACGCCACCGAGGTCGGCGGCCACTTCCGCGCGCGCCTGGACAAGCTCAAGGAGAAGCACCGCGTCATCGGCGAGGTGCGCGGCATGGGCCTGATGCAGGGCCTGGAGCTGGTGAAGGATCGGGAGACGAAGGAGCCGGCGCCGCAGCAGACGGGGGCGGTGCTGGAGGCGGCCAAGGACCGCGGGCTCATCATCGGCAAGGGCGGCCTCTTCGGCAACGTCCTCCGCATCTCGCCCGCCCTCAACGTGGGCAAGGCGGACGCGGACCAGGCGGCGGACATGCTCGACCAGGCCTTCACGGACGCGGGGAAGGTCTAGATGGGCATGTTCCGTCCGGCCGGCCGCCTGACGCGCCGCGTGACCGACTTCCTCCGCCGGCGCACGAAGACCCGGGCGGAGAAGCGGCCGGAGCTGGACTGCAAGAGCTTCCCCGAGCTCTTTCGCAAGCGGGCGGTCGTGTTCACGGACACCGCCGACTTCACGATCCGCACCGCGCGCGACGGCATCCTGCATTTCCTGATGGTGTTCGACACCGTGACCACCATCTCCGAGAAGGTGGTGCGGCGAACGGGCGGGGAGTTGGTCAAGGTCGAAGGCGACAGCCTCCTCCTGCGCTACGACGACGCCAACGCCGCCGTTCGGAGCGTGCTCGAGCTCGACGACGCCCTCCAGGCCTACAACCGCGGCCGCCCCGAGAACGAGCAGGTCCATTTCAGCTACGGCGTCGGCTACGGCGACGTCCTCGACACCGACCAAGACATGTTCGGGCTGGAGGTGAACCTGGCCTCGAAGATCGGCGAAGACCTGGCCGAGCCGGGGGAAGCCCTCCTCACCGCCTCCGCCTCCGCCGCCCTGGAGCCGGGTCTGCTGCGGCGCGTCGTGCCGCACCGCATCATCACCTTCGGCCCGCAGGCCATTCCCATCTCGCGCCTCAAGCTGCGCGGCCGCGCGTATCGGGGCAAGGTCAGGCGCAACCCGCCGAAGTGAATGGGTGACCTCGCCGGCAACCCGGCCGCCGTCCCCTGGATCGTGCTCCGCACCGTCGTCGTCTACTTCGTCATCCTGGTGGGCTTCCGCCTCTCTGGAAAGAGAGAGGTGGGCCAGCTCGCCCCCTACGACTTCGCGCTCATCCTGCTCATCGCCAACGCCGTGCAGAACGCGATGGTGGGTCCGGACACCTCGCTGCTGGGCGGACTCGTCGCGGCGGTGGTGCTTCTCGTCCTCAACTACCTGCTCGGCCTGGCCGCCGCGCGCAACCGGAAGGTCGAGAAGCTGCTGCGCGGCAAGGCGCACGTCCTGGTCCTGCGGGGCAACGTGCACCCGGACGCGCTCGGCTCCGAGCACGTGACGCACGAAGACCTCCTGCAGGCACTGCGCGCGCATGGCTGCTGCACGATCGCGGACTGCCGGCTGGCCGTGCTCGAGGTGGATGGGTCCATCTCCGTGGTGCCGGAGCCGACGCCAGGGGCAAGGTAGACGGCATGACGGAGAGGACCCCTCGCGCCCCCATCGGTGTCCAAGCCCTCAGGAGGAGGGTGCATGGGATTCGACCTCTGGCAGGCGATGGGTGTGTCTCGGGCGGTGGGGATCGGCGTCGCCCTCGGGGGCCTCGTCGTGGCCGCGCTGCTCGCGGTCGGCATCGCCCTTCGGCGCGGGAAGTCGCCGATCGTGCGCATGGGCCTCGGCGAGGATCGCTGATCTCCTCACGGAACCCCGCCGCCCCCACTCTCGTCTGAAGAGACGTGGAGCTGACCCCTGCCGACGCCGTGGCCGTCCTCGGGCGCACGCCGGCCACGCTGCAGGCGATGCTGGGAGACCTGGCCGATTCCTGGCTGCTGGCCAACGAAGGCCCCGACACGTTCAGTCCCCGCGACGTGATCGGACACCTGATCCACGGCGAGGAGACGGACTGGGTGCCGCGGATGAAGATCATCCTCGAGCACGGCGAGGCGGTGCCCTTCACGCCGTTCGACCGCTTCGCCTTCCGCACGGCGTCCGTCGGGCACTCCACGAGCGCGTTGCTCGAGCGCTTCGCGGCGTTGCGCCGCGAGAGCCTGCGCGCGGTCGGCGCCCTGACCCTCGACGGCGCCGCCCTGGCGCGCACGGGAACGCATCCGGGGCTGGGCCGGGTGACGCTCGGCCAGCTCCTGGCCGCCTGGGTCGTCCACGATCTGGGCCACGTCAAGCAGGTCGCGCGCGTCATGGCGGGCCAGTATCGCGAGGCCGTCGGACCCTGGCGGGAATACCTGACGATCCTGGATCGGCCGTAAGCTCGAACGATGAAGAAAGGCCCGTCTCCGCAGCGCCCCATCGTCGTCAAGCGTCTCGATCATCCGGATGAGGAACGACGATTCGAAAAGGGTCTCTTCCGACTCGTCACCCTGGGCGGGATGGAGCTGGGACGGGCCGAGTACCAGCCCGGCTGGCACTGGTCGAAGCACGTCGGCCCCATCGCGGGCACGAAGAGCTGCGAGGTCGAGCACATCGGGCTCGTCCTCTCCGGACGGGCCGCGGTCAAGATGGACGACGGCGAGGAGATGGTCCTGGGTCCGGGCGACGTCTTCTACGTGCCGCCCGGCCACGACAGCTGGGTCGTGGGCCAAGAGCCCTACGTGTCGCTGCACCTGCACGGCGCCTCCGGCTACGCGGCGAAGCACGCGAAGCCGCGCCGCCGGCGCCCTTGACGGCGCGCGGACAATACTGGCCTCGACCACAAGGAGGCGTCATGAGATTCGATCCCAGAGTCGGGCGTGGCCGGATGAGGGTCGCCCTCGGCCTCGCCGTCGCATTCCTCGCCGCGGTCTCGGCGCGGGCGGCCGGGCCCGACGAGGCCGCCGTCCTCGCCGCGCAGAAGGAGCGGGTGCAGGCCATGGTGCGCAGCGATCTCGAGGCGCTGGGGCGCCTGCTGCCCGACGACCTCACCTACACCCATGCCAGCGGCGTCGCGGATACGAAGGCGAGCCTGCTCGCCTCGATCGCGGCGGGCAAGCTGAAGTACAAGGCGTTCGACCCCGGCCAGCCGCGGGTCCGCATCTACGGCAACACCGCCGTCCTGACCGGCACGGCCACGGTGCAGGTCGACTCCGCGACGATCGGACCCGCGCCCTTCCAGATCCTGTTCACGGACGTGTACGTGAAGAAGGGAGACGGCCGCTGGCAGGCCGTGGCCTGGCAGTCGACCCGGCCGCCCGCGCCTCCGAGCCCGGCCCCATGAGCGATCCGAGAGATGTGACCGCGCGCATCGCCCTTGACGTGATCGCGATCCTGGAGTCCGATCTCCCGAAGCTCCGCGCGCTCGACGAGGAGCACGCGAGCGCGCCGCGCGCGCCCGGCAAGTGGTCCCCCAAGCAGGTGATCGGCCACCTCATCGATTCGGCCTTCAACAACGAGCAGCGTTTCGTGCGCGCGCAGCTCGGTCCATCCCTGTCGTTCCCCGGCTACGCCCAGGATGCCTGGGTCGCCACCCAGGCCTACGGGGAGCGCTCGTGGGCGGACGTGCTGGCGCTCTGGAGCGAGGTCAACCGCCACCTCGCCCACGTCATCGCGCACATCGAGCCCCGGGCCCTCGGCACGCCCTGCACGATCGGTGAAGGCGCCCCGGTCACGCTGCGGTTCGTGGCCGAGGATTACGTGCGCCACCTCCACCATCATCTGGCGCAGGTCTTGCCGCAAGCGGCCACCAGCGGGGTGAGTGGCTGAACCCGGAGGCGGCCGCGGGCAAGACACATCTACCGTACGCCTGAGCGGCGACGCGCCCGGGTCGTGGCCTAGAATGTCGAAAAGGAGAGTGACCCCCATGCGCCTCGGCCTCCCGGTCGCCGTGATCGCCTCTTCGATTGCCGTCGCCTCCGCCCAGTCGCCGGCGCCCTCGCCTTCCCCGGCCCCCGCGACCGCTCCCGCCGCGGCCCCGTCCGGCGCGGCTCCGCCCTACGCCGCCGAGAACGAGAAGTACCTGACCGCGCTGCAGGCGTCCATCAAGGGCAAGGAGGACCTGCCCGCGAAGGAGGTCTTCAAGAACCTCAAGACCCTGGGTGACGTCCCCGCCACGAGGCTCCTGCGCACGATGCAGGCCTTCACGCGGTCGCTGGGGACGAAGTGCACGCACTGTCACGTGGCGGACCAATGGGACAGCGAGGACAAGGAAGAGAAGCAGGTGACGCGAGACATGATGGCAATGACGCGCGCCATCAACGAGGACTACCTGAAGAAGATCAAGGCGCTGGAGGACGACAAGCCGACCGTGAACTGCTTCCTGTGCCATCGCGGCCACGCGCATGCGGGCGAAGAGCTGCGGCCACCCGCGAGCCCGGCGCCGGCGCGCTAGGAACCATGAGGGTCGTTTCGAGACTGCTCCTGCTGGCGATGGCGGTCACGGCGGCCGAGAACGCCTGCCGCGGTTCCGCCGGCGACGTGCCCGCGGGCCGCTGGGGCGGGCGCAATGCCGAGCTGGTGGTGACTTCGGCCGGCGCCAGCGCCCGCTTCAAATGCGGGGCGACGGGACTGATCGGCCAGCAACTGCGACTCCAGGCCGGCTCATCGTTCGACGTGCCCGGCAGCTTCGTGACGCCCGTGCTCGACGCCGGCGTGCAGCCGGCGCGCTACGCGGGCTCCGTGTCGGGCTCGGACATGACCCTGGCCCTTTCGGTTTCGGGGCAGCCGGCGGGCACGTTCCAGCTCCGGCGGGGCGCGGACCCGGCCTTCGACGTCTGTAATTTCTGAGCGCCCGCGTCCCGACGCTACGCGATCGTCTCCTCGGGACCTGGGCCCTGGTCGCGATGGAAGGCCGGCGCGCCTCGGGGACCGTCTTCCATCCGTGGGGGACGGACGTGTGCGGTCGCCTCACCTACGACGGCGCCGGCCACGCCGCGCTGCAGATCGCGAAGGGCGGTCGCCTGCGGTTCGCGTCGGACGACCTCGAGGCGGGCACTCCCGAGGAACTGCGGCGCGCCTGGGACGGCTATCACGCGTGGTTCGGACGCTTCACGGTGAGCGCGGACGAGCAGTTCGTGACCCACCATATCGAGGCGAGCCTGTTCCCGAACTGGGCGGCCGTGGAACAGACGCGGCTGGTCGCGCTGGGCGAGGACGAGCTCGTCCTCCGCTCGATGCCGTTGCCCTACGGCGGCGAGCCGGTGGAGTTCCAGACGCGATGGGTTCGCTCGCGCGCGACGGAGACGCCTTGAGCGAGCACGACGAGCGCCTGGCCGAGCTTCGCCGGACGAAAGCGGCGCGCCAGGGCGACTTCCTCGTCTACGTCGTCGGCCGCCCGCTGATGTTCGTCGCCTGGATGCTGGTCTTCTGGGGAACCGCGGTCGCGCTCGACGCGGTCTACGTCCTGGCCACGCGGGGGCCGTCGGCCTTGAAGGCGGCCCTTGCCCCGCGCACTCCGCTCGATGTCGCCAATGCCGCGCTGGCCGTGATCGCACTCCTGGTCTGGATCGCGGTCCTGGTCGTCCGCCGCCGGTCGCGGCACCGGGCCTGATCGCTGGACGGCGGGTCTATACTCCCGCCATGCCTGACACATCCCGTCCCACGACCCGTGACCTCGTTCTCGTCCCCGCGATCATCACGCTCGCCGTCACCGCCCTCCGCCTCGTGGGCGAGCTGCAGCACTGGTCGCCGACGCTGTTCAGCCGCGCGGGCGGTGGCGGAGGCGCCCTTGTCGGCATCTCCTGGCTGCCGTTCGTGTTCGGCGTCTACTTCGCCGTGCGCCTGGCTCGCGCGGGCGAGGGGCCGGCGAGCAAGGGCAAGGCCATCGGCTTCACCGTCCTCGGCCTCGCCCTGGCACCGCTCACCCTGTTCATCGCGAGCAAGATGGGCGCCTCGCAGATCGGGCTCATCGTGACCGCCTGCTTCGCCTTCCTCGTGGCCGGCGTGATCGCGGCACGGGGATGGACGGAGCTCGGATGGACGCTCTTCATCTATGC
>WNFM01259620.1_pt3 | contig 13810 bp, 10 predicted proteins | sample 5400271 | NCBI WGS metagenome assembly WNFM01 (sample SAMN13153352, study PRJNA577476) | soil metagenome | isolation source: 60 cm saprolite on Douglas fir-dominated hillslope | place: USA:California | collected 2013-09-17 | reverse complement strand
CAACGCCCTGCCCCCGGACATCCTGCGACACCACCATCCGGATTTCACCGACATGCGGCGACCAGGAATGCGGGTCACGCACCAGCGTGCCGCAGCCCACCACCTGGCCGTCCCTCACCGCCAGCAGGCTCATGATCGCGCCGCGCTCGATCTCATTGATCCAGGCCGATAGCACCTTCGGCTGGCTGATATTGCGCGGCAGGAACAGCAGATCATGGGTCGGCAGTTTTTGCGCGAAATCGAGCACGGCGGCTTCGTCCGCCCGGGACATCAGGCGGAATTCGATGTCGCCGGCATCTAGCTTGGCGTGCCGCGGATAGGAGCGTGTTTCCGTCATGTCGATCTTCCACCTAGCCAGGAATCCAGTTTCGGCCACAGCCGTTTGATCGCGTTGGCGCCGGCGACGAGGCTGACGTGACCGCCCTTCAGCATCACCTCTTGCTTGTCGGTCGAGCCGATCTTCTGAATCAGCGGCTTGGCGGCGTCATAGGGCACGATGTGATCGTGCTCGGCGACCGCATGCAGGATCGGCACCTTGATCTTCGAGATATCCGCCGCGCGCCCGCCGACCGACATGGTGTCGTTGTAGAGCTTGTTGTCCCACATCAGGTCCTTGGTGATGGTACGAAAATATTCGCCGGCCAGCGGCAGCGTATCGGTCGCCCAGCGGTCGAACATCCGGAACGATTTGACGAACTCGTCATTCCAGATGTTTTCCCACAACTGCACTTGACCAGCGGCGCGCGACGCCGGCCGCAGCATCTCGAACGAGGAAAGGATCATTTCCGGCGGCACATTGCCGACGCTATCGACGAGATGGTCGACATCAAAGTAGCGCCGATCGGAAAAATTCTGGAACAGCTTCATCTCGCGGAAATCGATCGGCGTCGTAAAACAGATCAGATTCTTCATCGGCCCGTCGTTGAAGATCGAACCGTAGAGCAGCGACAGCACGCCGCCAAAGCAATAGCCGATCACGGTGATGTCGGTCTCGCCGGTATCCTGTTGCACGCGGCGGACGCAATCCGGAATGAAGTCGAGGACGTAATCCTCCATCCGTAGGCGCTTCTCTTCTGGCTTCGGCGCGGTCCAGTCCAGCATGTAGACGTCGTAGCCGCGTTTCAAGAGAAACTCGATAAAGCTCTGGCCGGGCACCAGATCGAGGATATAGCCGCGGTTGGTGGTCGCCATCACGATCAGGATCGGCACGCGGTAGATTTCGTCCGCGACCGGCCGGTAGTGATAGAGGTTCATCGTGCCGCGGACATGCAGGATATCCTTCGGCGTCGATCCCAACGAGGGACCTGAGGAAGAAAAATATTCGACGCCCTTGATGCTGCGCCGGATCGCGCGCTGCACCTCGGCCTGAATCCGGTCCGGGATGTCAGCCAGATCGAGGCCGGCGAGATCCAAGCCAGCGGTCGCGTTCATTTGTGCTCTCCGCCCAAAGACGGCGGCCGTTTGGTGCGCGGCGGTTTTGGCGCGCCGCCCTCCGGCGCAGCGGAACTGCCGTGCGCTTGATGCAAGAGCGCCTTGATCTCGTTCAATTGCCCTTCGATCGATTGCAGCCGCTCGGCCATACTGACCATCTGCGCCCGGCTCGGCAGGTTCATGGTAAGGAGATATTTCTCCATGAGATCGCCGAGCTGCTTTTGCGCGCCCGCGCTGACGCCACCGACCTGATTCATCGCCTTGCTGAATTGCGGCGATTCCATCGCACGATTGGCGAAGGCGTTGAATCCCTTCTCCATCTCGCCGATCATGGTTTGCCAGATCGCAATGGGATCGTTGCCCTTGTTTGCCATGGCGCCCTCCAGCGTGTGACGACGGTTTTTTTACGCTCCGCCTGTTTTTCGCCATACCACACCGTTGCGATGGGGCGGTCAACCTCGCAGACCATCGATTTGTCAGTCCGCAACCCTTCTGCGGCGCGAAAAACCGTGGCATAGAGTTCCCTGTGCGCTTGCTACTCGAGGACAGCCAAGGTGAGTTCGTCAGCCCATCAGCCACCGCAGATCGCCCACGCCAACGGCATCGACATCTGTTACGAGATTTTTGGCGACGCCAATGCCGAGCCGATGCTGCTGATCATGGGTCTCGGCGCCCAGATGATCCATTGGGACGACGAATTCTGCGCCCAGCTCGCGGCGCTCGGATTTCGCGTCATCCGGTTCGACAATCGCGACATCGGCAAATCCAGCAAGTTTTCGGGCGGCAAGCGCTTGACCGCGCTCGAACTGCTCAAGCAGCGGTTCCTGAAGATCCCGGTCGCCGCGCCCTACAGACTGCTCGACATGGCGAAGGATGTGACGGGGCTGATGGATGCGCTCGGCATCAAGACGGCGCATCTGGTCGGCGCTTCGATGGGCGGCATGATCGCCCAGGAAGTCGCGATCTCGTTTCCGGAGCGCCTGCGCTCGCTGACCTCGATCATGTCGACCACGGGCAATCCAAAAGTGCCGCCGCCGACCCGCGAGGCCTCCGCCGTGCTGATGGCGCCGCCGCCGGCGACGCGGGACGAATACATCGCCCGCTTCGCGCAGACCTGGAAGGTGCTGCGCGTCGGCAGTTTTCCGCAAGACGAAGCGCTCGATCGCGCCCGGGCCGAGCGCACCTATGAGCGCGGACTTAATCCCGCAGGCGTCGGACGGCAGCTCCGCGCGATCCTGGCGTCAGGCAGCCGCAAGGAACGGCTGCGATCTGTGAAGGCGCCGACGCTGGTGATTCACGGCACCATCGATCCGCTGGTGCGCCCCGAAGGCGGCAAGGACACCGCGGCCTCGATCCCTGGCGCCAAGCTTTTGATGGTCGAAGGCATGGGCCACGCGCTGCCGATCCCGATGTGGCCGCAGATTATCGATGCGATCGACAAGCATGCGCATGGCGCGGCGGCGAAGGCGGCGTAAGCGGATACAAATAACTCGTCGTCCCTGCGAAAGCAGGACCCATAGCCACCACCTTGAGTTATTGAGCGAAGCTGGAGCCGCAGCCGGGCGTAACAACAAACATCGGTGGTTAGGGGTCCCTGCTTTCGCAGGGACGACAAGTTGAGAGATAGCGTCAGCCGCCCGCCCACACATCCAGCACGTAGCGATTTTGGGTGCCCATATCCTCGACCCAGCGTAGCCCCGCATCCGCATCCACGCCCTTGCGTTCGCGATAGATCGCGACCAGGGCGGCCTTGACGTCCGGCTCCATCTTGCCGCCGTCGCCGCAGACATAAATGATCGCGCCGTTTTCGATCAGGCTCCAGACGCGTTCCTTTTGCGCCGTGACCAAATCCTGCACATAGGTTTTTGGACCTTCGGCGCGCGAGAACGCGGTGTGCAGTTCGGTGATGCCGTCAGAGGCGAATGCTTTCAACTCGTCGGCGTAGAGAAAATCCTGATCGGGATGACGGCAGCCGAAAAACAGCATCGCCGGGCCGAGGTTTTTGCCGTGCGCTTTTCGCGCGGCGCGCTCCTGCTGAAAACCGCGAAATGGCGCCAGACCCGTGCCGGGGCCGATCATGATGAGGGGCACGGACGCGTCATCGGGCAATCGGAAGCCGGCCTTGGTTTCGCGCACCGTGGCGTGGATGGTCTCGCCGGCGCGGCGGCCGGCGAGGTAATTCGAGCAGATGCCCTTGTAGATGCCGCGTCCGGAACCGGCGGGACCTTCGACCACCGCGACGGTGACGCTGCAGCGCGCGGGATCGCCCGAGGGCGAGGACGAGATTGAATAATAACGCGGCGCCAACAGCGACAGCATTTCCAGATAGGCGTGGAACGGCAATTCGCAGGCCGGATGTTCCTCCAGCAGATCGAACACCGATTTGCGTTTTGCGAGGATGTCCGAGCGATAATGTTCCGACGAAGCGGTATCGTCGCCGACATAGGCCAATAGTTTCGGTTTTGTCACCGGGCAGCGGGTATTTTCCGACATGATCTGGATTTGCTTGCGGGTCGCGACCTGCTGCAATTCGACGAACTCCGAGAGCAACCGCCCGACCGACACGGTGTCAGCGACCGGCAATTGCGCGCGGCGGCCTTCGGCGACCTGCAAGCGGATCTGATCGGCGGGCAAAAATCCAAACCGGCGTGCGACGGAATCCACCAGCGCCGGATCGTTGCGCGGCACGACGCTGAGGTGATCGCCGACGCGATAGGTGACATCGGGTGGCAGCTTCACCTCGATATGCCGGGTCGACCGGTCGGAAGGATTTTTGCCAGCCTTGTTCTGCAGTTCGGCGTTGACCAGCACCTTCATCGGCGAAACGCCGCCAAGCGCCACGACCGCATTCACCGCTGATGGCGCGACCGGCTCGATCTTGTAAAGCGGCTCGTCGTTGGCGCTGCGGCTAAAACTCGAGTCGACACCAAACTCCTTCACCGCGTGAGGTGCTGCCTTGGCAAACCACTCCTCGAACTGACCATCGAGATCGCTGCGGGCATCGCCCTCCCCGCGCGCGTAGACGCTGCGCCCGCCGTGCGCCGCCAACTGCTCGTCGATCAAGCGCGGGATCGATTGATAGGTCGCGGCCCAATCGCTGTTGCCGCAGCCGAAGACGATATAGCGCACCTTTGCAAATGCATCTTTCGGCAGGTCACCACTTAGCCATTTGACGAATTGCGAGGCGTTGTCGGGCGGGGCGCCGTTGTACGACGCGCAGAAAATCAAGACGCCGCCCTGCTCCGGCAATTTGCCGACGAAATCGTCGAGCGGCGCAAGTTTGGTCGCAAAACCATTGACCTCGGCGAGATCGGCGACGCGTGTTGCAAGTTCTTCGGCCGTACCAAGGTTCGATCCGTAAAGCACCAGCAGCGGCGTGTTGTGGCCCGGACGCGTCCGCGCGCGCGGCGCTGCCGCACCGGTCGATGCAGCCGACGTCGCCGTGCTCCGGCCGGCGTAAGCGCCGCGCTCCTTGTCGGTGCGCGGCCGCACCTTGATCTTGAATCCATCAGGCTTGATGGTCAGCGTCTCCTTCAGGTGCATCTGATAGCGGTTGACGTCGATCAGCCTAAACCGCTGCAGGATCATGCCGACCGCAAGCGCCGCCTCATGCATCGCAAAGCCGCGGCCGATGCAGGCGCGCTGGCCGTTGCCGAACGGCTTCCAGGCATTGACCGGACGCGCGGCTTCCGCCCCCTTGCTGAAATTTTCCGGGTCGAACGCGTCGGGATTAGGCCCCCACACGCTGGGGTCACGATGCAGCGCCAGCACCAATACGGTGACAAACGTGTTTTTCTTCAGTTTGTATTTGCCGCCGATGGTCTCGTCTTTCAGCGGCGAAATGCCATAGGCCGGCGCTGGCGGCCACAACCGCAGCGCCTCTTTCAGGATCTGCGTGATGTAGCTGAGCTGCGTCACCTGCGCATAGGTCGGCTTTGCCGCGAGATCGGGCCCCAGCACCCGGTCGACTTCCTCATAAGCTTTCTTGAGGATTTCGGGATGTTTTAGCAGCGCATAGAGCGTGCACGACAAGAGCCCGCTGGTGGTCTCATGCCCCGCGATCAGGAAGGTGTTGATCTGGTAGCGGATGTTGACGTCATCGAGCTGTTCGCCGGTGGCGCGGTCGACGCCGGTCATCATGGCGCCGAGCATGTCTTTCTTTTCCGCGGCGGCATCAGTGTTCTTGCGGCGTTCGGCGACGATCTCGTCGACCATCTTGTTCATGAAGTCGACGTCGGCTGAGAGATCGCGCCGTCGCTTCTGCATCCACCAATTTTCCAGCGGCAAGCCGCGGATCATCATGATGGTTTCGAGCGAGCGCACCAGCGAGGCGACGAAAGGGTGATAGTCGCGCCGGTAGAACGAATTGAAGCGGTAATCGAAGCCGCACAGCCCGATCGTGTCGAGCGTCAGCGCGGTCATGTCGTGGACGACGTCGATCTCATCGTCGGCGTTCAGCCGTTCCCACTTCTTCACCAGCTGCTCGGCGATATCGACCATGCTCGGGTGATAGGATTGCATGGCGCGGTTGCCGAATGGCTGCAGCAAAATGTTATGCGCCTTGCTCCAGTTCGGCTCTGACGTGTCGGCGGTGAACAGGCCGTCGCCGGCAACCGCGCGCACCCGACGCAGCGGGCCGCGCACGGCCTTGTCGAAGCGCTTTTCATCGCTGAGCTCGTCGACGAGGTCATGGCCGGAGACGATGACGAGCGGCGCGCCCATCATGTCGAGCCAGAAGATCGGGCCAAGTTCTTTGGCCAGCCGTGCCAGATTTTGCACCGGCGCGCTCGAGTCCAGCGACAGCATGTTGCCGACCACCGGTTTTGTCGGCGGATGCGGGATCGGACTCAGTCGGTTGGTCGACGCCATTGCTTGATTGTCCCCGCCTTCTCATTAGTCTTAGTCCGTCATTGCGAGGAGCACTTGCGACGAAGCAATCCACGCTTTGTTGCGCGGCACGATGGATTGCTTCGTCGCTGCGCTCCTCGCAATGACGGGACTTATTCGAGCGCTCACCCGAATCGCCTTCTACGCCATTCGATCAGCTTGGCGCTGACCTCGTCCGGCTTTTCCTGCTGCGTCCAGTGGCCGCTGTCCCGCACCAGATATTTCTCGAGATCGGGGATGAGTTTCTCCATGCCGTCGGCCGAGGATGGCGGGAGCACGCGGTCGTTCTCGGCCATGATCATCATCGACGGCACCCGCACCGTATGATCGAGGCCCTCCGAGCGCTGCCAGTTGCGCGACATGTTGCGATACCAGTTGATGCCGCCGGTAAAACCGGATTTTGTGAAGGTATCGACGAAGACCTGCTTTTCCTCGGGCGAAAGAATCGGCGTGCGCGGATCATGTTTGGCGTCGTAGTTCGCGATCATTTGCGGAAAGGCCAGATTGAGCCTGGGCGACGCGCCGACACCCGCGACCGGCTGTTCCGCTGGCGCCGTGTCGGCCTGCGGCACGGGCTTGCGCATAAAAGCGTCAAAAGTCTGCGCGACCCGGCTGTTGAATATCTTGTCGACGCTACGCGCGGGATCCTGAAACTGCACGATATACATGTGCTCGCCGAACCGCTTGCGCAGCAGTTCGATCGGATCGGCCCATGCGCGATTGGTGTGCGGGGTGTTGACGCCAACGACACCGGCGACGCGGTCGATATGCCGGAGCGGCATCTGCCAGACGACAAAACCGCCCCAGTCATGGCCGACGAAGACCGCCTTGTCGATTTTGAGATGGTCGAGCAGGCCGACGAGATCGCCGGTCAGATGCTCGATGTCATAAGCCTCGACCGGCTCGGGCCGGTCGGTCGCGCCATAGCCACGCTGATCCGGCGCGATCACCCGAATGCCGGCTTCAGCCAGCGCCTTGATCTGGTGGCGCCACGAAAACGCGATTTCGGGCCAGCCGTGGCAGAGGATGACCGGCGGCTTATCCGTCTTCGGGCCGGCCTCGTAATAGCCCATGCGAATTCCGTTGGTCTGCGCGAATTGCAGCGGCGGCATTTCTATCATCGTGTACCCCTTGCTCTAGCTCGCCACGCTCCTGAGATCGGCGGCCGGTGGCGCGAACGCGGCTTCGAGGGCTGCGAATTCACCGGGCAGGATGTCGCAGAGTACCTGGACATGGGGAATGATATTGGCGCCGGAAATGAAGCCAAAATCCAGCTGATCGCGATAGCTCTGCACGGTGATGTTGAGCGCGAGCCCATGGGTCGAGATCGATACCGGGAAGATATGCAACAGTTCCGCGCCTGCCGCATACAACGTCTGGCGCGGCCCGGGCACGTTGGACACCGTGATATTCGCCGCCGGCGGCAGCACATCCGACAGGTTGGAGCGGCTGTACAGCAGCGCCAGGATCTGCACTAATATCGGCGCACCCAGCATCGACACGTTGGACATCTGCGGCATCAGGGCGCGCAGCGGATGCGACATCTCCTTGGATTTTGTCGACTGCGCGATGATCGTTTCCAGCCGGGCCTTGGGATCGTCGATGTTGGTCGCGATCGAGCAGATCATGCCGAACACCTGGTTGTTGGCGTCGGTGTTGCCCTCCTCGCGCAGCGAGATCGGCACCGCGGCCGTCATCGATTTCGCCGGCAACGCACCGCGCTCCTTCAGATAGCGCCGGACCACGCCGCTCGACACCGCCAATACCACGTCGTTCAGCTTGCCGCCGGCCTGTTTTGCAAGCGCCTTGGCACGCGAAAGCGAAATCGACACGCCCGCAAAGCTGCGTTCCGATGAGATCGATTTGTTCAGGATCGTCGGCGGCGACATCATGCTGGCGATGCTGTCGCGTGATCTCGGATCGGAAATCTTGCCAATCACGTCGGAAACGCTTTTCAGCATCGTCGGAATGCTGCCGGCGAACTTCACCGCGGATTCGATCTGGAACATGGCGTTGTCAAACAGGATCGATCCGAGATCGCTCTTTCCCGAACGCGGCAGTTCAATGCTCTTGGCGGCGGCCGAGGCATCGAACGGCTGGGTCCAGAGTTGCTGATAGGAATCGACGAGATTGGCGGCGATGTCGCGCGGCTCCTGCCCGACCTTGCCCCGCGCCGTCGGGGGCTCGATCTTCCGTGGAATCGGCGTCAAATCGTAGATCATGTTGGTCAGCGCAGCTCCGGCGCCGCCGTCGATGCAGGCATGATGCATCTTGGAATAAAGCCCGATCTCGTTGTCCTTCATGCCTTCGAATACGTAAAACTCCCACAGCGGACGGGCGCGATTGAGAAGTTTGGCGTGCATCCAGCCGACGATGCGCTCCAGCGTGGCGCGGTCGTACGGCGCCGGAAGGCTGCCGCGGAAAATATGACGGTCGATATCGAACTGGTCGTCCTCGACCCAGGAGGGATGATCGATGTCGAGCGGCGCTTTCTCCAGCCGCGCTTTGAGGATCGGCGCGATGTGCAGCCGCGAGGCGATCATCGCCTTGAAATCCTCAAAGAAGGAGCCCTGGTAATCCTCCGGCAGTCGGAAGATCGCCATGCTCCCGACATGCATCGGCATTTCCGGCGTTTCCAGGTACAGAAACGACGCGTCCATCGAGGACAGCTTCTTGGCGTCACTCATATTTTCCTCCCGAAGAGAGCTTTCCTCCCGAAGCGATCGCGCGGCGCCTTGATAGCGCTTCTCGCGTTTAGACCATCCCTATTGCGGGACGGTATTCACGATTGTGCATTTTCCGGAGGCGCATATGCAATGGCAAACGGGCCTGATCGGTCAAATTGCCTGAATTCGCCCTCGGCCTGCGCCAAGCGATCCGCCACCGCCCATAAGGCTGCCGGGTTGACGCCGAGCCCGACATGGCTGGCAAGGTGCACCTCGATATTTTCCGCCGTTGCGGAAGGGCGCAGCAGGCAGGTTCGCCAGTTCACGATGCCGTCGGTGCGCGAGTGGATCGACGTGGTGGGAACCGGCAGATCGCCGGCAATCGCGGTTCGAAGCTCGGAATTGTCCTCGACCGTTTCGCCCGACAGCGCCTCGTAAAGCCGCGTCGCGTTGGTCGCTCGCACGTCGTTTGCGAATGGGCTTCCCAGTGTGACGACATATCGCACCATGGAGGGCTCCTGCAGGGCCAGATCGCGTGCATAGACGCCACCCAGGCTCCAGCCGACGACACTGACCTTGCGGCCGGTGGCGTTGTGGATCTCGGCAAGCCGGTCCCGCAGCGCAGCGCGCATCCGCGAGAAGCCGCCGATGTTGCGGCCCATTTTCCATGCGTAGGTGTCGTATCCGAGTTCTTTCAAATACCGCCGCATCGGCGCCATCGACACATCGCTGGCGAGGAACCCCGGCAACGTCAGCACCGGATGACCGTCACCCTTCGGCGCGCGCATCAGCAGCGGCGAAAACAACACACTGGCGTTGAACTCGAAGATCCCCCTTGCCTCCGCCAGCAACAGGCCGAGGCCCGGCGGCCGAAGCCGGCCGTCGCCCTGTGATTGGTTTCGATCAGCCGGCGCCATTATTTCTTGTCGCCGGATTTTCTGTCACTGCTGCGCGAACCGCCCAAGCCCGCCATGGTCACGAACATGTCCTGGAACCGCTCGGCGATCTTCGGATCGAAGGTGAACCAGCTCTGCATCAGCGCTTCCGGAGAGACCTTTTCGATATTGCTCATCATCTGGTGCTGGAGCCTGTCCATCACAGCGGTCTGCATCGGCTGCAGATCCGGAAGGCCGAAAAACTGCCGGGCTTCCTGGGGCGTGCAATCTATTTCAACATTTACCTTCATGTCCGGCTCCTGATCGCATTTTGACGGATCGTTGGCAGTATCGCCGCGAGAGACCATACGAAGCAAGCGATCTGACCGGGCGAGGCTCCGCCTTGCGCCCTCGTTTGGCGGATATGGTCAAGCAAAACGCTCTACCGCAAAAGGGCTGGGATCGGCCAACGGCGTCTCGCCGGTCATCATTTCCGCCAGCAGACGGCCGGTCACTGGTCCCAGCGTCAGGCCGTGATGGTGGTGTCCGAAATCGAACCACAGCCCTGAATGGCGAGGCGCCTTGCCGATCACCGGCAGCATATCGGGCAGGCACGGCCGCGCGCCCTTCCAGGGCTTTGCATCGACCGGCTCTCCCAGCGGAAACAGCGCGTGCGCGTGCGGCAGCGCGTTTTGCAGCTGGATCGGCGTCGGCGGCGCGTCGCGGCGGGCAAACTCGACGCCTGTTGCGAGGCGAATGCCGCGGTTCATCGGCGCCAGCACGTAGCCCAAATCCGAATCGAGCACGGGATGATTGAGCACGGCATTGCCGCGCGGCTTGAGGTGCAGATGGTAACCGCGCTTGACGTTGAACGGGATCGAATATCCGAGCCGACCGAACACCAGATCGGACCACGGTCCGAGCGCCACCACGGCCTCGCGTGCGCTGACCTTGCCCTCTGATGTGGCGACCCGCCATCGCCCGCCGACGTCCTGTTCGAGGGTTTGCGCATCTGCGACCACAAAGCGTCCCCCCTTGCGCTGGAACAGCGCCGCATAGGCTTTGGCCAGCCCGCCCGGATCGAGCACGAAGCCAGGCTCGGTGAAATGGACCGCGCCGGCGAATTCGCCGCTGAGGTGAGGCTCGCGCTGCTTGATCGCCCTGTCGTCGAGAATTTCGCCTTCAACCCCGTATTGCTTCGCCCGCTCGAAATCCCGCACGGCCTTGGCGAGCGTTGCATCCCGCCGATACATCTTGATCCAGCCGCTCCGCCGCAACAATTCCGGGACGCCTGCTTCAGCGATCAGCGCCTCGTGCTCGATCAGGCTGCGTCGGATCAGCGGCATGACCGACATCGCACCGCGATGCGCCCGGTCCGGCGCAGAGGCGAGATAGTAGCGTAGCAGAAATGGCAGGAAGGCCGGCAGATCGGAGAACTGGTAGCGCACTTGCGGGGCGCGGTTCATCGCGTAGCGGAGGATCTCTCCAAAATCCCGCGGAAACATGTAAGGGAAGACGGACGCGGATTCGATCATTCCGGCATTACCATAGCTCGTCTCGTCACCGGCGCGTTCGTGCTTGTCGACCAGGATGACGTCCCGTCCCCGCTGCTGCAAATGGAGCGCCGCGCCGACGCCGACCATGCCTGCTCCCAATACGAGAACGTCGGCCTTGAGTTCCGCCATCCGGCACTCCGAAAGTTGAATGTTACGCGCTTGCGCTCGCTGCTTAGACTAAAGCTAGTTATTGCGCCATCGTCGCGCAAACCGGCCCGGCTTTTAAGGAAATCGCGCTTGCGCGGCGGCCAAACTCTGGCAACATGGATCGGCCGGTCCATCGATATTGCAGAAGTTAACAGTGCGCCATAGCGGAGATCGTGAACAAATGTCGGTACGCCAAACTTTGCTCGCAGCGACCATCGTCTCAATCGTCGCTTTTGCGATGTCGCCGGCATCAAGCCAGACCCTGCGCTATGCCAACCAGGGCAACCTCAATTCGCTCGACCCCTATACGCTCAACGAAACCACCACGCATGCGCATCTCGGACAGATTTACGAAGGCCTGATCACGCGCGACAAGGACCTGAAGATCATCCCCGCGCTTGCGGAAAGCTGGGAAACGCCGGAGCCCACTCGGTGGCGATTCCACCTTCGCAAAGGCGTCAAATTCCAGAACGGCGACCCCTTCACCGCCGACGACGTCGTGTTCTCGGCGGACCGCGTTCGTGCCAAAGGCTCGAACCTGCAGACCTACGTTCCCGCCGATGCCAAGGTCGTCAAGGTCGATGACTACACCGTGGATTTCCTCCTGAGCTCGCCCAATCCCATCCTGAACTCGCAATGGGCGACCTGGTACATCATGGACAAGAAATGGTGCGAGGAAAACAACGCGGTGGCCCCAACGCCTGTGGCGGCGACCACGCCGAGCTATGCGTCGCTGCACGCCAACGGCACCGGACCCTTCAGCGTCGAGAGCCATCAGCCTGGCGTGAAAACCGTGTTCAAGGCCAATCCGAACTGGTGGCGCAAGCCCGAGCACAATCTCAAGGAGATCATCTTTACGCCGATCGCCTCCGACGCCACGCGCGTTGCGGCTCTGCTTTCGGGCGAAGTTGACATCATCGAACCGGTTCCGATCCAGGATATTTCGCGCGTCGATTCGAGTCCGAACGCGCAGGTGCTGAAAGGGCCGGAAGTCCGAACCATCTTTCTCGGCATGGATCAGTTCCGCGACGAACTGCTGTATTCGAACGTCAAGGGCAAGAACCCTTTCAAGGACGTCCGCGTCCGCGAGGCGTTCTTCAAGGCCGTGGACGTCGAACTGATCAAGACCCGCGTGATGCGCGGCCTCTCGACGCCGTCGCCGCTGATGATCGCGCCGCAACTCTTCCCGCTTTTCAAGGACTTTACGCGGCCGAAATTCGATCCCGAGGGGGCCAAGAAGCTGTTGACCGAAGCCGGCTATCCCGATGGCTTCGAAGTCACGATGGATTGCCCCAACGACCGCTACGTCAATGATGCCGCGATCTGCCAGGCGGTGGTCGGCATGCTGGCCCGTGTCGGCGTCAAGGTGAACCTGCTGGCGCAACCGAAGGTACAATACTTTGCCAAGGTGCTGAAGCCGGGCGGTTACCAGACGTCGTTCTATTTGCTGGGCTGGACACCGGCTACCCTCGATTCACAGAACGTTCTCTACGACATCATGGGCTGCCGCGACGATCCAAAGGTCGCGCGCGGCGAGTCCAATCTCGGCGGCTACTGCAACAAGCAGTTCGACGCGATTGCCGACAAGGTGCTGCAGGAGACCGATACGACCAAACGCGATCTCTTGATCAAGGAGGCGTTCGAGATCGCCGCCAAGGATTATGCGTATATCCCCCTGCATCAACAGGCGCTGGCGTGGGGCGTGTCGAAAAAATTGAAGGTAGTGCAGCGCGCCGACAACGCGGTGCTGCCCTACTGGATCGTCAAAGAGGAATAGCACAGGGTCGAACCACAGGTCCCGGCAGCCTCGAGCTTCCGGGACCTTTCGTTTCCGGCGGACAGCGACGTCCGCCACATCAGACAAGAAGTGAAAGGATCACATGCTCGCTTTCACTCTTCGCCGGGCGATCCAGGCGATCGGCGTCATGATCGCGGTCGGGATCATCTCGTTTTCGATGTTCCGCTTCGCGGGCGATCCGGTCAACCAGATCGTTTCATTGGACACCTCGGCCGCCGAGCGCGCCGAGATCCGCAAATCTCTCGGTCTTGACGATCCCGTGCCGGTGCAGTTCGCGCGCTATTTCGGCAACGCGATGCAGTTCAAGTTTGGCGTGTCGTATCAATTTCGCCAGCCGGTCGCGAGCCTGTTGAAGGAGCGGATACCGGCGACGCTGGAACTTGCTATTTGCGCCACCATACTGGCAATGGTGTTCGGCATCCTGATGGGGGTCTATTCGGCGCTGAAGCG
>WNFM01329790.1_pt2 | contig 13812 bp, 12 predicted proteins | sample 5400271 | NCBI WGS metagenome assembly WNFM01 (sample SAMN13153352, study PRJNA577476) | soil metagenome | isolation source: 60 cm saprolite on Douglas fir-dominated hillslope | place: USA:California | collected 2013-09-17 | reverse complement strand
GTCAGGAGTCCTACGTGCCTGACCAGTTGCTAGTTGCAGGTCTCGCAGGCCCACCCCCCGCAAGCCGACGCCGCCCACCACCGCGGCGATTGACCAGTTCTGTGCCGGGCTCGACGACCTGTTCGGTCGCTCGCAGGAGCGCGTGGCCTTGCGCCACTAGCTGATCGGCCTGCTGCTGCCGCGCGAGCACAACAAGACGGTGGTGGAACTGGCCGCGCTCGTGCCGGGCGCGAATGGTCAGGCGCTGCATCATGTCCTGCACGACGCCCCCTGGGACGCCGAGGCCCTCAACCAGCGCCGGCTCACGCGCTGGAAAACCCATCCCTATCTCGGGCCGCACGCCCAAGGAGTCCTCATCGTGGACGCGACCGGCGACCCGAAACGGGGCCGCTGCATCGTGTTGGCGGCGCAGCAGTATCTGGGCAAGCTGGGCCATGTGGCCAACGGCGTGGTGGCGGTGACCAGCCACTGGACCGACGGCAGCCGCCACGTGCCGCTGGGCGTCAAACCCTATCGACCGGCCAGTCGTCTGCCAAGAGGGCGCTCGGATCCGGCCTTCCACACCAAGCCCGACCTCGCCGGGGAGTTGATCGAGCAGGCGCGTGCGGCGGACATTCCCTTCCGGCTGGTGGTGGCCGACAGCGTGTATGGGGAGAACGCCCAGCTCGAAGCGCGCGTATTCACCGCCCGTATCCCCTACATCATGGGTCTGCGCCCGTCGCATGGCACCTGGCAGGTGATCGAGGACGAGACCCATCCCCCGGCCTTCCCCCCGGCCGAAGCCGCCGCGCGCCTGCCAGCGAGCGCCTGGCACCGCACGGTGCGCTTTGATAGCCATGGCAAAGAGCTGGTCCGCTACGTCGCCGAGTTGGTGTTGGGTCCCAGCTATGGCCCCGAGCGCGGCGTGCGCCTGATCGCCGCCACGCTCGACCCGGCCACGCTCGACCCGGCCACGCTCAAACCAGAGTCCACTTGGTACCTCGCCACCTCGCTGCCGCTGCGCGCGGCCAGCCCCGAGCAGGTCTATGAGCGGTATCGCTTGCGCGATTGGATCGAGCACTATTACAAACCCGCCCAGCATGAACTGGGCTGGGCGGACTATCAGGTGCGGCCCGAGCGCGCCATTGTGCGCCACTGGCAGTTGGTGCTGCTGGCGTTCACCTTCAGCCTGCTAGTGGGCGCGGTGCCCGCGCCCAGCCTCACCAGCGCTTCCCCGACCGCAGCCCTCCCATCTGCCGGCTCAGAGCAGGCGGCTGGGAGGAACATACGCCACCGGATCCGCGGGGCGGGTCGTCTGGAACGCCACGCGGCGCCGCGTGCGGCAGTGGCTGTGCCCGTGGGCACGCCTGCAGGTGTACTGGCAGCGCTGGTCGAGCGACGCCCCACCGCCCGAGCTGGCCGCGCTCCTCGCCCACGTCGCCAGCGCCCGCCCGCTTGAAGCCCCGACTTGACCAACCAGCGACTAAGACCTTATTCGGAAACGGCTAATGCGGTGCGGTAGCGATCGCACTGCTGGAAACAGAGCAGGGCGCAGGCCAGATGCAGGAAGGCTTCGTAGGTGCGGTCCAGCTTCTCCCAGCGCACCAGCAGTCGACGCGAGCGATTGAGCCAGGAGTGGAGCCGCTCCACGACCCAGCGGCGCGGCTTCTTGGTGGGGTCGAGCGAGCCCGCATGGGCGCGCTCCTCGCCGCGGGGCCGGATGTGGGCGCTGTAGCCGCGCTGCTCGGCGGCAAAGCGCGGCAGATCGTAGTCGTAGCCCGCATCCAGACACAGATGCTGCGGCTGCTCCAGGGTGGGCGCCGGTCGCTCGACGACGATCGCATCCAAGGTCGGGGCGGCGAGCTTCATGTCGTGGACGTTGGCGCCCGCCACCACTACTGCCAGTGGCAGCCCATGCCCCTCACTCAGCGTGCTGCGCTTGGTCCCGTGCTTGCCGCGATCCGTCGGATTGTGGCCGATCCCCTCGGCCTCGGCGGTCGCGGCGCGTCCGAAAGGGGCTTTGGTCATGACTCCATCCAGGCTCTGCCATTCCCAATCGATGCCGACTAATTCGTCGAACTCCTCCAGGCCCGCCGCCCACAAGCGCGCGAAGAACCCCGCGGCTTCCCAGGCCCGAAAGCGGTCGTAGACGGTCGTCGAGGCGCCGATCTCCGGGGGCAAGGCGTTCCATTGCAAGCCCGTGCGCAGCACGTAGAGGATGGCGCCCAGCATCTGTCGGTCATCGCGTGGCGGTCGTCCACCCCGCGGATGCGGCTTGCGCTCGGGCAGCAGCGGTCGCGCCCGCTCCCACACTTCGTCGCTCAACTCCCACGGCTTCGTTCGGGCCATCTACCTGCGCTCCTATTTCCCTGTACTCACTCACTTCCTGCATTCTCGCATATCACCACTGTTTCCGAATAAGATCTAAGTAGCCCGTTTCGCCGACAATTTGGGCAAAGCCGACGGGCGACGATTGACCAGTAGCATTAACGACCAGCACGCAGCACACGCGCAAGCAAACGCAAGATGAGCGCTGTTCGGGAGCGCGGCGTCGGGTGCGTCTGCTGGCGTCGTGCCCATTGTCGTTCCCGTCGCTGGGTGCGGCGCCGCTGCGCGCGATTGAGCGGTTTGCGTAGACTCCTGCGCATCGCCCCGATCGCTCCTTCCCTCACCTATGCCTTCTGCGTCTAGTCTACCATGCCCACACGATGCCAACCGAAGCGTGATACTTTTGATGCAGACGCTGATCCTGCCTCAAAAGTCGGGGGATATCAAGGACATTTGAGGCAAAGCCACCCCATCCCCGTCACCCGCGAGTTATCCACATTCCCCACCACTTATCCACAGGGTTATCCACCGGGATGGGGATTCAGCACGGCTACGTAGCAGACGATCAGACACGCTGGGAGTTATGCACAGGTGAGGGCACTTGTCCACACTTTCGGGGCGCTTATCCACCCTACGTTAAATCCCGCACCAGTATTTCCCTGGCGGTTTGTGCGCCTCCGCATGCCCGCTTCGAGGAGCTATGACGCCGCTCGTACGCAGGCGTACACGGTATCCACAGCGGGTGTGGAAAAGTGGCGGCTGTGTGGGTTCGGGGGGCTTTGCACAATAAGTCGGGTTTTGAGGTGACTTTTTGTGCAAACGCCGATCCTGCACAATAAGTGAGCATGCTGTGCGCTCGCATTACAATGGAATGCAGCACAGCGTCATGTCGGAAATCGGAGGAGCTGAACGTCTGCTGAGATGGTCGTGTGAGGAGGCAGCACGACGAGCCCAACGCATCTGGACACAAAACCGGCCACGAGAACATCCAGTGACATCGTCGCGATGGCGAGCTTCATGGCATCGCTGGTGTTTCCAGTCGCCCTGATCCTCAATGCGATCCACGTCGTCATTGACAGCTTCACCAGCGGACGTTCACAGCCGTTTCCCTTCCTCGCGCTGGTCTACACGACCTTGGACTTTTGCGCCTTTCCGGTGATCCTCTTCGCGATCATCCTGGGACATGTCGCGCTGATTGGTGCGGGCGCGTGGCGGCGGTTTGCCAAGCTTGGACTCATCATGGCGTACGGGTCGTGGGCGGGGCTCGCGCTGCTGTTTGTCGTGCTCATTGGCGTGTCAGTCTCCCGCGCGGGCCGCTAACGAATTGGGCTACCGGGATTGCGAAAGGGAGGCAGTGAACCTGCCTCCCCAGTGGGTGCAGAGTCGCATGGGCTAAACTTGGCGCACGTAGTCGTCCTGTACCAGGTTCTGCAACGCTGACGTACTGAGGGATGCGATATCAAGCTCTACCTGAACATACGGTGCGTTGCTGGTTCGGGGAGTAGGTGACGCGCCGCGGCGAAACACCGCCAGGGCGTGCCCCCAGGCGCCACTGCCTGTGAGGCGCGCGCGGCCAGCCTCTTGCGGCGGCAGACGCGCGCCTGCGTGATACCAGACGGCCGCTCAGACGCGCAGCCGCACCGCCGTGCCCGAGGGGTCACGCACGACGATCGCGCCATCGCTCGCCTCATAGGCCACCCCGGCGGCGCGCAGGCGCGCCGTCACGGCAGCGATGGCCTGCGCATCGGGCAGCACGACGTCGAAGATGCGCAGCCCCACGGCTGCGAGTGGCGGAGGAGGCGCGCCACGACTGGCCCAGGTGTTCAGGCCGATGTGGTGGTGATAGCCGCCGGCGGAGACGAACGCCGCGCCCATCCGTGATGACGCCAGCATCACCTCAAAGCCCAGCGCCCCGGCGTAGAAGTCCACCGCCGCCTGCAGATCGGCGACTTGCAGGTGCACATGGCCGACCCGCGTCGCGGGATCGAGGCCGGTCCAGGGCCGATCGTCCGCCAGGCCCTCGTTCAACAGCGCTCGCACGTCCAGCCGCTCGGTGCCCATCATCAGCTGGCCGTTGGCATCGAGCCAGCCGTCCCGCGGCCGGTCGCGATAGATTTCCAGCCCGTTGCCGTCGGGGTCGGCCAGATAGAGCGCCTCGCTCACCAGATGATCGGAGGCGCCCTGCAGTGGGTAGTCGCGCTCGACGAGCCGGCGCAGCGACCGCGCCAGTGCTGCCCGGCTGGGCACGAGGATGGCGACGTGGTAGAGGCCGGTGGAGGGTACCGGCCGTGGCCGCACGTCCGCTGGCGCCGTCAGCCGCAGCCAGGGAAGCGCGCCGCCCGTGGTGAGCGTCGCCGTATCGCCCGCGCGCTCGCCCAGGGCGAACCCCAGCACGTCCGTATAGAAGCCGACGGCGCGATCCAGATCCGCGACGATCAGATGCGCCGGCCCGAGCGTCGTCTCGGGCGGGAGAGTGGCGGCCATAGCGGCCCTCGCTTTCGGGAACAGTCTCGCTTTACTTTGTGAAGCACAGTACCACACCGCGAGCGTTGGCCGCAAGGGAAACAACGTACGCCCCCTATCCCTGAATCTGCCGCATCCCGGCTTTGCGCGAGAACCAGCCTCTGTCCGCGCGGCGGGGAGATGTGAGACTATACTGGTGGCGAACAGCAATGGCAGAAGAAGAGGCAAGCAGTAGTGCGGCTATTCACCCTGGCGCACGGCCCGTCCCTGTCGTCGCGCGCTCCCACCCAGCGAGACGCCCTGGTCCGCGCAGGGGTGCGCGTTGAGCTGCTGACGATTGCCTGGATGCTCCTGGAGGCGGCGGTCGCCCTCGGCGCGGGCGTGGCCGCCCGCAGCGTCGCGCTCACCGCCTTTGGCCTCGATAGCCTCATCGAGCTCGTGAGCGGCGGGGCGCTGCTGTGGCGGCTGGTCACTGAGGCGCGTGGCAGCTCCCTGCAGCGGGTCGAGCGGGCCGAACAGCGCGCCGCGTGGGTGACGGGCGTCGCCCTGCTCCTGCTGTGTGGGTATGTTGTGGCGACGGCAGCGCTCAGTCTCCTGAGCCACACCCATGCCGAAGCGTCGGCGGTCGGGATAGGACTGGCGCTGGTGGCCGTCGCGGGCATGCCGGCGCTGGCCTGGCGCAAGCGCGCCCTCGCCGCGCCCCTGGGCAGCGCGGCGTTACGGGGAGATGCCGCCTGCTCCATCACCTGCGCCTATTTGGCGGGCACGCTGCTGGTTGGGTTGACGCTCAACGCCCTCTTCGGCTGGTGGTGGGCGGATAGTCTCGCGGCGCTGGGCCTGCTGTATTGGCTGGTGCCCGAAGCCCGCGAGGCCATCGCGGGCGCCCGCGCCGGGCATGGCGCCTGTACGTGCGGCGCGGACGACTGTGAGGACGGAGCGCGCCCCTCCGCCTGACAGCCGTTCGGCCCTACGTGGGTACGCTGTCGGCGCCACTAGGTGCGCGAAGCGTGCTGCCTGTCGGGCGGCATCTCGCGCTGCTGGCTTCCCTCCGCCGCGCGAAGGGCGTACGGGGGAGGAGCGCTCCTCCCCCGACACCTCAGACTGAGCGTTGGTACGCGCGGAAGGCGCGGGTGGAGAGCCAGGCGCAGACGAGCGTCAGCGCCAGCAGCTCGGCCAGGCGTCCGCCCACCAGCGACCAATCAATGCTGCTGCCGAGCGTCTGGCGGCCCACCTCGACGGCCCAGGTGACCGGGTTGTACTTCGTCACGTCCTGCATCCACTGCGGCATGAGGTTCACCGGCATAAAGGTGGAGGACAGGAACGTGAGCGGCAGCACCACGAAATTCACCGCGCCGATCACCGAGTTCTGGGTGCGCAGGACGAGAGCGAGGGCGTTGGAGTAGGAAGCGAACGCCGTTCCCAGGAGCATCGTGCTCGCGAGGAAGGCGGCGATGCTGGCGATGCCGCCGTTGAAACGCGCTCCGGCGAGGTAGCCCAGCCCCAGGATGATCAGCGATTGCAGCAGTGTCATGCCGGCCTGGTAGACGAGCTCGCCGCCGATGAGCGCGCCGCGGCGCACGGGCGAGACGAGGAAGCGGTCCATCACGCCGCGCTCCATGTCGATGACGTAGCTCATGCCGCTCCAGCCGGTGGAGAACAGCGCCGACATCGCGACGACACCCGGCGTCAGGAAGGCGAGGTACGAGCTGCCGGTGAAGCCGGGGATCTCCACGACGCGCTTGAAGAGCTGGCCGAAGAGGAACAGCCAGATGACTGGCTGCACGAGCGTGAACGCGACATAGGCCGGCTGGCGCAGAAACGCACGCAGGTAGCGGGTGGTGATCTGGGCGGAATTGGCGAGCGCGACAGTCATCGGATGGCTCCTTTGTAGTTGCCTTCGGAGTAGGCATGCCCGGTGTGGCGCAGATACACGTCGTCCAGCGAGGGTCGAGCGACGGTCGCGGTGGCGGCGCGAATGCCGGTGGCGTCGAGCGCGCGGGCAGCGCGCTGGCTCCGCTATCCACCCGCGCCCGCAGGCTGCGGCGGTCTATGGTGACCTCGCGGAGCATGCCGTCGAGGCCGCCGAGCGCGGTGCGGACGTCGGTCTCAGGGAAGGCGTCGGCAAGCTCCACCTGGATGGCGTCGCCCCGCAGCTCCGCCTTGAGCCCTTCAGGCGTCCCTTCGACGACGATCTGCCCGTGGTCGATGATGGCGACGTGCTGCGCCAGGTGATCGGCCTCCTCGAGGTAGTGCGTCGTCAGCACGACGGTCAGCCCATCTTCGCGCGCCAGTCGGGCGATCTCGCGCCACATGTCCGCGCGCGCCTCCGGGTCCAGACCAGTGGTTGGCTCGTCCAGAAACAGCACCTCCGGCTGATGGATGAGGCCCATAGCCACGTCGAGCTTGCGCTGCATGCCACCTGAGAGGGTGCGCGCGATGCGCTTGCGCGCGTCCGTCAACCCGAAGCGCTCGAGCAGACCGGAGACGCGTCGCCGCAGCTCGGCGCCAGAGAGACCGTAGATCTGGCCCTGTAGCGTGAGGTTCTCGGCAGCCGTGGCCTCCAGGTCCACCGCCGACTTCTGCGCCACGAGGCCGATCACGCGGCGCACGCGCTGAGGCTCGCGCACGACGTCGTGCCCCACGATGCTGGCGCGGCCGGTGCTGGGCCGGGAGAGCGTCGTGAGGATCTTCACGACGGTGGATTTGCCCGCGCCGTTCGGGCCGAGCAGCGCGAACACGGCGCCGGGCCTGACGCTGAAGGTGACGCCCTTGAGCGCCTGGACGCCGCCGCGATAGGTCTTCACAAGTCGCTCGGCCTCGACGGCCGGCCGCGAGATGGTGGCTGTGGCCGGGCTGGGCGACGTGGCTGACTGGGTAGTCATGGAACGTCTCACTCTCTTTTTGGTGACAACAACAGACCGACCGCTACGAGCGGCGGAAGGCCAGCCAGCCCAGGGCCACGAACCAGGCGAGGACCTCGACGACCAGGATGCGTTCCGTCAGCCCGGCCACCCCGGTTTGAGTCCCCGCCACGGTGGGCGAGAAGGTCAGGAAGAACAGGACCACCAGCGCCAGCGTCAGCGGACTGCCCAGCAGCAGCCAACTCCCGAACCGCCGAAAGCTGGGGACGCGGCGCAGCATGAGCCCGGTGACCACGAAGCCCAGCACCGGGCTCGCGATGCCCAGTCCGAAGTCCACGAAATGCAGGAAGCCCGACTCTAGGGTGACGATGCCGGCCACCGACATGCCCAGTGGCACGAGCGCGAGCAGCAGCGTGCAACTCCAACGCGCTCCGGCACCGATCTCCCTCATGCTTTGGAAGATGCCGATGACGCCAGCCAGGATCAGGAGCCCACAGAGTACAAAGGCCGTGTTCATAAAGGGAGCGGTGATACCCAGACCCAGGCCGCTGATGGGTTGGCTGATGGGGGAGTAGGGCGCGATCCGCGTGCCCCAGGCAGTGTATCCCGGACTCAGGAAGCCGAGGACCATCCAGGCGAGCGTGAACAGGACCGGGCCGACGACGGCGCCGAGCGCGAGCCATCGGGCTGTATCTGGGGTCGCCAGGGCGGCTGGTTTGGGGCTTGGGCTGGATGACGTGTGGGATTGGACAGACATGGAGAAACCCGCTCTCTGATACACTGGTGGAGACGGCAAGCGAGATCAGCGGACGATCGTCAATGGGTCATGAGCTACTGCTCCTCCTCCTCGCGCTCTTCTCTCGCTTGGGGCGCTTCATTTTCCTGGTCGTCTCGGGCGCGAAGCATGGCGGCCCACTCGGCGACGCCCTCCAATGTGCCCGACTTGATCTCGTCGGCGAGCTTGCGTGTCCAGGCGAGCTCCGCCTCGCGCATCGCCAGCACGTACTCGCCCTCGATGGCGAACAGCCGCGGCAGCCCGCGCTGCCCGGCGAACTGCAGGAGGGAGCGCTCCTGAGAGATCTCCAGCTCCAGCCGGTCGCACCGTTGCGCGAGAAGCGCGGCGGCATCCTCGGGCGGCAACACTGGTGCTGAGCAGCTCGCTGACCCAGTCGATGAGCTCCATGCGGCCGGCGTCGGTCAGGCGGTAGATGGTGCGCTCGGGGCGTCGGCCCGCGCGCTCGGTCTCCTGCGCGACGATGAGCTCATGCTGCTGCAGCGCCTCGACCACCGTGTAGAGGGAGCCGTAGTTGAGCTTGATGCTCTGGTCTTTGCCCCGCTCGCGCAGCGTGGTCGCCATCTCGTAGGGATGCATGGGGCGCTCCATCAGGCACGCCAGCACCGCCAGCGCCAAGGGATTGCTCACTTTCCGTTTTGTCATCGACGACCTCCACACCCCGAGCTGCCGGGGTGAATCCTCAGACAGAATATATTGCGCAATATATTCTGTCACGAGTATACGGAACAGAATATCTGCTGTCAAGGGTCTCGGGAAAAGTGGATGCTCAGAGGGGAGGGGGCAAGACGCGCAACGCGGTCTGCACGTCGAGGAACCGCGCGAGGTCGGCGACCTCAGCCTCCAAGGCGGGATAGATCTCAGGCGCGAGCACGTCGAACGGCTGTACCAGCACCTCCAGGCCGTGCCCCTGGCGTGCGCTCTTCCACGTCCCCATCACGTGGCCATCCACCACCAGCGTCGGATGCACGATCCCTCCCCCAGCGTTGATCCGCCTGGCGTACTCCGGCGCCACGACGAGGTCGCGACTGCGGTAGCCGAGCAGATAGGTATCGAAGCGTGGGAGCAGACGCACGACTGGGGAGACCACCAACGCCTCATCTAACCGGTCGGCATGCGCCTTGAGCATCCAGGCAGGCTGCCCGGCAACCTCCACCTCAACGAGCTGGTCCGCCATCCGCCCCCAACTGGTCCGCGCCGCGCTGAGCGCGAGCCCTGACCAGGTCGCCAGGTCGTCGGGCGTCGCCGGTCCGTAGGCGTCGAGATAGCGCCGGGCGAGCTCGGCGCGGGCCGCGTCCGGAGAGCGCGCAGGGTGGTAGGCGATCCAGTCAGCCAGCAGGACATAGGTCGGCTCGCTGCCACGATCGGGCCCCAGGCAGATGTGCCCTTCGAGCGCCGCTCGCGCCAGGAGATGCGGCCTGGCTTGACCCTCGATGCGCAGGCCGTGGAGCGCCAGCTGCTCTACGAGCTCTGCGCGAGTCAGTGGACCGTGGCTCGCGAGGGCCTGGCTGATGAGGCGAATCCCTTGCGCGCAGGTCTCGTCGTCCAGACCCAGCTCCGCTCGCCGACGCCGACCTCCCGCGATAAAGATGGGACCGAGGAGCGGCAGAAGCCAGCCGAGGTCTTCGGCGGCCAGCAGGTGCAGCGTTCCACGCATGCCCCAGGTGCGCACGACGGACCGTTCCTGCGTCCGTGCATGCTCGACGTCGGCTGCTACTGGCCCAGCGCTGCGTGCGCGCACGCTGAGAGCCGCGGCGGCCGCTTCCTGGGCCTGCACGCCGCAGAGCGCTCGAACGATCTCGGCAGCGCCGGCGACGGCCTCACGCCCGCGCGGCACGAGCCGCTGCGCGCGCAGACGCAGCTGGCGAGCTTGGCTGTGGGACAACGAAACGCTCATCGGTAGTGATATGTTATCCTCGCTGGCGGATTCTCCAGCGGAACGCCGCAAGCATGTGGTTGTGCAGATGCGCTGGGCCGCAGCCAGCCAAACGCTGGCTCATCACCTGCGCGATACCGCCAGCATAGCGCGAGCGTGCTGCGACTGCAAGGGCGGAGGCCATTCACCCCCATCTCTGAGGGCAGGGGCCCTCTGGCCCCAGATGGTAGCCTGCAGAGTGGCGTTGTGCCGCTTCGTCACACGTCGCGAGCTCTGCGCGTGTTCGGGACAGGGGAATCCGAGGGATCACCAGTGCACGACTACACGCGGGCCAACCGCGCTTTTTGGAATGCCTGGACAAATGGTCATCACGCCTCCGAGCACCACCAGGATGTCGCCCGATTCCAGGCTACGGGGTCCAGCCTCCGCTCGATCGAGCGCGACGAATTGGGCGACGTCACCGGCAAGTCGCTGTTGCATCTACAATGCAACATGGGCAGCGAGACGCTCTCCTGGGCGCGCTTGGGGGCGCGGACCACCGGCGTGGACCTCGCCGATGCGGCCATCGCACGGGCGCGGGCGTTGGCGGAAGCAGCGGGGCTGGGTGCGCGCTTCATCCAAGCGGATCTCTATGCGCTGCCGGACGTGCTGGATGAGCGATTCGACATCGTCTTCACCTCGTACGGCGCTCTCGGCTGGATGGCCGACCTCCCGCGGTGGGCCCATATCGCGGCGCGCTACGTCCGACCCGGTGGCACGCTCTACATCGTTGATATGCACCCCTTCTCCAACATGCTCACCCCGGATCCTCGTGACCCCGACGGCACGCGGTTCCAGGTCGGCAGCCCCTACTTCCACGCGCCAGAGCCGACGCCGGAAGCCGTCGCGACGCCCGGCGCCCAACCGGATGACGCGGGCCGCGCCACCCTCTACGTCTGGAGCTACGGCCTGGGTGAAGTTATCACGTCGTTGCTCGCGGCCGGACTGCAGCTGGAGTACGTCCACGAGTTTCCCATCGCTCACTACCAGCGCTTCCCCGCGCTGGTCCGCGGCGCGGACGGCTGGTGGCGGTGGCCAGCTCCGAACACCACGCTGCCGCTGCTCTTCTCCATTCGCGCCCACAAGCCAGAGGCGATGACCACAGCATAGGGCTGGCGCAACACTAAGGCGCGCCGAGGCAGGGCACGGGGGTGACACGCTCCACTCGCTCCGCACCCATGATCTCCCGAAAGTAGTTGCGTTACACAATAGTGTTGCCAATCGAACGACGAGCTTTCTCTTACTGAGAGACTCATAAGCAGCTCAATCACCGCAAATGAAAATGTTGCCTGCGTTGACTCGGAGTATATTGGCATCCTCCTTGCTGTACGTGGTCTCGCGTTATAATAAAGAACGGGCGCGCGGGGTGAGGCTGAGGAGGCGGACATGGGCGGGAAGCGTGAAGTACAGCGTAGCGCCGGTGCGCCTGGTGTCGCGGCCCCTTCCGCAGCGAGCATCGCCGTCTCGCAGCCGGAATCCACCAGGCGTCGTCGTGGCGGCCGAAACACCCAGCCCAGCGATGACCGCTTTCGCACACTCGCGGCTGCCACCGGGCAGCTGGTGTGGACCGCAACCGCCGACGGCTTGGCCAAGGAGGCAGCCATCTGGCGCGCCTTCACTGGGCAGCATGAACCCGATGCCCAAGGCCTCGGCTGGATGGAGGCGGTGCACCCTGATGATCGCTCACGTTGCCGCGTGGCGTGGACGCGGCCAGTGGCGACCAAAACGGTGGACGAGGAGGAATACCGCATCCGGCGCTTCGATGGCGTGTATCGGACCTTCCTCGTGCGCAGAATGCCGGTCTTGGATGCGAGCGGTGCTATACAGGAGTGGGTGGCTGCCAGCACCGATATCTCCGAGCGCAAACAGCTGGAGCGTGAGCTGGCCCACCGGGTGAGCCAGCTGGAGGCGACCTTCGAAGCGATCGTCGATGCGATCGTCCTCTACGACGCCGAAGGGCGCATCGTGGACATGAACCGGGCGACACGCCAATTGCTGGGACTCGATCGCGACGCAAGCTTTCAGCTCGCTTCCTTTGAAGAGCGGATGACGCACCTCAACATCCGCGATGCGCAGGGTCAGCCCCTTCCACTCGAGCACATCAGTGTGCGGCGCGCGCTGCGTGGCGAGGTGGTCACCGCACAGGCCGGCGATAACATCGTCACCACGCTTGATGGGCGCCAGGTCTATCTCAGCGACAGTGGGTCCCCCGTACGGGACGCCGAGGGCAATGTGGTGGGCGCCGTAGTCATCATGCGTGACGTCACCGAGCAGCGGCAAGGGGAGCGGCGCACCCACGAAGCGCTCGCCGCCTTGTTGGCGATGGCGCAGTTAGGATCCCTGAAGACGGCACCCCTGAAGACGGCGCCAACGCGGTCGCGCAGCAGCTCGCCGCGCTGACTCGCAGCGTCCTGGGGTGCGGTTGCGTCGGTATCGTGGCGGTCGATCGCGCGGCGGAAATGGTGGTGCGGATACTGGCGGTGGAGGGCCTCTCTGCTGAGGAGGAGCGCCAATGGCGCGCCGCCGTGCCCCAGACGCTTATCCTGTGCCAACAACTGGACCCTACGCTCCTGGCGCGCCTGGCGGTGGAAGATGATGTCGTGCCGATTGACCTGACGCAACCGGCATTCGATGCTCTCTCTCAGGCCCTCGGGAGCCGCACTTGGCTGCTCGCTCCGATGCGCCCGGGCGGCCAGTTTCTGGGCGCCCTGGTCGTGGACTACGGCCATTCGGTGTATCATGACACCGCCGCCGAGCGGGAGATCACGAGCATGGCGGCGAAACTGAGCGTGCTGGCTATCGAGCGCGACCGCCTCCTGGGCGAGGCGGAGGCGGCGCGCGAGGCCATCCACGAGCTTATACACCCGGTGACCATCCTCAAGACGAGCATACAGACGCTGGCGCGTCAGGTGGCGCGTCGGGCGTCCGGAGCCATGGCAGACCTGGTGCCCGCGAAATTGTGGACACGTGTCGAGCGGCAAGTGGACCGACTGGCGCGCATGGCCATCGACCTGCGCGATGCAACGAGCGCCCAGAAAGGGCAGCTTGAGCTACAGCCCGAGCACTGTAATCTGACGGCGCTGGTGCGCGAGACGGTCTCGGATCAGCGACGGACCTATCCATCGCGTTCGATTCGTCTCCACCTGAATGCGGCCAGCGGGCCACTCCTCGTCATGGCGGACAGCGACCGTATTGGTCAGGTGATCACGAATTACCTCACGAACGCGCTGCGATACTCGCCCCCCGATCGGCCGGTGGATGTGCGACTGGAGGTCATCCACGGCCAGGCGCGGGTATCCGTGCGCGACAAAGGCCCGGGCATTCGGGCGGACGCGCAGGAGCGCATCTGGGAACGCTACGAGCGAGCGAAAGGCATCGTAGGGCACAAGGAGATCGGGGCGGGGCTCGGCCTCGGCCTCTATATCAGCCGAGCGATTATCGAGCGGCACCAGGGGGACGTGGGGCTGAAGAGC
>WNFM01248947.1_pt1 | contig 13816 bp, 8 predicted proteins | sample 5400271 | NCBI WGS metagenome assembly WNFM01 (sample SAMN13153352, study PRJNA577476) | soil metagenome | isolation source: 60 cm saprolite on Douglas fir-dominated hillslope | place: USA:California | collected 2013-09-17 | reverse complement strand
GCGCTCGAGAAGGAGCTGATTGAGACGGGCCTGCGCGAGACGCGCGGCAACAAGAGCAAGCTGGCCGGGAAGCTGGGCGTCTCGCGCACGACGCTGATCAAGAAGATCCGGGACTACGGCATCGCCGAATGACCACCGCGGCGATCGTTGTCATTGGCAACGAAATTCTCTCTGCCAAAGTGACCGACGAGAACGGGCCCTTCCTCGCGCGCGAGCTGCGGGCGCTGGGCGTCGACCTGCGGCGCATCGAGACCCTGCCCGACGAGGTGCCGCTGATCGTCGATGCGCTGCGACGCTGTCTCGGCGCGGCGCGCTGGATCTTCACCAGCGGCGGAATCGGCCCGACCCACGACGACGTCACCATCGCGGCCATCGCGCAGGTCTTCGGCCGGCGCATCGTGGCCGACGAAAAAACCCTGCAGCTCCTCCGGGCACGGTACGGAGAGACGCTGAACGCGGCCCGACGGCGCCTCGCCGAAGTTCCTGAGGGGGCGCTGGTCGAGTTCCACGAGGGCTATCTCTTTCCCGTCATCTCACTCGAGAACGTGACCATCCTCCCGGGCGTGCCGTCGCTGCTGCGCGAGGGGTTCCTGCGCATTCGCGACCGCTTCCGCGTCGCGCCCATCTTCACCCGCGCGCTCTACTTCAAGCTGGGCGAGGGCGCGCTGGCCGAGCACCTCGATGCGACGGTCGCCCGATTCCCAACCGTCGCCATCGGCAGCTATCCGAGATTCGACGACGCGGATCACCGCGTGAAGGTCACCTTCGACGGCCGCGACGAAGCCGAGGTTCGAGCGGCGCTCGACTTCCTGCGCGCTCGCGTCCCACCAGGCACAATCGTCCGAGAGGAATGATCGATGGAAACGGCAACTGCAACGGCACACCACGGAGGCACGGAGAGCACGGAGCAAAGCTCCCACAAGAAGTGTCTCCGTGTTCTCCGTGCCTCCGTGGTGAGCTTTTGCTTTTGCCTCTCCGCCGCGGCGGTTGCGCAGGAGACCGTTGGGACGGGGTCGCCGGCGGTCAATGCGCCCGGCGGGATCGCGGCGGCGGCCGAGACGCCGAAGCACGCCATCGAGCTGTCGGGCTACGCCATCCTCGGGGGCGCCTGGACGCAGAGCGATCCGAACACCGTCAGCATCGGCCGCAACAACGGCTTCGCGCTCGGCGACGCGCGGATCGAGCTGACCGGACGCCCGGCCGATTCGCTCTGGGTCTACTTGAGCATCGACGGCGCGACACCGGTCGTCGGGGCGGCGCCCACGCAAGGGCAGCGCGCGGTCTCGCTCAAGGATGCGTACGGCGTCTGGGCGCCCGGCGGACATGTCCGCGTGCAGGCCGGGCAGTTCAAGGCGCCGCAGGACGTCGAGGAGCTGCTCGAGGAGACAGAGCTGAAGTTCGTCTCGCGATCGATCGTCTCCGTCGGCGTGACTGCGCCCTTCGGCTACGACGCGCAGGGGCTGGGCCTCGATCGGCAGATCGGACTCGGCATCGGGACCGACCGCATGGAGACTTTCGCGGGCGGCCTGATCGCGCAGGTGGCGGTCACCAACGGCAACGGCGAGAATCAGTACCTCAATGATACGCAGTATCCTTCCGTCGTCGGGCGTGCGGCTCTGGACCTCTTCGGCCGCGCGCTGACGGTGGGAGTGGACGGCTACTTCCAGCCGCGCGGGTACGGCACGCAGCCGACGTTTTTCCGCGACAATCTCTTCGGCGCCGGCGCGGACGCGCGCTATGAGCGCGGGCCCCTGCACGCGATGCTCCTCGTGCAGCTGCGCAACACGCACCACGTCACCACCCAGGCTCCCGACGAGTTGGCGCTGGGGGTCTCGCTCGAGGGGGCGTGGAAGTTCGGCGGCTGGATCGAGCCCGCGCTGCGGGTGAGCCGGCTCGATCCGAGCGATCAGATCAAGAACTCCGTCACTGGCGATCACCTTGCGGTGGTCACCTGGATCACCGCGGGCGTGAACCTCTACGCGCCCAATGCTCCGGCGCGCCTCTCGCTCGACCTCACGCATCGCATCGAGGACTCGAGCAAAGAGCTCGACAACGACGGCGTCGAACTGTCCGCGCAGGTGCGTTTCTGATGCAGACGCTGGGCCTCAGGGCCTCGCTGTTCGCGGCGCTGCTCTTCGCGGCGGCGTGCGATCACGGCGCGCGCGCCTTCGCGGGCCAGGTGCAGTCGCGCGGGGAGCTGGTCGGCGGGCCGCGCGCCGTCGGAGAGATCGGCGACTGGCGTCTCTCCAACGGCCGGGTGCGCTTCATCGTGCAGGACAAAGGCGCCTCGCGCGTCTACACCAACGAGATCGATCCCTACGGCCGCCGCGTCGGCCACGACGGGCTGGGCGAACTGTTCCCCGCCTTCTTCCTCAGCGCAGTCGAGCCGACGAAGATCGTGGTCCTCGACGACGGCGCGACCGGCGCACCCGCTCATCTGCGCGTCACCGGCAAGGCCAGCGAGTTCCTCACCAGCACCACCTTCATCGACGAAGCGACCATCGGACCCGGAGTCAGCTTCGCCATCGATTACCAGCTGGGCCCCGACGACGACTTCCTCACAATCACCTCCTCGGTGATCAACGAGAAGCCCTACGCGCACGATTTTCCGGTGCACACCTTCCCGGTCCCGATGGGCTTCATCGGCCTCTTCGGCGAAGGGCAGCCGCTCTTCCTCCCCGGCGAGGCGGGCTACGACGTCCGCTTCACGCTGGAAAAAACTTACAAACGCAACTATCTCCTGCCTTCGTTTCCGGGGCTGACCACCGACGTGGTGGCGGTCGAGGGCGACGGCGTCTCCTACGGGCTCAGCTACTGCCCGTCGTGCAAGAGCCCGTTCCCCACCAGCCTCGCGCCGGCCGACGGCTTCGTCTGGCACCACCGCGATCAATACGCGCCGTGGGCGCCGGTCACGCCGCAGAGCATGCTGATCCCGTTCATCACCGGATCGCTCTTCGGCGTTTTCCTCGGCGAAGCGCCGGCCTCGCTGCCGGGGGGCACCGCGTTTTCGACGACGATGAGGCTGCGCGTCTCGGACGGGTCGCCGGCGCACGCGATCGACCCGGTGCTGCGCGAGGAAGGCGCTCCGCTGGTGCAGCTCGAGGGCATCGTCCGCGAGGAGCGGAGCGAAGAGCCGGTGGCCGGCGCGGACGTGATCGTGTTTCGCTCGCTGGCGGCAGGCGTGAAAGGCCTGGCGGAGACGAGCGCGCGCGCGGATGGCAGCGGCCGCTTCACGGCGCTGGTCCGCGCGGGTGACTACATCGCGGTGGCGCGCAAGGTGCCGCATCCAAACTCGGACGAGGTGGCCTTCACGGCGGCGGGAACCAACGTCTACCTCGAGCCGCACATCAAGCGGACGGCGCTGCTCGCGGTCGAGGTGACCGATGAAACCGGCCGCCGCGTTCCCGCGAAGGTGACGGTCGAGGGCGCATTCGACCCGCGCTACGCCGGCCGCGATCCGAAGGAGTTCCTCTACGACTACCGGATCGGCGATCCCTACCGCCCCACCGAGCTCTCGCCCGGATCGTTGCGCTTCATCGAAACCACTCTGCGGGCAGGCGCCGACGGACGCGCGCAGGGCGAAGTACGGCCCGGCCACTACCGCCTCACCATCTCGCGCGGGCCGGCGTATTCGATCGACGTTCACGAGGTCGATCTGGCCGAAGGCGCCCTGACCCGCGTGGGCGCGCGCGTCGAGCGAGTGCTGCCGCTGGACGGGCGCATCTCGGCGGACCTGCACGTGCACGGGCAAGGCTCGGTCGACAGCGACGTGAAATGGGAGGACCGCGCGCTCTCCTATGCGGCCGAAGGCGTCGACTACCTCGCGATGACCGAGCACAACTACGTCCACGATCTGCAGCCGCAGATCGACGCGCTGGGCCTCACCGACTTCGTGCGCGCGAGCGCGGGCCTCGAGCTGACCAGCCTGGAAGCGGGCCATTGGAACGCCTATCCGCTCAGCTATGACGCCGGCAGCACGACGCACGGATCGTTCGACTGGTTCCGCCGCACGCCCCAGGCGCTCTTCGACGACCTGCGCGCGCACGGAAAGTACGGCTCGCAGGACGTCATCGTGCAGGTGAACCATCCGCGCGACGCGATCCAGGGCTACTTCAACGCTTACGGACTCACGGGCGATTCTCTCTCGGGAAACCTCACCGCCGACGCGCCAGGCAAGGCGGGGACCTTCGCGCCGAGCGGGCCCGGGTTCGGCGCCGGCACTTTCTCGCTCGACTTCGATGCGCTCGAACTGCTGACCGGCAAGCGCTTCGATCTGCTCAATACCTACCGCGTGCCGGATCCGCCGCCGCCGTTGCCGCATCCGCCGGCGTGCACCGGCGCGGTCTCGGACCCGCTCGATTGCATGGGCGCGCCGGGCACGGTGGTGCGCGATGGAACCGGAGCGGTCGCTTATCCCGGCGCATTGGAGGATTGGGAGCATCTGCTCGACCTCGGCCACCGCATCACCGCGGTGGGAAACAGCGACTCGCACAAGGTGCTCGACGGCGAGGCGGGCTATCCGCGGAACTTCATCGACCTCGGCCACCGGGTCGGCGCGGCGCGCGAGATCGACGAGCGGGAGGTGGTGCGCGCCATCAAGGCAGGACACGTCAGCGTGACGACCGGTCCACAGATCACTCTCACGGCGATCACCGCCGCGGGCGAGGTCCCGGCCGGCGCGTCTCCGGTGCAGCCGGCCGCAGACGGAACGGTGCAGCTGCACGTAGTCGTCGACGCTGCGCCCTGGGTCGACGTCTCGCGCGTCGAACTGCTGGTGCCGGCCGCCGCGGGATGCTTTCGCGGAGATCCCTGCAGCCGCATCACGCTTACTCTTGTGCAGAACGGAGCCGTTCGCCGGCTCGATCAGCTGGTGCGCATCACGGTGCCGCCGCGCGATTCGTGGATCGCGGCGCAGGCCTTCGGCGGCAAGTCGCTCTGGCCGGTGGTGATCCCATATGAGATCCCGACGCTGCTGCTCACCGACGCCGTGGGCACGGTCGGCTCGGCGCTGGGCCTGCCCGACGAGTTCGGCAATCTCAAGCCGACGCAGCGGACGCAGACGCTGCCGTGGGCGCTCTCGAACCCCATCCTGGTGGACGGCGATCGGGACGGAAAGTGGGGAGTGCCGGCGCAGCGAGGCCCGGTGGAGCGCGTCGCGCGCGACGGCAGCGGGGACGATGCGCAGCTGCTCAACCTGCGCGAGGCCATGCGGTCGCTGCTGGAGCGGCAGCGCGCGTCGAAGTGAAACGGTTGCAAACGCAATCATTGCCGCGGCAACTATCTGGCAGGGCCGGCCTTGCGCGTTTCGCGGCGGCGCTGCTCGCCGCGCTCTCCGGCAGCGTTCCGACGGAAGCGCGGGCGCATACGCCGGTCGCGACGCGCACGCTGCGGCTGCAGCTCCAGCAGGGCCGGCTCTCGGGGCTGCTCACCTTCCACCTTCCCGCGGCCGCCGCGCGCGTCTATGCGGCGGCTCCCGATCCGTCGGTCGCGCTGGTGCCGGCGGCGCTGGCGGGCCTGCGCTTCGAGTCGGACGGCGCGGCCTTACATGCAAAAGTTTCCGAGGCGCACGTCCGCATCGAGCCGGGCGGCGCCCTCGACGAGATCATCCTTCTCGAAGTCGGCACGGCGCGATCGTCGTTGCGCATCGCCGTCGAGGCTGCGCCCCCGCTCGCCATCGATCTGCTGGCCGAGAGCGGCGTGCGCCTGCAGCTCAAGAGCGGCCCAGGCGCTCCCATCGCAGGCGGTCTCTCGCTGCACCCACGCCCCGGCCTTCCCTGCTCGGTTTCCATCATCGGGCGCCAGTAACGAGCACGAGCTCGAATCCGGCCACCAAAACGAGCACGAGCACGGGGACGGGTTCTGCCCCGCTACTTCGGCCGCAGCAGCAGGAACGGCTCGCTCACCGCGAAGCGAACCAGCCGCGCGACTTCCGGCCGGTCGAGCGCGCCCTGGCACTCCGAGGCGACGATCGAGATCGCCGCCGCCGGATCGCCGCAGACCGCCAGCCCGGCGCGCTCCGCGCTCTCCCGGATTCCCAGCGCCAGCGGCTCCCAATTGGTCGGGATCTCCGCCGCCGCGACGGCTGCGAGGGGAGCGAGCCGTCCGCGCGCGTCCGCGGTGATCTGGCGGGCCAGCAGCTCCGACAGAGCCGCGTCGGGAGCGGGCAGCCGCGCGAGATCCGTTCCCGAGGGTGCGGTGAGGCGGATGAGCTCGCCCATGAGCGCGCCCAGCCGCGCCGCCGGCAGCGCAGCCACCGCGTCGCGCGCGCATAGAGGAACCGCTGCTGCCGCGGCGAGTAGCGTTTGGGCACCTCGGCACCGACCAGCACTCCGGGCGCTTCGGCGACCACCGGCGCGACCACCGCCGGTTCCGCCCGCGCGAGGAAGATCTGCGGCTCGGGAATTCCGAGCGCCCGCGCGATGGCCGCGATCACGCGCCGCACCGGGTTGTCTCCCTTGACCAGCGCGCCCCGCCCGCCGCTCATGTCCGTCGGCAGCGCGCGACTGACTTCGGCAGCGGCCGCTTCGAGAAGCGCCCGCGCCGCCCCTTCGTCTCCGGAGGCGTGCACTGCGGAGTTGTCGGCGATCTGCGGAAGCTCGGCTGGCAGCGGCCGGGAAGCGACGGCCTCGTGCTGGGCGCGCTCCTCGGGCGTGGCCGCGCCGAGGCCGACCAGAGACGCGACTGCGCAGAAGGCCGCGTCCGTCTTGCCCTGGGCGCGGAACAGGGCCGCGAGCGCGTGCAGCGATTCCACCGCGGGCGGCGTCATGTCGAGCAGCGTGCGGTGCGCCGCGACGGCGTCGTCGGGCGCGCGCTGCGAGGAGAGATCCGCCACGTGCCGCAGCGCCGCCCGATTCCGCGGCTCGAGCGCGACCGCGCGCTTGAAGGCCGCGAGCGCCTCCTCCGGCTGCCCCAGCTGCATGTAGCCGCGCGCCAGCTCGTCGGTCCACTCCGCCACTTGCAGCCGCGTCGGTGCGGGATCGGCCGGTGTCGGAAACACCTCGAGCAGCCGCTTGTAGAGACGCACCGCTTCTGCGTTGCGCAGCGAGCGCGCTCCCGGCGCGAGCTTGAGGAGCAACGGCGCTTCCAGCGTGTCGAGCGATGTGCCGAGGAGCGGCAGCGCCTTCTCGGCCTCGCCCAGGGCTGCGTGCAGCCGGCCGAGCCGCAGCTTCCAGCTCTCGATGCGCGGGTCGTCGCCGTCGAGGGCGAGCCGCCTCTGCAGCGCCTCCACTCCCTCCTGGGGCCGGCCCGAGGCCTCGGCCGCATCGGCGCGCAGCTCGAGCGCGCGCGCGTTCTCGCCATCGCGGGCCAGCGCACGCCCGGCCGCGAAGAAAGAGCCGGCCGCGTCCTCCAGCTCGCGCAGCTTGATCGACGCCGCCTGCGCCCACGCCACTGCGCCGAGCTTCGGATCCGCGTGCTCCTGGCCGATACGCTCGTAGATCTCGGCCAGCGTCCGCGGACCCTCCGTCGCTCCCAGCACCGAGCGCAGCTTGAGCGCCGCCTCGGAATTGTTGGGATCGCCCTGCAGCACGGTGCTCAGGTGCTGCACCGCCTCGGCCCGATCGCCCATGTCCTCGGCGAGCAGCGCCGCTTCCACCATCGCGCCCGCTGCCAGGCCGGGATCGCGCGCCAGCGCCGCTTCGCGCGCCAGCAAACGCATCACCTCCTGCTTGTCGCCCTGCAGCTCCGCGATGTGGCGCGCGCCTTTCACGGCGAGCAGCGAATCCGGATCGCTCGAGAGCGCCTGGTGGTAGGCCGCGCCCGCGTCGGCGAACCGGCCGGCCTCGGTGAAGATCTCCGCCTGCTGCAGCGCGAGCGCCGCGCGCGTCTCGCTGTCGGCGAAGGCGCAGCGGAAGGCGAGATGCTCGGCGAGCAGCGCCTTCTGACCCGACGAGCGCAGCGCTTCCTCGACCAAGTCGAGCGCGACGCGATCCTGCGGATTGAGCGCCAGCGCGCGGCGGTACTCAGCGATGCCCTGGTCGCGCTCACCGGCGGCGAGGCGATCCTCGGCGGATTCTGCGCGCAAGAGTCCCGCGACTCGCGGATCCTGGCAGCGCGAGGCGAGGCGGCCGCGCAGCTCGGCCCGCTCGCGCCGCACTTCGGTGCTCTTGTCCTGCGCGATGAGCGCGAGCAACTCCGCCATCGCCTCCAGATCGCCGGGCGTCTCTGCGATGAGGGCACGCAGCAGCGCCGCGGCTTTGCCGGGATCGCCTGCGCGGTGCGCGTAGAGCGAGGCCGACCAGCGGCGCGCCTCGTTGCGCTCGGACGACGATTGTGCCGACGCGGCCACCTGCTCGAAGGCGGCCGCCGCGTCGCTGTGCCTGGCTGTCCAGGCGAGCAGGCGCGCAAGCTGGGCCGAGGCGAAGACCGCTTGCGGGTGCGCCTGCGCCGCGGCCCGGTAGAGCTCGATGGCCCTGCGCGCATCGCCCACGCGCCACTCGGCCAGCTCCGCCGCGCGCCCGTATGCTTCGGCGCGCGGATTTCCCTCGGGCACCGCCTCCGCGATCTGGATCAGCACCGCCAGAGCGGCGGAGAAATCCCCGCGCCGCAGCTGCAGCTGCGAGAGCCTGCGCAGCACCGCCAGATCGACGCCGGCCAGCGCCAGCGCCTGCGCACAGGCCTGCACGGCTTCGTCGACGCGGCCCTCGATCTCCAGCACCGCCGCCCGCTCTGCGTGCAGCGCGGCGGCGCGCTCCGGCGTGGTCTGTCGCGCCTCCTCGAGCAGAAGATCGACGCGCTCTGCAGGCGGCAGCGAGGGAAGGGCAAGCAGGGCGTTGCGCGCCGCCGTCGACTGCGGATCGACGCCGCGCGCCTTGCGCAGAAGAGCCGTCGAGCGGGCGTCGTCGCCGGCCGCGCGCGACAGCTCGCTCGCTTCCAGCAGCAGATCGGCGGCATCGGCGCCGTTGGTCGAGTCAGCGCGCGCCTCCAGCGCCTGCGAGAGCCGCGACAGATCGCCCGCCTTGAAGGCCAGCGTCGCCCAGGTCTCCAGCCACCGCGGGCTGGTGAGCCCGCGCGCCATCTCGGCCGCGCGCTGCGCGAGGGCGATCGAGCGATCGATCTGCGACTCGTTGACCAGCGCCGCCGCTCGCGCGAGGAACTCCGCGCCCACCGAGCGCGGCAACTGCGACGAGGCCGCTTCGAGGAGATCGGCCAGCTCCGCCTGTCCTCCGATGGCCGGCAGCGTCCGCGTGAGAAGGCGCAGCGCGCCCGCATGCCGCGGCGAGAGCGCCAGCACGCGACGCGCGAGGGCCGCCGCCTCCTGCTTGTTGCCCGAGCGCTCCTGCCACGCGCCTGCTTCGAGGAAATGGGCGGCGGCTTCGGCCGCGGAGTGCGACTCCAGCGCCTCTCCCAGAGCGACGAACCGCTCGGCCGCGGCGGTCGCATCGCGCTGGGCCACCAGCCGCGCGTGCAGGGCGATGGCCGCGGCGTCGCCGGGATTCTCCGCCAGCGCGTCGGAGAGCAGCTGCTCGCGCTCCATCGGATCGGGCAGCAGCATGGCGGCGCGAAACTTGAGGTGCGCCCGCTCGCTGGACTCGATGCAGCCCTCGGCGCGCTGGCGGAGCAGCTCGGAGAGGTCGGGTGACTTCTGCTGCTCGGCGAGCTCCGACCGCAGCGCCAGAAGCGCGCCGTCGCGGCGGTTGTTCTCGAGCGCGGCTTTCACTTCCGCGAGTCCCTCGGAGACGCGGCCCAGCCGGTAGGCCGCGATGGATGCGACCAGCCACCGCTCCGACGCGTTTTGCGTGCGCTCGGCGCGCTGCCTGCAGAGGCGGAGCACTGCTTCCCAGTCGTTGCTGGAACGGGCGCGCACCAGCATGCCGAGGAAGCCGACCTGGTCGTTGGCGTCCGCCTGGTAGAGCTTGCGCACGGCCTCTTCGTGCAGCGCGGCCAGGTCGGAAGCGCTGGCGCGCGCCGGCTCGGTGGGCGGAGGAAGCGTTCCCTCCGGCTCAGCCTGCAGCTCTTCGATCAGGAGCACCGAACGGCGCAGGAGCTGGGCCTTGTAGACCGGGTCGCGCGTGACGCCGGCGGACCGCATCAGCAGCCGCGCGCAGAGCAGCCGCTCGCCGTCGCGCTGCGCTGCATCGACCGACGCTTTCAGGAGCGCCGGGTGCTCGGGCGCGAGCTGCAGGGCCTCGCCGATCAGCTTCTTCGCCTCGTTGTGGCGACCGAGCTCGCTCAGCACCAGCGACTGCGCGCGCAGCGATTCGGCGCGCGGCAACGGATCTTTGAGCAGCGCTTCCTCGCGCTGGTGCAGCGCGAGCGTCTTCTCGTAGCGGCCCGCGCTCGAAAAGAGCCGCCGCGCAGCCTCGAGGTTGGGACGGTACTTCGGGTTGAGCAGGAAGGCGTTCTGGTAGCAGACCGCAGCGCTGCGCTGGTCGCCGAGCTGCTCGATGAAGATGCGGCCCATCGCGTAGTGCACCGGCGCCGCGCCAGGCGTCTCACCGAGCGCGCGCGCCTCGGCGTCGAGCTGCGCGAGGACTTCTTTGGCAGCCTGGATCTCCGCCTCGGTGGGATCGCGCTGGGAGAGAAGGACGGGGATCTCGCTGGTGACGATGGGATCCATGGGGGGCAACAGCGTAGCAGAGGCGGGGCAGGGCGGGACAGCGAATGAAGAACGAATGGAACAGAGGATGGAGTCAGGATTGCCCCCCCAACGCCCTCACTCTCGCCTGTGCAGACCGAGAGGCGGGACGGCGGTCGCTGCGTTACCCGGCTGCGGAAATCCAGATGCCTTGCTTTCGCTCTCGGTGCCGACGAACAGGTAGAGCCGAGTCTGCCCAACGATCGAGGTCGTCTCTGTAAAGGCATTCTGCTCCGCTGCCTTCGCTCCCGAATGATACCGAAATACGAAATATCCGCTGTGGGGGGTTTGGTCGGAGGTCTCTACGAGGCCAGATATCGGGACCTCAAGCGTTGGGCTTCCGTCGACGCGCGGCAGAGACGGCGCCCCGCTGACTCCAAATGTCACGCGACACCACCCACGGGTTCCGTCAGGAAACTTCAAGACCAAATCTGGTGTTTGTGTGCATGCCACGGTCACGATCATTGAAAGCAGGAGGAACGCAGCGTAGCCGTGTCCCTGGCAGTTCATTCGGTTGTTCATTTTCCGGTCCCGGTTCTGATGCCTTCCCCCTTCAGTCGAGTCCCGCCGCTGCGCGCGCAGCCTTCTCGATCTCCGGCAGCATCTCCCGCACCGCGGCGATGTCCCGGTGCAACTCGCGATCTTCCTCCATGTGCGGAACCTTCGAGCGAATCATCTCCAGCGCCGCCTGCGCGCCAACCCCCGCTCGCAGCGGCTTGCGCAAGTCCAGCGCTTGTGCGGCGACCAGCAGCTCGATCGACAGCCCGCTGGCCGCGTTCTGCACCACCGTGCGTGCCTTCAGCGCCGCGGTCATGCCCATGCTGACGTGGTCTTCGCGCCCGGCGGACGACGGAATCGTGTCCACGCAGGCGGGATGCGAGAGCACTTTGCTCTCCGCCGCCAGCGCGGCCGCTGTGACCTGCGCGATCATGAAGCCCGAATTGAGTCCGCTGTTGCGCGCGAGGAACGGCGGCAGTCCCGAGAGCGACGGATTCACCAGCTGCTCGACGCGCCGCTCGCTGATCGTCTGCAGCTGCGTGCAGGCGATAGCCAGGAGATCGAGCGCCTGCGACACCGGCTGACCGTGGAAGTTGCCGCCGCTGACGATGGTGCCCGCGGCCGCGTCGTCGAGGGCCGCCGCGAACACCAGCGGATTGTCGGTGGCCGCGTTGGCCTCGATGGCGAGCGTGCGCCGGACGAACGCCAGCGCGTCGCGCGCGGCGCCGTGCACTTGTGGCGCACAGCGGAGCGAGTAGGGGTCCTGCACCTTCTCGCAGCTCGCGTCCTGGTGGCTGGCGTTGATGGCGCTGCCCTTGAGCAGCGCGCGCAGGTCGGCCGCCACCTGCATCTGCCCCTCGTGTCCGCGCACGCGGTGGATGGCCGCGAGGAACGGCTTGTGCGATCCCATCAGCCCTTCCACGGTCATGGCCGCCGCGATGTCGGCGATGCGCGCGCAGCGCTCCGCCTCGAGCAGGGCCAGCCCGCCCACAGCCTGCATCGCCTGCGTGCCGTTCACGAGGGCGAGGCCCTCCTTCGCTTCCAGCACCACGGGCGCAAGACCCGCGCGGCCCAGCGCATCGCGGCCCGGCAATCGCTGGCCTTTGAAGAACGCCTCGCCCTCGCCGATCATCACCAGCGCCAGATGCGCCAGCGGCGCGAGATCTCCGCTCGCGCCCACCGATCCCTTCTCGGGCACCACCGGAATCACGTCGCGCTCGAGCATCGCCAGCAGGAGATCGAGCGTGCTCTCGCGGATTCCCGAGTAGCCGCCCGCGAGCACGTTGGCCCGCAGCAGCATGAGCGCGCGCACTTCGGGGGCCGGCAGCGGCTGCCCGGTTCCGGCGGAGTGGCTCAGGATCAGGTTGCGCTGCAGCTTCTGCAGATCGGCGCGCGGGATGGAGACTTCGGCGAGCGTGCCGAAGCCGGTGTTGATTCCGTACGTCGGCACGGTGCCCTGCGCGATCCGATCGACCAGCTGCCGCGCCGCCCGCACCCGCTCGCGCGCGGCCTGGCCGATCTCGACCCGCGGTTCTCCCGCGGCAGCGGCGCCCACCTGCTCCAGCGTCAACCCGCTTCCCGAAAGCACGATGCGCATGGACGCGCCCTATACACCTTTTGCGAGGCGCGGGCGGCCTTTGCGCCGGGCCCGGAATTCACCTAATGTCGTTGGCCGTGAGTACGACTCGAAAGGGGTCTCCGATGCGGCTCTGCCTCGCCGCTCTCTCCGCGTTGTTCGTCTCCTTCGCGGCCCGCGCCGACGACACCGCGGCTCCGGTGGTGGAGCACACGCCCATCAAGTTCACCGAGCGCGGAGCGAAGTTCGTGCAGGTGTTCGCGAAGATCACCGACGAGTCGAAATTCTTTCCACAGGTGTTCTACCGCTACGGCCCCGGCGAGTATCAGAAGCCGCTCGACATGAAGGCGGTCAAGGGAAGCAAGGACCAGTGGGGCGTCAACATCCCGGTCAAGGGCGACCTCTGCGAGTACTACATCGAGGCGTACGACGAGCTGGGCAACGGACCCGGACGCGGCGCCGAACCGGAGAGACCTTTCCGCGTCGACACCAGCGGCCAGGGCGGCATGGTCGCCGCCGCGCCGCCTCCTCCCGCGCCCAAGGTCGCGCCGCCGCCTCCGCCCGTGGCCGTCAAGCCTGCTCCAGCGCCCGCACCGGTTCTGCCGCCACCTCCGCCCCGCAGGGTCGCGCAGTCGGGCGGACGGACCTGGACGTGGGTGGCCGGCGGAGTGGGGCTGGGCGTCCTCGCCGGCGGTCTCATCGCCGGCAATGAGATGAAGTCCGCCGACACCGTCTACACGACGAATCTGCTCACCGACCCTGGCGCCAGCTACACCTCGCTCAAGGCGCAGTACGACGCCAACAAATCGCTGGGCCAGAAGGCGACCATCCTCACCATCGCGGGCGGCGCGCTGATCGCCACCGCGGTGGTGCTCTTCTTCCTCGAGGGCGGCTCGAGCAGCGGCTCGGGCGGCGATAGCAGCGTCGTGATGCGCTTCTAGGTCTCGAGAGGTCGGCGTCTCGAAGTGGCCCTGCTCGTCCAGAAATATGGCGGAACGTCGGTGGGTGACGCGGATCGCATCCGCAACGTCGCGCGCCGCGCGATGGCTGCGCGCAAGGCCGGCAACGACGTGGTGGTGGTCGTCTCGGCCATGGCCGGCGAGACCAACCGCCTCCTCAAGCTGACGACAGAGATCTCGAAGCGGCCCAGCCAGCGCGAGCAGGAC
>WNFM01060832.1_pt1 | contig 13821 bp, 9 predicted proteins | sample 5400271 | NCBI WGS metagenome assembly WNFM01 (sample SAMN13153352, study PRJNA577476) | soil metagenome | isolation source: 60 cm saprolite on Douglas fir-dominated hillslope | place: USA:California | collected 2013-09-17 | reverse complement strand
GCGTTGAGGGAGATGGCCAGCTTGGGACGCACCGGCTCGGCGCCAAAATCGTGAATGCGGGGAATGATGCCGGAAGTCGAGACCGTCATGCGCGACTCGGGAAAGCCGACGCCCTCTACCAGCAGCCGCACGGCCTTCATGAATTGGGGATAATTCAGAAATGGCTCGCCCATGCCCATAAAAACGATGTTGACGCGCTGCCGTTCCAGGTCCACCTGCCGTTCATTCAGCACGGCGATCACCTGCCCTACGATTTCTCCCGCGCTCAGGTTGCGTTTCACTCCCAGCAGCGCCGTGAGACAGAACTGGCAATTCACCGCGCAGCCCACCTGGCTGGAAACACAGATGGTGGCCCGGTTCCAGTCGGCATCACCGGCTTCGGTGCCATCGCCGGCTTCACCGCCATCGCCTTCGGGCATCCACACGGTCTCTACCGTTTCTCCGTCGGCCATGGCGACCAGGTAGCGGATCGTCCCATCGATCGAATGAAAACTTTGTTCGATGCGAGGATGAAGTATTTCCAATCCTTCTTGCCGCAGCCCGGCGCGAAATTGTTTTGGCAGAGTAGAGACTGAATCCAGTTCGGCAAGCCGTTGGGGATAAATCGCATCAAAAAGCTGGCGCGCCCGATATTCAGGCTGACCATGCTTTTGTGCAATCCTGCTAAGCTCTTGATAATCAAGACCTAGCAGACCGGTTTGGGGCGGTTCAAGCATGGAAATTCGGTCGGACCTTTAAATTCTACACTCGACCGGCGAAACCTGAGCTGATGTGATAGGTCTTATCCAAGCTATTGATTTTAAAAGACATATATTTACCGGTGCGACCATTTCGCGTGTGTCAGAATCATATAAGTGCCCTCAGATGGAAACCGCTGTCCTAAACCGCCCTGCTTTAAGTGAACCACGAAACATTCAGCGCGAGGTATTGCCGAACGGTTTGATCGTTCTAAGCGAGGAGATGTCGCACATTCGCTCCATCGCCATCGGCATCTGGATGAAGACCGGCTCGCGTGATGAAGCGCCTGAACTGAACGGCATCTCCCATTTCGCCGAGCACATGGTTTTCAAGGGGACCAAGAACCGTTCCGCGCGCGATATCGCACGCCAGGTGGATTCCATCGGCGGCAACATGGACGCGTTTACCGGCAAAGAGACCATCTGCTTCAACATCAAGGTCCTGGATGAACACCTTCCCATTGCCATCGACATTTTGAGCGACCTGGTCCTGAACCCGATCTTCGAACCCAATGACATCGTCCGCGAAAAAGGCGTGATCCTGGAAGAGATCAAAATGGACGAAGACAATCCTGATTATCTGGTCCATGAGATTTTCACCCAGAGTTTCTGGAAGGACCATCCGTTGGGCAAGCCGATCCTGGGGACCAAAGAAACCGTGCGCTCCTTTGAGCAGCAGAAGCTGTTCGATTTTTATCGCCAGCGCTTCGCGCCCAACAACATCATCATCTCCGCGGCCGGCAACCTGAACCACCACAACTTTGTGAAGCTGATCAAGGATCGCTTTGCCGGACTTGCCCGCGTCCCTAACGGCTTTCACCTGCCAGCGCCTGCCGTGACACCGCGGATCGTTACGCGTAACAAAAAGTCGCTTGAGCAGGTGCAGCTTTGTGTCGGCGTTCCGTCACATCCCATCTCGCATGAGAAGCGCTACGTATCGTATGTGCTGAACACGGTGCTCGGGGGCGGTATGAGCTCGCGTCTCTTTCAGAAAATCCGCGAAGAGCAAGGGCTGGTGTACTCCATTTATAGCGACCTCAACCCCTATCGTGATACCGGCTGCCTCACCATTTATGCCGGGACCTCCCTTGAGTCGACGCGTAAAGTCGTGGATTCAGTGCTGGCGGAGTTTCGCGAGCTCAAGTCAGGGCCCATCGCGACTGAGGAGCTGCGCCGCGCCAAAGATCAGTTGAAGGGCAGCCTGATGCTCAGTCTGGAATCGAGCACTTCCCGCATGTCCAACCTGGCCCGTCAGGAGATGTATTTTGAACGCTTCTTCAGCCTGGACGAGACCATTGAGCAGATCGAGGCTGTCACCGCGGAAGAAGTCTGCGACATGACCAACAGCCTCTTTACCCCTGACAAGATCGCAATCACGGTGCTGGGAAACCTGGACGGGTTGAAGTTGTCGCGGGAAAATCTGGTGTGCTGAAAAGAAGCAGTCAGCACTCAGCACTCAGCATTCAGCCCCTGTAGCGCTTGTCCCAGCAGATTATTTCACCGCAGAGTGCGCAGAGATCGCGGAGAATAACTAAAAATATTTCGGGTAATCCTGACCTTTCCTTCCTCTGCGTCCTTCGCGCCCTCTGCGGTAAAGTCTTTTGGTTAACGCTCGGTTACGCTCTCCAGCATCGTAAAGAACTCAGGAAACGAAATCCTCGCCGCCTCGGCGCCATGGATCACGCTCTCGCCTTCGGCCCGCAGCGCGGCCACGGCAAAGGCCATGGCAATGCGATGATCGCCCCCTGAATCGATCTCTGCTCCGTGCAGCTTCTGGTTTCCGGGAACGCGCAAGCCGTCTTCGCGCTCCTCGCATTCCGCTCCCATGGCGCGCAGATTACGCGCGACCAGGGCAATGCGGTCAGACTCTTTTACTCGCAGTTCTTTGGCGTCTCGGATCTCAATGCCATCGCGCGTGTAGGGACCAATGGCCGCGAGTACCGGCAGCTCGTCAATCAACGCGACCGACTGTGCGCCCTCAATCGTGATTCCCCTCAGCGGGCCGTGCTCGATCTTGACCGTGCCTACCAGCTCGCCGTGGTGCTCTTCCAGGTTGATCACTGAGAGTCGCGCACCCAGGATTTTCAGCACGTCAAGCAGGGAAGCGCGCGTGGGATTGAGCAGCAGGTTGTCAATCACCAGGTTGGAACCGGGGAACAATGCGGCGGCGCAGAGAAAGAATGCGGCGGAAGAGATATCGCCCGGGACTGCGGCCTCAATGGCGCTGAGTTTCTGGCCGCCGCGCAGCGCCACGCGATTGCGGCTGCGCGAAAGCTCAGCGCCAAACGCCCGCAGCGCTTGCTCGGTATGATCGCGCGTGCGGTGGGGCTCTTCCACCACGGTCTCGCCTTCGGCCTGCAGTCCGGCAAACAGCACCGCGGACTTCACCTGCGCACTCGCCACAGGCATTTTGTATTCGATGGCCCTGAGCTTTCCTCCGCGAAGGTGCAGCGGCGGACGGTCACCTGCGGCGGCGCCGATTCCCGCGCCCATCAAACGTAATGGTTCGATAATTCGCTTCATCGGGCGCCGGGTAAGCGACTCATCGCCATGCAGATCGCAGGCAAAGTCCTGCCCGGCCAGGATTCCCGCGAGCATGCGCATGGTGGAGCCGGAATTGCCGCAGTCCAGGCTTTCGCGCGGCGCTTGCAGCCGCTCACGTCCATCGATCTCCACCACGCCATCACTGTTCTTGCGGACGCCGCAGCCTAGCTGCTGCACGCATCCCAGCGTGCTGGCGCAATCGGCGCCGGTGGAGAAATTTGCCAGCCTTGTGGTGCCATTGGCAATTGCTGCCAGCATGGCGTAACGGTGCGAGATGGATTTGTCTCCCGGCAGCCGCACCGATCCCAGAATGTTCTTTGCAGGACGAATGATCACCAGAGTTGCTCCATTGCACCAGCTTGGCAGATTTTAGTTGCCCACAACGCACAAAATAAATTCAAAGGGCTAATACTTCTGATGTACAACCTACAATTTTTTGAAACATCTCACTTTCAGCACGCAGCTACAAACGTGCGTTGCAGCAATAACCCAGGTTAGGTTCTCTGGCCGCCTGCCCTGAATTTGCTCTTTTTCAATTCAAGATTAGCAGGTTGTCCATGAAAACTTATCGCGCGGCTTTTTTCGTACTCGCATTGATCGGCGGCAGCATTTGTTCCGTCGCGCAGCAGCGGCAGGGACTGGATCCACGCCTGACGCCCCACTCACCCTTTGACGGGCGTGGCCAGCACCCCGGTTCCATCAGTGGGACGGTTAAAGACCTGAAAAATAATCCGCTGAAAGACGTGCGGGTCGAATTGACTGACGCGACCGGTATCTCTGTGAACGCCGTCTACACCAACCCTTCCGGCGGTTTTGAATTCTCCAACATTCAGACGGGCACTTATACCATGGTGGCCACGTCCGGGCTGCAACAAGTCAGTGAACGGGTCGAGGTGAACTCCTGGACCAACGTGGTAAATCTCCGCATGCCGTCCAAAGACAAGCCTGAGGACGGGGTGGAGGGAAACTCCATCTCCGTCGTGCAGTATAAGGTCCCGGGCAAAGCGCGTGACGAATACCGCAAAGCGCGTGACGGGATGGAAAAAGGAAGACTGGAAGAAGCAGGAAAGCGGCTGGAGAAGGCCCTGGAAATCTTCCCCAATTACGCCGATGCGCTCACCCTGCGCGCCGTCCTTAAGTTGAACCAGAAAAACGCGGAATCTGCCATGGCCGATCTGGACCAAGCGGTCAAAGCCGACGCCAATTACGCCATGGCTTATATGGTGATGGGCTCCGCTCTGAATATGCAATCAAAGTTTGATGAAGCCATCCGGGCCTTGCAGCGCGGTCAATCGCTGGCGCCCCACTACTGGCAGGCGTACTTCGAAATGGGCAAGGCCCTCATCGGCAAGGCCGACTACCCCGCAGCGCTGCGGCAGTTGGAACGAGCGCAAAACCTGGCTCCTGCCGAATATCCGCTCATTTATCTGCTCCAGGCGCACGCGTTGCTCGCCATGAAGCAATATCCCGAGGCCATGACGGCGCTGCAGGCGTACCTGCAAAAAGATCCGAAAGGCCCTAACAGCGCTGAAGCCCAGAAGATGCTGCAAGCAGCCCAGGCGTTCATGGCGAAGGGAAAATAGTAATTAGCATTCAGCAGTCAGCACTCAGCAGTCAGTCAAAACAAAATCAACGCAACGGATGCGAAGGCAAAACTTAGCCGCGAATTAACACGAACAACGCGAATTATCCTGTGATTTTATTCGCGTACTTTCGCGTGTATTCGCGGCTAATCTTTCATATCGGTGCAGGGGCTGAATGCTGATGGCTGAATGCTCCTACGTATTCGTCACCTTATCCGCGGACGGCGCGGGAGCTGTAAGCATCAAAGGCTCTTCCGGCATTACAATCCACGCGGCAACATAGGCAATTACGCCGAATAGTCCGAATAAAGCGCAAACTGCCCACACGATGCGGACCAGCGTGACGTCGAGATCAAAATACTCCGCAAATCCCAGGCACACGCCGGCAACCTTCCGCCCGTTCCGCGGGCGTACCAGACGTTTGCGCGCGACCACTCCCGCCACGCGCTTGCCGCAGTAAGCGCAGAGATTTGCGTCGTCCGGGATGACCTTGCCGCAATAATTGCAATACATGAAATTTCTCCTTTCGGGGACAGTTTTTTTGAAGTCGCGCCCAGTGTGCCGGTAGTCACCGCCCCTAATGATTGTTACGCACCGGGCCGCAAGAAAGTTCTGTGCGAATTCATCGACCGTCGCCCTGGCGGCGCCCGGGGTTTACTGTTCAGCTATTAACTCTGATAGGCACCAAAACCGTAGTTACCTGGGTAACGGAAAAGGGGGCAGGGTAAGGTGTCACTCCGACTCCTATCGGGCAGTTTACCTGATTTCTAAGAGGCCCCATAAACGGTACAACAGCCTTGCTCCCCCGCATTCCGCTAAAGGGATACGGACAGAAAAATTATGACCAGACCGCTTAGACCCGTGAAGGAGTTCTACACAGAACCCGAGGCCGCCGGATACCTCAACATCCCATTGAATGAGCTGTATTCGCTTCTGGATGAATACATTTTCAACGATGGGAGCCCCCGCCCTCAAGACCTTACGTTTTGTGAGGCGGACCTTGTGCTGCTTGGCTTTTGGAGCAAAACCCGGGACAATCCGAAGGTGCTCCGGATGCCACGCCGGCGCGAGGCCTGAAGCTTTTACAACGTAAGAATTTCCAGGTACATTGTCCTGTCGGCCATGGGTAATATACAAGTCCATGCATGGCTTAGGGTTAGCGCTACCCGTCTTTTGGCATTCAATGTGCCCTCTATATCTGCAACAAGAGGGGTCTCCCGATGGCACATATGGCACCAAATTACGAGGAGCGGCAGGAGTTCTGGAAACCTGCGGTCGCCCCACGGCACGAACCGTCTCATGCCAATGAGGCAACCGATCAGGTTTGTCAGGAGTGCGGCACCGATTTTGTTGTCGGCTCACGCTTCTGCTACGTGTGCGGCTCTGACCGGAACGCCAATCTTTCCGATACGACCGTAACCGGCATTCGGGCCTGGATTGACATTGATTCACTGCGCGAGGCGCTGGGACAAACCACCGCGTCGCTGGTGGCCCTGATCCTGGGATGTGCCTGTGTGATCGCGGCCATTGTTACCGGCTTTGTATTCACTGCCACCACTCTTCTGGATTGGCAGGCTGTCCAGTTATGGCGCATTGAGTGGCTGCTGGCTGCGGTAGCCATCTTTGCAGCAGGATTTCTGCTGAAGAAGAAATAAGTTTTTTCTCCCCAAAGGCAAAAAAGGGCGGCGTGCGCATCGCCGCCTTTTTTATTTCTTAAGCTGAAAAATTTCATCTGATGCAGCAAAACGGCCGCCCGAAAGCGGCCGTTGCCATTGTGCGAGACCCCCTTACCGTTAAAGCTTAGGAGGGTTGCTCTGAACTGTATTAGGCATGTTGCTGGTCGGCGGTGGGTTGCTGGGCGCCGTGCTGTTCGGGTTGGTGGTGCTGCCCGGAGGGCAAGGATTAGCCACTGTGGCTGAGGTTCCGCTGGGTTGCGACGTGGTTCCCGATGCGGTTGTTGACGTTGAACCCGTGCCGCTGCTGGGGCTAGTGCTGCCGGTTCCCGTGGTCGAAGAACCTGTGCTGCCGGACGGCATGTTGCCGGCCGTAGTTGTTGAAGTTGTGCTACTCGGACTGGTTGAACTGGTTGAAGTGCCCGTGCTGTTGCCGCTGTTGGAAGGCGTGCACGGCGCAACCGTGGTCTGCGTTCCCGTTTGATTTTGGGTGCTGCCTTGCGTTCCGCCGGTCACGGAACCCGCACTCCCCGCCACGCCTGGCGTACCCGGCGTGACAGAAGGCGTCCCGGTTGAACTGGCTCCGGGAGGAGTGGTTGTTGTAGTGCCGGGCTGAGTTGTTGTCGTTGTGCCTGGCTGAGATGTGCTGGTGCTTGGCGTGCTGCTCTGTGTTCCCATTCCCGGACTGGGTGTAACCGACCCAGTATTCTGTGCGGTTGCAACACCCACAGCCAGGGCGAACACAGATGATGCCAATAAAATCTTTCGCATAGAAGCCTGCTCCTTGTCAGATTGTTGCGGCTTAACTCTGAAGCCGCGATGGGCACACGTGCTCCCATTGGTCTGAAACGTGCTTTCTAAGTTGGGATGCGGATGGGAATGGCCGGGATGGCACAGGCAGAGTTGCAGGGCGCAAATTTTGCGGGGTTGCTGCGCACGCACACTGTTGCCTTGCTTGGCCCCTCGATGGACAAATGTCGTAGTTTGCTTCTATTCTTCGGCGGGTACCGTACAATAAAATCAATTCATAATGAGAGTCTCTGCTTTAAGTTTCTCGAACGACTTATGCTCGCCCGAAGGTTTGGTTTTTCATTGCATGTTGAAGGGGAAAAGATCTTGAATTCATCGTTAATTCCTAGCCGCGCGCGTCTGCTATTCCTTTTGGCGCTAGTGGCGTTCAGCGTTATTTTTACCGGAATATCGTTCGCCCAGGATACAGAGCTCTCCGCCGAAGAGATCATTCAAATTCTGCAGGAAAATCCTGACGTGCTGGCTGAGGCCAAGACGGAGATTGTGGCCCAGCTTCGCGACCGCGGCTATAACGTCTCAGAGAAAGACATCACCGACGAGCGGCTGTTCAGCCAGATACGCTCCGACGATCGGGTGCGCCAGCTCGCCGGCAATGAGCTGGTGAAACGCGGCTTTGGCCCCGAGCAACAAGGCGAGCAGACGCCATCGCAGGGCCAGCAGCCCGGGACAGGGCAGGGAACGGGTCAGCAAACAGGGCAGCCTTCAGCAAATCCTCCAGACCGAGGCGCCGGCCAGCAGCCATTTCCGGGTGGCCAGACGACTGACATTACCGGAGCGCCGACGCGCGGCACGCGGCGACGAGAGACTGGAAGAGAGACAAGCCGTGAGCCGGGCAAAGAGAAGCCCCCGGGCCCCCCGCAGGAACAATATCCGTTGCGCAACCTTCCCGCTCTGCGCGACCTTTACACCCAGACGCCCACCGACGAGACAAAGCTGGAGCGCTTTGGCGCGTCACTCTTCCGCAACAGCGCTGTCTCCAGCGCCGGTACCGCCGACAAAGCTCCTCTAAGTGTTCCCGTTGGCCCCGACTATGTCCTTGGGCCAGGCGATGAATTAGTGGTCGACTATTGGGGCACCACGTCACAACACCTGCAGCGCGCGGTTGACCGTGAAGGACGCATATCTCTTCCTGAGGCCGGCACCGTTGTGGTGGCGGGACGTACGTTGGGCGAGGTGCAGCAGACGGTTCAGCGGCTGCTCAGCCGGCAGTTGCGCGGGATCACAGTTGACGTGACGCTGGGCAGGCTGCGCACGGTGCGGGTTTACATCGTTGGCGACGTGAAGAATCCCGGCGCTTATGACATCAGCTCGCTCTCCACTGCCTTGAGCGCCCTGATCGCCGCTGGAGGGCCCACGGACACTGGCTCCTATCGCATTGTGAAGCACTATCGCGGCAAGGCGCTGGTGGAAGACGTTGATCTCTATGACCTGATGCTGAAAGGCGTGAGCGGGGGTGAGGTCCATATTGAATCGGGTGACAGCATCCTGGTTCCGCCCGCAGGCGCTCAGGTGACGGTTGCGGGCAAGGTGCGGCGGCCGGCAATTTACGAACTCCGCCGTGAGCAGACCCTGGATCAGGTGCTTGATCTGGCAGGCGGCGTTCCTGTTACCGGTGAGCTGAACAGAATCAAGGTCGAGCGAATTCAGGCGCATGAGCGCAAAGAGATGCTGAGCGTAAACCTGGTCAAAGGAACGAATCAGCAAGCTTCTGAAGACGCGTTTACCAGGTTTCACATCCAGGATGGTGACGTGATTACCGTCTCGCCCATTCTTCCTTATAGCAACCGCGCCGTCTATTTGCAGGGCCACGTTTTTCGTCCGGGAAAATATCCTTATCGGGATGGTTTCAAAGTCACCGATCTGATCGGCTCATTTGACGATTTGCTGCCGGAGCCGGCGGACCGCGCGGAGATTATCCGCCTCCATCCTCCCGACTTCAGCCCCACGGTAATTCCGTTCAGTCTGCGTGAGGTGCTGGCCAAGACCGTGGCAGCGCCCAGCCTGGAGCCGTTTGACACGGTGCGCGTCTTTGGCCGATATGACACAGACGCTCCCAAGGTTTCAATTTATGGTGAGGTCCTGCGTCCGGGAGAGTATCCGTTTTCTGAACGGATGACCGCAGCGGACCTGTTGCGCCTGGCCGGCGGTTTCAAGCGCAGCGCCTACCAGCAAGCGGCCGACCTTACAAGTTACGCCGTGATTGACGGCGACCACGTGGACCTTGAGCACCGCGACATTCGCATCGACCGCGCACTGGCGGGCGAAGCCGATACTGACGTGCTGCTGAAGCCGGGCGATGTGCTTACCATTCGTCAGATCGGCGGCTGGACCGATATCGGCGGCGCCATCAACGTCACCGGTGAGGTCATGCACCCGGGGCGTTATGGAATTCAGCGCGGCGAGCATCTCAGCTCCATCTTGAAGCGCGCCGGCGGCTTCTCTTCTGAAGCGTATCCCTACGCGGCGATCCTGGACCGGGCCGCGGTGCGCGAAGCGTCGGCTAAGAGCCGTGAAGACATGGTCAGCAAAATTCAGGACCAGGGAGTCACCTCGTCCCGAAGCCAGAGCGTTACCAGCGCGCGTGAACGTCAGCAGCTCATCAACAGACTGAAGCAGATTCAACCCAACGGCCGCATGCTGATCCATATCAGCGCGCAGATCGAAAAGTGGCAGAACACGGTGGCTGACGTAGAAATCCGCCCCGGCGATGCCCTCTACATCCCCAAGCGGCCAAATTTTGTGATGGTGGCGGGCCAGGTCTACAACCCTACGGCGATCACTTTCAGCCCAGGCAAACATGCCGGCTGGTACCTGAAGCAGGCGGGAGGGCCATCCAGCCTGGCCAACAAGAAAGACATATTTGTGGTCCGCGCGAATGGGACCGTCGTCGGGCGCGGGTCGGGCGAGTGGTGGTCGGGTAACGTTTTGGGCGCCACGCTGCAAGCCGGCGATACAGTCTTTGTCCCGGACAAGACCGCGGGCAGCGGAATTTTTAAGAACGTGAGCCAGTCTATACAGCTTCTTTCCGGCGCTGCCGTGGCCGTCAGCGTGATCAGAACTTTCTAACCGAATGAATGAGTCGATCCGAATGGGACAGAGCAAGCTTGCATTCATATTTTTGCTTCTTATAGTGACAACCGCATCCTGGGGCCAGTCAGTGGATGGAGCAGAGGGCTCTCCTGCGCCCGCCCCTACACCATCGCCGAGCCCTTCCATCGATGACACGCACTATGCCAGCGACAATCCGGTAAAGTTCCTGCGCAACCTGGCGCGCGACCAGAAAGATATCTGGACCAGCCCCTTCAAAGCCAAAATCCAGGACCTGAACTGGATCCTACCCATTGCCGGCCTATCCGCCGGATTGGTCAACGCCGATGCCGAGCTATCGTCTCGTATCAAAGGCACCAGCTCGCTGGGAAGACATGCCAGCACCATCTCGAACGGAGGACTTGCTGCGGCGCTGGGCGGCAGCGGCGGGCTCTACCTGCTGGGAAAAATTCGCCATGACGATCATCAGAAAGAAACCGGCATCCTTTCAATTGAGGCAGCCACGGATAGTCTCGCCGTCGTCGAGGTATTCAAGTTCGCGACGCAAAGAGCGCGTCCGACGGATGGAAACAAGAATGGCGACTTCTTCAATAGCACCTCCATCACCAACTCCTCCTTTCCTTCTGCCCACGCGATGTTGACCTGGTCCGTGGCGAGCGTTATCGCGCACGAGTACCCCGGACCTCTGACCCAGATTTTTGCCTATGGCCTGGCCACCGGCGTGAGCGCGGCGCGCGTTGCCGGCCGGAACCATTTTCCCAGCGATGTCGTGGTGGGCGGCGTTATGGGCTGGATGATCGGACGCCAGGTTTACAAGGCGCACCACGATCCTGAGCTGCCCGGCGCTGGCTTCGGCAACTTTATCCATGACGCTCCGGTTGAGGGCGAGTCACCGGAGCGATCTTCACCCTATGTGCCCATGGATAGCTGGGTCTATCCGGCATTTGACCGCCTGTCCGCGCTGGGAGTGCAAAACAGCGGCCTGGTTGGCCTGCGGCCATGGACGCGCAAGGAATGTTCCCGCATTCTGGAAGAAATCTCAGGCGAGGTGGATGAGTCCAACCCGGATGAGGCTTGGCGAGTGTATTCCGCACTGGCGCGCGAGTTCGCGACGGAAATGAATGGAGAAGAGAGCCAGTATGTCGCGCTGGATTCGGTTTATGCCCGCCTGACCTCGATCTCCGGGCCGCCGCTGACCGATGGCTACCACTTCGGCCAGACCATCGTCAACGATTTTGGCCGGCCGTTTCAGCGCGGGACCAACGGCCTCACCGGCTTTTCCGCCAGCGGATCAGCAGGCGCTCTGGGCTTTTATGTGCGCGGTGAGTTTGAGCACGCGCCCTCAGCCGCCGGGTTCACGCAGGCGCAACAGGATGCAATCCAGAGCGCCGACTTCAAACGACTCCAGCCGGCCTCACCGATTCCTGCGTTCAACCAATTTCGCCTCCTCGACAGTTATATTTCGCTCAACATCAAAGGGTGGCAAACTTCTTTCGGTAAACAGACGCTGTGGACCGGTCCCACACAGGACCCGTTCCTCTGGAGTGACAATGCTGAACCCATCTATATGTTTCGCGTGGACCAGACGCATCCGGTGAAGCTCCCCAGCATTCTGGGATTGCTGGGACCGTTCCGCACTGAATTTTGGGTTGGGCGGATGACCGGGCACCATTGGGTCGACATTCAGGGACCACCTATTGCGGTTTCCATTGGCCGAAGCTTACCGCAGCAACCTCTGGTAAACGGCTTCAAAGTCAACTTCAAGCCAACTCCTAATCTCGAATTTGGCGTAGGTAAGACAGGAGTTTTTGGCGGGCCGGATTTCCCCATCACCGCTGGATCGATTCGACATGTGTTCTTCTCCACTAGTAATGCGGTTGGGCGCGGGCAGGATCCCGGAGATCGCCGCTCCACTATCGATTTCAGCTATCGCCTTCCCGGATTCAGAAACTGGCTGACCTTGTACGACGATTCTTTTGTCGAAGACGAGATTTCCCCTATTGGCTATCCGCGCCGCGCCGCGCATAATCCGGGCATTTATCTTTCGCAGGTGCCGGGGATACCTCACCTTGACATGCGCCTTGAAGCTGCATTCACCAACCTGCCGAACCTGATTCAGACTTCCGAGGGCGGCTTCTTCTATTGGAATACCCGCTATCTGGATGGCTATACCAACAGGGGCAACATCATTGGAAATGGCACGGTGGGCCGGCAGGGCATTTCCCTGCGGGCGCAAAGCACCTATTGGTTCGCCTCAGACAAGACCATCCAGTTCGGGTACCGCAGCGCGATAGCTGACAGCATGTTTCTGCAGGGCGGAAATCTCAGAGACACCTTCATCAAGTCGGAGTGGAGTCTCACACCCCGCATTTCGCTCTCCAGCTTCCTGCAATACGAATGGTGGAACTTTCCGCTGCTGAGCGCGGGCAAGAAACAGAATGATTTCACTGCATCGTTTCAATTGACGTATTGGCCGCATTGGAAGCTCAAACATGCAGACTAGCTGGACGTGAAACCAGTTGCGGTGAGGCAACGAAAACCTTGAAACACGGAGGAAAAGAGGAAGCGGAGGAGGATTGCCACAAATGCCAAAATTGCCAAAGAGTGCCAAAATTAAAAATCGCACGGCTGATCGCTGATCAAAGAGACGCTAGTTGCACATTCGCGGCAAGCTGAGACACGCAATCTGAAGTCCTCTGCTTCCTCTGTGTTCAAAGGTTTTGGGCTTTACTATGTGTTCTCAATGCACTTAAGGAGTACGAATGCGGGCTCTGATCACCGGAGTGACGGGACAGGACGGATCGTACCTGTCTGAGTTGCTGCTGGAAAAAGGGTACGAAGTTTACGGAATGCTGCGCAACATCCGGCGCGAATCTCACGAGCGGCTGGCCGGGGTTGCGGCACAGATCAGGTTTGTTGAGGCTGACCTGACCGACCAGAGCTCGCTTGACCGTATGATGCAGCAGGTCCAGCCGGATGAAGTGTACAACCTGGCCGGGCAGACTTTTGTTCCCGTTTCCTGGAGCCAGCCGCTCCTTACCATGGAAATCACAGGCATGGGCGCGCTGCGCATTCTGGAAGCCATGCGCCGGCATTCGCCGAAAACAAAGTTTCTCCAGGCCTCGAGTTCAGAAATCTTCGGCCGGGCCGATGGAGCATTGCAAAACGAAAATACTCCCATGCAGCCGGGCAATCCTTACGGCGCAGCCAAGCTGTTTGCCCATCACATGACCGTCAATTATCGCGAGAGTTACGGGATGTTCGCCTGCTCCTGCATCAGCTTTAATCATGAATCGCCGCGCCGGGGGGTTGAGTTTGTGACCCGCAAAGTGTCGCAACAGGTCGCGCGGATCAAACTTGGCCTGGCCAGCAAGCTGAAGATGGGAAACCTGGAAGGGCGCCGCGACTGGGGCTTTGCCGGCGACT
>WNFM01023261.1_pt5 | contig 13821 bp, 15 predicted proteins | sample 5400271 | NCBI WGS metagenome assembly WNFM01 (sample SAMN13153352, study PRJNA577476) | soil metagenome | isolation source: 60 cm saprolite on Douglas fir-dominated hillslope | place: USA:California | collected 2013-09-17 | reverse complement strand
TGTACCGAAGGCCCCTATCGGGGCCTTCTTTTTTGTGACAGAGGCTGTCGAGGGCTAGCGGAACAGCAGGCCGGCGTAGCCGACGACGGCGCTGGTGTCGCCGGAGACGTCGGCGGAAGTTGCGTATTTGACGAGCTCAGCGTGATTCGAGCCGACGTGATTGAGCGCGGTCAGCATAGCAACTGCCGGACCCAAACCGCACATGGAGATTTCTTTCTTGCGGCAGACATCGAAGAGGCCGTGCGGATCGAATTGCAAGATTCGCTCGATCGCCAGATGGTCTTTGCGGCGGGTGGTGGCGTCGTCCTGATAGTGATTGAAATCGGAAGTGGTAAGGAGAAGGACATCGGGTTCGGCGGCGAGAATTTCGCCGAGTGATTCGCCGATGGAAACGAGCGATTCGAACTGAATTGTGCCGAGGGCGATGGGCACGAAGGTAAAGTCTGGATCCAGCTGCTGCAAGAACGGAAGTTGAACTTCGAGAGAGTGTTCGCTTTGGTGAGCGACAGGGTCTTCTTCGAGCAGCGGACAAGCCTGCGAGATTTTTGCGGCGAGACCGGAGTCGACGGGAACGTCGCCTAGAGGAGTACGCCAGGCGCCTTCGGAAAGAATTGCAGCTTCGGCCCCGTATGGAAAATGGCGAACGCCAAGGACGATGATGCGTTTCGGGAGCGCGATGCGCTTGAAAACGGATGCCGCAACATGCCCGGAAAAGACGTAGCCGGCGTGGGGAACGAGGCAGGCGCGATACGCGCGTTTCTCGAGGGCAGATTCCGCATCAAGTAAATTTCTGATTTGCTCGGAAAGTTTTCGGGGATGGTCTGGATAAAATTTGCCGGCGACAGCAGGAGTGCGAAGCATGGGCACTCGGAAGATCAGCTAGGCTTCGAGGGTTTGCCTTTGACCTTAAGCGCTTTTTTGGTTTCGGGATCGAAGTAGACCGTAACTCTGTCGCCGTACTGATAGCCGCCCTTGTCGATGATTTGCAGCATTTTGGCGGAGGCATCCGGAGACAGCGCAAAGGTCTGGATGGCCATGTCGTTGCCCTTGGCACGAACGGTAATTTGCGCGACGGTGGCGTTCATCACGGTTCCTTCAAACTTGGGAGGCTGCGGGCCTTTGTTCGGCTTAATCGTGTTTACGATGATGGGAACCGCAGTTTCGACGACCGGGATGGCAACCGACGCGGGAACCTGAGCACTGGCGCCAACCGCGGCGAACGCGGCAAAACTGGCGGCGAGTGCGCAGCGAAGAATCGCGGATTGTGACATCAGCATCATTCTAGTTCGTCGGTGGCGATGCGCAGCGATTTCAGAAAGCGAATGTCTTGCGGGGTCATGGCCAGCTTGGCGACCGGCCTTTTTTCCAGCTCGGCTTCGTTGAAGGAATCCTGATCCACCTGAATGCGGAGTGACTCAAGAAAGCGGCGATCGAGCGTGGTGAGCTTGGAGTCCTGATTGCCGGCAGCGTCGCGACGGGCGAGCCCGATAGTGGCGTCAAGCTTCAACACGATGTCGTAGCCGTGGGCACGCACTCCGGCAATGGCGCCGGTGATGCGATCCGAATCGGAGACGGTGTCGTTGATCGCGTGGCCAAGCTCACGAAGCAGGTTTTTCAGGTGATCGTCGAGTTGCAAGGCTGGCTCTCCCCTACCACAAAGGCGATTGTAGGACTCAGATAAGTTGGATACAAGTGGGAGTGAAGGCGTTGTCTCCAAATGGTTCACAGGCCATCGGTACAGGGAGGCGCGTCTGTGAGGCGCTGATGGGGTCGCGGGTGGGATAAGATGTAGAGATGGGCGCGACAAACCTGATTTCGGGTACGCCGGCAAAGGCGCAAGGCGGATTCGCGCGGTTCTGGCGGACGCTACGGCAAATCTTCCATGAAATGGTAGGCGGGATTTTTGCAGTACTGGCATTGGCGTGGGTGCAGAGCGCGATTCGCGCCTGGACCAGTGACGTTTCGCATTGGCTGGTGGCGGCGGCTTGCGGAGTGGCGGTGCTGCTGGCGGCTTTCTCGTGGACCTCATTTCGGCGCGCTGAGCGACACAAACAAGAACAAATCGACGCAGCGGAAGGCGGAATTCAAGACGCTTTCCGGATTGCCGGTCGAGCGGCTGTACACGGAGGGAAATCTTCGCGGCATTGATGCCGCCGAGCACCCCGGATTTCCCGGCGAGTTTCCATTTACGCGCGGAATTTATCCGACGATGTACCGCAGCCGGTTGTGGACCATGCGGCAGTATGCGGGGTTCGGCACCGCCGCGGAATCCAACAAACGCTACCGATTGTTGCTGAGCAAAGGGCAGAAGGGATTGTCGGTGGCGTTCGATTTGCCGACCCAGATCGGCATGGATTCGGATCACCCGCTGGCGGCGGGCGAAGTAGGCAAAGTGGGAGTGGCGATCGATTCGATCGAGGACATGGAAACGCTGTTCGACGGAATTTCGCTCGAAGGCGTTTCGACTTCGATGACGATTAATGCCACGGCAGCAATTTTGTTGTGCTTGTACGTTGCGGTGGCGAAGAAGCAGGGAGCGCCGCTGCAGAAACTGTCCGGAACAATTCAGAACGACATTTTGAAGGAATACATCGCACGGGGAACGTATATCTATCCGGTGCGGCCTGCAATGCGCATCGTGACCGATGTTTTTGCGTGGTGCAAAGATTCGCTGCCGCGGTGGAACACCATTTCGATTTCCGGGTATCACATTCGCGAGGCGGGTTCGACTGCGGTACAGGAGGTCGCGTTCACGCTGGCGGATGGAATTGCGTATGTGCAGACGGCGTTAGACGCGGGGCTTGCAGTGGATGAGTTTGCGCCGCAGCTTTCCTTCTTTTTCAACGCGCACAACGATTTACTGGAGGAGATTGCCAAGTTTCGCGCGGCGCGGCGGTTGTGGGCGCGGATTATGAAAGAGCGATTCGGAGCCGCTGATCCACGTTCACTGATGCGGCGCAGCAGCCGGAAAACAATATCGTGCGGACGTCGATTCAAGCGCTGGCGGCGGTGCTGGGCGGATGCCAGTCGCTGCACACGAATTCTATGGACGAGGCGCTGGCGCTGCCGACCGAAGACGCGGCGCTGATTGCGTTGCGCACCCAGCAGATCATCGCGCACGAAACGGGAGTGGCCAACACTATCGATCCGGTCGCAGGCTCGTATGCGATTGAATCGCTGACCAGTCAGATCGAGACGGGCGCGGCGGACTATCTCAACAAGATTGATGCGCTCGGTGGAATGTTGCAGGCGATTGACTCCGGATTCGTACAGACGGAAATTCAGAAGGCGGCGTTCGAATACCAGCGTGCGGTGGAGACGAAGGAACATATTGTTGTCGGCGTGAACGAATTCCAGTCCGACGACCAGCGGCAAATCCCAACCCTGCGGATTGACCCTGCGCTGGAGCGAGAACAGGTGGCACGGCTGAAGGCGCTGCGCGAAAAGCGTGATTCTGCCAAGAGCAGAACTGCGCTTGCGGAGCTGGAGCGCCGCGCGAAAACGACCGAGAATCTGCTTCCGGCGATTCTGGCCGCGGTGGAGAGCTTTGCCTCGGTCGGCGAAATATCCGATACGCTGCGGCGGGTGTTCGGCGAATATCAGGAATCCGTGGTTCTGTAGTCTTAAGCAGGGGTTGCGAGGTCTTCGATGAATAGACTGTGCGTCAATTGTACCAACGGACAGGCTGTCGGTAACAGTTTGCTGTAGTATCCTGCTTTCGAAATACGATGAAACTGATACTGGCATCGGCATCGCCGCGGCGCGCGGAAATCCTGCGCAGCGCCGGGATCGCGTTTAACGTGCTGTCATCGGCGGTGGACGAAACGCCGATGCCGGATGAAGCACCGCACGAGCTGGTGAAGCGCGGTCGGCCCGGCAATCGTAATCGCTGCGGACACGGTGGTGGTGCTGGAAGGCGAAATTCTTGGCAAGCCGCGGACTTCCGAAGATGCGCGGCAGATGCTCGAGAAGCTTTCCGGGCGGACCCACACGGTGCTGACCGGCGTGACATTGATCCGGTTGCCGGACGTGGAACGGCGGGAATTTGCCGAAGCGACGCAAGTACATTTTTCGGCGATTTCGAACGACGAGATTCTGAAGTACCTGGCGTCGGGCGAGCCGTTTGACAAAGCCGGATCGTATGCCATTCAAGGACTTGCCGGGCGATACATTCCGCGGATTGATGGTTGCTATTTCAATGTGGTGGGATTGCCGCTGGCGCGGCTGTGCAAAGAGCTTGCGGAATTGGGATGGACGGAGGAGTTGGAATAAAAAGTCCGCCATTCCGAAAGCAAACTCGGAATGACGGACCCGATTGCATTTCGTAGCCGGACGGCCTACTTCTTCATGCCGGGCTGCGGGCGGGCGTTGTGCTTCTTGTTGTAGATGTTTTTGGACGCCTTGTTCTGTTCCTTGTTGATCTGGGCCTTTTCGCCGGCGGTGAGCTTTCCACCGTTGGCCTTGCGGTCGGCGCTTACTTGCTGGTTGATGCCCTTCTGCTGATTTTCCAGTTTGGCGGTTTCGCCGGCAGTCAGCTGACCGCTCTTGATGCCCTGCGCGATGCGGTCCTGCTGATTTTCGCGGCGCTGGCCGACTTCATGGTTGCCGTAGTGTGCGGCGTTGGCGTTGTGCTGGTCCTGAGAGATCTGGTTGGAAAGATGATTCTGCTGGCGATTGACCTGGGCTTTTTCAGCCGCGGTCAATTTGCCGCCATTCGCAGCGCGATCCGCTTTGACTTCGCCGTTGACGGCCGCTTCCTTCGTTTCCAGGTTCGCGGTTTCACCGGCGGTCAACTGGCCACTCTTCACGCCGTTCGCAATGCGGTCCTGCTGATTTTCGGCCCGCTTGCCAACTTCGCTCTTCGGCTGAGGATCCTGTGCAGCAGATTGATCCTGAGCGAAGGCGACGGTTCCGGCCAGCAACATCGCGGCCGGCAAAACGCACCACTTCTTCCATTCGAAATTCATGGCTCTCTCCTCAATTCAGTTTCTGGGTTGCTTCCCGGGCCGCTTCGTCAAACCCAAGCGTGTGAGGAAAGTTTCGCGGGGGCGATAGGACGAAAGAACAGCTGTACTTAGTAGACGACGATTCGCTGTTAAGCGGCGCGAAGGGCCTGGTTCCGCCGAGAGGAAAAGGAATTGCGGCGGGACGGAATATGCAAAACGCAAAAAAATAGGGCGGCAGAATGCCGCCCGAAAGGATGAGAAATCTGAGGTTGGGACTAGGCTTGCGGCTTGTCCTCGGCGGGCTTTTCGGTGGACGCGGATTGTGCCGGAGGATTGTTCTTGCCCTGGTTACCAGACATGCCTTCCTTGAATCCGCGCACGCCTTCGCCCAGGCCGCGCATCAATTCCGGGATTTTGCGGCCGCCGAAAAGAATCAGCACGATCACCGCAATAATCAGCCAGTGCATTGGAAATTCCATAACGCCTCCTGCCAGATATGACCGTAAGAAGCCCTCTAGAGAGGGCCAGCCGCCAAAAGCCGCGCGAAATCACAGTATAACACGTTCATCTCCCTGGCGGCGGGTGACGCGCTCGCGGTCCAGGTATTCGAGCAGAGGGATGGCGTATTTGCGAGTGACGCCGGTCAAATCCTTGAAGACTGGTACGGAGATTCGCTCGCCTTTCGCCTTTTTGTAAGACGCGAGTTTGCCACGCAATTCGGCCAGGGCGTCGCGGTGAAAGATGAGCTCGGGCGTGACCCGGTGAAGGGCTTTTTCGCGGAGCAGGAGCTGCAAAAGCTTTTCGGAGCGGCGGGCATCGATTGAAAGTGTGGCGAGGACTTCTTTGACGGTCGGGACGGCGAGGGCGGCGGAGGCGAAGGCTGCCTCGATCTGGTCCTTGGCCTTCAGTTCGTCGGGGAGCAAGGAGATCTCGGAGCCGGCGCGCTTGACAAACTCGCCTTGCAATTCGATTTTTTTGTTGGCGGTGAGTTCTTCAAGAGCAGCGCGAAAAATCTCCGGGCGAAGACGGCGAGCCTGTGTTACGCGCAGATCTTCGCGGGGGATTCCTAGCTGCAGCGGATTCTCTTTGTGAAAGCGCTCGACGCGTCCGGAAATGTTCCTGCTAAGTTCATCGAAGGAAGCACTGCTGAAAAGAATCGGCGGCTCAGCGGGAATGAGCCGGATACGTTTGGCGGCAGCAATGTTTAGAACGGTGTCTTGGATTTCGGGATCGCTCCATCCGGTGCGCGCCGGGATTTCCGATTGCGGCAAACCGAAGAGCGCGCGCTGAGTGAGCAGTGCAAGGATTTCAGGTTTGTCGTTGTGCTCGACGGCGAGGAGATAGTCGGAGCGAGAAACTTCGCGTGCGCGCGGTCGGCGAGGCAGTGGATCGAGAACGGTTCCGCCCCCGATGGTAACGAGCGGCGAGGACTGGCGGATGATGAATGGATCGCCGGGGAGGACCAGGACACTTTGCCGGAGGTGTAGTTGGGCGAAAGATTCTTCTCCAGCGTGGAGCTCGGCGCGTTCGAAGAGCGTGACTTCGCCCATGGTTTCGAATGAGCCGGCATGAAAGTGGACAAGGGCGCGATTTTTGAGTTTGCGGACGCCGGGAAGCAGGCGAAGTTTTACGTCGATGCGACGCGTTGCGCGAAAACGGGAAGGCGCCGCCAGCGTCATTCCTCGCTGCACGGAGTGGTGATCGATTCCCGCGAGATTGACGGCGGTACGCTGGCCGGCTTCGGCACGATCGACGCGGTTGCCGCCGGACTGCACGCCGCGCACGCGCAGCTTTTCGCCGCCGGGGAAAAGCTCGACTTCAGCTCCGGTTGCTACCTGGCCACTGATCAGCGTGCCGGTGACAACCGTGCCGAATCCTTTGACAGAAAAGGAGCGATCAATCGGCAGGCGGAAATCGCGGCGGGAATCTTTTCCCGTGACTTTGTGGGCCTGCTCGACCAGCGCTTGCTTCAACTCGGCCAGACCGCTGCGAGTTTTCGCGCTGACCGGGACAATCGGGGCTTTTTCCAAAAAGGAGCCGCGCAGAAAATCTTCCAATTCCAAACGAACCAGGTCGAGAGTTTCGCGATCCACGAGATCAGTTTTTGTTAACGCAACCAGACCATGCTCAATGCCAAGCAGGCGGCAGATGTCGAAATGTTCGCGGGTTTGCGGCTTGATGGATTCATCAGCGGCGACGACTAAGACGACCAAGTCGATGCCAGCGGCTCCGGCCAGCATGTTGCCGACAAAGCGTTCGTGGCCGGGCACATCCACGAAACCGAAACGGATGCCGGACTCTTCCAGGAAAGCGAAGCCAAGATCGATGGTGATGCCGCGGCGCTTTTCTTCCTCCAGACGGTCCGGATGGGTGCCGGTTAGCGCCTCGACCAGCGAAGATTTGCCGTGATCAATGTGGCCGGCAGTACCGACGATGACGCTCTTTGCAGGACTCGACATGGAGGGTTCAGCGCAACCTTGGAATGCTAAGAGAACAGCCCAACAGGGTCAAATCGAACACCAACGGACCAGCTATTTTGCGGAGGCAATTTCGTCGACGATGGATTGCGCTGCGGCGCGAGGATCGTTGGCCGCGATAATAGGCCGCCCGACGACCATGTAGTCGGCGCCAGCTTTGATGGCCTGGGTCGGAGTGGCGGTGCGCACCTGATCGTCTTGCGATTTCTCTGCCTTGCGGATCGCTTTGGCTTCTTGAACGGAAGCGACAACGCCGTCGACTCCACACTTTTTTGCGAGCTTCGCGAGTTTCACAGCGCTGGTTATTGGGGTGCCAGCGATTCCCGCCTCGCGCATGGTTTTGTGATCCATGCTGGTGAGGATGGTGACTGCGATCAGGCGCGTGCGATCCGCGCCCATGGGTACGCCAGCGCTGACGGCCTGAGTGGCAGCCTGAAGCATCGCTGCGCCGCCGAGCGCATGCACGTTGACGAGCTGCACTCCGGGCATGGCGGCAGCCGAGAGCACCGCCCCCGCTACGGTGTTGGGAATATCGTGAAATTTCAGATCGAGGAAAATGCCGTTGCCAAGCGCAGCGACCTGCTTGACGGCCTCCGGACCGGCGCTGGTGAACAGCTGGTTGCCAATCTTGAACATGCCGACGAGATCAGAGACTCGTTCGGCAAACTTCAGAGCCGACGACAAAGAGTCGAAGTCCAGGGCTACGATCAGACTGCTGCGGGGATGAGCGTCGAAGGTCACGTTTTTAGCGACCCCAACGGTCCTTTAGGGGTCAGTGTTTCTTGGGTACCGCGAGAAGCTCGAGCCGGACCTGGCTGACGCCGGAGTGAATCAGGCCGATTTTCCGGGCGACACGATAGGATACATCAATTTCCCGTCCTTCTTGATAGGGACCTCGGTCGTTGATGCGTACTAATTCAAACTGGCCGGTGCGGGGGTTCACCAGGCGCACAATCGAACCAAAGGGAAGGTTAGGATGGGCGGCGGTCAGCGACTCACAGTCGAACCGCTCGCCGTTGGCGGTCTTGCGACCGTTAAACTCGGTCCCGTACCAACTGGCATTGCCAACCCAGGTCTTGATTGGTTTGGCTTGCTCGGTCTTGTAGGCAACAAGAGGGGCTTCCATAACCGGTGCGATGAGGAACATAAGCGGCACCCAGCGAATGGCGGCCCAGATCATGAACAGTGGTCTTTTCATAGTGTTGTCTTTTTACTACAAACTTCCAGAAAATTGTAGCTTAAAAACATCGTTATGTCAACCAATTTCTGCGGAAAAATATCCCCTTAACTCGTTGATAGTAAACAAATTAACCTCAAAAAAAGCTTCGCGAACTTCGTCGATAAGTCGCTCACTGGCCCGAGGGTCAGTAAAGCTGGCCGTCCCGACCTGTACTGCCGAGGCTCCCATGAGGATGTAATCAAGCACATCCGATGCCGTCTCGACCCCGCCAAGGCCAAGTACTGGGATTTTCACGACCTTACAGACCTCCCATACCAGCCGGAGGGTGATTGGCCTGATGGCCGGGCCGCTCAAACCGCCTGTCGGGTTCCCTAAACGTGACTTTCGGGTGCGAAAGTCGACCGACATAGCCGGATAGGTGTTGGCAACAGTAAGGGCGTCGGCCCCTTCGGCCTCAACGGCTTTGGCGATAACTCCAATGTCTGCAACGAGGGGTGAGAGCTTGACCCAGAGGGGCCGCTTTACGGCGGCTTTGCGGGCGACCCGGACCACCTCGGCTGCCGCTGAGGGGTCACCCCCAAACTGGAGGCCCCCCTTCTTGACGTTGGGGCACGAGATGTTCAGTTCATAGCCGGTCAGCCCGTCCGTGTCCTCAAGGGCCCGGATGACCTCTACGTAGTCCTCCTGGCAGTAGCCGAACACGTTGGCAAGTACCGGCACATCGAACTTACGCAAGGCAGGGAGTTTTTGCTCGACGAAGCCCCGGACGCCTACATTTTGCAGCCCGACGGCGTTGAGCATGCCGGAGGGGGTCTCAGAGAGGCGTGGGCCGGGGGCGCCTTCTATGGGCTCCCGGGAGAGGCCCTTGGTGACCAGACCACCGAGGCGGCCGAGATCAACCAGATGTGCGAATTCGAGGCCGTAACCAAAGGTACCGCTTGCGGCGATGATGGGATTACGAAACCGGAGAGCGCCGATGGCAACGCTCAGGTCAACATCAGCCGGAGAACGGCCGGGGTTGGCAGCGCTTGAGGAAGTCACTTCGTGCAAGAGGATAGCACGAAGGCGAAGCTAGCTTGAATACTTTGCGCGAGCGGCCCGGTTGCGGGCGAGCTACTCATTCGGGTTCGGAATGACGGGAGCAGCGGGTTTTCTTAGGGCTTCGGCGAGCACGCGGCCATCTCTTGTGGCCAGAGTGATTCCGCAGAGTTCCGCGAGAGTTGGTGCGATGTCCGCAGGCGTAACCGCTCGGCGATACTCGCCTGGCTGGATGCCCCACCCCATCAGCAAAATTGGAACGTGTTGATCATAGCTGTACGGAGTTCCGTGGCCCGTGCCGTCGTCGCGCGGCTTGTCCGCCGGAACTCCGGTAACGAGCCAGTAGGGCTTTGGAACAATGAAGAGGTCGCCGCTGCGTCCGGGAAAATAGCTGTTGGCCTCGGCGATTCGAATCAGACTTTGCGTTGCCGGGTGGTCTTGCAGATCTTCCGCGCGATAAACATCGGCAACTCCCGGCGCGGAGCGCATGGCATCGAGTACCGCACGCATCGCGGCCGGATCGTTTTTCAGTCGATCGTAAGTTCCGGTTGAAAAATAAACTTCGGTGTTGGCGATGGCGGCGACGACCGGTTTCGCGTAGTTGAATGGCTCGAGTGCACTCTCGATTTTTTCCCGTACTTCCGGCATGTGCAGAACACCCGCATCGGCGCCGGTTTTCTGCATGTCTTCAGGAACGGGAACCACACCGTGGTCCGCGCTCAAAGCCACGAGGTAGTTGCCGTGGCCGACTTTGGCGTCAAGATGAGCGAATAGCTCCGCGAGATCTTTGTCGAGCCGTACGAGGATGTCCTGGATTTCCCAACTGCGCGGACCGAAGGCATGTCCAACGTAATCCACCGAAGAGTAGCTGATTGCAAGGAAATCGATGCCGCCGCTCTTTCCCAAGCCGAGTTGATCCACCGCGTTTTCCGCCAGCCTGGTGAGATAAGTGTCGGCAAGAGGGCTGGTTTCCCACTGTTCGTAGAAGGCCTCGTCCGGCCCGCTGCTGCCTTCCTTGCCGCGCAGCAGGTGAGGAAAGGTTAGGCCCCAGCCTGGGGCAGGGACCGCTCCCGTGGCTTTTTCATCGTAGAGATACGAGGCGGATGGCAGGGCAAGAGTCCATGACCTGCCATGGTCCGCGCTTATCGGGTGAGCTTTCACGAAGTCCTCAATAAAGGGCATCGTGCCGTAGGGCGTCGAACTCACCCAAGAGTGGCCGTCAAACCAGGTGACAGCGTCGGCCTTATGGCCGCCCATGGTGATGGCTGCACGCGCTTTGAGGGAGAAGGTGACCACCCGGGTAGCGCCGCCGCTTTGGAAACGCAGCTCGTCGGAAAATGTCGGCAAGCGCATGCGCCACGCCGAGTCTCCACCTTTTGTGGAACCGCCAGCGTAGGCCGTGTTTTTCACGTCGGGGTCGGCAGTGCAACTCACCACTTTCTGGGATTCGCGGTCCCACCATGTGTTCGCAACCATTCCATGAGTGGCAGGAAGCGCGCCAGTGGAGATCGTTGCGTGACCGACGCAAGTCTGGGTTGCGGCATAGGGATAGGCGGCTTCGCGGAACCACGCGCCTTCCTGGACCAGCCGCTTTAATCCACCGGTCCACTGGGCTCTGAATTTGTCGACATAATCGCCGCGCATCTGGTCCACAACGAGGAGCACGACTAGCTTGGGTTTCGCCGGTGGGGCCACAGGCGTGGGTGGCTTTGGATAGTTATTATGCGGGGGCGGGGCGACGTGCGGTGTCTGCGCGCCTGCGACGTTTGCCAGGAAAAACGCGGCTAGACCACCAGCCAGGAACAGTCTTCGCAACTTCATGTGTTCACCATTCGCTTCGAGGTGCAGTCTAGCACGGCTGTGAATCGCTGATAACCGGCGGCGGGTTGCACGCTTTGGCCGCCCGGCTTGTGCTAGAATTTCGCGCAAATGAAAATCATCGAAAAAGCTCAATTGATGTCGGCGGCGGAGATTGACCGCACACTGCAGCGGCTGGCGCATGAAATTGTAGAGAAAAGCGGCGGCACGAAGCACCTGGCATTGATCGGGATTCGGCGCCGGGGAGTGCCGCTGGCAGAACGAATTGCGCAGGCCATGCGCGGGATTGACGGCGTGGAAGTGCCGGTTGGGACCCTGGACATTACGCTGTATCGAGATGATCTTTCGAAGGTTGCGCCGCAGGCGGTGTTGCAATCATCGGATATTCCTTTCGGCGTGGATGGCAGGAATCTGGTGCTGGTGGATGATGTGCTGTACACCGGAAGAACGATTCGCGCGGCGATGAATGGGCTCTTCGACCTGGGCCGGCCGCAGCGCGTTACGCTATGCGTGCTGATCGATCGCGGCCATCGTGAAATGCCGATTGAAGCGCAGTTCACCGGGCGAGTGGTGCAGACCAGCGACAGCGAGATTATTGAAGTGCGTTTGCGCGAAATTGATAACGAAGAGCGTGTGGTGCTGGTGGACCGGGTAGAATAAGAAGACCCTACTGGCTTTTGTGAGCCTTCGGACCGAGCGGGTTTCAGGGCCTGTAGTTGCAGGCACTTTGGTGAAAGAGGTTGTGACCTATAGATTCCGTGATCTGCTGGCGCTTGAGCCGCTGTCCGCGGCTCGGCTGACATTTCTTCTCGATCAGAGCAAACCATTTCAGGAAATTCAGCGACACCCTTTGAAAAAACTGGCTACGCTGCGCGGAAAAACCGTGGCGCTGGCGTTTTTTGAAACTTCCACGCGGACCCGGATCAGTTTTGCAACCGCGGCTTCGCGACTGGGCGCGGATACCATGAACTTGCAAGCGGAAGCGTCCAGCCTAAAGAAGGGTGAGACGCTTCTTGATACCGCGTTCAATCTCAATGCCATGAAGCCGGATTGCCTGGTGATGCGGCACGCCGCCTCTGGGGCGCCGGACTACGTTGCGCGCCATCTCGATATTCCCGTGGTAAACGCCGGCGACGGTACGCACGAGCATCCGTCACAAGGACTGCTGGATGCGCTAACGATTCGCGATCGCAAGGGCACCATCGAAAATCTGAATGTGACAATCCTCGGCGATCTTTCCCACTCACGCGTGGCTCGTTCGAACATTCACTTGCTCGGAAAATTTGGCTGCCGGTTCACGCTGTGCGGTCCCGCAATGTGGGTTCCGCGCGAGCTGGAACACATCGCGCCAGGCACGCCGATTCGAAGCGTCTATAAAATTGAAGAGGCGCTGGAAGACGCGGACGTGATCATCATGCTGCGCGTGCAAACCGAACGGCAGCACGAAGCTTCGATCTCCGCGAACGATTATATTCACGGCTATCAATTGAATGCGGAACGATTGAAACGAGCGAGGCCGGATGCGCTGGTGCTGCATCCCGGGCCGATGAATCGCGGCATCGAAATCACTCCCGAGGTAGCCGATGGGCCGCAATCGTGCGTGTTGGAGCAGGTGACCAACGGAGTCGCAGTGCGCATGGCGATTCTCTATCTGCTGATTACCGGCGATCCGGGGGACGGCATACATCCAGCGGCACAGGCTCCGAGCACACCTGCGCCGCACAAACGCCGCGCAACGGACCGTGCTGCGGACAGTTCAGTCTCAAAAGGCAAGGATTCCTAGAATGTTGCTGATAAAGAATGGCCAAGTGATTGATCCGGCGTCAAAGACAGATGCGCCGATGGATGTGCTTCTCGATGGTGAGCTGATCAAAGAGGTTGGCGCGCCGGGGAAATTTGCCGCGCTCGAAGACGCCGATGTTTTCGATGCAGCTGGAATGATCGTGGCGCCGGGATTTATTGACCTGCATGTGCACTTGCGCGAGCCCGGGCAGGAGTCTTCTGAAACGATCGAGACCGGGACAAAATCCGCCGCACGCGGAGGATTTACCGCGGTCTGTTGCATGCCAAATACCAAGCCGGTGCACGACAACGCATCGATTACAAGATTCATGGTGGACAAGGCGCGAATGGTCGGCTCGACGCGGGTGTGGCCGATTGGCGCGGCCAGCGTCGGCAGCCAGGGTGAAGCGATTGCCGAAATCGCGGCGATGAAAGAGGCCGGGATCGTGGCAGTATCCGACGATGGAAAGCCCATAGCCACTGCGCGGCTGACTCGGCTGGTGATGGACTACTGCCGGTCGCTGGATCTACCGGTGATTGAACATTCCGAAGACGTTTCGCTGGCGGCGGGCGCGGTGAT
>WNFM01110965.1_pt6 | contig 13822 bp, 18 predicted proteins | sample 5400271 | NCBI WGS metagenome assembly WNFM01 (sample SAMN13153352, study PRJNA577476) | soil metagenome | isolation source: 60 cm saprolite on Douglas fir-dominated hillslope | place: USA:California | collected 2013-09-17 | reverse complement strand
GCATTCGATTAGAATCGCCGCTGTTGCGCCGGCTGTACCAGTGACTGGCGCGGTAATTGCCTTCATTCATCCAACGACCATGATTCACGCGCACCGTCTCCCGGCCCGCATTCTCTGTGCATGTGTCCTGACTTTCGCAGCGGCGTTCGGCTTTCCGGGCTTCGCCGCTGCACAGGTCGAAACCGCCTCGGGTGCGGATGCGGTTCCAAAAAGCGGTGGACCTGTCGACTTCAGGTCAACCCGCGTCGAAATTCGCAACGAATATCAGGATCTGCAGGGCGGGGGCACGATCGATTATCTGGTGCCCCGCATCGATTTTTCGACGACGCCGGATCTTTCCTTCCGCATCGAAACCCCGATCGTTTTTGCGGATCCCCGTACGCCGGGTAACGACGGCGAATCCGGGATCGGCGACCTGCTGTTCAGGGGCAGCTATCGCGTCGCGCACGGCCCGGGGTATGCGATCGTAGCAGGCAGCGAAGTGATCCTGAACAGCGCATCGAAGGATTCGCTGGGCATGGGTAAGAACGTGATCGCGCCGCTGGTCTTCGCTTCCATCGACGTGCCGCAATGCAACTCGGTGGTGTTTCCCTTCCTGCAGTACTACGTCACCGTGGGCGGCGATGAGGCGCGCCGCGATGTGCATTACACCAGCCTCAAGGCCCCGTTCCTCACGCGCTGGTCGAATCTCGTCTATACGATTCTGGAACCGCAAATGGTGGTCGACCACGAGCGCGGGGACAAGGTCGGCATGACACTGGAGGGCGAGGTCGGCCGTTTCCTGAATCGCGACCTGGCCATCTGGGGGCGTCCCGGTATCGGCCTGTTCGGCGACAACCTGCCGCAGGTCTACGACTGGAAATTCGAAGTCGGCGTGCGCTTCTTCCTGAAGTAACGATGGCCGCAAAACAAAACGGGCAGCTACGCTGCCCGTTTTTGCTTCAACCGGCGACGCGATCAATCCTTGACGGCTTCCACTTCGATGCTGATTTTCACTTCGTCGCCCACTGCGGGGACGTAGGCGCTCAGGCCAAAATCGCTGCGCTTGATCGTGGCCGTCGCGTTGGCGCCGCACATCGGCTTCTTGTTCATCGGATGCGGGCCGCAGTTGAAGGCGGTCACCGCGAGGCTCACCGGCTTGGTCACGCCCAGCAGGGTCAGTTCGCCGTCGGCACCGGACAGTTTGTCCCCGTTGAATTTCAGCTTGGTCGCCTTGTAGGTCAGCGTGGGGAACTTGCCGACATTGAAAAATTCCTCGCTCTTCAAGTGGGTGTCGCGCTTGGCATGGCCGGTATCGATCGAGGTGGCATCGATCGTGATGTCGATGCTGCCGCTCTTGGCGGCGGAGTCGAGCACGATCTTGCCGCTGGTCGCGCCGAAGCGGCCGTGCATCGTCGAAAATCCGAGGTGGTTGATCTCGAAATTCGGATAGGTATGGTCGCGGTCCACGGAATAGGAATCGGCGGCGGTTGCCGGCAGCGCGAACGCCGCGGCGATCAGGAATGCTGCGAGTTGGGTCTTCAAATTCATCTCCTCTGCTGATTGAACGATGTTGCGGGTTAAGTGCGTGCCTGATCGCCGGCACGCGATGGCGTGTGTTGTGGATTACTTGTTGCCCGTGGTAACGATCCTGAATTTCACCTGCACCTCGTCGGCCACGGTATCGGTGTCCGACCAGGCGCCTTCCCCGATCTTGAACTGCAGCCGCTTGAGGACGAAGCCGCCCTCGAAGGTGACCACATCGCCGGCGCGCTTGACGGTAAACGGAGCGGCGATATCCTGGCTGATACCTTTGATGGAAAGCTTGCCGCGCGCCTCGAACTTGTCGGGCCCGGTCTGCGTGACCGAGTTGGAAGCGTATTTCGCGGCGGGAAAAGCGCTGGAGTTGAACCAGGCCTTCTTGCCGACTTCGGCATCGGCGTCAGCGCTTCCGGTATCGATGCTCCCGAGGTCGACCTCGATTTCGGCTTTCGAGGCGGCGGGCTTCTTCGCGTCGAAGGCGATCTGCGCGGTGAATTTTTTGAACCGGCCCTGCACCGGAACATTCATTTGTTTCGAGACGAAAGTGATTTCGCTTTTGGCGTAGTCGACATTGGCGGCGGATGCAGGCATGCCAATTGACATCAGGAGGAAGAATGCGAAGACGGCATGAAATCTCATTTGAGGGCGCTCCGTTGTTTGAGGAAGGGCAGCATGCGCCGCAGCACGTCGTCGCGGTCCACCAGGTGGTGTTTCAGCGCTGCCGCGATATGGAGTACTACGACCAGCACCATCAGCCAGTTGAGGGCTTCGTGCAGTTGCTTCAACTGGTCCGCCATCTCCTTGTTCTTGGCGAGCAGGTCGGGGATCGGAATCATGCCGAGGTAGACGACCTGGAAGCCGGAAGCGGAACTCATCAGCCAGCCCGATATGGGAATGGCCAGCGTCAGTGCATAGAGAAAAAAGTGGGCGATGCCGGCGGCGCTGTGCTGCCAGGCCGGCATCGATGCCGGCGGCGGTGGCGGCCGATGCGCAAGACGCCACGCCAGCCGTGCCAGCACCAGCAGGAAAATCGTCACGCCGATCCACTTGTGATAGGAGTACAGCTTCAGCTTGGCAGGCGACAGCTGCAGGTTCGTCATGTACTGGGCGAGCAGGAATGTTACGAGGATCGCCGCTGCGATCAGCCAGTGCAGCGTAATCGCAACGCCGGTGTAACGTTGCGGGGAGGGGTTCATTTCAGGCGGCCTTGCGTTCCACGTTCGCTAGCCGCAACGCGTCGCGCAGTTTACGCAGCAATTCCGTCGCCTGATCCAGTTCGCGCGGGGACAGCGTGGTGAACGCGGGCTTGAGGTGACCGATGTGTTCCGGGAACACACGCTCGAAGGTACGGACTCCGTGAGGGGTGAGCAATACGAATACCTGCCTGCGGTCGGCGTCGGTAGCGGTACGCCGGATCAGGCCGCGGGCTTCCATGCGATCGAGCACGCCGGTCAGCGTGCCTTTGGTGATCAGCGTCTTGTCGCCTAGCTCCTTGCAGGTCATGCCCGGCGTGTTGCCGAGAGTGGCGACGATATCGAATTGCGCGCACGTAAGGCCAAGCTTGCGCACGTGCGCGTTCGAATAGGCTTCGAAGGCCTGGTAGCACTCGACCAACGACCGCAAAGTTCTAATGAACTGCTCTTTAGGCATAAAGCCGCTATCCGGGAACTTAGTTCTAGTTCGAACCATTTTTGCCGCTGGCCGGGCCGAATGTCAATGATTGATTGAAGCCAGCGCGCTTGACGCCCGTTCCCTGCTGCCTGCAAACTCGCCGCCCTTACACTAGCTTGGATAATTCATGAAGACGCCCCAGTCTGCGGACAACCGCCGGCGTGCCGTATCTGTAGGGGGTTACTCGGGTGCTGGGGGCCGATTTCCGGCCATTTGCGGCATGCCTGCCTTGCCGATAGAGTAATCTATCGGCCGCGCCAGTCGAGCCGCAACTGGCTCGGAACTCGACTCGCCATCATCCCGAGTCCCTCATGAATTATCCAGGCTAGCCGGAGTTGCAACGTGTTCGGAGCGCTCATCATTGGCGATGAAATTCTGTCGGGCAAACGGCAGGACAAGCATTTTCCCAAGATCGTCGAGCTGCTGAAGGCACGCGGCCTCGGCCTGTCGTGGAGCATGAACCTGCCGGACGATCCGGAGATCATCACGCAGGTGCTGACCAGCACGCTGGCGCGCGGGGACATCGTATTCAGTTTCGGCGGAATCGGTGCTACGCCCGACGATCACACGCGCCAATGCGCGGCGAAGGNNCTGCAACTCGACACCCGCCGAAGCGCGAGATCGAGGCGCGCTTCGGCGCCGAGGCCTACCCCAAGCGCATCCAGATGGGCGTGTTTCCCGCCGGCAGCCGCATCATCCCCAATCCGTACAACCGTGTGCCGGGCTTCAGCTATGCAAGCCATCATTTTCTGCCCGGCTTTCCGGAGATGGCGTGGCCGATGATGGAATGGGTGCTCGACACCGAATACCCGCACCTGCACAGTGCGCAACCGCCGGTGGACATGGCGATCATCGTCAAGGACGCCGGCGAGAGCCAGCTCATCGATCTGATGAACGACTGCATTGCCCGTTATCCCGCGCTGAAATTATTCAGCCTGCCCAGTTTTACACCGGCCGGCCGGCGCATCGAACTTGGCATCAAGGGCGAGGCAAACCTCGCCGCCGAAGCGCTCGAGTTCCTGAAAAAGGGTGTCGGTGCGCTCGGGTTTGCGTGGGACCCGAGAAAATAGGGGCTAGGGGTCTCAAGCTTTGTTTTTCCCTAGCCCCTGAATTTTCTTAACCCCGTTTTCCCAAAGCACGCGTTTACAGCTGTGTTCTCATCGAAAGGAGCACACCATGAAACGCCTGTTGCCGTTCTTTTTCCTGTTCCTGCTTGCCGACCCCGTACTGGCGGCCGGCCGCCTGGCGGACGTCGAAATCTATGACCGGGTGACCGGTCGTATGCTGCCGGTCTACGAAAGCGGCGGCCACTGGTTCGTAGCCGGCCGGCCCGGCAACGAATACCAGGTCAACATCCGCAACCGCGACCGCGGTGATGTGCTCGCGGTGGTTTCCGTCGACGGCGTGAACGTGGTGTCGGGCGAAACCGCGGCGGCTGCGCAAAGCGGCTATGTGATCGAGCGCGGCAGGCCGTTGTCCATTGCGGGCTGGCGCAAGAGCATGGAAAAAATCGCCGCATTTTATTTCACCGACCTGGGCGATTCCTATGCTGCCCGTACTGGCCGCCCGGACAACGTCGGCGTGATCGGCGTTGCTTTGTTCCGGCGCAAGCCGGAGCCGCTGGCGGAACTGGAGCAACCTAGGGAACGCGCCGAAGCCGGCGCTGCCAACGACAGTGCGCCGCGCTCGGCCGCCCCTCCAGCGGCGGAGAAAAAAATCGGCACCGGCCACGGCCGCAGCCAGACTGCGCCCGCACGCTATGTCCAATTCGAACGCGAGTCGGACCAGCCGGCCGAGGTCATCGCCATTCACTACGACACCTACGCCAATCTGGTTGCGCGCGGCGTGATCCGCGAAGAGCGCAAGCTGCCGTCGCCTTTTCCGGGTGGATTCGTCCCGGACCCGCCGGAGCGCGGATAAGCGCGCCGGGGAACCGAAGCCCACGCGACGGTGTCATGAACAATGCTTCCGGCTAGACTGACGCTCGTGAGCGCCGATCCCGTCTCCGACGAGCAGTTGATGCTGCGCTACCGCGACGGCAACGCGGCGGCGTTCGACGAGTTGTACGGACGCCATCGCGGCGGGGTGTTCCGCTACGTGTTGCGCCAGGTTGGCCTGCGCTCCGCGGCGGAGGAAGTGTTCCAGGAAATCTGGATGAACATCATTTCCTCGCGGGCACGCTATCGGGTCGAGGCGCGGTTCGCGACGTTTCTTTATCACGTCGCCCACAATTGCGTGATCGACCATTTCCGCCGCAAGACACCGCTGCACCTGATCTCCCTCGATGACGATCCGGAAGAAGCTCACCAGGTGGCAGGTCCGGACCGGGATCAGCCGGAGCGGGCGGTGGCATTGCGTCAATCGGCGGCGAAACTCCTGAACGCGCTGGCGCTGCTGCCGCCGGAACAGCGCGAAGTTTTTTTGTTGCATGAGGAAGGCGGCCTGACGCTGCAGGAAATTGCCGGCGTGACCGGCACCGGAAGGGAAACCGCCAAGAGCCGCTTGCGCTATGCGCTCGCCAGGCTGCGCGAGGGAATCGAGCATGAAGCCGACATTGCCTGAAGACCGCGAGCTGGAAAAGATGGGTTCGGAAGTCTCCGAGCGCTATCGCGCTGGCGCGCAGGACGAACCTCCGGCGCGCCTGGATGCCACCATCCAGGCGGCTGCGCGTCGCGAAGTGGAGCAACCGCGGCAGCGGCGCAACTGGCAGATGCCGGCCTCCATTGCCGCCATGCTTGTGCTCGGCGTTTCCCTGGTGCTGGTCGTGCGCGACAAGGAACCGCCGCTGCCTTCCCTTGAGCAGCCCGCCGCCGATGAAGCGAAACTGGCGAAGTCGGCGCCGCCGCAACTCGCAATGAAGACACCACCCAAGCCGCGGGCGAACATTCATCGTGAAGAGAGGCCTTCCCGGGAACGCAGCGCACGTCCGGATCGCGAGCCGGCGGCGCGGGATGAAGTTGGCGCAGCGCAGGAAAACGCGACAGCGTCAGGGGCGGTGGCTCAGTCTGCTCCGGCGCCCGCACCTGCGGCGCCGGCTGCTGCCGGGCAGGCCAAGCCTGCTGAACAGGAGCAGACCCGCATTGCCGAATCCAGCGACTCCTCCCCGAACAAGAAGGACAAGGTGCTGGCCGATGCCGCCAAGGAATCCCGCTCAGGCGTTCAAGCCCTGCGCAGACAGGAAGCCACGGCGCCGACCCAGCCTCGGGAGTGGCTCGACGAGATCGACGGAATGCTGCGCGATGGCAAGGAGGCCGAGGCGCGACGGCGGCTACTCGATTTCAGGCAACAGTATCCTCACTATGCCCTGCCTGAACGTCTCCAGGCATTGCTGCCGCCGGAAGCGGCCAAATAAAAAAGCCCCGGGGTTCGGGGCTTTTTCTGCCGTTGGCTTCGAGCTGCTTCAGGCGGCTTTCTTTTTGCCGCTTGCGGCGGCAATGTTCGCCTCCGTCATCGAGGACAGTTGCCGGGTCGCCTTGGCAACCGTCTCATAAACCGAATTGGCTACGTCGATGACCGACTTTGCCGCTGCGACGGCGGATTCCGAACCGGCCGGTGCGGACTTGAAGGCCGCATCCATCGCGACGGCCACATTCTTGTTGAATTCGCCGACCTGCTCGTCCAGCAGTGCGCTGATTTCCTGCTGTGTTCCGGTGGCGACTTCGTAAAAGCTCTTGGCATAGGCGGCGGCCTTGTCCATGCCGGGCTGGAAACTTGTTCCGGCCCACGATGCGATTTGCGATACGTCTTTCAATTCCGTGAACGCCTTTGCATTTTTTACGATCTCGTCGAATGTGGTCTTGGCATTCTTGAATTGCAGGTCCAGCAGCTTTTCGACGCCTTCGGCGGCGATGGTTGCGAAACGCACGGACGCGTCCAGCTGCGCTTTACCGGCTGCGGTGACTTGTTCAGGTTTGGTGATCATGCTTGGTCCTTTCATGAAGAGAGTTAAGGGACTCGATACCCGCATCATTGCTGCAACGCACAATTCGCATTCTTCGCCCGGTGGGCCCTTGAGTCAAGGGATTTCAGGACTACTCCGCAAATAAATGTTGCTTCGCAACAAAACAGGAACGCAGATCAGCACGCGCATCTAATCTGATGACTTATATAGATATTTTGTTTTACAGCTTGAGGGCGAGCGTCAGGCCATCGCCAATGGGTAACAGTGACAGATGAATGCGCAAATCGTCCCGGAGCCGATCGTTGAACTGCCTTATGGCTTGGGTGTCGTCGCTTTTGGCCTTTTTATCAATTACTTGACCACCCCATAATGTATTGTCCACTGCAATCAGGCCACCGCGGCGCACCAAAGTGAGTGCCCGCTCGTAATAGCCCAGATAGTTGGTCTTGTCGGCGTCGATGAATGCGAAATCAAAGGAGCCGGACTTCCCGGAGGCAATCAGCCCATCGAGCGTGGCCAAAGCCGGTGCAATCCTCAGGTCGATCCGGTCGGCTACGCCAGCCTCCGCCCAATATTTGCGCGCGATCGCAGTCCATTTTTCGGACACATCGCACGCTACGATATGCCCGTCGGCAGGCAGGACAAGCGCGACCGCCAGACTGCTGTAACCGGTGAATACCCCGACTTCGAGGCAGTTTTTCGCACCCATGAGCCTGACCAGCAACTTCATGAACTGGCCTTGTTCCGGGCCGATCTGCATCATCGACATGCTGTCTTTTGCCGTCTCCGCACGCAGCCGCTGCAGAATTTCGGGTTCCCGCACCGAGTGCTCGACCAGATAGGCGTACAGCGCGTTGGTAAGCGAAAGCGTCTTATTGGACATGGCGGGAGATAATCGGAAGCCGGGTCAGTGCTTCGCACCGGCCAACCAGAGGAAGGCGATCCAATCCAATGTGCCAGTTGATGGGGATGAACTGCAATGTTCCGACGGACATCTGCTTCTCCTTTCGCGGCTTCCATCAGCGCGGCGGCCGTACGGCGGATCATGCGGACGGATTTGGCGTGGCCTTCTTCGAAGGCCCCGGATGCCGCATGTTCGTCGATTCACGGCCCGCGGTGGATTCGCCGGTCGCGACGCTGATCGCGACCTATCCGATTCGCAGCCAGAACGTCATCGCGCACATCCGCAAGGCGACCCGTGGCGCAGTGGCGCTGGTCAACACCCATCCCTTCATGCGCGAGTTATGGGGACGCTACTGGATATTCGCGCACAACGGAACGCTGGAAAATTTCAGCCCGGAATTCGGCGGCCAATATCGGCCGGTCGGCGCCACCGATAGCGAGCAGGCATTCTGCCATCTGCTCGGCAGCTTGCGGCTGCGCTACCCGGACGGGCAGCCGCCTCTTGCGGAACTCTACGGCAGCATCGCGACATTGTCCGCGGAAATCGCCAGGCATGGGAAATTCAACTACATCCTGTCCAATGGCGACCACCTGTTCGCGCACTGCACCGACAATCTGTCCTATGTGCTGCGGCAGGCCCCATTCACGACCGCCCATCTGAAGGACCAGGATATCGAAGTGGACTTCAGCCAGGTGACCACGCCGGACGATCGCATTGCAATCATTGCCACCGAACCGCTTACCGACAACGAGCGCTGGGTGCCATTCTCCTCCGGCCAGGTGGTTGCTTTTCAGGACGGGGTGCCGCTTCCCCTTTAGGTGGCAGCAAGGCCCGCGCTCATGGGCAACCGTTCGCGTCTCCAGTTCTCCAGCGCCCAGCGCCACAAAGTGGCAACGCCGTCGGCGCAAACCTCGTCGGGCGGCGAGTGATTCAGGAATTTCAGGACGTCCGCAAGGATGACCGCCGCGCGGTCCGGCTCCACCGAGCGGGCGAGCGTTTGCTTCGAAAGCTTTTCGCCCGCCGCGTTCAGTGCGATCGGCAGATGCAGATAGGCCGGCGTGGACAGACCCAATGCTCTTTGCAGATAAATCTGCCGCGGCGTGGAAGCGAGCAGATCGGCGCCGCGCACCACATGCGTGACGCCTTGCGCGTCGTCGTCAACCGCACAAGCGAGGTGGTAGGCATAAACCCGATCGGCGCGAAAGAGCACGAAGTCGCCGATCTCGCGCTCGAGATCCTGGCGCACGCGTCCCTGCAGGAGATCCACGAATTCGATCGCCGCATCGTCGGTGCGCACGCGCCATGCCCGCGCTTCGCGTCCCGGCGGCAGGCGGTCGCGGCAGGTGCCGGGATAGACCGGGCCGTCCAATCCGCCGAATGCGGCATCGCCGATCTCCTTGCGGCTGCATGCACAGGCATAGACAAGGCCGCGGGTTCGCAATCGATCCAGGGCTATCCGGTAAGCGTCCATGCGACGGCTCTGGAATACGACGTCACCATCCCAGCTCATCTGGAATTTTTCCAGGCATCGGAAAATCGAATCGACCGAACCGGGCGCGACCCGCGGCGGATCCAGGTCGTCGATGCGCAAGCCCCACGTCCCGCCTTGTGATTTTGCATCGAGAAAGCTGCCCACAGCTGCCACCATCGAGCCGAAGTGCAGGGGCCCCGAAGGCGTCGGCGCGAACCGGCCGTGATGAATCGTCACGGGGAGCGGAGGTGGTTGCCGAAAACGGCATTCGACGGCGGGTTCAAGCCGGCCTCCTCGCCGAGGCGTGCGCATACCAGACGGCCGCGGTGAAGAAAACGAGAGAAAGCACGATCTCGGCAACCGCCATCGCCTGGCCCGATCCGCGCTCGCTCCACGCGCGCACCACACCTTCCGTGAAATAGGCAAAGATCAGCATCGACGACCACTGGTAGGTGTAACGCTTGCCGCGCAGCACGCCGAACAGCGGCAGCAACAGCGGCAGTGCTTTCAAGGCAAGCGCCGAGCCGCCTGCCCGTATCGGTGCCAGCCACAATTCCCAGGCCAGGCACAGAAAGATCAGCGCGATGAGGCTTGTACTGGCGACGAGCCGGGCAACGCGCATCATGCGCGGCTCGCCTGCGCGAGCTTGACCAGCTCGGTACGCGCCTCGCCGGCGTCCTTCACCTCGCTGGCGAAATCGAAACGCAGTATTTCGCCGCCGGCGCGCACGTCGAATCCGTCGCAATCGATGCCGATCATCCGCGCGCTCGCCGGCGCTTTGCCATGGACGTGGCGGCAATAATCTAGCAGGTTGTGCGCGTGTTCGCCGTTCATGTGATCGATCACATCGCTTTCGGCATCCGCGATCGGATGGTCGGGGGCAAGGTAACTTTCGGCCGCGATAGTGTGGATGCTGCCGAAGCCCGCGATGTAGCGCAGCGAACGCGGCTCGACGCGAAAGAAACGGAAGCCGCCGATCTGCAGATACTGTCCGGCCTCGGGAAAATATCGCAGGTAGCGGGCCCTGACCGCGTCGTCATCGATGGCGGCTATGTCGCCGATCATGCTCACGCGTGCCTCCTCCTGCAGATCGCGCGTCAGCGGCGAGACCATAAAGCCCGCCTTCGGGTCGCGGTCCGCATTCTGGGTGTGCTCGGCCAGATGGCTGATCAACACCACGACGCGGCCGCGCTGGTCGGTGCAGAATGGCAGGGACGATGCGTAGGGATATCCCGGGAATTTCAGCGATTGCGTGGCCAGCACGCCGCCTGCAAACTTGCGCACAAGCCTGCGCGCTTCCATTCCCCTGGTCATCGGTTCCCATTCTCCATGGTATAGGCCTTTTCACCACAGAGGCACAGAGAACACAGAGGCAAGCAAGCAATAGGGTTCTGTCTCGTGGATGTTATGGCTGGCGGAATTCCTGGCCAACGGGCTGCCGATAGTCGACATTGAGTCAGGTGTAACTCTGCGTCCTAAAAAAGGGTACTCCGACGTGCTACGCACGTAGGGTATCTGCACCTCTGTGGTGAACATTCTGAGAATTATGTTCTTGCCAGTTTTAGCGCAACCTCGGCGAGCCGGGTGCCGAGCGCAATGCAAAGGCGGCGCTCCTCTTCGCTGATCGGCTGGTCGGCGTTGGCGCCGGCGAGATGGCTGGCGCCGTAAGGCGTGCCGCCGCCGCGGGTACCCATCAGTTCCGGCTCGGAATAAGGTACGCCGACGATCAGCATGCCGTGATGGAGGAGCGGCAGCATCATGGAAAGCAGTGTCGACTCCTGGCCGCCGTGCATCGACGCGGTGGAAGTAAAGACGGCGGCCGGTTTGCCGCTCATGCTGCCTTTGAGCCACAGGCCGCCGGTGCCATCGATAAAATACTTCAGCGGCGCGGCCATGTTGCCGAAACGTGTCGGACTGCCCAGCGCCAGCCCCGCGCATTGTTCGAGATCGATGAGCTCGACGTAAGGCGCACCGGCGTCGGGCACCGCAGGCTCGGTCGCCTCTGCCACCGTCGATATCTTGGGTACGGTGCGCAGCCGCGCGCCCATTCCGGGCACCTTCTCGACCCCGCGTGCGACGAGTTGCGCCATCTGCTTCACCGCACCGGTCTGGCTGTAATACAGAATCAGGATTTCCTGCATCGCTGTTTTCCCGCCGTGCTGTTTTCCCATCGTGGAAGCCCGTATTATATCGGCAGCATTCATTCACCCGACATGAAACTGCACCTGAACTCTCTCAAGGACTTCTTCCGCCAGTTCCGTTTGCTGGGGAACTTCGTCGTTCTCGTTTACCGGCGCTTCAAGGAAGAGCGCTGCTTCCAGCTTTGCGGCAGCCTCACCTTCACCACGCTGCTCGCACTGGTGCCGCTGGTCACCATCATGGCCACCGTCATGACGGCATTTCCGGTATTCGACAATGTCGTCGAAACGCTGCGGACCTATGTGGCCGGCAACCTGGTGCCGGCGGGTTCCTCGAGGTTGATCACCGTCTACATGCAGCAGTTCGCGGAAAACGCCGCACGCCTGACCGCGCTCGGTATCGTGCTCCTCGGCGTAACGGCGATCATGCTGATGCTGACGATCGATCGCGCGTTCAACACCATCTGGCGGGTCAAGCGGCCGCGCGCCCTGATCCAGCGGGTACTGATCTACTGGTCGGTGCTGACCATCGGGCCCATTCTGATCGGCGGCAGTCTGTCGCTGACATCCTGGCTGGTTTCGCAGTCATTGGGTGTCGGCAAGCAGGCGCCGGACCTCGTGGTCGCGGTCCTGAAACTGGGGCCGCTGTTCCTGACTTCGGTCGCTTTCGGATTCCTCTATCGCACGGTACCGAACCGGCAGGTCACCGTTCTCGATGCCGTGGTCGGCGGGATCATCGCCGCGTTTGCATTCGAGGCCATGAAAATCGGCTTCGGCCATTTCGTCGCCAATTTCGCCAGCTACAAACTGGTCTACGGCACGTTCGCCAGCCTGCCCATCCTCCTGATGTGGATCTATCTCTCCTGGGTGGTGGTCGTATTCGCCGCGGTCATCACCGCGGTGCTGCCCTACTGGCGCAGCGGTGGCGTACTGCTCAAGCAGGCCCCTGGCGCGCAGTTCGTCTCGGCAATGGAAATTCTCAAGATGCTCTATCGCGCTTATCTGGACGGCTACGTGCTCAACCTCCATCAGTTGCGCACTGCGTTGAGATTGTCATGGGAAGAAGCCGAGGCGATTCTGGACAAACTGGTCGCCGCGGGCTGGGTCGCGAAACTGCAGGGCAATGGCTGGGTGCTCGCGCGCGACGCCGGCGGCATCCCGGTCAAGGAGATTTTCAGATTGTTCGTGTTCGGGCGCAGCGCCGCGGATGTCAGCGAAGAAGCGGCAATCCGAAAGCTGGTCGCGAACGTATCGGCCACGGTGGATGGCGAACTGGACTTCAGTTTGAGGGACTTGTTCGCAACCGGCAGCAGCGCGCGCGCCGCACGCATCGCCTGAGGGGAATCATGCAAAAACATCTATGCCGGCTGATTCTGGTCTTGGCGCTGCTCTGGACGGGGGTCGCGCCCGCCGCCGGCAATTTCACGTTGACCGATGCGCAAGGCAAGTCGCACAGCCTGGCTGATTACCGCGGCAAGTGGGTGATCGTGAATTTCTGGGCAACTTGGTGCCCGCCTTGCCTGGAGGAAATTCCGGACCTGGTGGCGATCAAGGAAGCGCGCAAGGATGTCGAGGTGATCGGCATCGCAATGGAGTTCCAGGACGCCAAGCAGGTGATGCAGTTTGCCGACGGCATGTTCGTCAACTATCCGATCGTGCTCGGGGATCGCAAGATTTCGGAAAGCATCGGCGAAGTCATGGGACTTCCGACCACATTCATCTACGATCCGCAGGGCAAACTTGCCGAGCGCCATGTCGGCAAAATCACGCGCAAGCAGATCGAACTGATCATCGGCGGCAAGAAAGCCGGCTGAGCGGATTCAGCCGTCGCCGAGGTAGCGCGTCGGCGTGATGATGATGCGCGAGCGGCCGCGCTCGTAGTCCCAGCTTCCGCCCCAGGCCCGCAACACGTTGTCGGGATAGCGCGACTTGCCGAGCGTGCCGTTGTAGCGGGCCAAGGCACGGTATGTGTCGCCGCGCTCGATGGCCAGGTAGTGGCGCAGGATCGTGCAGCCGTAGCGCAAATTGGTGCGCAGATTGAACAGATTCTGATTGCCGTCACCGATCAGCTTTGCCCAGAACGGCATAACCTGCATGTATCCGCGCGCCCCCGCCTTCGATACGGCATATTTGCGGAATTTACTTTCCACCTGGATGACGCCCAGCACCAGTTGCGGATCGAGTCCGGCGCGCGTTGCTTCATATTGCACGGTGAC
>WNFM01048197.1_pt1 | contig 13822 bp, 13 predicted proteins | sample 5400271 | NCBI WGS metagenome assembly WNFM01 (sample SAMN13153352, study PRJNA577476) | soil metagenome | isolation source: 60 cm saprolite on Douglas fir-dominated hillslope | place: USA:California | collected 2013-09-17 | reverse complement strand
CACGAAGGAGTCGCTCAGCGTCAGAGGGCTCGCTGAACCGGTCAACTTGCTGCGGAAGCCGTTCACGCCGACCGAGCTGCGACAACGCATCCGCGCCGCGCTCGGACACGAGGCGTAGGGGCGGAGCTTGCTCCGCCCCGAGCGGGCCGACCAAGGTCGGCCCCTACGTCATCGCAACGGCTTTAATCCCGGCGTCGTGCCGGGCGGCAGCGGCGTGCGCGCGGTGTTGAGCACCATCGCCAGCATCGTGTAGTACCCGGTGAGACCGAGCGTGTCGATGACGCCCTGCTCGCCGAGGGCCGCGACCGCGCGCCCGTATGTGGCGTCGCTCACGCCCTGCGTCTTCGCGAGCTCGTCGCAGAACGTGTACACGACGTCCTCGTCCGCCGCCATCTTCTCCGGCCGCCGTCCATCGGCGATCGCCTGAACGATCTCCGCGCGCAGGCCGCCCTGAAGCGCGAGCGCCCGGTGCGCGTTCCATTCGTACTGCTGCGTCCAGCGGCGCGCCGTCAGCAGAATGACGAATTCGCTCAGCCGCGGCGGCAGCGCGCTCTTGTAGCGCAGGTAGTCGCCCATCGCCCGCGCGCGGTTCATCACTTCCGGGCTGCGCAACAGCGGCACGAACGGACCCGAGATGTCCGCCGATCGCGCGGCCCTGAACTCGGCCACCGCCTGCTTCTGCGCATCGGTCAACTTGTCCGAGGGAATCGGCGGCATGCGATCCTGCGCGCGCGCCGCTTTCGCCGAACCAGACATCGTGAGCACCCCCATCACCAGCAGCATCCAGCGCATCGGTCCCTCTACTTCGGCTGACATCCTCGCACAAGTGGTCGATATGTATACTGTGAACCGCCGATGAAACTCGCGTTGATCGGGTTTGGCTACTGGGGACCGAATTATGCCCGCGTGCTGCACGACCTGCCCGGCGTCGAGCTGGCCGTTGTCTGCGACTCCCGCGCCGAGCGCCTCGCGCAGCTGCGATCACGGTATCCCGCGGTCGACGTCTCGCCGAATCTCGATGATGCGCTCGCCCGCCGCGACGTCGACGCCGTCGTCGTCGCCACGCCCGCGTCCACGCATTGCGACGTCGTCCGCGCGGCGCTGAAGAGCGGCCGCCACGTCCTCGTCGAGAAGCCGATGGCGCTCGACGTGGCCGCCTGCGACGAGCTCTGCGATCTCGCCGAGTCCAAAGGACGCGTGCTGATGGTCGGCTATACCTTTCTCTACAACGCCGGCATCCGCAAAATGAAGGAATGCATGGCGCCCGGCGCGTTCGGGCAGGTCTACTATCTTCACGCCACGCGCACGAACCTCGGCCCGATCCGGCAGGACGTCAGCGCCATGTGGGATCTGGCGCCGCACGACGTGGCGATCTTCCACTATCTGCTCGACGAGCAGCCGCTGTGGGCGTCGGCGATCGGCACGCGCGTGCTGCGCAACGATCGGGAAGACATCGCGTTCGCGACGCTCGGCTACAAGAACGACGTCGTCGGCAACATCCACGTCAGCTGGGCGGATCCCAACAAGGTCCGCGAGGTGGTCGCGGTCGGCAGCCGCCGGCGCGTCGTCTTCGACGATCTCAACGACGTCGAGCGCGTTCGAGTGTTCGAACGCGGCGTGGCTGCGGCCGACGCGATTGCCGACACGTTCGGCGAGTTCAAGCTGCTCGTCCGCGACGGCGACATCATCAGCCCGAAAGTTGAGCCGAGCGAACCGCTCAAGACGCAGTGCCTCGCGTTCGTCGACGCGATCGCGACCGGCAAGACGCCGCTGGCCAGCGGCCGCTTCGGCGGCGGAGTGATTCGAGCGCTTGCGGCGATCGAAAAATCGATGAGAAGCCGTGGCGCCGCAGTAAAAGTCTGAAGTGTGACGTCTGAAGTGTGAAGGAAGAAGGTAGAAGGCAGAAGTGACAGGAACCGCCGAGGTGCAACTCGGACCGGATTGTGAGATCGACCCAGGGGTCCTGCTCGGCTACCTGCCCGGGCGTCCCGGATCGTTCGGGCCCACGCGCATCGGCCGCGGCGCGCGCGTCCGCGCGGGCACGATCATCTATGCCGGCGTCGACATCGGCGAGGATTTCGAGACCGGCCATCACGCGATCATCCGCGAGGAAAACACGATCGGCAGCCACTGCACCCTCTGGAACAACTCGACGATCGACTACGGCTGCGTGATCGGCGACCGCGTCCGGATCCACTGCAACATCTACGTCGCGCAGTTCACGACCATCGAAGATGATGTGTTTCTCGCGCCCGGGGTGTCGATCGCCAACGACCCGCATCCCACCTGCACCAAGTGCATGCAGGGCCCGACGATCAGGCGCGGCGCGCGCATCGGTGTCAACGTGACCCTGCTCCCCCTCATCACCATCGGCGAGAACGCGCTCGTCGGCGCAGGCAGCGTCGTCACCAGGGACGTGCCGCCGGGCATGGTCGTCGCCGGAAGCCCGGCGCGCATTCTCGGCCCTGTCGGCAAGGTCGAGTGTCCGTTCGGGATCGTCATCCCGTACGACGAGCAGGGCCTCGACGTCCGGCGGCGTCCCGAATGGACCACTGTCGCTCCCCTCCCGCGGCCAATAACTCTTCCCCCGAAGCCCCAGCGGTAGCGGATGCGCGTCCTGGCAGCCACGTTCGCCTACAACGAGGGCGACAAGATCCGGCGCACGCTGGCGCGCCACCCGAGCCCGCGCGCGTACGACCTGCTCGTCTTCGACGACGGATCGACGGACCGCGCGCTGGACGGCATCGACGCGAGCATCCCAGGCATCATCATCTTGCGGAACGAGACCAACCGCGGCATCGGGTCGGCGATGAAGGACGTCTTTCAGTACGCGATCGACAAGCAGTACGACGTCCTCGTCATACAGGCGGGCAACGACAAGGACGACCCGATCGAGATTCCGAGACTGCTCGAACCGATTGAGGGCGGCCGGGCGGACTTCGTGCAGGGCTCGCGCTACCTGAGCGGCGGCGGCTTCGGCAACATGCCGGCGTACCGGATGTTCGCGACGCGCGTCGTCCACCCGCTGGTGTTTTCACTCGCGGCGCGCAAGCGCGTGACCGAGAGCACGAACGGCTTCCGTGCGTTCAAGGTCGATCTGCTGCGCGACCCGCGGATCGACTGGCGCCAGCCGTGGCTGGATCGCTACGAACTCGAGCCGTTCCTGCTGCTGAAGACGATCCGCCTCGGTTACCGGCACTGCGAGGTCCCGGTCACCAAGATCTACCCGAAGCACGAGCTCGGCTACACGAAGATGCGCCCGTTTGTCGACTGGTGGAGCATTCTCAAACCTGTCATCTATCTGGGGCTCGGTCTGAGAAAATAAGGAACGCCACGGAGACACAGAGACACAGAGACACAGAGAAGATGATGACGCGCCACAGAGTCACCGAGGCACGGAGAGGAACAAGAAGTTGAACGCAGAGACCGCGGAGTCCGCAGAGCGCGCCGATCTGGATTCGGCGAGCGCCGCGAAGCGGCGGCTCAGACGTCACAAACCGGCGGACGAGCAAGCGCAATCGGCAAGGGTCGCCTTGCTCGTCCACCGGTTCGTGACGCCTGATATCGGCCTGCTGCGCAGGCCGACCCGCCGAATCTTCAGGCGCGCCTCTGTGTCTCTGTGTCTCCGTGGCTGTTTCCTCTTCTCGGCGTTCTCCGCGCGGTCTGCGTTCTATTCCGTCAGCCCGTCAGTCCATTAATCACATGAGCATGGCTACTCTCACGAAAGTGCCGTTCGTCGATCTCAAAGCGCAACGCGATTCGATCAAGGCCGAGGTCGACGCGGCCGTGCTGACGGTCTTCGACAAAGGCGATTTCATCCTCGGCGCGGCGGTCGAGCAATTCGAAGCCGACTACGCCGCGTACATCGGCGCGAAGCACGCGATCGGCGTCGGCACCGGGCTCGACGCCATCGAGATCGCGCTGCGTGCGTACGGCGTCGGGCCCGGCGACGAAGTGATCACCGCGGCCAACACGTTCATCGCGACCGTGCTCGCGATCACCGCGGTCGGCGCGACGCCGGTGTTCGTGGACATGGACCGCGAGCGCTACACGATCGATCCGGCCGCGATCTCGGCCGCGATCACGTCGAAGACGCGCGCCATCGTGCCGGTGCATCTCTACGGTCAGTCCGTCGATCTCGACGGCGTCCTCGCCGTGGCGCGCCGGCACAGTCTCCTCGTCATCGAGGACGCGGCGCAGGCGCACGGCGCGAAGTACAAGGGCACGCGCGTCGGCACGTTCGGCCACGCCGCGGCGTACAGCTTCTACCCCGCGAAGAATCTCGGCGCGTACGGCGACGGCGGGATGATCACGACCAACGATGATCAGGCCGCGGCGAAGATGCGGCTCCTCGGCAACTACGGCCAGCGGGTGAAGTACTACCATTCGATCTCCGGCACCAACTCACGGCTGGACACGGCGCAAGCCGCGGTGCTTGCCGTGAAGCTGCCCCGCCTCGACGGCTGGAACGCGGCGCGCCGGCGTCACGCGGCCGCGTACGACGCGCGCCTGAAAAACATCGTCCACACGCCCGTGCCCGCCGCGGATGCGGAACACATCTTCCATCTGTACGTGATTGAGACCGACCGCCGCGATGCGATGCGCGACGCGCTCAAGGCACGCGGCGTCGACACCGGCATTCACTATCCGGTGCCGGCGCACCTGCAGGAATGCGTCGCGTATCTCGGCTGCACGCCGGGCCAGTTTCCCGTCACCGAAGCCGCGGCTAGGCGGATTCTCTCGCTGCCGATGTACGCAGAGCTGAGCGACGCGCAGATCGACTATGTGTGCGACGCCATCGCGGATGCCGTTGCGTAAGCCGGGGCCTTTCGGACCCGGCTGATCAGGCGGGTCCAAAAGGACCCGCCCTACAATTTCGGACCCGCCCTACAATAGGGTCCACATGGGCAACCTGCTGGGCGATTTCCGCTACGCGCTCCGGTCTCTGCTCCGACAGCCGACGTTCACGGCCGTCGCTGTCCTGACCCTGGTGCTCGGCATCGGCACGAACACCGCCATCTTCAGCGTGATCAAAGCGGTCCTGCTGAACCAGCTGCCCTATCAGCAGCCCGATCGGCTCGTGGTTCTCTGGGAGCAGAGCCCGACGGGCGCGACTGATCTCGTCGCCCCTCTGACCTACGGCGACTGGAAGAGCGAATCGAAGTCGCTGCAGTCGATGGCGGCATACCGCAGCCTGCGCTATGCGTTCGCCGGCGACGGCCAGCCGCTCGACGTGCCGAGCGTCCGCGCGACGCCCAACGTCTTCTCGCTCCTGCGTGTGAACCCGCTGCTCGGCCGCGCGTTTCTCGAGGAAGAAGGACAGCCGGGCGCCGATCACGTCGCGATCCTCGGCCAGGCGTTCTGGGAACGGCACTTCGGCGGATCGCCCGGTGTGATCGGCCGGAAGATCCAGCTCGACGCGCAGCCCTACACCGTCGTCGGCGTGATGCCGGCCGTGTTCGACTTCCCGCCGAGCGGCAACATCGACGTCTGGACGCCGCTGAGCTTCGATCCGAACGACATGCACGGCCGCTCGCGCAAGGCGCGCTCGCTGAACGTCGTCGGCCGGCTCGCCGACGGCACGTCGTTCGAGCAGGCGCAGCGCGAGATGACGCTCGTCGCCAGCCGGCTCGCGACGACGTATCCGGACAGCAACACCGGATGGGGCGCGCGCGTGGTCGCGGCGCAGGAACAGCTCGTGACGACCGTGCGTCCTGCGCTCGCGCTGATTTCAGCGGCCGTTGGATTCCTGCTGCTCATCGTCTGCGCGAACGTCGCGAACCTGATCCTGGCGCGGCTGTCATCACGGCAGACGGAGATCGCGGTCCGCGCGGCGCTCGGCGCCGGACGGTTCCAGCTCGTGCGCCAGGTGATGGCGGAGAGCTTCCTGCTCGCGGGCATCGGCGGCGCGCTCGGGCTGTTCGTCGCGTGGGCCGGCGTGCGCTTCGTGCGCGCGCTGCCCGAAGGCAGCCTGCCGCGCATGAATGACGTGCGTCTTGACGGCGGCGTGCTGCTGTTCGCGTTCGGCATTTCCGTGATGGTCGCGCTGATCTTCGGTCTGGTTCCCGCGCTGCAGGCGTCGCGCAGCGGGATGCGCGACACGATGCGCGCCTTCTCCGGCACGACGAACAAGAGCGCCGGCACGCGTCTGCTCGGCGCGCTCGTCGTCGTCGAAGTCGCGCTGGCATTGACGCTGCTCGTCGCGGCCGGACTGATGACGCGGAGCTTCGCGCAGTTGATGCGCGTCTCGCCGGGCTTCGAGCCGAACAATCTGCTCGCGGTCCAGATCTACCTGCCGACGACGAAGTACAAGAACGCCGTCGAGCGGACGCGCTTCTACATGGATGCGCTGCACCGTGTCAGCGCGCTGCCCGGCGTCACCTCGGCCGCGGGCGTGAGCGCGCTGCCGATGTATCCCGTCGGGATCGATTACGCGCTGCCGTTCACGGTCGAAGGCCAGGCGCCGCCGACCAACGGTGAAGAGCCGCGCGCGGACATCCGCGTGGCCTCACCGGGCTACTTCGAGACGATGAAGATGGCGCTGCGCAAGGGACGCTTCATCAACGATCACGATCTGCCGGGGCTGCCTGGCGTCGTCGTGATCAACGAGACCATGGCGCGCCGGTACTTCGGCGGCGAGGATCCGATCGGCAAGATCGTCCGCAATCCGCACGGGCAGGGCGAAGTCGTCGGTGTCGTGGGCGACGTGAAGCACTATGGACTCGACGGCGGGCCGCGCGCCGAACTCTTCATGCCCGCGTGGCAGCAGCCGCTGAACGGCATGGCGCTCGTCGTCCGGACGACGGCCGATCCCAAGTCGTACGTGGAATCGATCCGGCGGGAGATTCTCAACGTCGACGCCGAGCAGCCGATCTTCGACGTCAGCACGATGGTGGACGTCGTCTCACGATCCGTCTTCCTGCCGCGGATCAGCATGGTGCTGCTGGGCGCGTTCGCCATTTCGGCGCTGCTGCTCGCGGTCGTCGGCATCTACGGCGTCGTGTCGTACTCGGTGACGCAGCGAACGCGTGAACTCGGCGTCCGGATGGCGCTCGGCGCGGACGCCGGCGCGACGCTGCGCCTCGTCCTCGGCCGCAGCATGCTGCTCGTCGGCGGCGGCGCCGCGCTCGGCATCGTGCTGTCGATCGCGGTCACGCGCGCGATGGGGGTTCTGCTCTACAACATCAGCCCGTTCGATCCGATCGTCTTCGCCGGCGTGTCGACGCTGCTCGTGGCGGCCGGCCTCGTCGCCAGCATCGTCCCTGCGATGCGCGCCACCCGCGTCGATCCGATCGTCGCGCTCCGCGTGCAGTAGCTGATGAACGACATCGCGACACGCTTCATTGCCGAGTCGCGCGGCTTCCTGAGCGCTGATTATCTTCCGAAGATTGAGCGTTGCCTGGAGGTCTTGAGTGATGAGGATGTGTGGTGGCGCGCGAACGAAGGCTCGAACAGCATCGGTAATCTGTTGATGCATCTTGAAGGCAGCACGCGGGCGTGGATTACAGGCGTAGCCGGCGGCCTTCATGTCCAGCGGGATAGGCAGCAGGAGTTTGATGAACGTGACCACATACCCCGCGCGGAGTTGATGTCCAGGCTCAGACACACGCTGACCGAAGCGGACGGAGTGTTGGCGCGCCTTGATGTCGACATATTGCTCGAGCAGCGGCAGGCGCGAGGCGAGAAAGTCACGGTTTTGCTGGCCGTCTATCACGCGGTCGAGCACTTCTCGATGCACACGGGGCAAATCATCATGCTGGCGAAGATGCGGTCGGGAGACCTGCGACTCCCGGAGTGATCGCGCGGCTCGATGATCTGAATGCGTCGCGTCATCACGCTCGCCATCGCGCTTCCCCTGCTCGCGTGGGTGCTCCCCCAGTGCCGCAAGCCCGCGGGGCCGCTCGGACGGTTCTATCTGTGGTTGATGAACCGCTCGCACTCCGCCATGACCGACTGGGGGCTGGCGCAGGTGACGATCGACCGCGGCGACGCGATCCTGGACGTCGGGTGCGGAGGCGGACGAACGATTCAGAAACTCGCCGCGCGGGCCCCTGAGGGGCGCGTTACCGGCATCGACCACTCCGCCGCCAGCGTCGCGGCCTCGAGCGACACGAATGCGGAAGCGATCGCCGACGGCCGCGTCCATATCCATCTGGGATCGGTGGCCGCGATGCCGTTCCCGGATCGCGCGTTCGACCTCGTGACTGCCGTGGAGACGCACTACTACTGGCCCGATCTGCCGGCCAACATGCGCGAAGTGCTCCGCGTCTTGAAACCCGGCGGGCGCGTCGTGGTCATTGCGGAGACGTCCCGCGAAGGATTGCTCGGCGGGCTTTACGCCGTGCCGATGCGATTGCTGCGCGCGGCGCATTTGAGTGACGCCGAACATCGCGATCTCCTGACGCAGGCCGGATTCGCCGACGTCGTCACGGGCCGGAAGATCAGCTGGATCGCGGCCATGGGACGGAGGCCGCCGCAATGAACCGCCGACGGGCGCTGCAGACGTTGCTGATCGCGATCGCGCCCGCGCGCGGACTCGCGGCGATGCCCTCGGTCTCCACGCTCCTCGGCAGCGGCCAGCCTGGCTACTCGAATCAGCAGGTCAACAATCCGTACGGCCTTCTCATCGGACCCGATCGCGCGCTGTATTTCTGCGATCTGGACAACCAGCGCATCCGGCGATTCGATTTCAAGACGCGCACGACGAAAACGATCGCCGGCAACGGCGGGAAGGCGTACTCCGGCGACGGCGGACCGGCGACCGCGGCGCCGCTGAACATGCCGCACGAGATTCAAATCGACGCGCGCGGCCACCTCTACATCGCCGAGCGCGACAACCACGTGATTCGGAAGATCGACGCGAAGACGGGTGTGATCTCGACGTTGGCGGGCACCGGCGCGGCCGGCTTCTCAGGCGACGGCGGACCGGCATCGCGCGCGCAGCTGCGCCAGCCCCACAGCATCGCCCTTGACTCACGCGGCCGGCTGCTGATCTGCGACATCGGCAATCACCGCATCCGGCAGGTCGATCTCGCGTCAGGCACGATCGACGCGTTCGCCGGAACCGGCGATCGACAGCCGACGCTGGATGGCGCGCCGCTCAAGGGCACGCCGCTGAACGGCCCGCGGACGATCGCGGTCGACGGTGACGGCAATCTCTATCTCGCATTGCGCGAAGGCAACGCGATCTACCGCATCGATCGAACGACGGAAACGATCCACCACGTTGCGGGCACCGGCGAACAGGGTTATTCGGGCGACGGCGGACCGGCGACGCGCGCGACGCTCGGCGGGCCGAAAGGGCTCGCCTATTCGCGCGGACGGCTGTTCGTCGCCGATACGGAGAACCACGTCATCCGCGCCATCGATCTCAAGCGCGGGATCATCACGACCGTGCTCGGCACCGGGCAGCGCGGTGACGGTCCGGAGGGTGACCCGCTGAACTGCAGGCTGTCACGACCGCACGGTCTGTTCGCCGGCGTCGGCGTCCTGTACGTGAGCGACAGCGAAGCGCATCGCATTCGGGTGGTGAGATGAGTCGCGGACTCCTGGTCCTCCTGCTCGCGAACGGCGCGGCCAGCCTGTTGCACTTCGCGCACAACGCGATGTTCCTCGTGGCGTATCCGAACATGCCGGCATGGCTCTCGCCGGCCGGCGTCTGCGCGGCCTGGCTGGCCCTGACGGCCGTCGGAGCCATTGGGTACTGGATGGCGCGCCGGGGATATAGGATGGGCGGGCTTGGCGTTCTCGCCGCGTACGGCGTTCTGACTCTGGGTGGGCTGGACCACTACACAGTGGCGCCGCTTTCCGCGCACACGAACATGATGAACGTGACGATCTGGTTCGAAGTCATGACGGCGACGCTTCTGCTGATCGCGGTGGCGAGGCGTCTTGTGCGCTCGTCGGCAGCACGGTCGATCGCGCTCGTCGTCGCGGTTCTCTCACTCGCGACAGCCGCGCGAGCGGACGAGATCAAAGTCGTGACATCCGGCGCGTTCACTGCCGCATATCTGGAAATCACGCCGGCCTTCGAGCGCGCAACACACCATACGGTCACGACGGTCTACGGCGCGTCGATGGGCAGCACGCCGACGTCGATCCCCAATCGGCTGGAACGCGGCGAGCCGCTCGACGTCGTGATCCTGGCCGACACCGCGCTCGACGCACTGATCAAGGCGGGCAAGGTCGTCGCGGATAGCCGCGTGGACCTCGTGCGATCGCGCATCGGCATGGCGGTGAAGAGCGGCGCGCCGAAGCCGGACATCAGCACCGTCGCCGCACTCACCCGCACCCTGCTTCGGGCACAATCCGTCGCGTTCTCCGACAGCGCGAGCGGCGTCTACATCTCGACCGAGCTGTTCCAGCGTCTCGGGATCGCCGATCGGGTGATGCCGAAAAGCAAGCGGATCCAGAGCGAGCCTGTCGGCGCCGTCGTCGCGCGCGGCGAGGCCGAAATCGGGTTTCAGCAAATCAGCGAGCTGCTGCCGGAGAAAGGCATCGAGGTCGTCGGGCCGCTGCCCGCGGACGTGCAGAAGGTCACGGTGTTCTCGGCCGGCATCGTCGTAGGCGCGAAGGCGCCTGACGCCGCGCGCGCGCTGATCGCGTATCTGGCGTCGCCGGCCGTGGCCGCGGCCATCACGAAGGCCGGCCTCGAGCCCGCGAGCGCGCTTCACACGAAGTGATGACGTGGCGGCCGCGGGCCTGACGCTGACCGGCGCGACGAAGCAGGACGTCGCGGCGCTGGTCGCGCTGCAGACCGCCACCGCCGAGCGACTGACGGCCGGCTACGGGGACGGCCACTGGTCCCACCTCCCGACGGAGCGCGGAGTGCTGCGATCGATGCGCGAGTCGCGCGTCCTCGTCGCGCGCGACGCCGCGGACAAGATCGTCGCCACGCTGCGGCTCACGACGAAGAAACCGTGGGCGATCGACCGGTCGTACTTCACCGCCGTGAAGACGCCGCTTTACCTGCTGGACATGGCGGTGGATGTCTTGGTGCAGCGGCAGGGAATCGGACGGCGGTGCATGGACGACGCCGCGCGCATCGCGCGCGAGTGGCCGGCCGACGCCATCCGCCTCGACGCGTACGACGCGGCGGCAGGCGCCGGCGAGTTTTACGCGAAGTGCGGCTATCAGCCGCGAGGCCGCTTCACGTATCGCCTCGTCCCGCTCCTTTACTACGAGCTTCTGTTGTAGTCTGCGGCGAACGCGATGCTGCTGATGCTGCCGGCGCTGAGGAGAGCGCGCACATCCTGCGCTCGCACGCGAACGTCGGCTCGCTGCGCTAGACTATCGCCCCATGAGAATGCGACTGCTCGTCGTTTTCGCTCTGAGCGCCGTCGCGGTCGCGCACGGGCAGTCCGTGAAGAACGCCGCCCTCCCGCCGGCGATCGCGGTCGATCTGGGTGGCGGCGTGAAGTGGGACGGCGTGCTCATTCCGGCCGGCACGTTCGTCATGGGAGCGCCGGCCGGCGAAGCACGCACGGAGCAGGAGTCGGCGCTCGAGCGGCAGCACACGGTCACAATCTCGCGGCCTTTCTACATGGGCAAGTACGAACTGACGCAAGCGCAGTTCGAGCGAGTGACGGGGCAGAATCCGAGCGCCACGAGAGGCGGCGACCTGCCCGTTCACAACGTGTCGTGGCAGGTGGCGCAGGATTTCTGTGTGAGGGCGAGCGCGCAAACCGGACGCCAGATGCAACTGCCGACCGAGGCCCAGTGGGAGTACGCGTGCCGCGCCGGCACGACGACGAGGTATCACAGCGGCAACACGACGGCGGACCTGAGTGCGGTCGGGTGGTGGGCCGGCAACTCCGATCGGCGCCTGCACGCCGTCGGCGAATTGAAGCCGAACGCGTGGGGCCTGTACGACATGCACGGCAACATCCGCGAGTTCGTCCGCGACTATTTTGACGGCAAGCCGCTCGAGGACGCCGTCGACCCATCGGGGCCGAAGGCCGGCGACCTTGACAACCACGTCGTGCGCGGCGGCGCCTACACCGCCAACGCCGAAGTCGCCGGCAACTGCCGCGCGGCGATCCGGCGTCCGACTGAGGTGCTGACCATCACGGGATTCCGGGTTATTGTGGCGGTGGAAAACAGGTAAGGAGGCGTATGAGACTCGCGCGCGCAACGTTCATCGCAATCACCGTGGCCGTGCTGCTGGCCATCGTCACCGTTCAGCGGCCCGTGTCGGCGGCGCCCCTGGCAGCATCGACGCCGTGCGAAAGCCTTTCGTCGGTCGCCTTGCCGCGCGCGACGATCAATTCGGCGGAGCCCGTCGCCGCCGGCGCATTCGTCGCGCCGAACGCAGGACGCGGCGGCGCCGGTGGTCGCGCGGGACGCGGCGGCGGTCCGCCCGTGAATCCCTACGCGAACGTGCCGGCGTTCTGCCGGGTGATGGCGACGCTGACGCCGAGTCCCGACTCCAGCATCAAAGCTGAAGTCTGGCTGCCGGCGTCAGGATGGAACGGCAAGTATGAGGCGGTCGGCGGCGGCGGCTGGGCCGGCGCGGTCTCGTACCCGGCGATGGCCGCGGCCGTGACGGCAGGCTACGCGACATCGAGCACCGACACCGGCCACACCGGCGGCACCGCGGACTTCGCGCTCGGCCATCCAGAAAAGCTCGTCGACTTCGGCTATCGCGCGATTCACGAGACGACCGCGTTCGCCAAGCCGGTCGTCGACGCCTTCTACGGCAGCGCGCCGAAGATCTCGTTCTTCAACGGCTGCTCCACCGGCGGCCGGCAGGCGATCACCGAAGCGCAGCGCTTTCCGAATGACTTCGACGCCATCGTCGCCGGCGCGTCCGCGTGGGACGGGATGCGCATGCACGCGGTGCGCGTCGGGTTCACCAAGCTCATCACCAGAAACCCTGACGGCGTGATTCCGCCGAGCAAGTTCCCGATGATTCACAACGCCGTGCTCGACGCGTGCGATGCGCTCGACGGCGTGAAGGACGGCGTCATCGAGAACCCGCTGCAGTGCCACTTCGACTACGCCACGCTCGCATGCAAGGGCGCCGACGGTCCGGACTGCCTCACACAGGGACAGATCGAATCGGCGAAGGCGCTGACGTCGCCGATCAAGGATTCGAAGACCGGCAAGGTGATCGACGAGCGTCATCTCTGGCCGGGATCGGAGCTGGGCTGGGCGACGCTCGGCGCCGCAGAGCCGCTGTCGATATCGGTGTCCGGGCTGGCGAACATTCTTTTCAAGGATCCGAAATGGGATTGGCGCACGTTCGAGATCACCAAGGGTTATGAAGAGGCGGCAAAGGCGGACGGCGGCGCGTTGTTCTCCGGCGATCCGAACCTCAAGCCGTTCTTCGATCACGGCGGCAAGCTGCTCATGTATCACGGCTGGACCGACCAGCAGGTGACGCCGCAGATGAGCACGATCTATTACGACAACGTCGTGAAGAAGGTCGGCAAGGACGCCTCCGCGAAAGGCATCGCGCTCTTCATGGTGCCCGGGATGAATCACTGTCAGGGCGGCGCCGGGACCGACACGTTCGACAAGATGGGCGCGATCGAGCAATGGGTCGCGTCCGGAACTGCGCCGAAGCAGATCGTCGCGTCGCATCTGACCGCTGGAAAAGTCGACCGCACGCGTCCGCTCTGCCCGTTCCCGCAGGTCGCGAAGTACAAGGGCGCGGGGAGCACGGACGAGGCCGCGAATTTCAGCTGCGCGATGCCGTAGCAGCGGGCGGAGCAGGCTCCGCCCCTACTGCAGCGGCACAATCCGGAAGATTCGATCGTCGGTCGCGACGGGCGATCCGCGCCCGTCGCGATTGTTCGTCGCGAAATACAGCGCGCCGTCC
>WNFM01295735.1_pt1 | contig 13823 bp, 9 predicted proteins | sample 5400271 | NCBI WGS metagenome assembly WNFM01 (sample SAMN13153352, study PRJNA577476) | soil metagenome | isolation source: 60 cm saprolite on Douglas fir-dominated hillslope | place: USA:California | collected 2013-09-17 | reverse complement strand
TGGCGGTGAGGCAGGGATTCGAACCCTGGATACAGCTTTTGGGCCGTATAACGGTTTAGCAAACCGCCGCCTTCAGCCTCTCGGCCACCTCACCGTAAAGAGCTAACTATTGTCGCACAAGAACTTACGCATTTCGCGACAAGGACTGAGCCGCGCCGTTTTCGCCGATTGTCCCTGAAATTGTCCCTGTCGCCGCGTCGAGTCGCTTGGCCGCGTCGCGCAGATCCCCGACGCTCACAATATTGTATCGCTCAAACACGCTCCGAGTCTTGTGCCCTGTCATCTGCATCGCGACGCGCTCCGGAATGCCTGCGCGGACGAGATTGCGGACGGCGGTCCGACGCAGGTCGTGCAGCACCCGCCCGGGGCATCCCGCTTCCCGACACGCGGCGAGGAAGGCCACGCGGAAGCTCTTGATCGGCTTCCCGGTTCGGTGAAACACCTTCCGGCATACGATGCCCTGCCGCCGCTGGAGCTCTTGGGTCATCGCCCGCTGCCGTTCAAGCACGACCCGTAGCTCCGCGGTCATCGGGAACGTTCGGCCTTCGCGGTTCTTCGTCGTTCCCGCATCGAGCCGCATCTCGCCCGCCTCGAAATCCACCTGCCGCCATTCGAGCGGCAAGACCTCGCTGTCGATGCGCCAGCCGGTGATGTACGCGAAGGTCGCCGCCGGTCGGGCCGCGTCAGGCAGGTGGTGAAGCATCGCCTGAAACTGGTCCCGCTCGAAGAAACCGACCCGCACGTTGTCTTCCTTCAACATCGGAATGTGTGGCTTCTGGAGCAACTTGCCCGCCTGAATCGCCAGGTTAAACATTCGCTTGAGTGCGGTCAACTCGCGATTGATCTCCCCGTTCGAGACACCGGCCACGGTGCGGTGCTGTTCGGGCACGTGGCGAGGCGTGCCATCCCGCGCGGTGAACGTGAACGCTTTTCGGGCCACTGTCGTCTCCGCCTGCCGCGAGGCTATGTACTCACGGATATCCGCGGTCGTAATCGAGGCCATCTTCCGGTTCCCAAAGAACGGTGTCAGATGCTTCTCGATTCGCCGCTCGACGTCATCGAGCGACCGCTTGCGGTTGGTGCGGTAGTCGTTAAGCAGATCCTTGACGGCCTCTTCAAACCGAATCTGTCCCACTTTCGGCGTGATCGCGATGCCTCGCTCGATATCGCCTTCGCGCCGTCGAAGCAGGCTTCTGGCATCGCCTTCCTTTGTGCTGCCGGAGCTCTCCTCCTGCCGCCGGCCGTTGACGATGAGGAGGAGATCGAACCATGCGTCCCGGAGAAATCGGAGTCGCGGCCTCGCCGCCCACCGAATCCCAAACTCGCCACAGAACGCGAGCCACACTACCCAGTTCGTGACGTAGGCCGCTTCGCGTAGTCGCGCGTCGGTCCCGTATTCTTCGAGGACCAAGGCGGGAACGATCAGGAGGGCCAGAATCGCGATCGGCCACTCAAGGCGGTCCGCGATGCGCTCAAGACGAGCCGCACGCGTCGCGATGACGTCCATGGAAGTGGAGCCGGACCGGACTCTACCACGAGCCGATCGCAGGGATTCGCACTGACACCGAACCGTCGCCTGTAGGACGAAGGCGGACACGATTGCGTCGGCCAAATCCATCGGTCTTCTTCTCGCCGGGTCGCCAGACCCCGCGTATAGTCAGTACCTTGCGTGCTCGACGGCGGGTCCGCTGTCCATTGGAGACTGAGCATGTCCCGGATCGGTCCCGCGCTTGTGGTCGCCGCTTGGATCGCCGTGACGGTCGTCAGGTGCGGTGGGCAGCAGTGGAAGCCCCAAACCGGCGGGCCGCTGACGCGACAGTAACGGTCGCGAGACAGGCCACCGACAGCGTTTGGGCTCGATGTCCTGGCGTGTCCGCTGCGGGGACGGCTGCGCCTTGTGGCGCTGATTGAACAGGCGTCGGTCGTGCACCGGATCCAGAGTGATCGGACGTTTACTATTCCCGTGGGCGACCCTCAGCATTACATGGACCCGCAGTTGGGCGAGAGCTTCAACGCGTTGGTCGCGGCGTTTGGTCGCGTTCAGGGCGCTCCGCGAATCGCGCCTTGGGTGGACCTGACGGCCGTAAAGAACCCGCCGCCTGGCCCTTACAATCCGTTCGACAGTGATATCCACCAGTTCGTGATCGACAATTTGACGGGAAAGACCGGGCCCGATAAGGAGGGGATCGTCCGGCCACTCTGGTTTCAGTTTGCCGACGCCCCCGGCGGGACGGAAAAGCCGCTGATGCTGATCAACGCCAACCCAGGATTCGCGCCGAGCCAGACGTTGATGCAATGGCTTGTCATCGCTGGATACACCGTGCGCCCGATGTGGGGGGGACTGGCAGGCTTCGACTCCGGCCTTGGTCACAATGCGATTTACGACGATTACGCCGCGACTCCGGAAACCTGGAGCTTTTTAGAGCGATGCCAGCCCGACCTTAAATCGAAAGAAGGCAAGATTCCCTGCGATCAGAGGGTCGCGAGAAAGTACGGACAAGTCGAAGAGACCTCAATCCTGCCTGCCTATCAAGTCACGTACATGAGCGACGTTTCCACGGCAGTTCCCAAGTTTTTCGGCGAGACTTTCCTCAAGCAGCTCGAGACGCTCAAGACGTATCCGAGCACGAGGATTGCTATGATTACGGGTTGGAACGGCTGGGCCGGCCTGCGCTTCTGCTTTACACAGCCGGCGGACCCGGTCGCCGGCTACACGCTCGCGGAGGCGGCCCAATGCGAGGCCGAAAGGCATCCCGGCGGCGATCTCAGGATCTTCAGCGACCTCAATTCGTCCCAGCCCGAGGAGTACAACTACGATTTTGAACCGTCGAAAGACCTGTACGCCGACCCGGCGATCATCGCGCCGGCCAAGGGGGACTACCACTACCAGCTGATGAGAATCGCGCTCAAGACGCTTCAGGACCCCGACAATTTCTACGGCACGTGGCCAGCTGGCGGGATCGTTGCGGGCAGCACTCCGGAGTTCTCCTTCGGGCTGCAAAGCGGGGACGTCCCGTTTGTCGTGCAACTTCGCCCAAACGAGGTGGTGCGTCCGACCGTATTTCGAAAATCGAATGCTACCTGGTACGTGAACTCGATCGTCAACGGTAGCAGCTTTCACACGTACTCCGGAATCGGTGATGGGAAAGAATTTCAGTTCGGGCTGCCATGGGATATCCCGTTCGTGGTCAATCTCGCGGATATTTGCCAAATGCAGGACTGTCCGGTGGTTTTCCGGCCGGCGAATGGGACGTGGTATGTCAACGGGCAGGGATTCGAATCCTATCTGCCCGCCGAGATCCAGTTCGGTGGTGCCGGCGATCAGCCGTTGATCGTTGTCTACCAGGGCCAGTATCGGATTGCTGTCAGTCGAGGAGGGCTGACCCTCGTGGATACCAACAACAAGTCTTACTTCGGGGGAGGTATCTGTAAGGTCCTGGAGACCGGAGGTTCCTGCTAGTAGTGTCTCTTGAATGGCTGGCAACCTAACACAGACGTCGAGGATCTCGATGTGGGGGACGAGACGGATTTGCTGGGGAATCGATCGACAGCTGAAAACCGGCCATCAGGCCTAACGACCGAGACGTTGACACCGACCAGGGGGACCCCGGTCCACCGTTGGGGATGGGCAACGTCTTGGGCGACGACAAAAAACAGCAAGTAGCGGCGCTGGGGCGACTGGGCTGGTCGCTGCGGCGCATCGAAGAGGCGACGGACGTCCGTCGCGAGACGGTCAGCGGCTAGCGGAGCCCACACGCGGCTTCGCTCGATGATTCCCTGCAAGACTTCTAACAACAGATCCGCGCGCGTCAAAGTTATCTGCCCCCTGCTTCAGTACCAGTAGTTACGGCAGTCCGACGCTTACAGCACTGACGTCGAATCGGTAACGAAATACGCCGCAGCGTTTACCAATTTCGTGCCCGCCTCGCGCGCATCCTCGATCTTCTTGCGGGGGATAGTCGGCTCAATGTTTATGCGGGTGAGCTCGAAGTGCGCCCACCACTTGCGCCAACCACCATTTCAGCCCGGCAACGGGTGCGTCGGCCGTCACGACCTGCTGAACGACCGTCTGTAAACCGTTGGCGACTATCGGAAGTGATCCGATTGTGGGGAGCACTCGGGATCGCCGTCACTTCGATTCCCTTGCGGCTCATCAGCCGTCGCTCATCATCGAATGCAGAGGCTGCCCGCCGAATAGGCGGGCTTCCCGATCACGGACCGCGCTGAACGTGGGTCGAGCGATGAACCCTTTGGCAGGCGAGACTCAGACGGCCGCGTCCAAGTGCAGGACATCAGCGTTCACGCTATCCCAGAACGACACGCGGGACGCTATTGCTGCCTCCGCGGCACGACGAGCGGCCTGCCACGCTCCCTCGTCGGTCCCCGCCATTTCCGCCAAGGCCCGCAGGCCGGCCGGTCCGTGTTCGTCGCCGTCCAGTTCGATGTGGCGTTCGATGTAGTACCGAAACCGTCGCGCCTCGGCGGACTCGCTCCATTGCGGCAGGATTCGGGCGAACATCTCGGGGATCAAATCTTCACGCCCAAACAGGAACGAAGACAGCACCTCGACCGTGGAGCCGTGCCCCACTGTGCACAGCGTCTGCCTGACAAACGTCTGGGCCGCGGTCGGAGCGAACGCCACCAGGGCCGCGTCGAGATCTTGGCGCTGGCGTAACGTCGCAACGAAACCCCGCGCCTCTGCCGTCGAGGCACCGACTTCGTCCATGGCGGAGAGATACAGGTCAAAGTGGCTTACCGCGCGACCCTCCGGATCGACGTCGGACTCCTCGCCGTGAACGACGCTGTTGATGAATCGCGCCAGCGAGGGCTGGGTCGGCGGAAGCCACAGAACGCCGAGCGATGTGAGGTCCCGCTGGAGTCGCTTCGCCAGGCACATGAAGTCCCATACCGCAAATACGTGGTACCTCATGAACCGGCGTAAGCGTGGCACAGTGTTGACGGAGCCATAGAGCGGATGGCCCAGCAAGTCCTCGCGCACAGGAGAAATCGCCACGCGAAGGGCTTCGAGGCCCGCTGCTCCGGGGTCCGCAGCCATCGAATCGTCAAGAATTGTCATGATCACGTCTCTCCTGAGTGTTGGGCTGGTCCTCGCGATCCACTGTCACACCGCCGCTCTGAGCATGATCGCGCCGTGGGATTGTGTTGGCGCTGCGCTTACGGGACGTGCCTCGTTTTGCCGAGCACCACCATTCCCATCTTGGGACTGTAAGCTTTTGCCGATACGGGGATGTCTTGGTCCGTTGTAACGAACACCTCGAAACCTGCAGCCTCCGCGCGTCGAGGAGCCCGCGGTTCTGATCTCCTTCGGGTTGCTTTCAGCTTAGGGCATCTCAGCCATCTGGTCACGTGGCGCTTCGGAGGGCACCACGATCGACCCCAGGGCGCTCCCGCCGGTCGACACCGGCTCGGCCGCCTCGACGGTCAGTCCTTCGCGAAAGAGACCGCTTCCGCCGTGGAGTACCTCGCGGATGAACGCCCGATGGATGGTTGGCGTGGATTTTCGTTACATCCGCTAAAGATCTTTCGTTTATAACCATTATTTATAGAAACGTAACGATTATCACTTTGTGTTATGCCAGGCTTCTCGTCTACTGTTTTCGGGAGGCATCGATGGCAACTGATCGGATCCGGATCTTCGATACGACCCTGCGCGACGGCGAACAGGCGCCTGGCTTCTCGCTGAAGGTCGACGAGAAGCTCGCACTCGCGCGCGCGCTCGACGAGCTGGGTGTGGACATCATGGAGGCAGGTTTTCCGATCGCCTCGCCGGCGGACGCGGAGGCGGTGCGACGCGTCGCCACCGAAATCCGACGGCCGACCATCGCGGCCCTGGCTCGCTGCCGTCGTGCGGACGTCGAGAAGACCCTCTGGGCGCTCGAGCCGGCGGCGCAGCCGCGGGTACACATCGTGCTCGCCACCTCGGACCTGCACCTCGAGAAGAAGCTGAACATCACGCGCGACCAGTGCATCGATGCGGCCGCCGAGACCGTGCGGTTCGCCCGCGCGTACGTGGACGACGTCCAGTTCTCAGCGGAGGACGCGCTCCGGAGCGACGTTGACTTTTTATCCCGGGTAATCGAGGCCGTGATTCAGGCGGGGGCGACCACCATCAACCTGCCCGATACCGTTGGGTATGCGACACCCGACGAGATTGCCGATTTCTTTCGCACGGTCCGTGCGAAAGTCAACGCGCCCGAGCACATCGTCTACAGCGCGCACTGCCATGACGATCTGGGCCTTGCGGTCGCCAATACGATCGCGGCCGTGAACGCGGGCGTCGGCCAGGTCGAGTGCACCGTCAACGGGATCGGCGAGCGGGCCGGCAACGCGGCGCTCGAGGAATTGGTGATGGCCTTCCATGTTCGGGCCGATCGGCTCTTGTACACGACCGGCATCGACACGACGAAGTTCTACAGCACGAGCCAGTTGCTGTCCTCGCTGACGGGCCAGGCCGTGCAGGCGAACAAGGCCATGGTCGGCCGGAACGCCTTTTCGCACTCAGCCGGCATCCATCAGGCCGGGATCCTGACGGATCGCCGCATCTACGAGATCATACGGGCCGAGGACGTCGGCGTGCCGTCGTCGGGGGCCGTGGTCACCAGCACGGGCGCTCCTTCTTCCACCCCTCCCCCTCAAGCGCCGCGCAACAGCGTTCCTAGCATTTGAGAATCTGGCGCTCTCTTCGATGGGCGCCGGCGCCTGGCGATAAGGGAATCGGATCGTCGCAGAATCAAATGGTTCTGACCCGAGTTCGGCATGCGGCACGAGACGCCAAGGCTAAGGCTGGGCGAAAGTCGGGTGAGAGCGGAGAGGGATTCTGAACCAAGCGCCTTGGCCTCAGAAAAGGGGTGCGATGGGCCCGGCTCGCTCGCAACCCCAGCTCGCAATAAACGCTTCTGACCAGGTGGCGGACTTCCCCCCCACTCGTCGTCACTACGCGACGTATCGGGACTCATCCCGTAGCACAGCGCGCCGCTGTGAAGAGCAGAGCGCCCATCGCTACTGGCTGAGCCACCAAGAAAGTCGCGCCGGGCCCTCGGTTCTGTTGACATCCCACACGAACACGGCGATACTCCTTTATGCAACCCACAGGAGTGAGACATGGCCGAGAACAAGTCGGACATTCTTCAGGGCACGCTTGATCTCATGGTGCTGAAGACGCTGGACGCCATGGGCCCGATGCACGGCTACGGAATCGCCCGCCGCCTCGAGCAACTGAGCGAGCAGGCCTTGTTGGTGAATCAAGGCACCATTTATCTCTGTCTTATCCGACTCGTCCAAAAGCGTTGGATTTCCGCGGAATGGGGCACGTCGGAAAACAATCGCCGGGCGAAGTTCTACACCTTGACGAAGGCCGGCCGCCGGCAACTCATCGCGGAAGCGAAGAACTGGGCGCGGGTCTCCGGCGTCATTGGCCGATTGTTGGGCCTCTCAGCTCAGAGCTGACGCAATGACGATCTCGTTCAAGGAGCTGATAGCGAAGGTCCTCGCCCTATTCAGGGGACGCGAGCTCGACCAGGAGTTCGACCAGGAATTGCAATCGCATCTCACGATGCTTGCGGAAGAGCACCGACGCCGCGGCTTGACACTTGAAGAGGCGCAGCGCCAGGCACGTCTGGAATTGAGCGGGCTGACGCAACTTCGCGAGGCCCATCGCGACGCGCGCGGTCTGCCGCTTGTCGAGTCGTTTGTTCTCGATATGCGTTACGCGCTGCGGACCCTCCGGAAGAGTCCCGGCTTCGTGCTGACCGCAATCGCGGTTCTCGCGCTGGGCACCGGCGCGAATACCGCCGTGTTCAGCGTTGTTCGTGCGGTCCTCCTGCGTCCCCTGCCGTTCCGCGATCCGGGTCAGGTAATGCTGCTGTACGAACAAATTCCTAAACGCGGAGTGACCCGCTCAAATCTCTCCGCGGCAAACTTCTTCGATCTTCGGCAGCAGAACCGGAGTTTTGCGGGCATGGCGCTCATGTCAGGCCGGGGGTTTGCCGTGACCGGCGGCACATCGCCCGAGCAAGTGCCTGGCGCGTTCGTGTCGAGCTCGTTCTTCTCCGTCCTCGGCGTGCCTCCAGCGCGAGGCCGAAGCCTTTCTCCGCAGGATGAAGAGCCTGGCGCGCCTGGAGCCGTGGTTCTGAGCGACAAGTTGTGGCAACGGCGCTTCGGTCGGGATATTGGCATCCTCGGCAGGACGATGTTCCTCAACGGGCGTGCGCACCAAATCGTCGGGATCATGCCGGAAGGGTTCCAGGGCGTCTTCCGCAATCACGAGCTCTGGGTACCAATCCAACTCACGCCCGCGGAGCGGAGCGATCGCACATCGCACTCCCTGATGGCCGTCGGCCGGCTCGAGGCAGATGTCTCGCCTCGGCAAGCGCAACTCGATCTCGACGCCATTGGCCGCAATCTCGAACGCGACTACGCGGCGGCAAACACCGGGCGCGGGTTTCGCGCCGCGCCGGTACGTGACGAGCTGGTGGGCGACACAAAGCCTGTGCTGTTGATGTTGATGGCGGCGGTCAGTCTGGTGTTGCTGGTCGCGTGTCTCAACGTGGCGAATCTGTTGTTGGCTCGCGCGCTCGCGCGCAGGAAGGAAATTACCATCCGCCGAGCGTTGGGGGCCGGCCGCCTGCGCCTGCTCCAACAACTGTTCACTGAGGGCTTCCTCGTTGCGCTGCTCGGCGTCAGCGTCGGGCTGCTGGCCGCGTGGACGATGATCCGCGCGTTGTCGCGACTCCTCCCGGCAGAGTCCGGCCTGCCGGGTTTGGACCACGTGATCATTGACGGCCCCGTCCTGTTCGCGGTCGCCGCCACAGGCGTCTTCGTCACCGTTCTGTTCGGCTGCGTGTCTGCGGGACAAGTCTTGAAGACGTCGCCCGGCGCGCTGAGCGAGCGATCGGCAACCGGCGCGATCGGCGCTCAACGCCTGCGCAAGGCGCTCTTGGCTACTCAAGTCGCGTGCTCGCTCGTGCTTCTGTTGGGAGCCGGCCTGCTTCTGCGCAGCTTTGCGAAGCTGATGGACGTGGATCCAGGATTCCGCGCCGAAGGGCTGCTGACCCTGCAACTGCAGATGCCAGTCCAGCAAGCCGGCTTCTTCCGCCAAGTTCAGGAACGTGTGCGCGCAATTCCCGGTGTTCAAGACGTCGCGGCGATCGAGGCGCTGCCGTTGAGTGGAAGCGGGATCACGAGACGCATGCTCATCGACGGCCGTCCTCGTCCCGAGCCGGGCGGTGAGACCATCGTCGAGCGCCACTTGGTGACACCCGACTACTTCCACACCATGGGAGTGCCGCTACGCGGCGGGCGCGCGTTCCTCGACGCGGATATGAAGCCGGAGCACTTCGCCGTCGTGATCAACGAGACCATGGCGCGTCGCTATTGGCCGAACGTGAGCCCGATTGGCCAGTACCTCCGATTAGGTACGCAGGCGACCGTCGGGACCGCACCCTTGCGCGAAATCGTTGGTGTCGCTGGAGATGTGCGACATGGTGGGCTCCAGGCCGATCTCAGAGATCAGGTGTACGTTCCGCTCGGGCAAGATGCCTGGCCCGTCATGCAGTTGATTGTTCGCGCCACCAGCGTCGATCCTGCCAGCCTCATCCCAGAGGTCAAGCGTGCCGTGTGGTCGGTCGACGCGAATCAGACGATGCCCAATCTCCAGCCCATGGCGACGATGGTCGCCGACTCGGTCTGGCAGCCGCGGCTCAATACGGTCGTGCTGACGGCCTTCGCCATGGTGACGCTGGCGCTCGCCTTGGCCGGGATCTACGGCTTGATGGTGCGAATCGTTGGCGATCGCACCGTCGAAATCGGGATCCGACTGGCGATGGGCGCGACTCGAGGCATGGTGTTGCGTCTCGTCCTGCGACAGGCGTTTCTTCCCGTGGTCTTGGGTGTGGCTGCGGGGATGGCCGTCGCGCTCGCCAGCGGCAGGTTCGTCGCGACACAACTCTACGGCATTACCCCAGCCGACCCGCTCACCTTCGGGGCCGGCGGCCTGATCATCGCGACCGCAGCCGCGCTGGCCATGGTGCGACCGGCGTGGCGGGCGACCACAATCGATCCGATCATCGCGCTACGACATGAGTGATCAGCGGGAGCGTTGGACTTCCGGAGGCGAAGGTAACACCATGACGGCGCCATTCAAACAGCTGGGTGCACGAATTCTGGCGTTCTTCAGAAGAGACAAGCTCGATCGGGAGTTCGACCAGGAACTCGAGTCGCACCTCACCATGCTCGCGGAGGACCACCGCCGCCGTGGCCTGACGTCGGAAGACGCTCGCCGCGTCGCGCATCTGGAATTGGGCGGGCTGACGCAACTCCGGGAGGCTCATCGCGACACTCGAGGTTTGCCTCTCCTCGAGTCATTGTTTTCAGATACGCGCTACGCGCTGCGCACGCTCCGGAGGAGTCCAGGCTTCACCGTCGTGGCGGTGCTGACGCTGGCGATTGGGATCGGCGCCAACTCAGCCGTCTTCAGCGTCCTCCACGCGGTGCTCTTACGCCCGCTGCCATACGCGCACCCGTCGAACCTCGCCCTCGTGAGCGTGTCGACCAAGCAGGCGTCCAAGCGGCGCGCCTCGTATCGGGACTATGAGGCGTGGAAAGCGCAGTCCCACGAGTTTCAGGATTTCGCGGTGTACCTCAGCGACTCGTTCCGGCTCACGAGTTTCGAGGAACCGGAATTCGTGGCCAGTGCCGTCGTCTCGATCAATATCTTTCGGTTGCTTGGCGTATCGCCAGTGGTCGGCCGAATCCCCTCCGATGAGGAGGTCGCGCGCCAGGAGCACCCCGTCGTGTTGAGCGAACGCCTGTGGCGGCGCCTCGGAGGATCGCCCCTCTCGGCGAACCAAACGCTGCTCTTCAACGGCCAGACCTGGCGGATCGCCGGCATCATGCCGGCGACGTTCCAATTTCCAGACGCGAAGACCGATCTGTGGGTGCCGCTCGTCGCGCCCAGCACGACGGCCGATCTCGACAGCCCACGGTGGGGCCTCATCGCGCGCCTCAAACCCAACGTCACGCTCTCGCAGGCGCAAGCGGAGATGAACGTGCTGACATCACGCGTGGGCAAGATCGCCAGCGTGGTGCCCCCGGACGAGGCGGTCATGGGAAGCGCGCGACTGGCGATCTGGATCCTCTTCGGAGCCGTCACCCTCGTGTTGCTCGTCGCGTGCGGCAACGTCGCGAATCTCTTGCTGGCCCGTGCGACCGCCCGAGAGCCGGAGATCGCGCTGCGGACCGTCCTGGGCGCGACCGGGAGTCGCATCGCCCGTCAATTGATTACCGAGAGTCTGGTGCTCTCACTGGTTTCCGCATCGCTGGGCGTGGCGCTGGCCGCCGCGGGCGTTCGCGCGCTCATTGCCTTCGGCCCGCCCGATCTCGGGCGCCTCTCGGAGGCGGCGATCGACCCGGTGGTCCTGGCGTGGACGCTCGGCCTCTCCGTGCTGGTGGGGGTCCTGTTCGGCGTGATACCCGCCCTGGGCACGAAGCAGCGCCATTCGAGCGAGAGTCTGAAACGCAACCGCCGCCAGCGGGCCCCCGCAATTCTGACTGTCGCCGAGCTGGCGTTGGCGATGATCTTATTGACCGGCGCCGGCTTGCTGATTCGGAGTGTGCTCGCGGTGGAGGCCGTCAATCCCGGCTTCCGCCCCGAAGGGGTGCTCACGATGAATCTGTATGTACCGGGCTCGGAGGCGCGCAACATCACGTTTGAGAGAGCCATGCTGGATCGGGTCGCCGCGCTTCCGGGAGTTCTGGCGGCGGGCGCGGTAGGCGGAGCGGGGCTGTTCTCAGTCGGCGACAACGTCGCCGTGTTGACGCTCCGACTGGACGGACGATTACCCGAGCCCGTTGAGCAATGGGTGCCGATCGGCTGGTCAACGACGAGCGATGATTACTTCGGAGCCATGGGCATCCGTCTACTGGCGGGCCGCGGCTTTGGCTCGGAGGACGGTCCCAATGCTCCTTTGGTGGCGGTCGTCGACGAAGCGCTGGCCCGGCACTATTGGCCGGGTGAGCTGGTCATCGGAAAGCGGTTCAGGGGCACAGATCCCCGTGGCCGAAATGATGAGTGGCTGACGATCGTCGGGCTGGTCAACGACGTCAGTAGCCACGGGCGAGACCGGGCACCGACCGCGCATGTCTATCAACCGCAGTCGCAGTCTCTCAGGCAGGCCGGGACGCTCGTGGTGCGCACCGCGAATTCCTCACAGGTCGCGCCACTCCTACGCGGTCTCGCACGGTCCCTCGAGAAGGACGCGGTGCTCTCTGGCCTCAGCACGATGGAGCAGCAACTGGGCGAGCAGATGTCTCGTCGCCGCTTCGAGACGTGGCTGCTGACGATCTTTGCGTTCGTCGCCCTTCTGCTCGCCACGATCGGGACGTATGGCCTGCTGCACTATTCCGTCGCGAGGCGTACGCGGGAAATCGGCATCCGCATGGCGCTAGGTGCCGCACATCAGACGGTTGTGCTGACGGTGCTCCGCGAGGGCTTCGTGCTCGTCGCGTCCGGGCTCATCCTTGGCGCGGTCGGCGCGCTGGCGTTCACACGAGTCCTCTCCACGCTGTTGTTCGGCGTGACTCCGTCGGATCCGCTGACGTTCGTGCTGGTGTCGTCAATCCTGATGGTCGTGGCGCTGGTGGCCTGTTACGTGCCGGCCCGACGCGCGGCGACGGTGGATCCCCTAATTGCGCTCCGCTGCGAGTAAGTCATGGTCTATCGCGGCCGATGGGGGGAGAAGGCAACAGGACGTCCTCCTTCCAGAGCACGTCCTGTGTAACGCCGCAGGAAGAACCAGTCGATGAAGCTGTCGGTAACGGCGAAGGAGGCCGTTGCCGATGTCCAAGTCGAAATCTCGCAAGAAGAGACCGCCCAAGCGGGTTCTGGCGCTCCCGGATCTCGAACACGCCAAGACAGCCGTCCTGAACAGCCTGACGTCTGCCAGCGGCCAGCGAACCTACGACCACGCGATTCGCGAGTTCGTCGCCTGGTACCGTTCGGAGCCCCGCCTCGCGTTCAACCGGACCGTCGTGCTCCGGTACCGAATTCACCTCGAACATCGCAAATATGCGCCGGCCACGATCAATCTTCGGCTCGCCGCGGTCCGGCGGATCGCGTACGAGGCAGCCGACGCCGGCCTGTTAGTCCCGAGCTGGCGGCCGGTATCCGTCGGGTGAAGGGGGTGCGACGGATCGGCGTGCGCCTCGGGAACTGGCTGACGCCTGAGCAGGGTCGGCGGCTTCTGGAGTCCGCGACGCCAGTGACCGCGCGCGAGTTGCGGGATCACGCGATGGTCGCGCTGTTGACTGGGTGCGGCCTGCGCCGCGCCGAGCTGTTGACCCTGAGCCTCAAGTCAATCCAGCAACGCGAAGAGCACTGGGTCATCGCCGATCTGCTCGGCAAGGGTGGCCACGTGCGTACCGTCCCCATACCCAACTGGGTGAAGAGTACGGTGGACGCGTGGGTGGCCGCAGCGGCGATCACGCACGGCCGGGTGTTCCGAGCGATCAACAAGGCCGGTCGTGTATGGGGAGACGGCATGTCACCCAAGGTGGTGTGGGATGTTGTCCGCGCTGCAGCGGCTCGTGCCGCGATCGACGAGCTGGCCCCGCACGACCTGCGACGCACCTGCGCCCGTCTCTGCCATCTTGCCGGCGGCGAACTGGATCAGATTCAGTTCCTGCTCGGCCACGTCTCCATCCAGACAACCGAACGCTACCTCGGATGCAAGCAGAAGCTCCGGATTGCCGTAAACGACCGATTGGGAATCGGACCCGGTGCCGCTTAACCCGGACCATCGCCAGGG
>WNFM01214797.1_pt2 | contig 13824 bp, 12 predicted proteins | sample 5400271 | NCBI WGS metagenome assembly WNFM01 (sample SAMN13153352, study PRJNA577476) | soil metagenome | isolation source: 60 cm saprolite on Douglas fir-dominated hillslope | place: USA:California | collected 2013-09-17 | reverse complement strand
AAGGACGACGCGGTCGGCGACATCGCCACCCATGCGCCGACCAGCCTGGAGCGTCTCGCCGGCCTGCGTTCGCTGCCGAAGGGCTTTGACCGCTCGAAATGGGGCAGCGATATCGTGGCCGCCGTGCAGCGCGGGCTTGCCCGCGATCCTGCGTCGCTGCCGAAGATCGAAAAGCCGCGCGGCAATTCGAACGGTGCGGCGACCGTCGAACTGCTGAAGGTGCTGCTGCGGATGACGTCGGAACGTCACGCGGTCGCCAGCAAGGTGATCGCCACCGTCGACGACCTCGACCAGATCGCCGCCGACGACAACGCCGACGTCGCCGCCCTGCACGGCTGGCGCCGCGAATTGTTCGGCGAAGCCGCGATCGCGCTGAAGCACGGCAGGCTGGCGCTAGCGATGGAAAAAGGCCGCGTCGTCAAGGTCGATCGGGATTAGGCTAATGTGATCCGTCACCGTGAGGTGGCCGTGCGTAGCGCGGCCCTCGAAGGGCGACGGCCACGGGCCATCCATCCTTCGAGGCTCGCAAGCGCTCGCACCTCAGGATGACGGGTCTAATATCTGCGCTTCAGGCGCAAAGAACTTCGACACTACCACTTCAACTCCAGCCCCACCGTGCCCTGATGCGACTGCATCGCGGCGCGGAATTTTCCGTCGTAGTTGACGTAGACGCGGGCGGTGTTGGTCAGGCTCAGGGATGCCGAGGCGCCGGCGTCGGCGCCGTAGCGGCTTTCGCCGATGCCCTGGAACGTGACGCTCTGGCTGCCGAGGCTAACGGTGATGTCGGAGAAATTCTGCACGAGGTTGTCGACAAACTTGCCGTAGGCCGACACGTCGAAAATCTTCTGGTCCGATATCCAGTAGTGCCCGACCTCGGCGCCAACCAGCACACGGACGCGCTGCACGGTTGCGGCCGTTGCCATCACCGGATCGAGGCCGCCGAACTCCTGCAGCGATCCGGTTCTCGCGTGGACGTATTCGAACGCGGCCTTGGGCACGATGCGGTTCTGGTCCTTGGACCAGTAATAGCTGATCTCGCTCAGCGCGCCGTCGAGCCGCGCGTTGTAGCCCGCGGTGGCAAGGCCGAAACCGGTGTCGCGGCGTGAATTGATGTTGCCGAAGCCGTGCACGACCGCGCTGGCCCAGGTCCACGGCCCAGAGTCGACGGAGGCGTTGAAGCCGAGCTGGGTCAGGTCGATCGTCGCCGACTGCAACGCCAGCGGCACGTCGATCGAAGTGCGGCTCTGGTCGACGGAAAAGCCGACATTGATGCCGGGCGCGACGCGCGCGCCGATCCCGGCCACGCCGCCCCAGGTCTTGCGGTTGTCACCCGCAAACAGGCCGAGCGGGCCGTTGGTGGCCGAAATGCCGTAGCCTTCGAACCAGGTCCGGTAGCGCGGCGCGTCGGCGGCCTCCGAGGCGCCGCCGCCGCCCGGGTTGGTCCGCAGCATCCGGCTGAAGCCGTTGGTGGTGCCGAGCCGCTCCAGGAAGTTGCTGCCAAGGTTGGTCACCGTCGCGCCGGCCGCCACCGTCTGATCGATCATCAGCGGCGTCGGGATGGGCGCAGGGGGAGCGGGTGGCGCAGGAGGTACGACTGGTGGGGGAGCCACCGCCGCGAATTGCGCCTGGGCTGGCAACGCAGCCACCACCCCAAGCATCGGACCGACGACGAAGCAAAGGAAAACCACCCGCGCCAGCCAGCGGCCGTTGCGGGTCTTGCCTGCTCGCAAAGGCCGCCATGGGCAGCGCATGTGGTCCAATTCCCGCAATAGACGCCCGCTTGCAAAAATGCGCAAAAAAACCAAACGGCAGGTCGCCCGATTTGCCCTCGTTTGGCCTGCAGCGTCAATCGGTTGGGAGCGAGGCCACTGGCCGAATAAGCCGCATTGTGCTTCGCGGGCCACAGCCTGTGCACCAGAATCTGGCGAGCCTGAGCTACTTCGCGGCCGGCGAGATCAGCATGCCCAATGCGGTACTATCCGAGACCTTGCAGGTATCGCCTTCGAGGCGGACCTTGCCCTCGGCCAGCAGCCGCAGCGCCTCCGGATAGATTCGGTGCTCGACGCCGAGAATGCGCTGCGACAGCGTCTGCGCGGTGTCGTCGTCGGCCACCCCCACCGCGCCCTGCATCACGATCGGCCCGGCATCGGTTTCCGGGATCACAAAATGCACGGTCGCGCCGGAAATCTTGACGCCGGCCTTGAGCGCCTGACCATGGGGATCGAGCCCCGGAAAGGACGGCAGCAGCGAGGGATGAATGTTGAGCATTTTCCCATACCAGCGCTGGACGAATTCGGCGGTGAACAGCCGCATGAAGCCGCCAAGACAGATCAGCTCGACCTTGTGCGCATCGAGCTTGGCCTGCAGCACGGCTTCAAAGCCTGCGCGATCCCTGCCGAACGGCTTGCTCTCGATCACTTCCGTCGGGATGCCGCTGGCTGCGGCCTTCTCCAGTCCGGGCGCATCGGCCCGGTTGGAAATCACGGCAACGATCTCGGCCGGAAAATCCGTGGCTTTGGCCGCGTCGATCAATGCGACCATGTTGGAGCCGCGGCCGGAAATCAGGATGGCGACGCGGCGTTTCATGATGTCACTGCGCGAGATCAAGGTGACCGTTATAGACCACGCGGTGTTCACCCTTGACCGGGATCACCTCGCCGAGCAGGGCCACGGTCTCGCCGGCTCGCGTGAAAATCTCGGTGATCTCTTTGATCGCGTCCGGCTTAACGATCGCGATCATGCCGATGCCGCAGTTGAAGGTGCGCAGCAATTCGAGTTCGGCGATGCCGCCCTGCGCGGCCAGCCATTTGAACACCGGCAACACCGGCAGCCGTGCCAGATCGATGCCGACGCCGAGATGTTTCGGCAGCACGCGCGGAATGTTGTCGGTGAAGCCGCCGCCGGTGATGTGGGCCAGGCCCTTGACCGCGCCGGTCTCGCGGATCGCCCGCAGACATGATTTCACGTAGAGCCGCGTTGGCGTCAGCAGCGCGCCGCCCAGCGTCATCACCGGCGAGAACGGCGCCGTCGCATCGAAGCCGAGACCGGAGTTTTCCACGATCTTGCGGACCAAAGAAAAACCGTTGGAATGAACGCCCGACGACGCCAGGCCAATCACCGCGTCGCCCGCGGCAATATCCGGTGTCGGCAGCAGCGTGCCGCGTTCGGCGGCACCGACCGCAAAGCCGCCGAGATCGTAATCGCCGTCCTTGTAGAGCCCGGGCATTTCCGCAGTCTCCCCGCCGATCAGGGCGCAGCCGGATTCCCGGCAGCCTTCGGCGATACCGGCCACGATCGACGCCGTCGCTTCAGGGTCGAGCTTGCCGCAGGCAAAATAGTCGAGGAAGAACAGCGGCTCGGCGCCTTGCACCACGAGGTCGTTGACCGACATCGCCACCAGATCGATGCCGATGCCGCCATGCAGCCCGGTCTCGATCGCGATCTTGAGCTTGGTGCCGACGCCGTCGGTCGCGGCCACCAGGATCGGATCCTTGAAGCCCGCCGCCTTGAGGTCGAACAACCCGCCAAAGCCGCCGATCTCCGCGTCCGCGCCGGCGCGCGCGGTGGCGCGCACCATCGGCTTGATCAGATCGACCAAGCGGTTGCCGGCATCGATATCGACGCCCGAATCCGCGTAAGTGAGGCCGTTTTTGCGGTCGTTCATGCCCAAATTCCAGTAAGATGACGGCTGGTTACGAGGAATTCCGCGTTCCTGCAATGGCTCGCAAGCCCTGCCCGCATATACTATGTAGATAACAGCCGACCGGCCCCGCCAAGGGCCGGGACGGTCAGGCCGGGAGCCGGGAAGCGACCGAGTTGAGTATTCCGAATATCATCACGCTGGGACGCATCATCCTGGTGCCAATCATCGTCTGGGCGATCGTCTCCAGTCAGATGGAAATTGCGTTCGCGATTTTTGTCATCGCCGGCGTCAGCGATGCCGTCGACGGCTTTCTCGCCAAGCGGTTCAACATGGCGAGCGAGCTCGGCGCCCTGCTCGACCCCCTGGCCGACAAGGCGCTCCTGGTGTCGATCTATGTCGCGCTCGGAATCTGGGGCGCGGTGCCGCGCTGGATCGTGATCCTGGTGGTGTCGCGCGACATCATGATCGTTACCGCCGTGATCGTGTCATGGCTGTTCGACAAGCCGGTGCCGATGAAACCCTCGATGGTGTCGAAGCTCAACACGGTGGCGCAGGTCGCGTTCGCAGCATTGGTGCTGGCTTCGCTCGGCTTCAACTTCAGGCCGACGCCGTACGACTGGATCCTGATGGGTTTTGTGACGGTCTTTACTTTGGTTTCGGTCTCGCTCTATCTCGTCGAGTGGGTACGGCACATGAGCACGATTGACGCGAGATAGATTCTTTAGTTCTGACGCGTTTTCTTCACGCGAACCGGTGTCCACTTCGCTCGAAAACGCTATAGATGACGCTTCCTGGAGACTTGCGTGGCAGTTCGCGTTCAACCCCGTCAGTTGGCTTTTGCCCTGCCGCACGCAGAGAGCCTGACCCGCGACAATTTTCTGGAAGGACCGGCCAACGAGGCTGGGCTGGCGCTGATCGACAGTTGGCCGGACTGGCCGAACCGCGTCATGCTGCTGGTCGGACCGGAAGGTTCCGGCAAAAGCCATCTCGCCGCGATCTGGGCCGAGCAAGCCGGCGCGCGCTCGACCGCCGCGCATGCGCTTGATGCCACCGCCGTCCCCGGCGCGCTAGCCACCGGCGCACTCGTCGTGGAGGATCTGAGACCGTCGGATTTCGACGAGCGCGCGATGTTCCATCTCCTGAATCTCGCGCGCGAGGACGAGGCCTCCGTGTTGATCACGGCGCGCCTTCCGCCCATCGCCTTCGAGGTCGAACTGCGCGATCTCCGCTCGCGCCTGCGCGCCATTCCGGTGGTGTCGCTGCTTCCGCCGGACGACCTGCTGTTTCGCGGCCTGATCGTCAAATTCTGCGCCGACCGCCAGATGAGTATCGACGAGACGGTCGTGAGCTATCTGACCACGCGGCTGGAGCGGTCCTACGCCGCCGTCCGCCAGGCCATCGATCTGCTGGATACCGAAGCGCTGCGGCTGGGCCGACCGGTGACCCGGGCGCTGGCGGCCGAATTGTTGCGCAACGCCTGATCCCGCCCAGTTGGCACCTTGACGGCGCCGCGAAGCAGAACATCAATGTCATCGAAACGTCATCGGCGTATCACATGGTTTGCGCCGAACCGGCGTTAAAGGCCTTTGCGCCCCCAGCTGAGATGGATCGAAGCTTCATGGAATCGGCACAAGTCATTGAAATAAAAGAAAAAGAGGCTGGCGCCGAGGCTCCTCCCGCGATCGCTACCAATCCCGAGCGATTCATCAACCGCGAACTGTCCTGGCTGCATTTCAACCGCCGGGTGCTCGAAGAAGCCGTCAATCCCGGCCATCCCGTGCTGGAGCGGGTCCGGTTCCTGTCGATTTCAGCCAATAACCTTGATGAGTTCTTCATGGTCCGCGTCGCCGGCATCAAGGCGCAGGTCCGCGAAGGCATCGCCGAACGCAGCCCCGATGGGATGACACCGTCCGAGCAGCTCGTGCTCATCAACAAGACCGTTTCCGAGCTCGCCTCCGACCAGCAGGCGATCTGGAGCAATTTGCGCCCCACGCTGTCCGAGAACGGCATCGTGCTGGTCGACGGCAACGACGTCACCAAGGCGGAACGGAACTGGATCGAGGATCACTTCCTCCGCAACATCTTCCCGCTGCTGACGCCGCTGGCGATCGATCCGGCGCACCCCTTCCCGTTCATCCCGAGCCTCGGTTTTACCATTGCGCTGCATCTGGCGCGGGTCTCCGACGGCAAGCCGATGAACGCGCTGATCCGCATGCCCGGCAAGATCGACCGCTTCATCCGCATGCCCGCGGGTAAGGACGGCGCGGTGCGGCTGATCACGCTGGAACAGGCCACCGGCCTGTTCATCGGCCGCCTGTTCCCCGGCTATACCGTCAAGGGCCAGGGCGCGTTCCGCGTGATCCGCGATTCCGAACTGGAAATCGAGGAAGAAGCCGAGGATCTGGTCCGGCTGTTCGAGACTGCGCTGAAGCGCCGCCGCCGCGGATCGGTGATCCGGCTCGAGATCGAGGCCAAGATGCCGGAAGAGCTGCGCGCCTTCGTGCAGCGCGCGCTGTCCACCGCCGACGACGAGATCTTCCTGGTCGACGGTGTGCTGGCGATGAACGAGCTGTCGCAACTGACGAGGATCGACCGCCCCGATCTGGAATTCGTGCCCTATGTGCCGCGCCATCCCGAGCGCGTCCGCGATCACGGCGGCGACATTTTCGCAGCGATCCGTCAGAAGGACCTGATCGTCCATCATCCCTACGAATCGTTCGACGTCGTGGTCCAGTTCCTGCAGCAGGCGGCGCGCGACCCCGATGTCGTCGCCATCAAGCAGACACTGTACCGCACCTCGAACAACTCGCCGATCGTGCGCGCGCTGGCGGAGGCCGCCGAGGCCGGCAAGTCGGTAACCGCGCTGATCGAGCTCAAGGCCCGCTTCGACGAGGAAGCCAATATCCGCTGGGCGCGCGACCTCGAACGCGCCGGCGTCCAGGTGGTGTACGGCTTCATCGAATTGAAGACCCACGCCAAGCTGTCGATGGTGGTGCGCCGCGAGGGCGGCAATCTCGCCACCTATGTCCACACCGGCACCGGCAACTATCACCCGGTGACGGCGCGCATCTATACCGATCTGTCCTACTTCACCTCGGACCCGACGATCGGCCGCGATGCGGCGCGGGTCTTCAACTATATCACCGGCTATGCCGAGCCGAGCGACATCGAGAAGATGGCGGTGTCGCCGCTGACGCTGCGCAAGCGCATCATCGAACACATCAAGGGCGAGACCAATCACGCCAAGCACGGCAAGCCCGGCGTGATCTGGATGAAGATGAACTCGCTGGTCGATCCCGACGTCATCGACGCGCTGTACGAGGCCTCACAGGCCGGCGTGTCGATCGAGCTGGTGGTGCGCGGCATCTGCTGCCTGCGTCCCGGCATTGCCGGACTGTCCGACAACATCCGGGTCAAATCGATCATCGGCCGCTTCCTCGAACACGGCCGAATCTACTGCTTTGGTATGGGTCAGGGCCTGCCGAGCGCAAAAGCGGCTGTGTATATCTCGTCCGCCGACATGATGCCGCGGAACCTCGACCGTCGCGTCGAAATCCTCTGTCCGCTGCAAAATCCCACGGTGCATCAGCAGGTTCTCGAACAGATCATGGTCGCTAACCTGAAGGATACCGAGCAGAGCTGGCAATTGTTGCCCGACGGGTCTTCAACGCGTATGAAGGCCGCGAAAGGCGAAGAGCCGTTCAATCTGCACAATTACTTCATGACAAATCCGAGTCTGTCAGGCCGTGGAAAGTCTCTCAAGGAATCTTCGCCGCGCCGCCTCACCCGTCGGAACGAGCGTCAACAATCGACGTAAGGGAGCGCGGCTGTGAAACGGCCGCGCAAACGCACCTCCAGCGTCGCTGTCATCGACATCGGTTCGAACTCGGTTCGTCTCGTCGTTTATGAGCGGATGGCGCGCAGCCTCGTCACGATCTTCAACGAGAAGGCGCTGTGCGGGCTCGGCCGCGAGGTCCAGAGCACCGGCCTGTTGGCGGCAGACGCCGTCGCCAAGGCGTTGACCGCGCTGCGGCGCTTTCGCGCGCTGTGCCGGATTCAGCAGGTCGGCCGCGTCTACGCGATCGCCACCGCGGCCTGCCGCGATGCCGAGAACGGTCCCGACTTCATCGCCAAAGCCGAGCGGATCTGCGGCGCCAAGATCGAGATTCTCTCCGGCCCGCGCGAAGCCAAACTGTCTGCGCTCGGCGTCATCTCCGGCATTCACAATCCCGATGGCATCGTGGGCGACCTCGGCGGCGGCTCGCTCGAACTGATCGACGTGCACGGCAACCGCGTCCGCAGCGGCGTGACCTTGCCGCTCGGCAGCCTCGCGCTGCAGGATCTCGCCGACAAATCGCTGAAACGCGCCGAGCGCATCGTCAGGACCGAGCTCACCGACGTGGCCCAGCTCAAGGCCGGTCGCGGACGCACCTTCTATGCGGTCGGCGGCACCTGTCTATGCGGTCGGCGGCACCTGGCGCGCGCTGGCGCGCATCCACATCCTGCAGAGCGGCTATCCGCTGCGGGTGATGCATGGCTATTCGTTGCCGGCCGTGGAAGCACTGGATTTCGCGCGGCGTCTGCGCCGGCTGGCGGCCGCCAACATGCTGGCCGATATCGAAGTCGTCGCCGACGCACGACGTCCGCTGCTGACCTATGCGGCGCTGGTGCTCGAATACATCATCCTCGTCGCCAAGCCGAAGACGATCGTGTTCTCGACCTTCGGGGTGCGCGAAGGCCTGCTCTACGAGATGCTGCCGCAGCAGGAGCGCGCCAAGGACGGATTCATTTGCGCCGCCCAGACCCTGAACGGGCTGCTGTCGCGGTCCGCACGCCATGCCGAGGAGCTGGTCGGCTGGACCGACCGGCTGGTCAGGGTGGTGAAGCTGCGCGAGACCGCGGAAGACCGCCGTCTGCGGCATGCCGCCTGCCTGCCGCTAAGCCTGATCACCAACGGCAATTTCGGCTCGATCAGCCACCAGGGCCGCGCCTTTGTCGCGCTATCGGTGTTCTACCGCTACGCCGGCTTGAGCGAGGAAAACGAGCCGCCGGCGCAGATTCGTGAACTGGTGCCGCCGGCGATGGTCGAACGCGCCCGGGTTCTCGGCGCCGCGTTCCGCGTTGCGCATCTGATCTCCGCGGCGCGCACCGGCGTGCTGCCGGCGACGCATTTCCGTACCCGCGGCCGCAAGCTGATGCTGGTGTTCGAACATCGCATGGTCGATCTCGTCGCCGACCGCGTCGGCAGCCGCTTCAAGCAACTGGCGCGGCTGGTCGGGCGATCCGGGTCGATCGTGCGGAAGTGAGGGTGGACGAGGCGCGAGCAGGGTAGCGGCCTCAGACGCTGGGTCTTGCGAGACCATCTTCCCGTTCAGCCTTCGCGATATCAAAACCGCGCTGGCGTCCCTCCGCGAAGCTTTGTGCAATCGTTCTGGCAACGATCTCGGCGTCGTCGGCCGAGAGCCCCTTGAGCGGCGCCAGTGCGCAGACAATCTTGCGCGCGCGTACGAGCTCCATCTCCGTCACAACGGGCGGTTTGAACGGCATTCGTGCACCTCCGCCACCGCAGAACGCATCGATGTTAACACGGCCTGGTGCGTGCAGGTATGCGCTTTGGCAGCCGAAGGCGGCGTTACGGACGGGCTGACTGCATTGCTCGTTTACGCCGCGGCGGAATGCGCGGCGTGCTTTTGCAGCGCGCGCTTGCGCCAGATCGCGCCGACGGCCAGCACCACGATCACGCCGAGCACGGCGCAAACCAGTTCGCCGCCATTGCCGTGATTGGCAAAATGGGGCGCGGCGCCAAACGACGCCAGCATCGAATCGAGCTTGGCTCCGAACGCACCGGAGAACAGCGCATCGAGCTTTGGATGGATCGCTGGATCGGTGGCGATGACATCGCCGGCGATCCAGCCGAGCAAGGCTGCACCCGCCCATACCAGGATCGGCAGCTGCGTCAGCAGCGCCATGATCAAGGCCGCACCCGCGACGATCAAGGGAACGCTGATCGCAAGGCCCAGCACCAATAGCGGCACGCTGCCATTGGCGGCGGCGGCCACCGCGATCACATTGTCGAGGCTCATGACGATGTCGGCAACGACGACGATCTGCACCGCCGCCCACAGATGGGAGGCGGATTCGACGCCATCCTCGTCTTCCTGCTCGGGCACCAGCAGTTTCGCCGCGATCACGATCAGCGCCAGCCCGCCGACCAGTTTGAGGTACGGCAACTCCATCAGGGTGGCGACGATGCCGGTGAAGATGATGCGCAGGAAGACCGCGGCGCCGGCGCCGAGGATCATGCCCCACAGCCGATGCCGCGGCTCAAGTCCGCGGCAGGCCAGCGCGATGACGAGCGCGTTGTCGCCGGACAGCAGCACGTTGATCCAGATGATCTTGCCGACCGCGACCCAGAACGCCGGCTCGGTCATTTCCGTTTGAAACTGGGTGACGAACGCTCCGATGTTCGCCGGATCGAAGATCTGCCACAGCCAGTTCACGGCACTTCCTTTTTTGGGCCTCGCGGGCCGTTTGGTTTACGGCGTTGCGGCCGTTTTCAGTTGGGCCTTGCGGCCGGTTTGGGCGGCGATTGCGCGCCGCCCCTTTGGTTTAGCCGACGATTTCGTTGCCGGAGAAAAATTGCGCGATTTCGAGCGCGGCGGTTTCGGTCGCATCCGAACCATGCACCGAGTTTTCGCCGATCGACTTGGCGTGAACCTTGCGGATGGTACCATCGGCCGCCTTCGACGGATCGGTGGCGCCCATCACGTCGCGGTACTTGAGCACGGCGCCCTCACCCTGCAGCACCTGAACCACGACCGGACCCGAGGTCATGAAATCGACCAGCTCGCCGAAGAACGGACGGGCCTTGTGCACGGCGTAGAAGGTTTCGGCCTGTTCGCGCGTCATCCGAATCCGCTTCTGGGCCACGATCCGCAGGCCCGCCTTCTCGATGATCGCGTTGACCGCGCCAGTCAGATTACGCTCGGTCGCGTCGGGCTTGATAATCGAGAAAGTGCGTTCAATCGTCATGTTTTCGTCCTTACAAACGCTGGGTGAGAGTTGCGGGGCTTATATCGGCGCCACCTCACAACGGCAAGCGACCCGATGACGCGTTAACCCTTGGGTATTGCCTCGGGTTTTGCCACGTTTTCATGACGCGAACCGCCGCCCCCAAGCACTGCCACCCCAAAGCGCCAAGGGGCGGTAAATTACAACAATTTCACGAAGGTGAACCCTCTCTGAAACCGCTGTCCCGGCTGCGTTCAGCTTCGCCGGCCTAGGATCATCCACGATCGGACGCCTCCTTCAGCCCACAAGCTGGCCAGAGACGTCACGGGAGGCTTTCACCGATGGCGCCTGGCAGCGCCGAACCCTTGAGGAGACGATCATGTTTCGCAAACTCGCGCTTGTTGCAGTGGCCGCGGCTTCGCTGGGTGTAGCCGCGTTGGCGCCTACTTCCGCTTCGGCCTGGGGTGGATGGCATGGTGGTGGCGGTTGGCACGGCGGCGGCTGGCATGGCGGTGGCTGGAATGGCGGCTGGCACCGCGGTTGGGGTGGCCCCCGCTTCTTCGTCGGCGGCCCCGGCTATTACGGCGGCGGCTACGGCTATGGCGGCGGCGGTTGCTATGTACGCCAGTTGGTCGGAACCCCCTGGGGCCCGCGCTGGAGGCTGGTCAACCGCTGCTACTGATCTGATTTTGAGCTCCCCCTGACTGGACGCCCCGGCCTTCGCGCCGGGGCTTTTTTTTCGTTTCGCTGGAACCAAGCGGCCCGGCTCTGCACACGAACGCGTGTGACGATGCAACGCGGAAACAAAATCGCCCTCTGCGACTTGGTTCGGCAACCGACCATTGATCCTTGCGAAAATTGCTGGGTGGAACGCTTCAAGAGACCAGCCATGAATGCTCAAAATAGCGGCGATTTGGAGCCAATCGATCACAAGACATCCCGCTCGATCTGTGACGCCGTCGGCGAACGGCTGCAGCAGCGCCTGCGCCCGGAAGCCGAGCTTCCGCAACCGTTACGGCATCTCCTCGATCAACTACGCCGGCGCGACGGCGAGTTGCATTAAGGGTCCAAGAAGCCGCCGATTAGCGGCCGATTTCACCGATAAATGGGTTGCGTTTGCGAGCGGCAGCGGTGACAAGGCCGCATGCTTTCAATCACTGATATTTCGATCCGGATTGCCGGACGGCTCCTGATCGACGACAGTTCGGCGCAGATCGTCCCCGGCGCGCGCGTCGGCTGTGTCGGCCGCAACGGCGTCGGCAAATCGACGCTGTTTCACGCGATTCGCGGCGACCTGCCGCTCGAATCCGGAAGCATCGCCCTGCCGCCCCGCTGGCGTATCGGCAGCCTTGCGCAGGAAGCGCCCGATGGTCCGGAAAGCCTCGTCAACGTGGTGCTGAAGGCCGATCTCGAGCGCGACGCGCTGCTGCAGGAAGCCGAAACCGCCCACGATCCACACCGGATCGCCGAAATCCAGACCCGGCTCGTCGACATCGACGCCCACTCGGCCCCGGCGCGCGCCGCCGCGATCCTGAGCGGGCTCGGATTTTCGACCGCGGATCAGGCGCGGCCCTGTTCGGAGTTTTCCGGCGGCTGGCGCATGCGCGTGGCGCTTGCCGCGACGCTGTTCTCGGCGCCGGATCTGTTGCTGCTGGACGAACCCACCAACTATCTCGACCTCGAAGGCACGCTGTGGCTGGAAGACCATCTGGCGAACTATCCGCGCACGGTCATCGTCATCAGCCATGATCGCGACCTGCTCGACACCTCCGTCGACCAGATCCTGCATCTCGATCGCGGCAAGCTGACGCTCTACAAGGGCACTTATTCCTCGTTCGAGGAACAGCGCGCCACCCGCGAGATGCTGGACGCCAAGCACGCCAAGCGCCAGGCGGACGAGCGCAAGCGGTTGCAGGCCTTCGTCGACCGCTTCAAGGCCAAGGCCTCCAAGGCCCGTCAGGCGCAGTCGCGCGTCAAGATGCTGGAACGGATGAAGCCGGTCACCGCGCTGGTCACGCAGGACGTGCGCGAGATTTCATTTCCGGCGCCGGAAAAAATGCTGTCGCCGCCGATCATCGCGGTCGATGAGGTCTCGGTCGGCTACGATCCGAAGAAGCCCGTGCTCAACCGCGTCACGCTGCGCATCGACACCGACGACCGCATTGCCCTGCTCGGCTCCAACGGCAACGGCAAGTCGACGCTGGTGAAGCTTTTGGCGGGCAAGCTGCCGCCATTCTCCGGCCGGGTCACGCGCGCGGAAAAACTGTCGGTCGGTTATTTCGCGCAGCACCAGGTCGATGAACTCAATCTGGACGGCTCGCCCTACGACCACGTCCGCAAGCTGATGCCCGATACACCGGAGAGCAAGGTGCGGGCGCGCGTCGGCGCGATCGGTTTCTCCGGCAAGGCCGGCGATACCCTGGTCAAGAGCCTGTCGGGCGGCGAGAAAGCGCGGCTGCTGCTCGGCCTTGCGACCTTCGCAGCACCCAACATGATCATCCTCGACGAGCCGACCAACCATCTCGATATCGACAGTCGCGCGGCATTGGCCGAAGCGATCAACGATTATCCGGGCGCCGTCATCATGGTCTCGCACGACCGTTATCTGATCGAAGCCTGCGCCGATCAATTGTGGGTCGTCGCCGATCAGAAGGTCACGACCTATGACGGCGACCTCGACGACTACCGGCGCATGGTGCTGTCGGCGCGCGGTATGCGCACAAACTCACGCGACCGCGGCAATGAGCGCGACAACGCCAGGGAAACCGCCAGGCCCGAACGCGGAAAAGGCGAAAAGCGGACGCCGCTGAAGCAGAAGATCGCCGAGGCCGAGGCCGAGATCGAACGCATCAACGGCATCATCGGAAAGATCGACACCGCGCTGGCGCTGCCGGATCTGTTCAGCCGCGATCCCAAGCAGGCCGCCCAGCTCAGCAAGGCCCGCGCCGGCGCCGCAAGCGCGTTGCAGCGCGCCGAAGAAGTCTGGCTCGAGGCGAGTTCGCAATATGACGAGGCGGCGGGATAACGTGTCTTCGCGCTTCGCGTGAAGCCTTCGAATTTCGAATGCAGGCTTTAAGTCGCGGCGGGCTTCTTCTTTGCCTTCGGCTTGGCGACCTTGGGCTGCGCCACCGGCTCGCTGCCACGTTCGATCGACGTCAGGCGGCCGGCGG
>WNFM01028915.1_pt1 | contig 13825 bp, 14 predicted proteins | sample 5400271 | NCBI WGS metagenome assembly WNFM01 (sample SAMN13153352, study PRJNA577476) | soil metagenome | isolation source: 60 cm saprolite on Douglas fir-dominated hillslope | place: USA:California | collected 2013-09-17 | reverse complement strand
CAGCCAATGGTCCGCGCTCGATCCCTCGATCATGGGCCTCGGCCCGGTGCTGTCTGCGACCGAGCTATTAAAACGCAACAAATTGTCGCTAGGCGACATCGAGACCTGGGAATTGAACGAGGCATTTGCCACGCAAGTACTGGGATGCCTTGCCGCCTGGAGCGACGAAAAATTCTGCCGCGAAATTCTTAAGCTCGACGGCGCCGCGGGGCAAATCGACCAGGCAAAACTCAATGTCGACGGCGGCGCGATCAGCCTCGGTCATCCCGTCGGCTGCAGCGGCAACCGCATCGTGCTGCATCTCGTCAACGCGATGAAGCGATTGGGCACGCATCGCGGCATCGCCACCGAATGCATCGGCGGCGGGCAGGGCGGCGCGATGCTGATCGAGACGGTGTGATCATGGATTCAAAGGTCATGAACGTCCTCGCCGACCGCGTGCTCGAACTCGGGCCCACGCCCGACTTAAGCGGACCCTATCGCCATTTCAAATTGACGCGGGATGCCGACGGCATCGCGTGGCTCTTGTTCGATCGCGAAGGCTCTAGCGCCAACACCCTGTCGGCCGATGTTATCGAGGAACTCGACATCGTGTTGGCGGCGCTGGAGAGTCAGCGGCCCGCGGGACTGGTGATTCGCTCCGCGAAAAAATCCGGTTTTATTGCCGGCGCCGACGTCAACGAATTCCGCGGCGCGACCGATCCGCAAGCCGTCGAGACCGCCATCAGCCGAGCGCATGCGGTGATCGACCGCCTCGAAGCGTCGCGTATTCCGAGCGTCGCCGTGATCCACGGTTTTTGCCTCGGCGGCGGCCTTGAAGTCGCACTCGCCTGCCAGTCGCGGATTGCAATCGACGGCGCCCGCTTTGGTTTTCCCGAGGTGATGCTGGGGCTACATCCCGGTCTCGGCGGCACCGCGCGCTTCACGCGCCTGATAAATCCGATGCAGGCGATGACCTTGATGCTGACCGGCAAGACCGTCGACGCGCGCAGGGCAAAATCGCTCGGGCTGGTCGATGGCGTGGCGCAAGAACGCCACGTCCGCAACGCCGTCAAGGATGCGCTGTTCGGCCATTTGAAACGCGCACGGCCCGGCCTTGCGAACACCATCCTGAATGCCGGTCCGGTCCGGGGCCTTCTCGCCTCGCGGATGCGCAAGGAGGCGGAAAAAGCCGCGCCGCATGAGCATTATCCCGCGCCTTACGCGCTGATCGATCTCTGGGAAAAGCACGGCGGCGACAAGGCCGCGATGCTTAATGCCGAAAAGACCTCGTTCGCTAATCTGATGGTGACGCCGACGGCACAAAACCTGATCCGGGTATTTTTCCTGCGCGAGCAGATGAAAAAGCTCGCAGGAAGCGGCAACAAGGTCGGCCATGTCCACGTCATCGGCGCCGGCGCGATGGGCGGCGACATCGCGGCCTGGTGCGCCAGTCAGGGTCTTCGGGCCACACTCGCCGACGTCAAGCCGGAGCCGATCGCCGGCGCGGTCAAACGCGCTTCGGATCTGTTCGGCAAGATCATGCGCAAGGGCACTGATATTCGCGACGCGCTGGATCGGCTGGTACCCGATCTCGACGCCGAGGGCGTGCGCAACGCCGATCTGATCATCGAGGCGGTGCCGGAGAAGCTGGAACTGAAGCAAAAAGTCTATGCCACCCTTGAGCCGAGAATGAAGGCTGGCGCGATCCTCGCCACCAACACCTCGAGCATTCCGCTGCAGGATTTGCGCACCACGCTGAAATCGCCGGAGCGGCTGGTCGGATTGCATTTCTTCAATCCGGTCTCGCGGCTGCAACTGGTCGAGGTCGTGAGCCATGACGGCAGCGATCCGCAAGTGCTGAAGCAGGCGCTGGCCTTTGTCGGCGCCATCGACCGGCTGCCGCTGCCGGTGAAAAGCTCGCCGGGCTTTTTGGTCAACCGCGCGCTGACGCCTTACATGCTGGAAGCAATGGTGATGCTGGACGAGAAGATCGACAAGCTCGCCATCGATGCCGCCGCGAAAAAATTCGGCATGCCGATGGGCCCGTTCGAACTCGCCGATCAGGTCGGCCTCGATATCTGTCTTGATGTCGGCGACATGCTGCGCTCGAAATTCGGCGATCAATTGCCGCCGACGCCGGCGTGGTTGCGGGAAAAAGTGACAAAAGGCGAACTCGGCCGCAAGACCGGCAAGGGATTCTATATCTGGAAAGACGGCAAGCCGGACAAGACGTCGGCTTCGTCGTCCACCACGCAGCCGACGGCGGAAATGATCGACCGGCTGATCCTGCCGATGTCGAATGTCTGTGTCGCCTGCTTGCGCGAAGGCATCGTCGACGACGCCGACATGGTCGACGGCGCCATGATCTTCGGCACCGGCTATGCGCCGTTCCGCGGCGGCCCGCTGAACTATGCGCGAACCCGGGGGCCGGACAACCTGGTCTCGACATTGCGCGAGCTCGCGGCAAAATTCGGCGGCCGGTTCACGCCGGATGCCGGCTGGGACAGTTTTAAATAGTCGCCTCCGGCCTTTCCCTTTTTCATGCCCGCGAAACTCGATGCGCTCCCTCGCCCCGCACTTCGCGGGGAGAGGGTTGGGGTGAGGGGCTCTCACGGCATATTCAGGAAGTCCCCCGGCGCTCAAGTGAGCGATAGCCGAAGCTTCGCTTCGGCGTTCTTTTCTAAGGACGGCCGCCGAAGGCGGCCTATGCTCTCCCCGCAAGCGGGGGCGAGGTAAGCCGAACTCCGTGCCGTCATTACGAGGAGCGACTTGTCCGCCGTAGCTCAACGAGCGAAGGCGGAAGCGACGAAGTAGTCCACTCTTTCCTTGGTCTGCTATGGATTGCTTCGCGGAGCCTGTCATCGGGCGCGCATTCGCGCGACCCGTTGGCTCGCAATGACGGTAATTCGTTTTGATTGTGACGCAAAGATACGCTATCGTAGGTAGATTAACTCAATCTCATTTCATCCAATTTATTGAGGTTTGCCATGCAGACGACGCCGTTTTTCAGAGACGCAACGCCGACCGTAACCTGGACCATGCGTTTTTTCGTCGGAGCCAACATCGCCGTCATCTTGTATTGTGCAGTCTTTCTCGTCCGTCATTTCGCCGCTTCCGGGCTCGGCTGGCCCGCTATCCTCGCCACCGCACTCGCCGGCTATTTCCTGGCGGATTTCACGTCCGGCGTGGTTCATTGGGGCATGGACACGTGGTTCGATGAGCGCACCCTCGGCCGCGCGATCGCGATTGCGCGCGAGCATCATACCCACCCGCATCACATCCACGGCTACGGTTTCCTCGATTACGCCTCGCTTGGGTCGACGCCGAGCGCGCTCGTGTTCGGATTGGCGGTGCTGGTGACCGTACTGTTTCCGCTCTCGGCCGCGACCTATGCGTTGATGATCGTCTGGTTCGTGAATTCGACCTGCATGCTGTTCGGAACAAGTTTTCACAATCTGGCGGGTTGCGTCTCGTCTGCCCGCCGGCCCATCACTGGGTCCACCACCACAACCAGACTGTCCACTATTGCGTGGTGAACGGATGGGCGAACTATCTGTGCGATAGGCTTTATGTCTGGCGCGGGTTGGAACGGGCCGTCCAAGCCGTCACCGGAATCGTACCACGCGCCGACGATCTCGAATGGCAACGGAATTTCAGGGAGACCGGCGTGCTCGCCGGATCGCGGCGCTCCCTCGCCCCGCTCTTGCGGGGAGAGGGTTGGGGTGAGGGGCTCTATCCTCGTCAAGACTGAGAGTTTATGGCAAGCACCGTGCCTCGCCCCTCACCCGAAATTCGCTAACGCGAATTTCGACCTCTCCCCGCAAAAGAGTGGGGAGAGGTTCGAGAGAGCGCGCAGGTTGCGCATCCTCGTCGATGTCTGTATGCAGCATCGAATGCGACGCGCCTGATGGGTTTTTGACATGACCGACATCCAAGCGGTTCACGCCCCACCGGGCACGGAGACCGAGCCGTGTGGCGATCTGTCGATCCGCACGCTCGCAATGCCGGCCGACACCAACGCCAACGGCGATATCTTTGGCGGTTGGCTGCTCAGCCAGATGGATATCGGCGGCGGCATCTTCGCCTCCAAGATCACAAAATCACGCACCGTGACGGTCGCGATCGACGCGATGAATTTTCGCAAGCCGGTGTTCGTCGGCGACGTGGTCTCGGTGCACGCCAATCTGGTCCGGATCGGCAAAACCTCGATCACCGTCCATCTCGAAGCCTGGGTGCTGCGCCGCAAGGAGATGCATTCGATCCTGGTGACCGACGGCAATTTTACCTACGTCTCGATCGACGATCAGGGCCATCCGAAAGCGATCAAGAAGGACCCGCCACCGATTTCGGCGTGACGCGCTCCCGTCATTTGCGAGGAGTGAAGCGACGAAGCGATCCAGTCTGTCTTGATGCGATCAGAGCTTGGTTGCCGATCGCGACAGAAGTTTCCAGTCCGCGCCCTGTTTTTGCCAGTTCATCAGAATGTGGAGATTGGTGGCACTTTTCTTGCCATCGGCGAGAGCCTGTTCGCCCACCCAGTGGAACCGCACGATCGCTGCGGGGCCGACCACACGAATGTTGGTGTCCTGATATTCTAACGACAAAAACTTCGATTTTCCGTTGGTGGCGTTGGCGATGAAGGTCGCCTGTCCTCGACATGGCCATCGGAGTGGCTGTAGCTGAGTTCCGCCGCGCAGAGTGCGTCGAGTGTTTTGGCGTCGGCGGCGAACTGCGCTGCGCGGAATGCCTCGACATTCTTCGCGACGGCGTCGTCGTCCGCTGAAGCCGCGAAGGCCGGGACCATGCCCAGGAGCCCAATGGCAAGCGCCGGCAAGATCAATTCACGACGGTCGATATTCATCGTTTCCTCCGTTCTTCTGATTGAGGGTAGTCTTGCAGCCACGCTCTCGTTTGTCGAGCACCCTCAACTGGCGGGACCAGCCGCCAATTTCGGCGTGACAACCCGCGTCGCGTGGCCGCGCGCGCGGCGATCTACCTCGCGAGCGGCGATCTGAAACAGGCCGCGTAAAGGCACACTCGCGCCTGTCATTGCGAGGAGTTTCGGAGGGCTAGCGTTGGCGTATCGGCCCGCACCGACGCTTGAGCGCTGCCACGGACTTAAAAAGATCACGAAACTGACAGTATCGCTTTACTGATGATCGTCGTCTGCGGGTTTTTGGCTATCCCCCGCCAGGCATCGAATAATGTAAGGCGCCAAATCTCTGGGCAGGATCTTCGCTTCGTCGGCCTTGTTGTGGCATTCGAGGCGCTCCATTTGCCTGGCACGGCGGTTTTCCGCTGTCAGCGGAGCCTGCCTGATCGTGCGCACCGTCATGGGCGAGCCATCGGATTCGAACTGCAGCTCGTACTTCTTGCCGCTTTTGTCGACCGCACTGCACGAGATACTGGAGACCTTTGCCGTCGCGAAGCTTCCAACCTGCTTGCATGTTCCGGCGGATAATTCGACTGACGGTACCGGCAGGCCATCGACCTTCGGCCGGTCCTTGGAGTTTAACTCCATCCGGTCGACCGTCAGTTCGTACAGATTGTCTTCTCTCTGGGCATTTTCACCCGAGAACGAGATGATGTGACTATTGTCGGCGGGGTCGTCGAGCGCGATCGTAAAATTGGCCCGGCCTTGCTGGTTATGGAAGTAAGCAACCGCCCGGCATGCGAAATCGCGTCCCGCGACTTTGAGCGTGCTGCACTTGCCCGACATGTAGGCGAACATATCGATTTCCGGATCCTGTCGCTTGGCCTCGTTCGAGACAGGAATTAAAGGCCGGGCAGATGTCTCCTGGAGACGCGGCAAAAATCGGCTGCCATAGAACGGCCCCGCAACCGACGGGCTTGCCAGGAAAATAATGGCAACGGCCAGGATTTGCCTGCAGGCGCGCATCGTCATGCTCGGTTGATGGGACATCGAATCGAATGGGCGCCGTGCAGCATCGATTGGATCATAGATGAAACATCGGGTTCTGTGCTAGCCATCCCCCAGCATGGAGGGGGCAAATGAGACGGCAATGAGACGGCGGGAGGTCATCACGCTTCTCGGCGGCGCGGCGGTGACTTCCATGTCTTGGCCGCTCGCCGCGCGCGCCCAGCAGGGCGCGGTGCCGGTGATCGGCTTCCTCAATGCCGCCTCTGCGCAAAGTTACGCGCCGTTCACGGCGGCTTTTCTCAAAGGGCTCGCTGAGACCGGCTACGTCGACGGCCGCAATGTGAGGGTCGAATACCGCTGGGCCGAGGGCCAGAATGACCGCCTGCCGGCGCTGGCGGCCGACCTGGTTCAGCATCAGGTCGCGGTCATTGCCGCCACCAGCACGCCGGCGGCGCTGGCGGCAAAGGAAGCGACCACGACCATTCCGATCGTGTTCGAAACCGCCGCCGATCCGGTCCAGCTCGGCCTCGTCGCCAGCCTGAACCGGCCGGGCGGCAACGTCACCGGCGTGACCCAGACCAACCTGGAAATCGCGCCGAAGCGGCTGGAATTGCTGCACGAGCTGCTTCCCGCGGCACACATCATGGCGCTGCTGGTCGACCCCAGCAATCCCGCCGTCGCCGAGACCTCGGCTCACGAGATGCAGGCGGCGGCGCGCACGCTGGGGCTTCAGCTGCATGTGCTGAATGCCAGTAGCGAAACCGACTTCGATGCGGTGTTCGCAAAGCTCGGCCAATTGCAAGCGAGCGGGCTCGTGATCAGCGCCGGGACTGCCTTCTTCGTGAGCCGGAGCGGACAGCTCGCCGTACTGGCGGCCCGGCACGCCGTGCCATCGATCAGCGCCGGCCGCGCCTTTGTGATGGCCGGCGGCCTGATCAGCTACGGTGGCGATATCGGCCGTATTCTCAGGGGCGAGAAGCCGGCCGACCTGCCGGTCCAGCAGGCCACCAAGATCGATTTGCTGATCAACCTCAAAGCCGCCAAGGCGCTTGGCATCACCGTGCCGCTGACGCTGCTCGGCCGCGCCGATGAGGTGATCGAGTGAAGCGCAACCTTCAAAGCCGACGGCATCGGGCATTCGCGGCCAAAATATCTGTCAAGACCTGCGCCTGTATCGAGGGATAAGTGGTCACCGATATATGCCCAAGTTGGACGTTGCTTTTGAGATCGACGTTTTTCAACGATCCACGAAAATGCTCGCCCTGCTGCACCGGTTGTCCGACCCCGTTCGAGAGATAGAAATTTTCCAAATGATGGACATTGGCGGGAACGGAGTTTCTGACCACCGGATCGAACGTGACGATCAAAGCGACCTGGATGCCCGCCTCTTTGAGGGTCTCGGGGATGCTGAGCGCGGCGCTTGCCCCAAAGGAATGCCCGACCAGTACGATCGAACTTATTCGCCCGCTTTTGCAATCTTGCAGTGCTTCCGTCGCGAGATCGGCGGCGAATGCGTGATTGGCTACTGTGGTGCTGACATTTCTGCTGCGCAGCTCTTCCGCAAGCTGATCGATCCCGGGCGACAGCACATTTGTAAACCCGCGCAGCAGGTAAACCTTTTCGCCGGCATGCGGCGGCTTGAGCGGCTCGGTATGGCCTGACGACGATATGGACAAGCCGATGACGGCGACGAGTAGGCCTGCGATTGCGGCACGAATCATCGTGGGCGTTTCTGATATTTTAACATAACCATAGGAGGCGGCATTGGGGTGGCTAAGAGCTCTCCGTCACGACGGGAGCATCGATTCGATATCAGCATGTCCGCGAAGCTTCGACGCCATCAAATAGGCTTGTTGGCACGTGGAAATTGACCTCCGCGCTCGGCGCGGCGGCTCCAGCTTGAGTCGAAAAGCGCACTCGGCATTTCTCGGACCTCGCCCGATCTTTAGTCCGCGTGTAAAGTGGGCATGCGGCAACGACAGGGAATGGTCGGTCCTGAAATCGTTGTCAACATACCGTGTTCCCGTAGCCTGGGAACTTCTTGAGAGCGTAGTATTTGAACAATCTTGATCTTGCCCCGTAATCAGGAGTGTTACTGATGCCAACCCAAATCGTGATGGATCAGACCGGCGACACCCGGCACAATTTTGACGCAAACGACGCCGAGGCGCTTGTGAAGGCCGAGGAACGCTTCAGAAAGTTGACCGGCCGCGGCTTGACAGCTGTGGTCCGCGACGCTTCTGGAGAGGCGACGGTGACGCGGGTGTTTGACCCGAACGCAGAAGAAACACTGTTTTTTCCTCGGCTCGTCGGCGGCTGACTTCACTCCATGTTCGAGCAGCTTCTGTTAGCGACGCGCTGGGCCCGAGGCTTGCGCGAGCGGTTTCAGGGCGCGCGCCCGGATACCAGGGACGCGCGCGGCCTCAAGCTTCTAAAGGAATGGCTGTCGCCCGAGCAGCTTGCTCAATATGACGCGAACGGCTATTTCGAGGTCACCGGTTGCCACAGCGGGACTCGCTACCGAATTCACCATGGCACCGCGATGAATATCTATGAGCTCGACCGCGAGGGCCGAGCTCGTGCGGGATGGTGTTTTATCCCGAAAGCCTGCCTGGTCGCAGGCGATGTCATGTTGGCACAAAAGATTGCCCTGGAAACCGACGAGCGCGGCGCCTTGGCAATCGCTAACAGCTTTACGCTCGGTCGCCGGACCGCCGAGGTCGATCTACTGCGTTGACCGGACGCAAGATCCGCCGCACCATGGGGCGCTCTTGTCCCGAGGTGCCGCCGTGACCGGACTGACCCACCGCCAGAATGAAATCCTCAACATCGCGCGCGCCTTTGGCCGGGTGATGGTGGAAGACCTCGCCCGCCGCTTCGATGTGTCGGCGCAGACCATCCGCAAGGATCTGAACGATCTCTGCGATCAGCGCTCGCTGACGCGGATCCATGGCGGCGCGATCATTGCCTCGGGGGTGGAAAACCTCGCCTATGAGGCGCGCCGCTTCGTCGCCGCCGAGGAGAAGAAAGCCATTGGCGCTGCCGCGGCGGCGCTGATCCCCAACGGCTGCTCGCTGTTCATCAATATCGGCACCACCACCGAAGAAGTCGCGAGCGCGCTGACCTCGCATCAGGACCTGCTGGTCATCACCAACAACCTCAATGTCGCGATGCTGCTGTATCGACATCCGCGCATCGAGGTGATCGTGGCCGGCGGCGCGGTGCGCCGGGCCGACGGCGCGGTGATCGGCTCGACCGCGATCAGTCTCATCGGCCAGTTCAAGGTCGACTACGCCATCATCGGCGCCTCGGCGATCGACGAAGAGGGCGCGCTACTGGATTTCGACTATCGCGAAGTGCAGGCAGCTCAAGCCATCATCGCAAACGCGCGCAGCGTGATGCTGGTCGCCGATTCGACAAAACTACGCCGCAGCGCGCCGGTCCGCATCGCCCATATCAGCCAGATCCAGACCTTTGTCACCGACGCAGCACTGCCGGCGGGCCTTGCCAATATCTGCCACACCCGCGGCATCGAGGTGATCGAGGCGATGCCGAAGCCATCAGCCGACATCGACGAGAACGGCACCGAGCTTCCTTCGACCGTCACACGGCTGCGGTAGAGACGGTAACTGTCCCGGACGCGGTGCGGCGTTCTCCGGCGATGCGCAGCATCGTCCGGTCACGATGCACCGCTGAGCCGGGACCCAATTGGCGCAACAATGGGCCCCGGCTCAGCAGCGCACCACGCCGCAAGGGCGGCGCGCTGCGCAGCATCCGGGGCACGCGACCCCCCGCGTCACTTCAAAGCCATCCTTAACCAGTTCCCCTTTTCACTTGCTTTCGGATTTGGTTGTGATTTATTCGAATCCGAAAGCGAAATCGCCAAAGTGAGCAGGCGAACGCCGGGGGAAGCGTCTTTTGGATCGGATTTTCGACCTCGCAATCATTGGAGGTGGCGTCAACGGTTGCGGCATCGCCCGCGATGCGGTCGGCCGGGGCAATTCCGTTTTCCTCTGTGAAATGAATGACTTGGCGAGCGGAACCTCGTCGTGGTCGACCAAACTCGTGCATGGCGGACTGCGCTATCTCGAATATTACGAGTTCCGCCTGGTGCGCGAGGCGCTGATCGAGCGCGAAATCCTGTGGCAGATCGCGCCTCACATCATCCGCCCATTGCGATTCGTGCTGCCGCATCATGCCGGGCTGCGTCCGGCCTGGCTGCTGCGTCTCGGGCTGTTTCTGTACGACCATATCGGCGGCCGAAACCTGCTGCCGCCGACGCGCTCGGTCGATCTGACCAGCGACGAGGTCGGGCAGCCGCTGATTCCGCATCGCTACACCAAAGGTTTTGAATATTCCGACTGCTTTGTCGACGACGCCCGCCTCGTGGTGCTCACCGCGCGCGATGCCGCCGATCGCGGCGCGCAAATCCACACCCGTACCCGCGCGGTCGAGATTCGGCATGTCGATCGAATCTGGAAAGTCACGGTCGAAGACACGTTGAGCGGCGAGCGCCGCACCATCAACGCCCGCGCGCTGGTCAATGCCGGCGGCCCCTGGGTTGAAGATGTGCTCGCCTCGGGTGCCGGCGTCAACGCGAGAGCAAAAGTGCGGCTGGTGCAGGGTTCGCACATCGTGGTGCGAAAGCTCTACGAGCACGACCGCGCCTACATGTTCCAGAACAGCGACGGCCGCATCGTCTTCGTCATTCCCTATCAGGACGATTTTACGCTGATCGGGACCACCGATCGCGATTTCGATGGCGACCCGGCCAAAGTGAAAGCTTCGACCGAAGAGATAAAATATCTCTGCGATTCCGTCAGCGAATATCTGACAAAACCGGTGAGGCCCGAAGATGTGGTCTGGACCTATGCCGGGGTTCGCCCGCTCTATGATGACGGCGCCAGCGAAGCCAAGGCCGCTACCCGCGATTACGTGTTCGAGCTCGATACGCCCGGCGGCGCGCCGCTATTGTCAATCTACGGCGGCAAGATCACGACCTATCGCCGCCTTGCCGAGGAAGCGCTCGAACGGCTATCGCCTTATCTGCGCAGCGCCATCGCCCGCAAAGGCTGGACCGCGAAATCGCCGTTGCCCGGCGGCGATCTCGATGTCTCGGCGGTCGCCGCGCTGACCGAGGAACTGCAGCGCGACTATCCGTTCCTCGCCCCGGCCCATGCCAGCCGGCTGGCGCATGCCTATGGCACACGCGCCACAAAACTGCTCGGCAATGCGAAATCGCTTGCCGACCTCGGCCAGTCCTTCGGCGCCACCTTGACGGAAAGCGAGGTCCGGTACCTGATGTCATCGGAGTGGGCCTTAACCGCCGATGACATCGTATGGCGGCGATCCAAGCTTGGATTGCGGCTATCGCCTACTGAGATCGCCGCCATCGACGACTGGATTGCCGCCCATCGGATCCCCCTCGAAAATCCCTTGCGTGAAGCGGGAGGGCGGATATGAGCGTTACGCTGCAAAATGTCACCCGATCAGTCGACGGCATTCCAACCATTCGCGATGTCTCGCTGACGCTCGAGCGCGGCACGTTGAGCGTGCTGCTCGGCCCGACATTGTCGGGCAAGACCTCGATCATGCGATTGCTCGCCGGTCTCGACAAGCCGACCACCGGCCGGGTGCTGGTCGACGGCAAGGATGTCACCGGCTTCGACGTGCGGCAGCGCTCGGTGGCGATGGTCTATCAGCAGTTCATCAATTATCCCTCCTTGACCGTCTATGAGAATATTGCCTCGCCGCTGCGGGTGCAGGGCAAGCCGCGCACGGAAATCGAAAAACGCGTGCAGGAGGCAGCACGGCTCCTAAAACTCGAGCCGTATCTGAGCCGCACGCCGCTGCAATTGTCCGGCGGCCAGCAGCAGCGCACCGCGATTGCGCGCGCGCTGGTGAAGGGCGCCGATCTGGTGCTGCTCGACGAGCCGCTCGCCAATCTCGATTACAAGCTGCGCGAGGAATTACGCACCGAATTGCCGCGCATCTTCGAGGCCTCCGGCGCGATTTTTGTTTACGCGACGACCGAGCCTTCGGAAGCGCTGTTGCTGGGCGGCAATACCGTCTGCATGTGGGAAGGCGTGTTTTCCGATCCGCCGCTCAACATCGTCGGAATCGAAAAGAAGAATGGCTCGGTGCAGTACTCCGGCGGCGTGCAGGCGCCAGCGTCGGGACTTTATGCCGGCCTTGGCGATGGACCCTACCGGGTCGGCTTCCGTGCCCACCAGTTAGAGGTCGCCAACGGCGTGGCCGGGCGTCATGCGTTCCAGGCCACCGTGACGGTGACCGAAATCACCGGCTCGGAAAGTTTCGTGCATCTCAATCGCGACAAGTCGAACTGGGTCGCCGTGCTGCATGGCGTGCACGAATATCCGCCCGGACATGTCTTGGATGCCGCGCTCGACCCGAACAATGTGTTTGTGTTCGACACCGCCGGCCGTCTGGTCGCAGCCCCCGGCGCGATGTGAGGGAGATGCCGCATGGCCCGCATTGACCTCGTCGATCTCGCGCACTCCTACAGCGGCAATGACGCTGCCCCCGAATCATTTGCGCTAAAACCTGTCACGATGACGTGGCGGCAAGGCGGCGCCTATGCGCTGCTCGGACCGTCCGGCTGCGGCAAGACCACGCTGCTCAACCTCATTTCGGGCATCGTGACACCGTCGCGCGGAAAAATCCTGTTCGACGGCGTCGATATCACGCCGCTGTCAACCCAGAAGCGCAACATCGCGCAAGTGTTCCAGTTTCCGGTGATCTACGACACCATGACGGTCGGGCAAAATCTGGCATTCCCGCTGAAAAATCGCGGCGTGCCGAAGGCGGAGATCGATGCGCGGGTCGCGGAGATCGCGCGTCTGCTCGACCTCGCGCCGTTTATGAAACGCAAGGCGACGCGGCTGACGGCCGACGCCAAGCAGAAAATCTCGCTCGGCCGCGGGCTGGTGCGGTCCGATGTCGCCGCCGTGCTGTTCGACGAGCCGCTGACGGTGATCGATCCCGAACTGAAATGGCAGTTGCGCTCAAAGCTCAAGGCGCTGCATCGCGATCTCGATTTGACCATGATCTATGTCACCCACGACCAGACCGAGGCGCTGACGTTTGCCGATACCGTCGTGGTGATGCATGACGGCGGCGTGGTGCAGAGCGGGACGCCGGCGGAATTGTTCGACAAGCCGGCACACACTTTTGTCGGCTATTTCATCGGCTCGCCCGGCATGAACATCGTGCCCGCCGAGGTCAGGGGCCGCGAGGCCCGGATCGACGGCTACACCATCGCTCTGAACCGCAGCTATGACTCACTTCCGGCTGGCGCCAAGATCGAGGTCGGCGTGCGTCCCGAATTCGTCGACGTCGCCCCACCGGTGCCGGGCCTGCTCAAGGCCACTATCGAGCGGATCGATGATCTGGGGCGCATCCGTTTCGCGCGCGTCCGGATTGGCGACACAAAATTCGCGGCACGGGTGCCGCCCGGATTTTCAATTCCGGATAATACCGCGGGCCTGGTGTTCGATCCCTCGCATGTTCACGTCTACGCCGACAGTCTTCTGGTCGAGGGGTCGGCGTAATGGACAAGACCGTCAACCAGAAAGCCTGGTTCCTGGTGCTGCCGGTGTTTCTGGTGGTGGCGTTCTCGGCCGTGCTGCCGTTGATGACGGTGGTGAACTATTCGATGCAGGACACCTTTGGGAACAATCAGTTCTTCTGGAACGGCGTCGGCTGGTTCAAGGAATTGCTTGATCCCTCGACCGATCTCGGCGGACGTTTCCTGGCCTCGCTGGGGCGCAATCTGTTTTTCTCGGCCGTGATCCTCGCGATCGAGGTGCCGCTCGGGATCGTCGTGGCGCTTTCGATGCCGCGCGAAGGCTGGACGGTCGCGGCCTGCCTCGTGATCCTGGCGCTGCCGCTCCTCATTCCATGGAACGTGGTCGGAACGATCTGGCAGATTTTTGGGCGGCC